>CXWL01001719.1_pt1 | contig 28144 bp, 31 predicted proteins | sample 590931 | NCBI WGS metagenome assembly CXWL01 (sample SAMEA3498368, study PRJEB10139) | groundwater metagenome | biome: water well; material: biofilm material | place: Germany | collected 2015-04-27 | reverse complement strand
AAAATCGGGGCAGCGCCGTTCCGCTGCATGTGACAGGTTACCCTCTTAAACTCGATGCATTATCGTCTTGACTGAGGGGTCCACTTTAGTTTATTTTTCTTATACACAAACCGCACTTTTAATCGCACCCTTTTCGATCCGTGCCAAAATCGCTCTGTACACCACAAAATCTAGAGTTACTAAAAAATGGACATTTGCAATGAACAAGACAAAAGATCTCCTTTCAATGCTTTCAATCAGTTTGCTCCTCGTTTCTCTACACTGTTTTGCCGATGATACAAAACCACAATACATAGCCACGGGCAACAAAGACTTTGCGATAATCCTCCCGGTGAGTGAAACCGAATCAAAACAAGTGCATCTTATTGTGACAGTCCCTGCGCAATACCGTTCCTTACAGTCCTTAGAAGAACTTCAAGCAATAAAGATGCAATTAATGGAATTTATTCCTGAAAAGGATAACGACTATGCATGGAATGCCATCATCACGTTAAATACATTTGTCGGTTCACAGTTGAAAGCCAGTGACATAACCCAGTCCATAAAACAACGATTTGGAGAAGGGCCAACGCATGTGGATTTCATCGAAGATAAAACGACAGAGCACGAAGGATATCAACAGTCCTGTCTAGGAGTAGATTATGAAATCAATCACCGGCATGAAATGGTGTATATGTGCTTTTACTCTGGCGATCTGGACTCTGCCGGTATGCAATATGCCATGTTATGGCCACAAGATAGTCAGATAACAAAACAACAAATGCAAAAACAATTAATGCAGTTTGTGGATGCACATTCCAAAATTGTAACTACCGACTAGGGACTTGATTCACACCAAGGTGCATTTGTTCCGCAAAAAGGGGGGCGCTATCCTTTCTTTCTTTTTTCTTATTTTTCTCTTGCAAAAAGAAAAATAAGGGAAGCGTCCCCTTTCCCCCCCCTTTTTTCCAGAGACTTCCGAGGGAAACGCTGAACAAGTTGATTACGGTCCTGGCGTTCATGGTTTAACAAGATCACCTCGAACGTAATCAACAGCTTGCCGTCCGTCTTTGTGCCCTTATTGAAAAATTTAATCAAAATCAAGGTGTTTAATGGATACCAGCAAAACTACCGCTACACCCACGCTTGAAATCACCACTTCCCGCCAGATGCTGTCCTGGCTGGCAGAGCAGAAACTCTCTATTGCGCTGACGACTTACCAGATTGGTAAATTGTACTTTATCGGCATGAAACCCGATAACGAGCTTTCGGTATTCGAGCGCAGTTTTAACCGCTGCATGGGTCTGTGCGCGACACCGAATGGTTTGTATATGAGCAGCCTGTATCAGATCTGGCGCTTTGAGAATGCGTTCGAGGCCGGGCAGCAACAGGACGGTTATGACCGGCTGTATGTGCCGCAGGCAGGTTACACCACTGGCGATCTGGATATTCACGATATGGCCGTGGATAGTAATGGCCGGCTGGTGTTTGTCAATACTTTGTTTGGCTGTCTGGCGACATTGAGCGAAACGCACAGCTTCAAGCCGCTGTGGCAGCCCGCCTTTATCAGCAAGTTGGCAGCGGAAGATCGCTGCCATCTGAACGGTTTGGCGATGAAGGATGGTCAACCGGCTTATGTGACTGCGGTGAGTCAATCCGATGTCGCCGATGGTTGGCGTGATCATCGCGCTGATGGCGGTATTGTCATTGATGTGAAGCGCAATGAGATCGTTTGCGCCGGATTGTCGATGCCGCATTCGCCGCGCTGGCACAACGGCAGGTTGTGGCTGCTCAATTCCGGCACGGGAGATTTTGGTCATGTGGATCTTGAGTCAGGGCGCTTTGAACCGCTGTGTTTTTGTCCTGGCTATATGCGCGGCTTAAGTTTTCATGGCGATTTCGCCCTGGTGGGCTTGTCCAGGCCACGTCACAACAAAACCTTCAGCGGTTTGGCGCTGGATGCCAACCTTAAATCACGCAATGCCGAAGCACGCTGCGGCGTGCAGGTGATCGACCTGCGCACTGGCGATGCAGTGCATTGGCTGCGCATGGAAGGGATAGTTGACGAACTTTATGATGTGGTGGCGCTGCCCCATGTGCGCCGCCCCATGGCGCTGGGTTTTAAGACGGATGAGATTCGCCGGGTACTGAGTGTTGAGGCATAGTACTGATTGATCTCGCATTAATGGATACCTGCAATATGGAAAGTAGAAAGCAATAAATTATTTTTGCTGCAAAAAAAGACGGATATTGATAAAAACTATGCCAATTTTCTCCAACATTAAGCAATTTACTGTTTCGCAACGAATAACGGGTTTCTAAAATCTTTTTTTGGTACTATTCTCATACAGTCTCATGGCTTAATAAGTTTTCTATCATTTGCTATGAAGGGGGCAATAGATCATGCCAAGAATTGAAGCAGTGTTTCAAAATTCACAAGGCCAATCTTTATCAGGTTCGCTGGAAATGCCATCAGTCGCTGTTAAATCCTATGCACTCTTTGCTCATTGTTTTACCTGTTCTAAAAATAATCTGGCGGCTACACGGGTCGCACGCGCATTAGCCGATATGGGAATTGCCGTATTGCGATTCGATTTTACTGGGTTGGGGAATAGTGAAGGCGATTTTTCAAATACTAATTTCTCATCAAATTTGCAGGATTTAATGGCTGCGGCCAATTATCTTGAGCAGCAGTATGCCGCACCGGCCCTGTTGATAGGTCATAGTCTGGGTGGTTCAGCAGTATTGGCAGTGGCGCAGGATTTGCCTGCTGTAAAGGCGGTGGTCACCATCGGCGCGCCTGCAACAGCGGCGCATGTCAAACACTTGTTTGCAAATTCTTGCCATGAATTAATGAATGAGCAAGCAGTGCAAGTTGAACTGGGTGGGAGAAGTTTTAAGATTCAACGTCAGTTTATTGATGATCTGGAGAAATACAATTCAGTAGCGCATATTAAAGCCTTAGGGAAGGCTTTGCTGATATTTCATTCGCCACTGGATAATATAGTTTCTATCGAAGAAGCGGCACGGATATACACAGCCGCTAGACATCCTAAAAGCTTTGTGTCATTGGATCAGGCTGATCATCTTTTATCCAGGCCTGAAGATTCTCAATATGTAGCTGATGTTTTATCGGCTTGGGCCGGTCGCTATCTGAAAACGGATCGGATTCAAGTTAAAAACGAAGATACAGAAATGCGGATAGTTGAACCGGGTAGTGTGATTGTGCGGGAACGGGATAAAAAATTTACGCGAGAAATTTTAACGGAGCACCATCGCCTTATCAGTGACGAACCAATCTCATCAGGAGGCGCAGATCTTGGATTAAATCCTTATGAATTATTACTCGCCGCATTGGGTAGCTGTACTTCGATGACGTTGCGTATGTATGCAAATCACAAACAGATTGACTTGCAGGATATTCAGGTCGAATTGCATCACAACCGGATACATGCGGACGATTGCGCTGGTTGTGAAGCGCAGGCTTCATTAATTGATGTGATTACACGTGTGATTAAATTGACAGGTAATCTGGATGATAAACAACGCGTTCGATTATTGGAAATTGCTAACCAATGCCCTGTGCACAAAACATTACAAAGTCAGATGCATATAAAAACCAGGTTATCTGATTAGTTTTGACATGAATGCAAATGACAGTATAGAGAAATATCGTATTGATAAATGGCTGTTTGCAGCGCGTTTTTTTAAAACGCGCTCGTTGGCATCTGACGCCATTGAGCATGGCAGGGTTACTTTGAACGATCATCGTGTGAAGCCTGCCAAGGGAATTTCTGTAGGAGACATGCTGACTATTCGTATCGATAATTATCAGTATATTATTAAAATATTGGCATTATCCAATAAGCGGGGTTCAGCAACTCAAGCACAGCAGCTTTACTGTGAAACAGATGAAAGCCGTCAACAACGGGAAGTGCTTGCAGCCAGAATGAAAGCTCAACCGCAGCCATTTTTTTCAAAAGGACGACCTACCAAGCGTGATCGACGTGAGATGGAGCGATTTGTTTCCAGCCAGGATGAATGAAGTATCTATGCCTATTGCCTCTTTAATGAATACAACCAAGTGAGAAAACATGAACAACAAAACTTTTAATCTGGATAAAGAGCAGTTGATAAAGCAATCTTTTGTACAGATGGATACTCATCTGCAGGGGACCAGTTACAGTCAGGCACAGAAACTGGCGCTGACCTGTCGCATTTTGTTTGATAATGGGCACGATTCGGGATTGGCAGGGCAAATCACGGCACGCGCCGGGAAACCCGGAACCTATCTGACACAAAGGTTGGGTTTGGGTTTTGATGAAATTCGTGCGAGTAATCTTCTGCTCGTCAATGAAGATCTGGAGGTTTTACAAGGCGATGGCATGGCAAATCCAGCCAATCGTTTTCATTCATGGCTTTATCGGGCCAGACCCGATGTGCAATGCATTATTCATACGCACGCTGTGCATACCGCTGCACTCAGTATGTTGGAAATCCCGCTGGAAATATCGCACATGGATAACTGCGTGCTCTATGACGATGTGGCCTTCATGCCCAAGTGGCCCGGTGTACCGGTAGGCAATGAAGAAGGCGAGTTGATTTCCAAAGCAATTGGCAGCAAACGCGCCTTATTGTTAGCCCATCATGGTTTACTGGTTGCCTGTTCGAGTATTGAGGAAGCCTGTATTTTATCCATTGCTTTCGAAAGGGCTGCACGCATGCATTTGCTGGCAGCGGCTGCGGGCAAGATTCAACCCATTGATCCTGACCTGGGGCGAGAAGCGCATGACTGGATTCTTCGTGCTCAGCGTAGTGCTGTTGGTTTTTCCTACTATGCGCGCCGTAGTTTAAAAAAGAATGCGGATTGTCTGGAATGAGTTTTTATTTTTAAACTAAATGGGTGGAAAAATCACTATCTTAGCGCCAAGCTCAAATATGAATGGCACTTACTTAAAGGGCACTACTCAATCAATTCACTGCTTATGCCACAAAAGCTCAGGCATCCCGTCATTCCCGTGCAAGCGGGAATCCAGCGGTTTTTGCGGGCCTCCTGGATTCCCGCCTGCGCGGGAATGACGAAGAATCCTGACGATTGCCTTAAGTAAGTGTCATTCAGCTCAGATATAATTGTACCGGCCAGCCATTTCAGTTAGAATCCGCTCTTCCCAGGCGCGTAGCTCAGTTGGTTAGAGCACCACCTTGACATGGTGGGGGTCGTTGGTTCGAATCCAATCGCGCCTACCAAAAGACCCAATAAAAAAGGCTGCGTCGTAATTGCCTGTTGAAACTGTCTTATTCGCCCAATAGCTGAAAGTAAACATACGATTGGCGTGATGCTTTGGCCGATACGATCGATCATTCTATGCCATCCAAGATAGCTTCCGAGATAGCGTGTTGCGACACCATGAAATCTCGCCATCCATTGTTTGAGTCGGCTGTCATAAGCATTGATGTTATGAATCAATGCGATATCTCTAACTTCAGGAGTAAAATGAACTCCGAAACTTTAGTTATTTAGCAAAGTATGGTAAAAGAGTCATTATGCGACTAACCCACCAACAGCGTACTGTCATTCGCGCAACCGTTGCAGAAACCTTTGGTGCAGGAACTGATGTATGGTTGTTTGGATCAAGAGTAGATGACAACAAGCGAGGGGGAGATATCGACCTTTTGATCGAAACAAATCAGGTTGACGTCGATGTCATCGTGCGAGCTGAAATTGCCTTTCTGTCCAAGATCCAAATGAAACTGGGAGAGCAGAAAATTGATGTGCTGCTGGATTACCCATCGCGCAAAATCCGCCCGCCCATTTTTACCATTGCCAAACAAACGGGCATTTTGCTATGAGTGACGATGTTTCAACACTTCGGCTGCAAGGCGCATGGCGAGAATGCGAACGTAATATGTATTACCTGTGTACTGCATTAACATCACTTGATCCCATTCTGCCGATGACAGCGGAAAGATACGAACATCTCACTGATGCGCAGGTGCAGGCGTTAGACCAGTTCATCCTGCGTTTTACAAAATTGCAGGATGCCATGGGTAGCCGTTTGTTTCCGGCTACTCTGCAAATATCTACAAGAGCAATATGAAGAACGCCCATTGCTGGACAAACTCAACCGATTGGAAAAACTAGGGTATAGGGTATATCCAGAGTGCAGAAGTATGGCAAAATATTCGTATTACCCGCAACAAATTCGCCTACGATTATCCCGATGACTGGAGCAGGAATGCCGCACTGATCAATGTGGCTTGCGAAGCTGGTGCAGAAATGCATAACATGCTGACGAGAATAGAGAAAAAACTAAAATATGAACATTCGGCGCTTGAGCTGGGTAAAGCCCTGTCTGTGGCATATCCAGAACAGATGACTTGTCGTAAATGATCATGAATCAGCTTCGAGAAATTTGTTACAGAGATGATGCGTAAAAATTTTAAATCAGCTGATAAACATACGCGAATTCATACACTCGACTGAGGATTCGGGGCACGGTAAATTTGTTCTAACCCCAGAAACTAAGAAACTCAGCATTTTCGGGTAACCTTAAAATTATATGCTATTGATTTTAATAAATTTCATCAGAGTTTATTAGTGATTTTTCGGTGCTAACCGGAAGTCAACGTAACATTATGTTTTTGAAAGTATTAGTAATCAGAACAAATTAACCCTGGGATTCGGGGTAAGCAGGCAAGCCGCAAAGCGGCTGTTCGAAAAAATTCCTTGTGGAATCAAGAGTCAAGTGAGAGCGTGTGCAATTTATGAAATATCCGGGCTAGGAGGCTGTCCGGGAATAGAGTGATCTACTGCGGAAAAGCTATTTTGGCCATATTTCTCGATCATTTTCGTTAAATAGAATAACTATTCGCCTCAAATGTTCAAAAAATCTGTCTCAAAATAGCCTTCCCTCGCTACGACCACTATTCCCGGACAGCCTCCTAGGATAAAACTTCAAGAGAAATTTGGATTCGTACAAGAAGGAAGGTTCGTTGAGTATTATCTGAAAAATGGAAAGCATGAAGACATTGTACGTCTGGTGAAATTTGGAGCAACTTGGGTTGACGAGCGAGAGAAGTTCAAAAGCCGCGTTTTTGGAAAAATCGGAGTAGATAATTCATGCTAACACTAAACATTAATTATGAGGTTTTGCCAGATAGACTTGTTACCATTAAGTTGCCGGAAACCTTTTGTCCTGGGCGACATGAGCTGGTGATAGTGCTGGAAGAAAATGCTGTTAATGAAAATTTCACAGATACCAATGCAAAAAAATTGACGCAGTTTGCAGGGACTGTCACCGCTTTTAATGGGGTTGATGTGTTGAATACCAGAAAAAAGTGCACTCGGATCGGAATTGATCAGGCGCTATGAGACTAACTCCAACACAACACCAATGCATCCTCCAAGCAATCCACCAGAGTTTTGGTGGGGATGCAAAGGTATGGCTGTTTGGTTCGCGCGTAGATGATGTGCGGCGCGGTGGGGATGTCGATTTGTATGTGGAAACGGATAGGGTGAATACGCTCATGTCGGCACTGCGTTGCAAAATTGTAATCGAGGAGAGTCTGGATCTACATGTTGATCTAGTGGTCAATGAAAACGCACAAGACAAGCCGATTTACCAGATCGCAAAGAAACAAGGCATTCAATTATGATCGAGCATTTGCGTCTAATAGCCAGACAGCTCACTCATTTGCAACGGATGCGCGAATATCTTGCACACTCTGTTCAGCGATGTGAGTGCATTTTTCCTATATCGAACTGGCATATATTGAGTTTGGAACAACATGAAATGCTCGCCGCTTTTCGGGTGAGGTTCAGTGAGTTTCAGGAACATCTTGGCAAGACCATGAGAGCCGTTGCCATCGAAGAAGAAGTCGAAGTAGATCGCTTTGGTTCAGTGCTCGCTTTTATGGAGAAACTCGGCGTACTTGAATCGGTGGAGCGTTGGAAAATTATTCGTGAGTTAAGAAATGCCGTGAATCATGAGTATGAAGAAGATGCTGACCGATTGACGCAATTTCTCATGGAAATGATTAATGCTACTCCGGAGTTGTTTGCATGCCACCAGAAATTACTGGATTTTTGTAGCGAAGCCTATGGAGTCAAGCCGGAATGACTGCAAGAGCTGATCTGTGATGAATATCAGCAATACAAAACCCAAAGTAAGGCTATCGGCAAGGGAAATCGAAGTCATTCGTGCTACGGTGAGTCGTCTGCTTGGTAATCGCACATGCATTCGTATCTTTGGCTCCAGGGCACGGGAAGATGAAAAAGGCGGGGATATCGATATATTGATTGAAACAGAGCGGCGGCTGCCTAGCTGTGTGGCAAGCGCGTGTCGGTTAGCCAGTGAATTGCAAATGCAGCTAGGCGACCAGAAAATTGATGTCATCATCATTGACCCAGAAACGCGAGGCCAACCGATTCACCAAATAGCACGTCAAACAGGTGTAATGCTATGACAATCGATATAATCAAAACCGAGCAAAAAAGATTCCTTTCACTGTTAGAAATCGTCCGGCGCGAAGGAGATTTACTGTTGAAGACAGACGCACGACTGTTCAAAGTAAATCTCGATGCCGCTTGGGTTGAACGCTTAGAGAATGAAGAGGATCTGGCTGAGCGCCTTGACGCATTTGTGTCACGTTTTGGACGCATGCAGGATACGTTGGGAGATAAATTAATACCTTCTCTGCTTCGGTCATTGGCGGAAAAACCCGGCAGCGTGCTGGACAATCTCAACAGAGCGGAAAAACTTGGCTTGCTGACGTCCGTGGTCGAGTGGCTGGATGTGCGCAATTTGCGAAACAAGTTGATACATGAATATATGTCCGATGCAGCGGAGTTTGCCATAGCGCTGAATCAAGCTCATGTCGAGGTGACATTGCTGGTTGCTACCTATAACGCTATTAATCTTTTTGCACATTCGCGTATCTCATCCCCCGCGTGGCCGAATTTGTTGCCAGTGCATTGATCCAGGATGCGGTCTTATTAACCCGGATATTTCATGAATTCGCACGATGATCGCGCAGGATATTGGTTTCACAAGGGATNNTACACTCGACTGAGGATTCGGGGTAAGCAGGCAAGCCGCAAAGCGGCTGCTCGCAAAAATTCCTTGTGAAATCAAGAGTCAAGTGAGAGCGTGTGCAATTCATGAAATATCCGGGTTAACAAACGATCAAGCTTTCTCATCGATAGAAGGATTAGTTTTTGAATCGCTACAACTTTTAAAGTAGAATCTGCGAATGATTAAAATAGAAAATCTGGAGGTTGAGCATCATCGCTTTCAGCAAGCGCGGGGTGGAAAAGCGTGAAGCCTTCCGCTGTATGAATTATCCAGGCGGCGGATATATCCCAATGTGGCACGGACGCTTACGCTCATCCGCCCTCCCTACGGCTCTCTGCGCCAGTCGCAGGTACATAACCTGCCACACGAATTGCTGCGATCTACCAGCACGAATATAATGATTGGCAACACGGATACAAAGGAGAGAAATCAGGCTGACATTAAACATTCATTGAATATGAGGTTTTGCCGGATAGACTTGTCACTATCAAGCTGCCGGACACGGTTCGTGTTGGGCGGCATGAGTTGGTGATAGTGTTGGAAGATAATGCTGCTGGTAAAAATTCTGCAGATACAAATGCAAAGATGTTGATGCAGTTCGCAGGAACTGTCACCGCTTTTAATGGAGTTGATGGTGTTGAATACCAGAGAAAGGTACGCTCCGAGTGGAGTTGAATAGGCGCTATTTGCCAGGAGGATGTCTATTCTCGGACAGCCTCCTGGATACTTTGTTGGGAGAAAGCTATGACAATTCAAGGTAAACGCATAGGCTTTAATAGTAACGAAGGGCATGCGGTATCTTTATTTCCAACCATCTGTTATTTTAAGTCTCATCAAGATGTAGAGGAGATGAACAAAGAGCTTGAAGTGCTCATACTTGAACGTGAAAAAAAAGATGCGGCCCTTGAAAATTATTCCATCAAAGGGGGCTATCATTCCGATCGTAAGTTTCTTGAACTTGACATTTCTGTTGTCAAACAACTGCGTCAATTACTCGTTGATGATGCGATGCAATATTTAAAATCGTATTGGAAAAATGAAAGCAATACGCCACTTGAAAAAATGAAAGGTTTTTCTTTTCATATTGATGGATGGTCAATGGTACTACGCGAAGGTGACTTAAGTACACCGCATACTCATCCACGAGCCAATCTAAGTGGTGTGTACTATGTCAAAGCAGCAGAAGTTGAAAAAAATAGCTATGGAGCGGGTTCACTGGTACTACAAGACCCTAGAATAAGAGCAACAGCGAGCCCTATTCCCGATCAACCCAATACGGCTATGATTCCTAATAAAACGGGTTTGGTTGCGATGTTTCCAAGCTATATCGAACATTATGTTTTGCCCTTTAAAGGGAACGATAAGCGTATTTCCGTTGCATTTAATATTACTTTCATAACCAGTGGGTAGAGTAGGGGAGAGGTTACCATCTTCGTAACACCAGTCTATCTGTGTCTCCCCTTCCATCTGGTAGTACCTCAATAATCGATATGAAAACCAGCGGGGCATACTCCAATACTGCTACCTTAGAATTATTTTTTTCTATTGACTAAAATGAATCATACCATTGAAATAAAGAGAATCTTATCTGATGTCATGGAATTGGGGGAACGACTCGATTCCATGACATCAGATACTATTTTACTAGGAAATATCCCTGAGCTTGATTCAGTTGCTGTAGTAACTATTATCTTGGCTTTAGAAAAAAATTTTTCTATATCGATTAATGATGATGAGATTAGTGCCAAAACTTTTGAAACCCTCGGCGCTTTGGTTAATTTTGTAGAAAAAAAAGAGCTAGCAAAATAGTAACATTCGACCTGATTCAAACATGTTGAAGCGCTTGATTTAAGCAAGAGTTTCCAAACAGTTTTTTAGCGTTCCAATACACCAAAGGCGATCGTTTTGCCGCAAGTACCACGGTTTTGTTTATACCTCGAACATTGCTGTGTGCCCCAAGGTATGATTCATCGACTTCTACAGCACCTTGTAAAGGCGATTCAAGCTCACAGGTCTGAACAAAAATCAAGCGCGCAATAAAATTGAAATTTAGTATGCATTATCCTTACGTACTACGATCCATACCGTGCGTAAGATGATCCATAGATCCAGCCATATTGACCAGTTTTTTAGATAATACAAATCACATTCAATCCGTCCCTTCATCTTTTCCAATACTTCGGTTTCACCTCGCCATCCATTGACCTGAGCCCAGCCGGTAATCCCCGGCTTCGCTTTGTGACGCAGCATGTAGCCCTTGATAAGCTTGCGGTAAAGTTCATTGTGAGCCACGGCGTGCGGGCGTGGACCAACAATGCTCATCCGTCCCTGCAATACGTTAAAGAACTGTGGCAATTCATCCAGCGATGAGCGACGCAAAAAGGCGCCAATTTTCGTAAACCGTTGATCGTCTTTTTTCGCCTGCACAATGTTTATGTCGTCTTCACTGACGGTCATGGAGCGAAACTTATAGACGATAATCTCTTCACCATTAAGACCATAACGACGCTGCTTGAAGATAATCGGGCCGGGCGAGGTAATTTTTACAGCTAATGCAATGCATAATATAAGGGGAAGCAGCAAAATGATAATGATTAAGGCAAGCACAAAATCACTTATATTTTTGACTAAACCATCGATGCCGATGAATGGTGATTCATTCATCGCAACCACTGGAACCCCGCCAATGTATTCGAAACGAGCTTGCATCAAATCGAAGATATAAATATCAGGAAGAAAATAGATGGAAGTAGTAGTATCCGGCAACTCATCCATAAGTTTCTGGATACGTGGTTGAGAAGACATCGGTAAGCTAATGAAAACCATCTCAATATTATGTTTGTGAATGTAAGGAATTACATCAGATAGTTCGCCTAAGAGTGGTCCAAAGTTACCAGCGATCCGAGAGCTGCCGCGTTCATCGAAGAAACCTTGATAATTTATGAGTAAAGAGGGAAGCACTGCAATATGTTTGATGAATTCCAGGCTGGCTTCGTTTGCGCCTATAATTATCGTTGAGCGTAACTTGCCTTTTGTGTACAAGGTGGCGATGATACTTTGTGCAATGATATGACTTGCAATAAGTGCCAGTGGCGTAACAATAAACCAGGTCAACAGAACCTGTTCAGAAAATTGATTGTAAAATTTAGTGGCATAACCTATAAATACCAGAATGGTAACAATGATGAGCCAGCCAATCACAGTATCTCGCATATATGCAAGCAATCTGCCTTTTTGCCAGTTGCGGTAAACGAGAATCCGTTCGTAAATATAGGTGGAAATGAAAAAGGTGATGATCACTAATACTAAATAGTAGCTAGTAAAATCTTTGTTATATATCCACGTTGTCAGTATCAGCATGCTCCATATTATGAAAGGGTCAAGCAGGTGCTTAAAGAAGGCTACTAACGGCAAATCATTGGCTGTCATCGTTGTCCATAAGTATACTGTAAGTTAATGTTCGCCCCATTCGCATTGAATCCGCCCAGTTGAGAATCTGCAGTTAAATGTGAATGATAGACCGAGGTACTGAGCTGCAAGCCAAGGTAAGGGCTGTAGATGAGTTTTATCGCTACATCGCGGAAAGTGTTATGGTTGCCTAATATAGATTCGTTAGTAGAACTCAAAATGCGCTCAAAATCGATAGTCCTGTAGGAAAAATCTCCTTCAACTTTTACTTTCTCTGTTACCTGCCAGGTTGGAACAGCACTAATGCCAGTACTAAGAGCAAATCTGGCAGTAAGATTTCGCGGCGATTCATTCACGCGCCATCCCTTAATGGATAATCCAATCTTGTCGGTAGGTTGCCAGTGATAGGTCAAACGGGCATTAAATCCGCTATAATTACGTTCTGTAAAGCTGTCATTTTTTCGTTCTACCCAACCTCCCGTTCCTAGAAGGCTGGATTTTGTAGATATTATCCATTTTATTTTAGACAGTATTTCTTTCTGATCGTATTTTCCGTCTGCAGATGAATCATCAGCCGCTGGAGTAAAGGCCGAAAAATCATTAAAGTCGCCACGTATATTACGCAGGAGTATACCCACAGTACTTTCGCTGGGCGCCACGTAGTCGAGTCCGAGTTCATACTTGTTTTCTGTGCGATTAAGAAATTTCAATCTATCGATGTTGCTATCTGTGTTGAGAGTGTAATGAGTAAAATCACCATGCAAACTCCAGCTCGGATGAAGACGCCACGCAGCATTAATAAATTCTGATTGCTCAATTCGTATATTTTTAACACCCGGTTGAAACAAGAACGGCGCTAATGCCCGCACATAGCTTGCTCCCATATTACCTTCTAACTTATTGCCTAAAAACCAATTCCAGTTGCCCTTAAGATCTCTTGCATCGTTATCCATCTGGGTGAATCTTTCATACTTATTGTAACTCCAATTCAAATTGGCACTCAATCGTTGTCGACTGATATCTTTCTCCAGAATAACCCCGCCAGCTATACGTTGGGTAATATCAGAAAGATTATTAGTGCCCAACAGAGTCTGAGGGTCCATTTTATCCCGTATACGCAACATGTTGTCATCAGCGGTAAAGGTGTAATTCAGATAGGGTTGCAATATATTATTGCCAATACCAGCAGCAAGTGCGGAATGGCTGAAAAAAAACAGCAATAAGCCCCTTGGGATAAAAGGCCACAGTCGTTTGATGCATATCATAGTACGTGTAATATGCTGATGAATGCTGGTAAATGTAACTTCTATGGACCGGTGTTTCATTCGCTTGATATTCCCGAGGTTTCCAATAACGAAGTATTAGTGATAGGTGGTATTTGACATGATTTATCTTTTTGATAACATGTTCTCATAAAATTATTTTGAGCGACACTTTTTCTGGAAGAAAAAGCATTTTTCATAAATAACGAAATAATACAGTCGTTATTTTTGGCAAATAATCGAAAGAAGGGGACTTAAGTCCTTTAATTCTCCAGATTATTTTGATGCTGTACAAATTGTAGCTGAAGTTCCGGAACTAACAAAAAATAACCAATTGATAAATAATGCTAATTTATAAATGAAAGAGTATAATATTGCTTATCTTGAAATATTTGTGACTCCCTATTAGTCCGGATATTGCATGAATTCGCACGATGATCACGCATGATATTGGTTTCACAAGGGATTTTTCGAAGAAGTGGTGTAGTTATTCATACACCCGGCTGAGACAAATCCCTTGTGGAATCAAGAGACAAGTGAGGGCGTGCGAATTCATGCAATATCCGGGTTAGAACGCTTATATGAAGCGTGTCACAAAAATTACTTCATTACCAGCGTTAATGGCTTACCTGCTGCAAGGAAGTGGTTTCATAATTGACAATCTTTTTGTCAGGCTCTGAGATGGATTCAGAGACCTTGCTGAAACGCGCTGGATTTACCAAACGTTCAGGTATGCCAATTCGAAGTGGTTTGCACATAACTTTTCTGGTTTTAATCTATGCAGATTGCATTTCAAAATAAGGTTTGAGGTTCATCAATGGATAAAAAAGCGCAAATTAACTTCTGGTTTGTCATCGTGGCAGTATTGAGTTTACTACTGGTGCAAAATCTGTATACGCAATACACCCAGGTTGAACCTATTCCTTACAGCCGCTTTCAACATTTGCTGGAACAAGGGAGTGTGGCTGAAATTGCGATTACTGAGAATCAGATCTTTGGTACGCTCAAGGAAAAACATGCGGATGGATTTAAGGATTTTGTAACCACGCGGGTGGAGCCTGATCTGGCCGAAATACTGGACAAGCATAATGTGGTTTATACCGGCGTAGTGCAAAGTACCTGGCTGCGCGATTTACTTTCCTGGATTTTGCCGACAGCTATTTTTATTGGTATCTGGCTGTTTATCATCCGTCGTATGGGCGGTAACATGGGTAGCGGGTTGATGTCGATTGGCAAAAGCCATGCCAAGGTGTTTGTGGAGAAGGAAACCAAGGTGACCTTTGATGATGTGGCGGGAGTGGATGAAGCCAAGGAGGAATTGGTTGAGATTATCAATTTTCTGAAAAACCCGGCGGATTATGGCCGTCTGGGTGGACGTGCACCCAAGGGAATTTTGCTGGTTGGCCCGCCGGGTACCGGAAAAACATTATTGGCGCGAGCTGTGGCGGGTGAGGCTGGGGTGCCGTTCTTTTCCATTTCCGGCTCGGAATTTGTTGAGATGTTTGTCGGCGTGGGTGCAGCCAGAGTGCGTGATTTGTTCGAGCAGGCGCGGCAAATGGCTCCAGCCATCATCTTTATTGATGAACTGGATGCGCTGGGTCGTGCCCGTGGTGCTTATGGATTGGGTGGCGGGCATGATGAGAAAGAACAAACCTTGAATCAGTTGCTGGCAGAGTTGGATGGTTTTGATCCCAGCGGTGGGATCGTGCTGCTGGCAGCTACCAATCGACCGGAAATTCTTGATCCGGCATTGTTGCGTGCCGGACGCTTTGATCGCCAGGTGCTGGTGGATCGACCCGATAAGATTGGTCGTAAGCAAATTCTTGCTGTGCATGCGAAAAAAGTGAAGTTGCATACGGATGTCAAAATCGAACAAATTGCCGCTTTAACACCTGGTTTTACCGGTGCAGACTTGGCGAACCTTATCAATGAAGCAACCTTGCTGGCCACACGGCGCAATGCAACATCTGTAACGATGGAGGATGTCAATAACGCCATTGAGCGCATCGTGGCTGGTCTGGAGAAACGTAACCGCCTGCTGAATCCTGATGAGCGGCGGGTGGTGGCATTTCATGAACTGGGGCATGCAATGGTGGCGCTGGCACTGCCCGGCACAGACGAAGTGCATAAGGTATCCATCATTCCGCGCGGTGTTGGTGCATTGGGTTACACCATTCAACGTCCAACAGAAGATCGTTTTCTGATGAACCGTATAGAGCTGCAAAATAAAATGGCTGTATTGCTGGGTGGGCGTGCGGCGGAACAAGTGGTATTCAGTGAAGTATCCACCGGCGCAGCGGATGATCTGGTGCGTGCCACCGATATTGCCCGTGCCATGGTGTTGCGTTATGGCATGAGTGAAGCGCTGGGCAATGTGGCCTATGACCGTGAACAATCTGCTTTCCTGCAACCCAGCATTCCCATGCCACAGAGCCGCAATTACAGCGAAGAAACCGCCAACAAAATTGATATTGCTGTGCGTACACTGGTTGATCAGGCATTGGAGCGTGCAGTGAATATACTTCTGGCTAACCGAATCCTGCTTGATCAGACTGCTGAGGAATTACTAAAAACTGAAACGCTCAATCAACCCGAGATTATCAAACTGAAGCAAGCAATTGTTGCTGGTGTGGTGTAAATTAGACATATACTCCGCGCGGCCACAATTACGGATTTCTGTTCAGCCCTTTTATCCGATAGCTGCATTGCGGAAACAGTTACATAGCCAGCTATGCGCCTGTTTCCTCGCCTTGCTCTCGAATAAAATGACTCGACCATAAATTCCGCAACCGTAACCGCGCGGAGTATAGTTGCCAAGGCTTTCTGATTCCGGTATTTCTATTTGCTGAATTGAAAACTGCCATTGATCATTTATCTCAAGGATTGAGATCTCGTGGGAAGTCAGAGTAGAACCATTGCGTGGAGCGGAGCAGAAATTCCGTCATGCTGTTGCATGATCATCACGTGAATTTATGAAATATCCGGGTTAAAAATAGTGTGGAATGGAAAGATGGCCGAAAATAAAAAATATGAAATTGATGTCAGTATACGTACGGTATATCTACCTGATCAATCAGATGAAGATGCTGACAAGCATGTGTTTGCTTATACCATAACTATTGCGAATACGGGTACTATGGCTACCCAGTTAATCAGCAGGCACTGGATCATCAATAATGGTGATGGAACTGTTCAGGAAGTTCGTGGATTAGGTGTCGTGGGTGAACAGCCATTGCTTAAGCCGGGTGATAGCTTTGAATATACCAGTGGAACTGTGATTTCAACCTCAGTAGGATCAATGAAAGGGAGTTATCAGATGGCGGCAGAAGATGGGTTTCATTTTGATGTTGCTATACCCGAATTTATTCTGAGTGTGCCAAGAATTCTGCACTAAGGAGTCGTTCATAAATAACTGTAACACTTGGATCGCATCTGTGGCGGGCACACTGCGGCGTTGTTCGTCGTCGCCATAGCTCGCTATGACTCCTACTCTCGCCTTGCATTGCATCCCGCCAGATGCGCCCAATTGTCACACTTATTTCTTCACGGCTCCTAAGATAGCTGGCTTCAATCTGATGGCTATGTCCAATATTTTCGAATTGCCGGCATTCAAATGACGGGTAAACTCTATTTAATCCCAACACCGATTAGTCAAGAGACGATAGCCTGGGTTATGCCATTGGCTGTCCAGCAGTGTGTGGCTGAAATTTCACACTACATCGTCGAACATCCAAAAACAGCACGGCAGTTCTTGAAGCAAATTAACTCCAGGTATCCATTACAGGAACTAAAAATGCAGACTCTGAATGAACATACACAATCAAAAGATCTCTTGGCATTGTTGGATCCAGTATTAGCAGGACATGATATGGGGTTATTATCTGAAGCAGGTTGTCCTGCAGTGGCTGATCCTGGAGCCGGATTGGTTAGATTGGCTCACAGAAATAACATTACTGTGGTACCTTTAGTCGGACCTTCATCCATTTTACTGTCATTGATGGCATCAGGTTTAAATGGCCAACATTTTTCCTTTAATGGCTATTTACCTATTGAAAGCGAAGCGCGGGCAAGCAAAATAATGGAGTTGGAGAAAATATCCATCAGTCTAAATCAAACACAGATTTTTATTGAAGCACCTTATCGTAATCAAAAACTACTGGAGCAGTTGGTTAAAATCTGTTGTGATAGCACAGACTTGTGTATCGCGAGTCACCTTACTTTCTCCAGTGAAATGGTTGCAACAAAATCCGTTAAAGAATGGAAGCGTTCTTTACCCGATATTAACAAGATACCAACCATTTTTTTACTGCATGGATAATATGTGTCATTAAACTGGAACTAACTTTATAGGTTTATGCTGTTTTTTTCTGAATAAACTCTATTTTATATCCATCAGGATCTTCTACAAATGCAATAACAGTTGTACCGTGCTTCATGGGACCCGCTTCACGTGTTACTTTTCCACCGAGTTTTTTTGTATTTTCACAGGCTTGATAAGCATCATCAACTTCAATGGCAATGTGACCGAATCCTTCACCAAGGTTATATCCAGAGGTGTCCCAGTTATGTGTTAGTTCAAGGGCCGTGCCACTTGCTTCATCCTGATAGCCAACAAAAGCAAGTGTAAATTTGCCATCAGGATAATCCTTGCGACGTAGTAGTTTCATGCCCAATACTTGAGTATAAAACTCAAGAGATTTTTCGAGATTGCCAACTCGAAGCATGGTATGCAGAATACGCATTTATATTTTCACCATCTCAAAATCTTCTTTACGAGCACCGCATTCAGGGCAAGTCCAATTGATAGGCACATCTTCCCAACGTGTGCCAGGTGCAATGCCTTCATCCGGGGATCCTTGGGCTTCATCATAGATAAAGCCACAAATTAAACACATATAACGATTGTAATCACGATTCTCTTCAGTAGGCATGATAGATAGCAACTTCCTTTTAGGTTAAAATGATATTTTACGGTATTAATGCATGTTACAGCCACCCCCAATTGTACTTTCTTTTGCAGCCAATGATCCCAGTGGTGGGGCTGGCATTCAAGCTGACATGCTTACTATAGCAGGTATGGGTTGCCATCCTTTATCAATTGTAACTGCTATAACAATTCAGGATACAGTAGGCGTGGATGATGTTATGCCGCTTGAGCCTGAATGGGTAGTTGATCAGGCGAGGGCAGTATTAGAAGATATGCCAGTCCATGTTTTTAAGATTGGTTTATTAGGTAGCGTTGAAATTATAGCTGCCATTGCAGAAGTTATTTCTGATTATCCTCATATTCCTGTAATAATGGATCCCGTGCTGACTTCTGGTCGAGGGGATGAGTTGGCCAATGAAGAAATGATTGATGCTATGCGTGAATTGTTACTTCCACAAGTCACAATACTTACGCCCAATAGTCTGGAAGCAAGACATCTTGCTCAGCAAGAAAATGACAATAATGAATCTAAATTGGATTTAAGTCTTTGTGCGCAAAGATTAATACTTATGGGATGCGAATATGTATTAATAACAGGCACCCATGAGAATACAGTTCATGTAACAAATACATTGTTTGCTTCAAGTGGTATTGTTCGTACAGATGAGTGGGAAAGGCTTGATAATACTTATCATGGATCGGGTTGTACTTTGGCGTCAGCGATAGCAGCTTCATTAGCCAATGGATTATCCATTAGCGAGAGTGTTATCGAAGCACAAGATTACACATGGCATGCGTTGCAGGCGGGGTTTCGTCCCGGCATGGGGCAATATATTCCTAATAGACTTTTCTGGGCAAAGAGTGAAGAAGATATGGAAAACGGGAATGAAGGTACAGTCATTGAAAAGCCCGAAAATTAGTGGGCTTTATGCCATTACTCCGGATCTTGAAAATACGCATGACCTGCTTCATAAGACTCAGCAGGTACTGGAAGGCGGGGCACAACTCATACAATATCGTAATAAATTGGCGGGTGAGATTTTGCTAAGAAAGCAAGCTAAATTATTATTGCAGCTTTGTAGAGAGTACGAAATCCCTTTAATAATAAATGATCACCTTGATCTGGCGCTTGAGATTGATGCTGATGGACTGCATGTGGGTCAAAATGATGTGCCGATTACTAAGGCAAGGAGTCAGCTAGGGCAGAATAAAATGATCGGCGCTTCTTGCTACGACAATTTAGATCTGGCTATTCAGGCTGAAAAAGAAGGTGCTGATTATGTTGCTTTTGGTGCTTTTTTTTCTTCACTGACTAAACCAGATACAGTTTCTGTCTCTATGGATTTAGTCGATCAAGCCAAAAAGAAAATATCCGTTCCTATTGTCGGTATTGGAGGCATTAAATTGACCAATGCCAGAACGGTTATTCAGAGTGGATGTGTAGCAATCGCCGTTTGCAATGATTTATTTCATACTGAAAACATAAAAGCAACAACGGCACAATATTCACAATTATTTGCAGAAACTAACTAAGGAGCCGTGAAGAAATAAGTGTGACAATTGGGCGCGTCTGGCGGGATGCAATGCAAGGCGAGAGCAGGAGTCATAGCGAGCTATGGCGACGACGAACAACGCCGCAGTGTGCCCGCCAGATGCGATCCAAGTGTTACAGTTATTTATGAACGACTCCTAACGTAGTTAAAACAAGCTTATATTTATAAATTCTTATCATGAGTAACCCAATGACTTCACGCAATCATCAATTATTTGAACTTTCCCAGAAATATATTCCTGGTGGTGTTAATTCTCCTGTACGTGCTTTTAAATCGGTTGGTGGTGACCCCATTTTTTTTCAACGCGGAGAAGGAGCTTATTTTTGGGATGCTGATGGTAAATCCTATATAGACTATGTTGGTTCATGGGGGCCCTTGATTCTTGGCCATGCCCATCCCGATGTCGTTAAAGCAGTCCAGACAGCCGCGCAAAATGGTTTAACCTTTGGCGCTCCAACCGAAGCAGAATTAGAAATAGCAAAATTGATTTGTCAGCTGATTCCTTCCATTGAACAGGTCAGACTGGTCAGTTCTGGTACTGAAGCAGGTATGAGTGTAATTCGGTTGGCACGCGGTTTCACCGGTAGAAGTCGAATTATTAAATTTGAAGGTTGTTATCATGGTCATGATGATGCCTTATTGGTTAAGGCCGGTTCTGGTGCATTAACTTTTGGGCACCCAAGTTCTGCCGGTGTACCTGCTGAAACAGTTGGACATACTATTGTTCTGGATTACAACGATATACCAGGCATTGAAGAAGCATTTAATCAGTTGGGTAAGGAAATAGCTGCAGTGATTGTTGAACCCGTTGCAGGTAACATGAATCTGGTAGCTCCCAGCCCGGATTTCCTTGCCAGGTTACGGTCATTGTGTACTCAGCACGGTAGTGTGTTGATATTTGATGAAGTAATGACAGGATTCCGTGTGGGGCTTGGATGTGCACAGGGGCTTTATCAAATCAAACCCGATCTGACCACATTGGGTAAAGTCATTGGCGGTGGTATGCCCATGGCTGCATTTGGTGGACGTCGTGATATTATGCAATGTCTGGCTCCTTTGGGCCCTGTTTATCAGGCGGGTACTCTTTCAGGTAATCCGGTTGCAGTTGCTGCAGGGCTTGCTACGCTAAAGCAAGTGCAAGCTCCAGGTTTTTATGAAAAATTAGGGGACAGGACTCAACAATTAGTGGATGGTATGACAACAGCAGCAAAATATCATGGGATCGATTTTTGTGCGCAATCAGTAGGCGGTATGTTTGGATTATATTTCAGAAAGGATATTCCCACTAGTTTTGCGGAAGTCATGGAGTGCAATAAGGAAGCTTTTAATCGCTTCTTTCATGCCATGTTAAATGAAGGAATATATTTTGCACCGTCAGCATTTGAAGCTGGTTTCGTATCATCAATGCATGGTGACAATGAATTAAGTAAAACTTTGGTTGCTGCAGAGAAAATATTTAAGAACTGGTAAGTATAGATAGGAAAGTTTAATAATTAAAAAGGCGGCATTTGCTGCCTTTTTAATTTTTGTAGCGTCTATATACTAGCGCATAGTAGAAATATATTCTGATACTGCACGTTTTTCTTGTCCACTCATGCGAGTAAGAACTTTCTGCATGACACCATTATCATTTGCACGATCACCTGTGTTAAACAGATTTAATTGTGTCAGAGTGTATTCTGCATGTTGGCCAGCAAGCGCAGGATAATGAGGTGGAATGCCCGATCCATTTGGACCGTGACAACTTGCACAAGCAGGGACGCCATTCTCAAGATTGCCGCCATGATAAAGAATTTTTCCCGTTGCAATTAATTTTTCATCAGCATCAGCAGCTGCTTTGCCTGGATTTGTCTTTTGTTTGGCATAGTATGCGCCAAGTTTTTTCATATCCTCCAGTGAAAGTGCCGCTACCATAGAAGACATGACAGGACTGTTACGTTTTGGGGGGGCAGTTTCAGTTGCTTTAAAATCAATCAACTGCTTGGTGATATACTCAGCATGTTGTCCAGCCAGGATAGGATTCATGGGAATGAGGCTATTACCATCTGCACTGTGGCAACCAGCACACATGCCAGATGCTACTTCTTCAACAGTGGCTGGAGCAGCATTTGAGCTGTCGGTGATTTCAGCTGAAATTGGTGCAGTTAATGCTAGCGCTACAAGCATTACCGTATTCTTAATCATTTTCATATTATATTTCGTATTCCGTTTTTAAAAGCATCCAAAAGTTGGCGGTAGGGTAGGTATATTTGAAAATTAACAATGTATTCTAGCAAGGTGTAAGAATGTTAACAACAAAATTAAGTGTTAGTATTAATATTTAATTTCTCAATGATAAAAATAATCTTTATTCTTTTACTGATTATTAATCTGGATATTTCATGAAATATCCAGATTAATATTTCTTATATGGTTGGTATGCAACTTCACTCAAATGAGGAAAATACAACAAATACGCAGATATTAGTTAATCCTGAATAAATTATATTATTGCCGATTCATGAGACAACTAAAAATCTTAAAATACGTTAAGTATTCGATAATCAGAAATTATTTAATTTTTATTTAAAAATTGTTAATACTTAAAACCATTTCACTGAAAAATCAAATAAGATAACAATGACGGTACATATAAAAACACCGCAAGAAATTGGAAAAATGCGCGTTGCTGGACGATTGGCTGCTGAGGTACTTGATTACATAACACCATTTGTAGTGGCAGGAATTTCTACAGAGGAATTGGATATTCTTTGCCATAACTATATGGTGGATGTGCAGAAGACGATACCCGCACCTCTAAACTATGCGCCTTCAGGGCATTCACCTTATCCAAAGTCTATTTGTACCTCAATAAATAATCAGATATGTCATGGAGTCCCTGGAAAGAAGAAATTAAAAAATGGAGATATTATTAATATTGATATTACGGTGATTTATGAGGGATATCACGGTGATACCAGTCGAATGTTTTATGTGGGTGAACCATCTATTCAAGCAAAACGCTTATGTGAGGTAACTTTTGAGGCGATGTGGCGAGGAATCGATGAAATTAAACCAGGTAAGCATTTGGGTGATATAGGAAATGCCATTCAGAGACTGGTTGAAGGTGTGGGGTATAGTGTAGTCAGGGAATTCTGTGGGCATGGAATAGGAGCAAAATTTCATGAAAATCCTCAAGTGCTTCATTATGGACGTGCAGGGACTGGTCTTGAACTAAAACCAGGTATGATATTTACAGTAGAACCTATGGTTAATGCAGGCAAAGCAGCTATCCGTCATCTTCCGGATGGCTGGACTATTACCACCAAGGATGGAAGCTTGTCTGCACAATGGGAACATACGATATTAGTAACTGAAGATAAGCATGAAGTTTTGACTGTATCGGCAGGCACGCCCGCTAAGCCAACTTATCGTTTTGCAATTTAAATTTTTCATACCGGAAAATTATTGACTATGACACGAAGTAATCATCGTACTCCCGCTCAAATTCGCCCTGTTAAAATTACTCGGCATTACACCAAGCATGCGGATGGTTCAATTCTAATAGAATGTGGTGACACCAAAGTCATCTGTACAGCCAGTGTCAGTGAGCAGGTTCCACCTTTTCTCAAAGGGCATGGGCAAGGATGGTTGACGGCTGAATACGGCATGTTGCCCTGTTCGACACATTCACGGATGCAGCGTGAGGCTGCCAGAGGCAAACAATCGGGGCGCACTATGGAAATTCAACGCTTAATCGGGCGCGCATTACGAGCCGTTGTTGATTTGAAAAAATTGGGAGAGCGCACAATTCAAATTGATTGTGATGTGATTCAAGCCGATGGAGGCACCCGAGCCGCCAGTATTACAGGGGCATTTGTTGCATTACATGACGCTGTAGAGAAATTGATTTATCGACAACTCATTGAAACAACGCCTATTATTGACCATGTGGCTGCGATTTCAGTAGGCATTCATCAGGGAATCTCTGTTCTTGATCTGGATTATGTAGAAGATTCTTCGTGTGATACTGATATGAATGTGGTTATGACTGGAAGCTTAGGTATTGTCGAAGTGCAAGGTACTGCCGAAGGGACCGCATTTAGCCGCAAAGAGTTAGACGCCATGCTGGATATGGCGCAGCGAGGCATCCAAGAACTGCTAGTCATCCAAAGAAAAGTTCTGGCGCTGGAAGCAATTGATAATGGCTAAGTTGGAGAAGCTGGTTATAGCAAGTAATAATCAGGGTAAATTACATGAAATAAGCGCTTTGCTTGTCCCTTTATTTATCGAAGTAATTCCGCAATCTGATTTTAACGCAGGCGAAATCGATGAGCCGTATTTTACCTTTGTTGAAAACGCACTAGCCAAAGCACGTCATGCCAGTCGCTGTTCAGGATTGCCAGCGCTCGCTGATGACTCTGGAATCTGTGTCAATGCGCTGAATGGTGCGCCGGGAGTTTCTTCTGCACGGTATGCAGGAGAACCAAAATCCGATGAGCGCAATAACCTGAAACTGGTTGAAGCACTCAAAAATGAATTAGATCATCGTGCTTTCTACTATTGTGTGATTGTTTTAGTACGCCATGTTGATGATCCGCAACCCATTATTGTTGACGGATCCTGGCATGGAGAGATTATTCAACAACCCCAAGGCGTAGGTGGATTTGGTTACGATCCCTATTTCTTTTTGCCCGAGTTGGGTAAAACAGCGGCAGAGCTTTCTGCTGAACAAAAGAATCTGATTAGTCATCGTGGTAAAGCGTTGGCAAAGTTATCTGAGATCTTGCAATCTGATAGATTTTAACCCGGATATTGCATGAATTCGCACGATGATCACGCATGATATTGGTTTCACAATGGATTTTTCGAAGAAGCGGTGTAGTTATTCATACACCCGACTGAGATAAATCCCTTGTGGAATCAATAGACAAGTGAGGGCGTGTGCAATTCATGCAATATCCGGGTTAATTTTCAATTTTCTAAATCTTGATTAGAGTAGGGCATTACGGTGATATTTTAGATGATCATCGATAAAAGTACTTATAAAATAATAGCTATGATCATAACCCTTCTGGTAACGCAAGGTGAGTTTCTGGCCAGTGATATCACAGGCATTTTCCAGATGATCAGGAAGTAATTGCTGAGCCAGAAATGGGTCGTCCAGTCCTTGATCAATCAATAGGCTGGGAACACGATAGCCGCTTTCAATTAAGGCAGTTGCATCATATTTTCGCCAATTTTCTTGATCTTCTCCGAGATAATGACTGAATGCTTTTTGACCCCATGGACATTGCATTGGGGCAGAAATAGGTGCAAAAGCTGAGACAGCTCGATAGAGTTCAGGATAACGTAGTGCTAATGTCAAAGCACCATGCCCCCCCATTGAATGACCACAAATACCCATGCGATTATTATCTGCGGGAAAATGATTAATAATCATTGCGCGTAACTCCTGGGTAATATAACTTTCCATCCGATAGTAGCTGGACCAAGGGACGGTCGTGGCATCCAAATAGAATCCGGCGCCAACACCTAAATCCCAGCAATCGGTCTCACCTGGAATACCTGTTTGGCGTGGACTGGTATCCATTGACACCAACATTAAGCCATATTCGGCGGCATACCGCTGAGCGCCTGCTTTAATCATAAATGTTTCTTCAGTGCAGGTTAATCCTGCTAAAAAAAACACAACGGGCACAGGTTTGATTTGAGCTTGGGGTGGTTGATAAACCGAAAACCGCATGGGTAAACCAATGATTGCGGATGAGTGTTGATAAAAGCCTTGTATTCCCCCAAAGCAAATATGTTGATTACGGGTTTCCAGTATTGACACGCTTAATAGATAACAACTGAACGAATAGATTCACCGGCTTTCATTAAGCGAAAGCCTTCATTAATGTCATTCAACTGTAATGTATGGGTGATTAACGAATCAATATTAATTTTTCCTTCCATATACCAATCCACAATTTTAGGTACATCCGTTCGACCACGCGCACCCCCAAAAGCGGAGCCTTCCCATTTTCTACCGGTAACCAATTGGAAAGGGCGGGTACTGATTTCAGCGACTGCTTCAGCGACACCAATAATGATGCTGCGCCCCCAGCCTTTATGTGTACACTCCAGCGCTTGCCGCATTACTTGAGTATTACCGATACACTCGAAACTGTAATCAGCCCCTCCGTTAGTGAGTTGTATAACCGCGTCAATGATATTGGGAACATCATTGGGGTTGATAAAGTGCGTCATGCCAAATTTGCGCGCCATGGCTTCACGTTGTGGGTTGATATCAATACCGATAATTTTATCAGCACCCACCATTTTAGCGCCCTGTATTACATTTAAACCGATTCCACCCAGACCAAAAACCGCCACATTACTTCCTGCTTCAACCTTGGCTGTAAATATAACAGCACCGATACCTGTAGTTACCCCACAACCGATATAGCAAACTTTATCGAAAGGCGCATCTTCTCGAATTTTAGCCAGTGCTATTTCCGGTACAACGGTGTAATTTGAGAAGGTCGATGTGCCCATGTAATGTAATAGAGGCTTCCCATCCAGAGAGAAACGAGAGGTATTATCAGGCATCACGCCACGTCCTTGTGTACTACGGATTGCCTGACATAAGTTGGTTTTTTGCGAAAGGCAGAATTTACATTCGCGACATTCAGGTGTGTATAAGGGAATGACATGGTCACCTTTATGTAAGGATTTCACGTTGGGACCTACATCAACCACCACGCCAGCGCCTTCATGACCCAGAATGGCAGGAAATAGACCTTCAGGATCAGCACCCGAGAGCGTGTAATAATCCGTATGACAAATACCGGTCGCTTTTATTTCTACTAATATCTCACCTGATTTCGGGCCTTCCAGATCAACCTGTTCAATAGTTAATGGCTGGCCAGCTTTCCAGGCAACGGCGGCTCTTGTTTTCATCGGAATGTTTCCTTTTTATTTTTTATCAATGCAAAGATGCGCTAATAGGCCTTGACTAGCTTCTTCAACCATATCAAGTACCAATTCAAACCCTTGATGTCCACCAAAGTATGGATCAGCTACCTCGCTATTGGGATCAGATTTTTTGCCATCTTGCATTAATAATTGAATCTTACTTATGTAGTGAGGAGGACATCGTTGTTGAAGTAATGTGAGATTCTCCTTATCCATAGCAAGAATATAGTCAAATTCCTCGAAATCACTGGACTGGACTGCACGAGCACGCAAATCATGCATTTTGTAGCCACGTTGTAGCGCTGTGTTCTGGGCGCGTTGATCCGGTGGTTCACCAATGTGATACGCGTGTGTGCCAGCGGAATCCACATCGATCATATGATCAACTCCGGCTTTTTTTACAAAATGCTTAAATACAGCGTCGGCTGTTGGCGATCGACAAATATTGCCCATACAGACAAATAATATTTTTATCTTTTTATCCTTGCTCATAGTAAATCATCACTGTAATAGGGCCTTAACCCGGATATTTCATGAATTGCACGCGCTCTCACTTGCCTCTTGATTCCACAAGGAATTTTTGCGAGCAGCCGCTTTGCGGCTTGCCTGCTTACCCCAAATCCTCAGTCGAGTGTATGAATAACTACACCGCTTCTTAGAAAAATCCATTATGAAATCAATATCCTGCGTGATCATCGTGCGAATTCATGAAATATCCGGGTTAAGAAGTTAAAACGGATTTAAACGTAATAATTTGAGCACTGCATAGTAGAGATTATCACGACGATGGTTAAAACGAAATCCAGTTTCTTTCAGGCGCAGATAAAAAGTATATTCAGTCACGCCATTGAGCTTTTGCCAAACGGTGTTTAGCAAAAGCTCACTGACCTTCGAATTAAAGCGGGCAGAGCTTGTAAAATAAACCTTGCAGGATCATATACTGTCAATGGCCAACAGAATTGAGCCATTTTTGGCCATTAATTTTGAGCCACTTTTCCAGAG
>CXWL01121083.1_pt1 | contig 28149 bp, 19 predicted proteins | sample 590931 | NCBI WGS metagenome assembly CXWL01 (sample SAMEA3498368, study PRJEB10139) | groundwater metagenome | biome: water well; material: biofilm material | place: Germany | collected 2015-04-27 | reverse complement strand
GCAAAAGAATCTGGCTTACCAAAGAGTGAAGTTCGACACGCAGGATAAGGCGAATCAGCTCGCCCTGTCGGAGCAGAAAAACAAAATACTCACTGTCGAAAAAGCCCTGCAGCAAGGCAAAAATCAAAATCTCTTGTTGTGGCTGACCTTGGGTTTGATCGTTTTGGTGATTCTTGGTGGCTGGCTACTCAGAACTCTGCAACAAAAAAATATTTTCCGCACTTCGTCGCAGATGGACGGCCTGACGCAAATCAGTAATCGCACGCATTTTATGAATTGCACCGCTGAGATATTCAAGCATCCTGACACACTTGCGAGTGTGGTGTTGTTCGATATGGATCACTTCAAAAAAATCAACGATACCTTCGGTCATGCTGTGGGTGATTGGGTCTTGAGGACAGTCAGCGCTACCGTCAAGTTACAGCTGCGTAAAACAGATCTGCTGGGGCGTCTGGGTGGCGAAGAGTTTGCCATCTGCCTGCCGGATTTTACAGAAGACGAGGTACTGGCATTGGCCGAACGTTGCCGCGCGGCGATTGCCATGATCGATACGCAAGCCTGTGGCCATCGCTTTCCGATATCCGCCAGTTTTGGCGTCGCCACGCGCGACAAGAGTGCGCTGCGCAGTTTTGAGGAAACCTTGGCGGCGGCCGATAAGGCTTTGTATTTTTCCAAAAACGAGGGGCGCGATCGCGTCTCGGCACATCAATAATTGGGTGTGAATCAAATAGACGGCACTGATAAATGACAAACGAAAAACAAGGCAAGCTGATCTGCGTAGGCACCGGCATGCGCATGGCGGGGCAGCTGACGCCGATAGCGCAAAGTTATATTGAGACCGCTGACGTGGTGATTGCGGCAGTGCCGAATATTTTCGCGCGCAAGTGGCTGCAAGGCGTGGCCAAAGAATACATTTGCCTGCTGGGGTATTACAGCGATTGCGATGTCGAAGGCAAGAACCGGCGCGATACCTATCGCCGCATGGCCGACACCATCCTTGCCGAAGTCCGCGCTGGCAAGACGGTCTGCGCGGCTTTTTATGGTCACCCCGGTATTTTTGCCTGCATCTCGCACATGGCGATCGCCGATGCGCGCGCTGAGGGCTATCACGCCGAGATGTTGCCCGGTATCTCGGCAGAAGACTGCCTGGTCGCCGATCTGGGGATAGATCCTGGCCGCACCGGCATGCAATCGATGGAGACAACCCAGTTCATGATCTATGAGCGCAGGATAGATCCGACCGCCTTGCTGATACTCTGGCAGCCGGGGCTGGCGGGTGAACTCAGCCTGAAGCGTTTTGATACCACCTCAGCAAGGTTGCAGGTGCTGGTGGATAAGCTGGCGCGTGATTACCCGCTGGATCATCCTGTCATCCTGTACGAAGCAGCCACCCATCCGCTGGAGCAGACGCGCATGGACACGATATTGCTCAGGGATTTGCCTGAAGCCAGATTGCAGCAAATCACCACTTTGGTTATTCCTGCCGCCTATCCGTTAAAGCTCGATCAGGCGATCGTCGATGAACTGAACGCGATGCCAGTGACCGCTGATCAGCTTGAGCAGGCTGCCTGATTAGAAAAGGCTGGTCTAAAAATACAAGGGCAAGCCTGCAGCGCACTATCCACGCGGGTTTGCAGCCATGCCCTGCCAGCGGGCGCGTGGGGGGTGCGTGTCAGGCATGGCACTATTTGATTATTTTTGTTCTCGCGTATTCTGCATTGCCAGTTTGTGTCCGGTATCGCTTGCTAAAAATATTATTGTTTTAAATCAACTGTTTACCTCGACACGCGCTTTTTGTATTTAAACCAATTTAGCGCTTTTAATTTGCGCCAAGTTTATTTAGAATCAATCTGGCGAGACAAAATGGTTTGTCAAAATACGGAGATTTTTTATGAATAAAATGATGAAAAGTGCGGCAATCGGCTTGGTTTTGGCAGGTGCTTTTTCTGTAGCGCAGGCACAAACACCGCGCGCTGTTGTCGATACTTCGGTTGATGGTATTTTTACCGCATTGACCTCCAGCACCGATCTGCAAGCGACTGTCGATACTTTGATCGCCAACGGCGCGAATCACCATGCGGTCATTTCCATCGCTGCGGCAGCTGGCATTTCTCAGAATAAAGTTGAAGCATTGCAGGTGTGCGTGAATACGGTATCCGCCGATGTGACGGTGTTGAGCGCGACTTGCATGCGTCCGCGTACAGTATTGACCGCCTATGTTGCGGGCATGAATGATCCATTGAACTATTTGCCTGCGACTGCAGCTGGAAAGCGCGAACAGAAAGCCGCCAAATAACCGGCGATTTAATCTTAAGTCGCAGTGTAAAAATGACAGCCTTGGCTGTCATTTTTTTTGACCCTGGTGTTTTAGCGCATCAGGCGGGTGATGGGTCTTGTTTTGTTGGTGGCAAAGCTTGTGCAGGTGGTGCAGGCAAGGCAGGTTGTACAGGCAAAGCGGGTTGTACAGGCAAAGCGGGTTGTACAGGCAAAGCGGGTTGTACAGGCAAGGCAGGTTGCGCAGGCAAGGCGGGCTGCACAGGCAAAGCGGGCTGCACAGGCAAAACAGGCTGCACAGGCAAAACAGGCTGCACAGGCAAAACAGGCTGAACAGGCAAAGCGGGCTGCACAGGCAAAACAGGCAAAACAGGCTGAACAGGCAAAACAGGCTGAACAGGCGTCTCTGCTTTTTTCTCCTCCACATTTTCGTCATCCGCTACCGAGGAGTCGTCGAAATAGCGCTCCACCAGATCAAAGAAGCGATCGTAGAATTTTCCGGTTGGAATAGTCTCGCTCGCCACTTTAACCAGCGAGTCGTCAGATGCGCCGAAGGGTAGCGAGACCGATCCTATGCCGCCTACGCCTATGCTGGCGGAGCTGCTGCTTTTCTTAAGCGAGTAGCGGTCACGTACGGCGTTAGCAAAGACAGTGGTGCTGTTGCTGCCTTTGCTGTCTGAAGCGCAGACCACGCTGAATTCTATTTCTATGTGGACGTCAATCTCCGGCTGAAACTTTCTGCGCCCCTTGATGAATGAGGTTTTTGCTTCGCTGATGACATAGCCCTGGCTCAGTAAGGCGCGGCGCGCTGCCTCGCATGAGGCTTTGTCGGTCCCTGCAAACGTATGGGCAAAGACGTTGGTGGCTGCGAATTCTTCAGTGCGATCGCTGGCTGATTTACTTGTGGCGCAGCCGGAAAGTAGCGCAATGGATGCGCAGAGCAAGACAAAGTGAGAGATAAAAGACGATTTACGCATGCAGGAATTTCTTGATTGATGATTTAACGATGTGACGAATTGTACGCCAAGTCAATTATTAGTCTGAGCTACAATAAGATAGTTCATTTTTTGGTTTCCATGCATGTTCAAATCGATCCGTATTTTCATACTTCTGCTTATCTTGTTGGCCGTTGCCATGGCAGCCTGGCGCGCCAAGACCTCGGCAGTGTCATGGAAGTATACGTTGGCGGTAAATATTTATCCGGTGAATGGCGACGGCAGTGCCGTGGCAGAGGCTTATATACAGAATTTACAGCGAGAGGAATTTGCTCCGATTGAGCGTTTCATGCTTGATGAGGCCGCTCGCTATGGCCGTTCCAGCCATGCTTCGGTCGAGATCCTATTAAAGCCAAGGCTGGCGACGCTGCCGCCTGCAGCGCCACAAAATGGCAATTTGCTTGAGATCGTGTTCTGGAGTTTGCACCTGCGGTGGTGGTCTTACCGGCACGCAGAGACGACAGGCCCGGGGCCGCAAATCAAATTATTTGTGCTGTATTTTGACCCGGCCACGCACCCGCAGCTGAGTCACTCTACAGCCTTGCAAAAAGGCCTGATCGGGCGCGTCAACCTGTTCGCTTCGTCTGCGATGAGCAAGCAAAACAATGTGATCATCGCACATGAGTTTTTGCATACCCTGGGAGCCAGCGATAAATACGATCTGGCGACAAATTTGCCAGTTTTCCCTATCGGGTATGCAGAGCCGCAGCGTCAGCCCGTATGGCCGCAACAGCTCGCAGAAATCATGGGCGGGCGAGTCCCGCTATCGCAGAGCGCGGCACGCATTCCCGGCAGCCTTGATGAGGTGCTCATCGGGAATGCTACCGCACTTGAAATTAACTGGTTACATTGAAAGGGAGTGGCGTATGAGTTCACCGGAGATGATCATGCAAGTGCTGCGTAACGAATTGCGCAGCGTTGGAATGACCTATAAGGAACTGGCGGGCCGTATCGATATGAGCGAATCGAGCGTGAAACGGATGTTCGGTCAAAAGGACATGGCCCTGTCGCGCCTGGCGCATATCTGTAAGGTGGCAGGCATTGCGCTGGAAGATGTCTTACGCCAGGCCGCCGATGTGACACCGCACGTCGACCACCTTAGCCTGGCGCAAGAGCGTTCTCTGATGGCCAATCCCAAACTATTACTGGTGGCGATTTGTTGCCTGGGGCAATGGACTTTTGAGCAAATTATAGAAACCTACTCGCTGTCAGACGCCGAATGCATACTCAGCCTGGTCGAGCTGGACAAGCTGGAGTTTATCGAGCTTAAGCCGCTCAATAAGTATCGCCTGCGTGTCTCCAGCGCATTTCACTGGCGTGCCGATGGCCCGGTACAGAGCTATTTTAAAGAGGTGGTGGTCGGCGATTATTTTGATGGCCGCTTTGACGGTGTGGGTGAAACCTTGATGTGTGTGCCGGCGCGGCTATCGCAGGCGAGTGCGCAGGAAGTGCTGCAAAAAATCCAGCAGCTGGCGGCTGAGCTGGCGCGTTTGCAGCAGGAGGACAGGCGCTTGCCATCCGTGGAAAAGGATGGCTTTACCTTGATGCTAGGGTTTCGCTCATGGGAGTTTGCCGCGTTTACCGCTCTGCGTCGCCCCAGCACGATGGCTGACGCGAAAAGCAGCGTGCTTCACCAGCTCGGGCCCAGAAAGAGATAGAGCGATGAGCCGTTGCCACGGGTGGCGCCGGCACCGAAATACAAGGGGCCGAAACGCGTATCGAGAGAAATAAAGGCGCTGCCGCTTTGTTTTACTTTGCTGAATTTTACTGATTCGTCCGCACCAAATCCTGCGCCTAGTTCTGCTGAAAATCCCGTGCGTATCGATCCGCCAAGAGCGGTTGGCATGTTGCCGATACGGCGTGCGATCACAAGGCGCCCGAGCGCGATCGTGTTGTTGGATAGGGAATCGACCGGCGTCCCCGACAAGCGCAGGAATCCGCCTAGTTGCAGCGGCGCATCGCCACGCTGTGACTTGGCCCATTCTCCATAGATATGCCCGGCCCAATTGCCAGTCTGGAATGCGGACATTCCTCGCATGGAAAAGGTCAGCAGCGATGGCTCGGCTGCTTCCTTGGTGCGCAAATGCACGGATTCTATGTCGAGCAATTGTCCGCGCGTCGGAAACGCCAGCGAGTCCAGCGTGTCGATTCTGAAGTTGATGAATTGGGTATTGAAAAAGACGCTGGCGGCAAGTTCTGGCGTTTCAGGGATTTCTGCACTGGCCTTGTTCAGCCTGCGCTCTATCCCCATGCGTATATCACCCCAGTTACCCAGCTGGCGCCCGGCAGCCAATGCGACGCTGCCGGTTTTATATCCTACGCGCTGAGTCTTTCTGCCTTCCTGGTACAGATCGAGTGAGGACGCGCCATACTGGATGGCGGGTGCCAGATACCAATCCGAACCAGCGCCCATGGGCTGGAACAGTTGCGTGCCCAGTTGACCCTGTGAGCCTATCTTGGCGACAGTGCGTAATTCGCCGCCCCAGTCATTGAGGGAAGAGGCGATATGCATCGCGCCCAGAGAAAAGCGATTGCTGTCGGTAAAATTGCTGGTCAGTTCCAGTCCTACCCTCAAGCGGTTCCTGCCCCAGTTGGCCTCTTTGGCCTTGATGATGACGCTACGTTGGCCATCCTGATCTTCAATCTCTGTTTCAACGTGATCAAGATCACCGCGGCCATATAATTTGCTGCTGGCTAGCCTGATGTTCTCTTCACTGACAATGTCGCCTGGCTTGAGGCCGGATTGGGCAATCAGGATGGCCGGATTGATGTAGGAGCTGCCCTGGACTTCGATTTTCTTCAGTGGCAGTGCCTTGCCTGGTGTTGCGGCGACGCTCACCCTGTTCAATTCCAGTGCGGCATAGTCGGCCTCGCTTAAGCCCAGCCTGCTCAGCTGTGCCGTCAGTAAATGGGTGGCAAATTCGCCGGCTTCGATAGCGCGATGATGCTCATTGAAGTCAAGAAAACTGAGGCCATTGAGGTTGGGCGCAATCAGGATGTCCTGAGGGCGCATTTCCTTCAATGAGTGCTGTACGTTTTGTTCCGTGAGTATCTGTAGCATTTGTTGCGCAACGCTGATGGCGCTGCCCAGCTCTCCTTCCGCTGCAAGCGGGGTGCCGACATTGACCGCGATGACAATATCGGCACCCATTTTATGTGCCATGTCTATCGGCAGATTGCGCACCAGGCCACCATCGACGACCAGCCGCTGATGAATACGCACCGGCGCGAATACGCCGGGTACGGCAAGCGATGCCCGCAAAGTCAAAAATAAGGGCGTGTCGGCCAATTCGACCAGCTCACCAGTGACCAGGTCAGAGGCGACTGAGCGAAACGGCAACGGGAGCTGATCGACCGGTTCGTCGCGCATGCCTGTTGGCAGCAGCCGGGTCAGGGCCTGTTCCAGCGCGGCGTTGCCGGCAGCCGAAGGGGGAAGCGAGGCGCCCGATTTGGTGACGGCAAATTCTATTCTTGATGGCAGCAGCAAATCTTCTTCACGGCGCCGGAAGTCTAGCGCATCGCGCGCAGGGCGGTCAGCCAGCACGCTATCCCATGAGGTCGTGCTGACTATCTGCGCCAGCTCTTCCACACTGCGTCCGGCCGCATAGGCACCGCCGAGCACCGCGCCCATGCTGGTGCCGACGACGATATCAACAGGCACGCGTAATTCCTTGAGTACGCGCAGGACGCCGATATGCGCAAAGCCGCGCGCACCGCCGCCAGACAAGACCAGGGCGATTTTCGGGCGTTGCCTGGCTGGTGCGGCGGCGTCAGTTTGTTTGCCAGTAGGTGTTTCTGCCAGTGAAGGGGTTGCCGAGGAAGCCAGGCAAAGTACCGCCAGTAAAGTGAGGTAAAAGCGTCGCAACATAGTCAAGGCAAACCTTAAAGATTTTGTTCAGTATGTACAGTACGCACAGTATGCATAGTGGGTAAAACGACTGAAAAGTTCAACAATTCCTAGAAACTGCCGGTGAACTGATAGCGTTGACCAGGATGCCACATGGTGACGATGGTCGCGATTTTTCCTTGTGACAGGGTTTTCCGGTGCAATACCAGGCAGGCCTCTTTGACGGAAATGTGCAGCATATCGGCGATAGGCCGGGTCGGCAAGACGGCTTCAATGCTGTAGTCAACGCCTTGCAGCGGCGCGGCTGCCATCAGGTATTCATTCGGCGTGAGGACGGAGAAATTTTGCTGCAGATATTCTGGTGCCAGCGCAGAATTGACCCAGCGGTCTTCCACCTGTATCGCGATCTCGTTTTCAAAATGCACGATGACGGAATGGAACAGGATATGCGCGGGCTTCACTTGAAACTGTAGCGCCATGGCAGGACTGGCGGCGATCGCCTTGAGCTCATGCAGCTCGCTGCGGTGCGCATGTCCGCGTGACCTGATCTCGTCCGCGATGCTTTTGATTTCAACCAGCGTGGCCTGATATTTGTGCTGCGCGACATAAGTGCCGGAACCCTGGATGCGGGTCAGGATTTGTTCGCTAGTGAGTTCCCGCACGGCGCGGTTGACGGTCATGCGCGAGACGCCAAATTGCCCGGCCAGCATCGCTTCCGAAGGAATGGCATCGCCTTCCTTCCAGGTACCCGATTGAATTTCCCTGAGCAGGTAGTCCTTGATGCGCTGATAAATCGGTGCAGCTTCTGTTGGTGCGACGCGATTGACTGGATTGATATGGGGAGTTTCTCTGGTTGCCACGCAAGCCTCAAGTGAAAAAGCAGAAAATTGAAGAAATGTTTTTCTGCGGTTTAGGCTGGCATGGTAACACGGTGGGGCGGGCAAATTCTCTGAAGACTATACCCAAAACCACCGCCGATGCGGCTATGAGTGGCCAATAGCCTGTAGTCTGGACGCTACGGCGACTTGTGCTGGTGCTGGCTTTGGCCCCGGTCTTGCCGCTGGTTTTGCCCGAGGGTTTGCCGGCGTATCTGTCTTCAGCTTGAACACCACCAATGCCTGCGTCAGCCTGATCGTTTGCTCTTCCAGACTGGCGGTGGCGGCTGCGGCCTGTTCGACTAATGCCGCGTTTTGCTGCGTCACTTCATCTAATTGAGTCACTGCGGTGTTGACTTGAGAAATGCCGTCGCTTTGCTCTCTGGATGCGGAGCTGATCTCGTCCATGATGTCGCTGACCTGTCTGATCGACGAAATAATGTCGCCCATAGACTTGCCTGCCTGTTCGGCCAGCACTGTTCCCGCATCCACTTTCTCTACCGAAACCTTGATCAGTTGGGTGATCTCTTTGGCTGCAGCTGCGCTACGCTGCGCCAGATTGCGCACTTCGGTCGCGACCACGGCAAAACCTCGCCCTTGTTCGCCCGCGCGCGCCGCCTCTACTGCGGCATTGAGGGCCAGAATATTGGTCTGGAACGCAATGCTGTCGATGATGCCTATGATATCGACAATCTTTTTCGAGGAGCTGCTGATTTCATTGATCGTGCTGACGACACCGGACACGATGGCACCGCCTTTTTCAGCGATGACCGAGGCATTTTTTGCCAGGGCATTGGCCTGTACCGCATTGTCGGTGTTTTGTTCTACGGTCGCCGCGAGCTCTTCCATGCTGGAGGCCGTTTCTTCCAGCGCCGAGGCTTCTGATTCCGTGCGGTCAGACAAATCCATGTTGCCTGCCGCCAGTTCCTTGGTCGCTACGCTGATGTGAGCGAAATTTTTGCGCACATCGCCGATGATGGAATGCAGGTTCACATTCAGTTGATGCATGGAGCGCAGCAAGCGGCCGACGTCGTCATGTCTTTCAGTATTGATGCTGGCGGTCAGGTCGCCGCCAGCCAGAGTGCGGGTAATCCTGGTGGCATCCTTGATCGGCTCGATCACCGCCTGGTAGAGATAGAACCAGAAATGCATGGTGACTGCGGTGGAAAGTAGCGCCAGCGCGGCTATCGAGCGCTGCAGCCCGGCGCTGCTGGCAAAAGCCGGACTGAATGCGGCGATAGCCAGGAGCAATGAGGTGAGTGCGGTAAAACCGAGGCTGAGCGCCGTGCGTTTTGCCAGTGAGATGTGGCGTATGGCCGCCAGCTTGGCAAGGAGTCCGGTTTTTCTTGCCGCGCCATGGCGTATTTCAAGCCGGTTCGGGTTGCCGTCGCGGATTTCCTGATAGATCTTGCCGCTCTTATTGATCTGCTCCCGGGTCGGCTTGGTCCTGACTGACATATAGCCCACCGGCTTGCCGTTTTCTATCACGGGCGTCACGTTGGCCAGCACCCAGTAAAAGTCCCCGTTCTTGCAGCGATTTTTTACCATCCCTGTCCATGGCGCACCATTTTTTATCGTCGCCCATAAGTCGGCAAAGGCTTCTGCCGGCATATCAGGATGGCGCAGGATGTTTTGCGGCGACCCTAGCAGTTCGGCTTCGGAATAGCCGCTGACCTCGATGAAATAGGCATTGGCGTAGGTGATATTGCCTTGCAGGTCAGTGGTGGAAACGATGGATTCTCCATCTCTGAGCACATATTCGAGATGGGTGACAGGGCTATTTATACGCATGTTAAGTGACGGCTTTGAAAAAGTAAGGGCCGGCCAGCTGGCCGGAATAACTAATGGAAAAAGGAAAAACTGACGAAAAAACTGCCGCGTTTTGCCCGAACTTGCCTTTTTTATTATAAAAATCTTGATTTACATCAATATTTTCCGAGATGTCGATAATACCTCTAAATAAAAAATCCGTTTTTATTTACTGAATCTGCTTGCAAAAGTTGTATATACAACTTAAACTATTTTTCATTCAAGAGGCGACAGGCGCTGGCCTGGTTTTATTCATTTCATACGCAGGAGTCAACGATGAACAACGATCCACGCTGGGACGCAAGCCGCGAAATCCGCGCACCAAGAGGCAGTGAAAAAGTCTGCAAGACCTGGGTAGCCGAGGCGGCCTACCGCATGCTGCAAAATAATCTCGACAAGGAAGTCGCCGAGAATCCCAAGCACCTGGTGGTGTACGGCGGCATCGGCCGCGCCGCGCGCAACTGGGCGTGCTATGACCAGATCCTGGCCAGCCTCAAAGAGCTGGGCGAAGACGAAACGCTACTGATCCAATCCGGCAAACCGGTCGGCGTATTCAAGACGCATGAAGACGCACCACGCGTGCTGATCGCCAATTCGAACCTGGTGCCCAAGTGGGCCAACTGGGAACATTTCAACGAGCTCGACCGCAAGGGGCTGTTCATGTACGGCCAGATGACGGCGGGCAGCTGGATCTATATCGGCACCCAGGGCATCGTGCAGGGAACCTACGAAACCTTTGCCGAGGCGGGCCGCCAGCACTTTGGCGGTGACTGGGGCGGACGCTGGATCTTGACGGCGGGCTTGGGCGGCATGGGCGGAGCGCAGCCTTTGGCGGCCAGCTTTGCCGGTGCGGTGTCGTTGAATATTGAATGCCAGCAATCGAGCATCGATTTCCGCCTGCGTACCCGTTACGTCGACAAGCAAGCGAAGGATCTGGATGATGCCTTGGCCCTGATCGCGCAGCATTGCGAGCGCAAGGAAGCGATCTCTATCGCTTTGCTCGGCAATGCAGCGGAGATTTTGCCGGAGCTGGTCAAGCGTGCCAAAGCCGGCGGCATCAAGCCCGATCTGGTGACTGACCAGACTTCGGCGCATGACCTGATCAACGGCTACTTGCCGATAGGCTGGACCGTAGAACAATGGAAAGCGGCGCAGCACGATGCCAGCCAGCACGCCAAACTGACCGCCGATGCGGCGCACTCTTGTGCGGTGCATGTACAGGCGATGCTCGATTTTCACGCGATGGGCATCGCTACGGTGGATTACGGCAACAACATCCGCCAGGTGGCGTTTGATACCGGCGTGAAAAACGCCTTTGATTTTCCCGGTTTTGTCCCTGCCTATATCCGTCCTTTGTTCTGCGACGGCAAGGGCCCGTTCCGCTGGGTGGCGCTGTCTGGCGATCCGGAAGATATCCGCAAGACCGATGCCAAGATTAAAGAGCTGTTCCCGGACAATAAGGGCGTGCATAAATGGCTGGACATGGCAGGCGAACGCATCGCCTTCCAGGGTTTGCCGGCACGCATATGCTGGCTGGGTCTGGGCGAGCGCCACATCGCCGGCCTGGCGTTTAACGAGATGGTGAAAAGCGGTGAACTGAAAGCGCCTATCGTCATCGGCCGCGATCATCTCGATACCGGTTCCGTCGCCAGCCCTAACCGTGAAACCGAAAGCATGAAAGACGGCACAGATGCGGTATCCGATTGGCCGCTATTAAATGCTTTACTCAATACCGCAGGCGGTGCAAGCTGGGTGTCCTTGCATCATGGCGGTGGCGTTGGCATGGGCTATTCACAGCATTCGGGCATGGTGATTGTGGCTGACGGCACCGAGGCGGCAGCCAAGCGACTGGCGCGCGTGCTGGTCAACGATTGCGGTTCCGGCGTGATGCGCCACGCGGATGCCGGTTATGAGAGCGCGGTGGCCTGTGCCAAGCGTCACCATCTGAATCTGCCGATGATCAAGTAGCAGCAACATTGCCTCGTTCTCTCGCGAGCGGGAGAAAGTTTTTAGAAATTCCAAAATGTAACACGCAACATCCATGCGCCTTCTGGCGTATAAATGGCCTGAAACCCTCATGGATGCTGCGTCATCCGTTTTAAAATTTGAAGGAAATCATCATGACTACATCCTTAGTAATACAGCCGGGTCAGTTCAGCTTATCGGATCTGCGCGCCATCTGGCTGCAGCCAGTCCCTTTGGCGCTGGCCGATACTGCCTATGCCGCGATTAACGAGGCTTCAGCCACCATNNCTGATCCTGTCGCACTCGGTCGGTTCCGGTGAATTGATTTCCGATGAAGTGGTGCGCCTGATTCTGGCGATGAAGATCGCCAGCCTGGCGCGTGGCTTTTCCGGCATCCGCGCCTCGGTGATCGACAGCATGATCGCCTTGTACAACGCTGGCATCATGCCGGCGATTCCGGTCAAGGGCTCGGTAGGCGCATCGGGCGATCTGGCTCCTTTATCCCACATGACGCTGGCCTTGATGGGCGAAGGCGAAGTGCGCGTGAACGGCCAGCTGGTCGAGGCCAAAACGGCCTTGCAAAAAGCCGGCATCGCACCCGTTGTGCTAGCCGCCAAAGAGGGCCTGGCGCTGATCAATGGCACGCAAGTATCTACTGCGCTGGCCTTGAACGGCCTGTTCCTGGCGGAGCGTTTGCTGGAAGCGGCGACCATTACCGGCGCCATGTCGGTCGATGCAGCCAAGGGCAGCGACGCACCTTTCGATCCGCGCATTCATGCGGTGCGTGGCCAGCCCGGGCAGATCGCCACGGCGCAGATTTATCGCAGCTTGCTGGCGGGCAGCGAGATCCGCCGTTCGCATCTGGTCAACGATGAGCGCGTGCAAGATCCGTATTGTCTGCGTTGCCAGCCGCAAGTTATGGGCGCCTGCCTCGACATCATCAACAATGCCGCGCGCACTTTGCTGATCGAAGCCAATGCGGTGACCGATAATCCGCTGGTGTTTGTCGACACCGGTGAAGTCCTCTCAGGCGGCAACTTCCATGCCGAACCGGTGGCGTTTGCCGCCGATACGCTGGCGTTGGCGATTGCCGAGATAGGCTCGATCTCCGAGCGCCGCATCGCCTTGTTGATTGATGCGTCCATCTCAGGCTTGCCGCCTTTCCTGGTGCCATCTTCCGGCCTTAATTCCGGCTTCATGATCGCCCATGTGACAGCTGCGGCGCTGGCTTCCGAAAACAAGTCGCATGCGCATCCTGCCAGCGTCGATACCATTCCCACTTCCGCCAATCAGGAAGATCACGTCAGCATGGCAACCTACGCCGGTCGCCGCCTGCACGAAATGGCACACAACACCGCGACCATCGTGGGGATAGAATTGCTGGCGGCGGCGCAGGGCGTGGATTTCCATCAGCCTTTGCAGACCTCGGCCAGCCTGGCGACGGTGCACCAGGCCTTGCGCAGTAAGGTAGCGTTTTACGATAAAGATCGTTTCTTCGCGCCGGATATCGCGGCCGCCAAAGACATGGTCCTGCAAGGCGCCTTGAGTGCACAATGCCAGACCTTGTATCAGCATTTGTACCTTAATTAATTTAACTAATCTAACTAATCCAAGTGGATCTTATGCGTAAATGGACTAGTCAAGACTATACAAGCATGCCCTGGAAAAACGGCGGCGGTAGCACCACTGAGCTGGCGGTTTTTCCGCAAGGGGCAAGTCTGGATGATTTTGTCTGGCGCTTAAGCACGGCGCAGGTCAGTGCGCCAGGCCCTTTTTCGCATTTTGCGCAGATAGACCGCACACTGGCGGTCTTGTCCGGTGAAGGCCTGATCCTGCATCAGCATGACGGCGATCAGGAAAGGGCCAGCGTCGCGCTGCATCAGGACAGTCAGCCCTACCGCTTTGCCGGAGAGGCGCCGGTTCACGCCGAGCTGTGCGGCGGACCGGTAGTCGATCTGAACCTGATGACCCGGCGCGATGTATGTCAGCATTTCATGCAAAGGCTGACAGCGGGCGAGCATGATGTGATGGCTGCCGATGCGCAGCAAATCTTGTTGTATTGCGCGCGAGGCATTGCCAGGCTGGGGCCTGATATCTCCATGCAAGCCGGTGACCTGATCTTGCTGGACGAAGAGCATGGCCATGCGGGAATCCAACTGCGGATTCAGGCGGACGAGGGCGCGCTACTGTATCTGATGCGCATCAGTTTTTTAAGTCAGGGTGAAGGCAAATATGCAGCAATGGGATAGTCTCTGGATCAATGTTCATCTCGCCACCATGCTTGACGGCTATGGCGAAATCCGCGATGGCGCTATCGCCGTCAAAGACGGCAGAATCGCCTGGCTAGGTGCGCACGCTGATTTGCCCGAGCACACTCCCGCCGTCACAGTGCATGATGGCAAGGGCCGCTGGCTCACGCCCGGCCTGATCGATTGCCACACCCATATCGTGTATGCCGGCAACCGCAGCGACGAATTTGAGGCGCGCTTAAACGGCGTCGCCTACGAGGAAATCGCACGTCAAGGTGGCGGCATCTTGTCCACCGTGCGCGCTACCCGCGCCGCCAGCGATGCCGCCTTGATGCAAGCGAGTTTGCCGCGTGTGCGTCACTTGCTGGCTGAAGGCGTAACGACGCTGGAAATTAAATCCGGCTACGGCCTTGATCTGGCGACCGAGGCGCGCATTTTGCGCGTGGCAAGGCAGCTGGGGCATGATTTTGCGCTGCGCGTCAAGACCACATTTCTGGGCGCACACGCTTTGCCGCCTGAATATGCGGGCAGGGCGGACGATTACATTGAGCTGGTTTGCCAGCAGATGTTGCCGGCCCTGGTGGCGCAGGGCCTGGTCGATGCGGTGGATGTATTTTGCGAGAAAATCGGTTTTAGTCCGTCGCAGACCGAACGCGTGTTTCAGGTTGCGCAGACAGCGGGTTTGCCGGTCAAGCTGCACGCCGAGCAGTTATCCGATCAGGGCGGCGCGGCACTCACGGCGCGTTATCGGGGTTTATCCGCAGATCATCTGGAGTATCTGTCGGATGCCGGAATTGCCGCCATGGCCGAGCAAGGCACGGTAGCGGTCTTGCTGCCCGGCGCCTTCTACTTTTTACGCGAAACCAAACTGCCGCCGCTGCACGCCTTGCGCGCGGCAGGTGTGTCTATCGCCATCGCGACCGATTGCAATCCCGGTACTTCACCGATGACGTCGCTATTGCTTGTCATGAACATGGCATGCACCTTATTCAAGATGACGCCGCTGGAGGCTTTGCAAGGGGTCACCCGCCATGCGGCGCGGGCATTGGGATTGGCCTCAGAGATAGGCAGTCTAGAAGTCGGCAAGGCGGCAGATTTTGCCTTGTGGATGATAGAGCGGCCGGCTGACCTGGCGTATTTTATCGGCGGCAATCCGTGCCAGGCGACGGTAATTTCAGGTCATTTACGAAATTCTGATGGTATTTGTAAAAAAATATGAGGAATGACACGATTTAGCACGAAATAACAAGAAATCGCAAAAAATAGCCCCGTCTCTTGCATGACACATTCCACGCGCTTGGTTAAACTAATGCTTTAGCTTCAACGGGGAATGGTCATGGCGCAATTCGGATCTGGTCTGCTTCAGGTAATTTCAGGAAAACGGACAAAACATCTTGCGCTTGGGCTGATTCTTCTGCTTCTGTTGCTCATGAGCGTAAGCTGGCTGGCCTTGCCGTCTTACGTCAAACGCCTGGCGATAGAGCAGACGCAACAGCAAATCGGCCGCAAGCTTGAAATCGCTGACATCAATTTTTCTCCTCTCACATTAACGCTGACAGCAAACGGCGTGAGCCTGTTCGAAGCCGACCAGAAAACGCCGATGCTGAAGCTGAAGAGCTCAACATTGAGCCTGTCGATCTCATCTTTATTTCATGGCGCTTTGGTCATGGATGAGGTTCTGCTCGATGAGCCTGCCTTGCACGTGGTGCGCACTTCTGCGAACGGTTACGGACATTATAATTTTTCCGACATCCTCGATCGTGTCGCGGCCATGCCAAAAAGCGCCACTCCATTCCGTTTTTCTCTGGCCAATGTGCAGCTGCAAGGTGGCAAAATCCAATTTGACGATCTGGTGTTGGATAAGCACATACAGGTCGATGCCTTGCAGATGGGGCTGCCATTTTTGTCCAATTTTCCCAGAGCCATCAATAGCTTTGTTCAGCCCGCCTTGTCGGGGAAAATCAATGGCGCCCCTTTTGCGCTAAAAGGGCGTAGCAAGCCTTTTGATGCCAGCCAGGAAACTTCGCTGGCGCTTGATGTCGAGCGCCTTGATCTGAGCAGTTATATCGTTTATCTGCCACTAGCTTTGCCATTGAAAGTGCAGAGCGCACAATTGAGCAGCAAGCTCGATTTGGTTTTTAGCCGAAAAAATCAGCAGCCTGAATTATTGTTATCCGGCGATGCGCAAATCGATGCCCTTTCCGTTCAGGACAAACTGGCGCGACCACTGCTAAATATGCGCAGCATCAAGGCCCACATCAAACAATTCAATGTCTTGAACGCTGCCGCCAGCATCGACAAGTTACACCTTGATACGCCAGAAGTCTGGCTGAGCCTGGATCAGCAAGGGCGGCTAAATTGGAGCGCACTGTTGCAAGAAGAACAGAAGGCCGTCGCGGAAAAGCCCGTCACTGAAAAAGCCACAAAACCTGACGTGATTAAACCCGTTATTTCACTTGCCGAATTGTTGCTTGATCACGGGCGACTGCATGTCAGCGATGCATGGAATGCCAGTCCCGCACAGACGATACAGCTAAGCGAGATTAGCTTAAGCGCAAAACAATTGTCGACCGCGGCGGATGCCAAGCCATCCTCATTCTCCTTGAGTGCACAGGCGGAACAAAATCAGGGACTGAAATTTGAGGGGCAGTTTAGTCCCGCCAATGCCGATCTGACAGGAAGTGCGTCCCTTGATGCGCTGCGAATAGGCGACTACCAGGCTTATGCCGACCGCTTTATCGCTGCAAAATTGGACGGCCTTGTCTCGCTGAAGACCAGGCTGAGTATGCGGCAGGGGAAATTGAAACTCGATGAGTTGGCGCTGCAACTTGATGATGTCCTGATTCAAGCAAATGCAAAAAATAGCGGCCAGCTCGCCTTCAAGTCTATCCGGCTTGATCAGTTGAATCTGGATACCGAAGCACGTACGGTCAAGGCGTCCCATCTGAAGGTGGCGGGGGCGAAAGCGGATATCTGGCGTGATGCCCAATCGAATTTGAGCCTGCAGAAACTGCTGGTGCCGCACAAGGCTGCCGGCCCGGCGCTGGCCCCTTCGTCCGCCAAGCCCGTTTCAGCGGCGGCAGCATCCGGTTCCGGCAAGCGCCAAAGCGACTGGTTAGTGAGCCTGCAAAATTTTACAATGAGCGAAAGTGGCTTTTCGTTTTCCGATGCAGCGGTCAGCCCGACCGTAAAAATGAAAGCGGAAGGCATAGAGCTTAGCGCAGCAAATCTCAGCAGCGATTTGAGTCAGGCGATCAGCATGAAATGGGTCTCGACGGTGAATCGCAGGGGCAAGCTCACTTTGACTGCCGATGCGTCGCCTCATCTGAATAAGCTGAATGGCAATATCGATGGGAAATCATTGCCGGTCGCTTCCCTATACCCCTATTTTTCGCGCTTTCTGAATGTGGAGTTGCTCAGTGGTCACGCCAATCTGAAAGGTAAGTTCAGCTTGCAAAACGACCCCGCTAAAGCGCTGGTAACTAATTATGAAGGGATGCTGAGCCTGAATGATTTTAAAATTCTTGAAAAGGGCGAGAGCGAAGACTTCTTATATTGGAAAACCATCAATCTTGACGGAATTAACCTCAGCCTCGGCGGCGCTAAGCAGTTTGTTTTTTTGCGCAAGCTTAGCCTGGAAGATTTTTATACAAAGCTGATCTTGTCTGAAAAGGGCGAGCTCAACATCAGCGACATCGTGGTACGTAAAGAGGCGGGTACGACCATGGCCGCGCAGCCTGCATCAGCGATTCCGCCCGCTGTTTCGCCCGTTGTTGTAGCGGATCAATCTACATCCAGAACCAAGGCCAATCCGCTGGAAATACGTATTGCGCAGACGATGTTAAAGGGCGGCAATATCAATTTCACGGATAACTTCATTAAGCCAAATTATCGTGCCAATTTGACCGGGGTAAGCGGAAGCATAGGAGCCGTTTCTTCCACGAAACCGGAGGCGGCAGCCTTGCAGCTCGAGGGCAAGATCGATGATGAAGCGCCATTGCTCATTTCTGGCACGGTCAATCCGCTCAGCAAACCTGTCTTCGTCGATATCAAGGGCAGCGCCAACGGCATACAGATGACGAGGTTGAGCCCGTATGCCGCTAAATATGCCGGCTATCCGATCGTGAAGGGGCATTTGTCTGTACAGGTCGCCTATCATGTCGAGAATGAAAAGCTCTCAGCCGAGAACGACGTGAGATTGGATCAGCTGACCTTTGGCGACAAAGTGGACAGCCCGGATGCCACCAGTTTGCCGGTGAAACTGGCATTGGCCTTATTGCGCGATAACCAGGGAAATATTGCAGTGAACCTGCCTATTTCCGGCTCTTTGTCTGACCCGCAGTTTTCCCTAGGCGGGATTATATTCAGGGTGTTTGTGAATATCATCACCAAGGCAGTTACCGCGCCCTTTGCGCTGCTAGGTAAGGCTTTTGGTGGTGGCGAAGAGCTGGCATACGCAGAATTCAGCCCGGGTCGATCAGATCTGAGCGCCGCGACGATAACAAAACTGGAGCATCTCGTTAAGGCGCTCAAGGAAAGATCTTCCTTGAAGTTGGATATTACCGGACGTGTGGACCCCAAAACGGACACTGAGGGTTTGCGCCTAGTCAGCCTCGACAATAAAATAAAGACATTTAAATTGCGTGACGCGCGGAAAAAAAATCGCGCAATTAAAGCGGAAGAAGTCGTGATCGAGGAGGCCGATCGAACAGCGTATATTGAGGAAGTCTATAGCGCAGAAAAATTTCCCAAACAACGCAACCTGGTCGGCATCGCCAAAACTTTACCGCCACAAGAAGCAATGGCCCTGGTGTTGAGCCACACTTCGGTTACCGAGGAAGACCTGCGTTCACTCGCGCAACGGCGCGCTGACATCGTTCTCGATTATCTGGAAAAGCAAGGTGCGGTAGGTAAGGACAGGTTGTTTCTCATCGCACCAAAACTCCATGCGGACGACCTTAAAGATAAGGGTTTGCCGAACCGGGTGGATTTTTCCCTGAAATAAGATTGTTCAAGTAAGATGGCTTTCAGATTGTTTGACGTAATAGTGATGGAATCGGGTGGTAAAACGTTGCTTTGGCGCTACTAATAGAGGTAAAGTAGATAAAAAAGAGTAAAGTATTTTTAAACTCTTTTTTCTCGGTGAGGCGGCTTCAGTTGATACGTATTTTGTGGCGCTTTTGTGGCACAGCAGATGAATTGAAAATGCGCTGAAAAGTGAATATGATTGTATTTATTCCATATTAAATTTATATGGAATTCTGATCGAAAAGGATAGGCATGTCGGAAAAAACGCTCACCAATATTCTGTACGTCGAAGATGATCTGGATATTCAGGCAGTCGCGCAGATCGCCCTGGAGGTAGTCGGCGGCCTGAGTCTAAGAACTTGCAGTTCCGGCGCTGAGGCATTGGCTGCGGTGAATGATGGATTTGTCCCAGACCTGTTGTTACTTGATGTCATGATGCCGAATATGGATGGACCAACGACATTGGCCGGCCTGCGGAACTTAGTCAATACGGCAACAACCCCCGTGATTTTCATGACCGCCAAGGTGCAGTCAAGCGAATTGGATTTTTATACTTCCCTGGGGGCGATAGGGGTCATTGCAAAGCCTTTTGATCCTATGGAATTGTCAACTCAAGTACGTGCTCTGTGGGATAAGGTTAGCTAAGTGGGCCAGAATTCGGACGATAAATTGGATAATTTGCAGGTGGCGCTACGCGCCCTGGAAGTCATGTTTGCTGCAAAACTTCCGGCCAAACTTCAAGAAATTGAAGAGGCGCTGAAGCAATTTATACAAGACAGCAGTGACCATGAGGCCTTAAAACTCCTGCATCGCCTGTTGCATACGATGGCAGGCTCTGCAGGAACTTTTGGTTTTCCTGAAATGGGTCTGCAGGCGCGTGCGCTAGAGGCGCGCCTGAAACCACTGTTATCAGATGTCGTCTTGACTGAAACTGAGTTAAGCCAGTTTTCAAATGATGTCCGGAACTATCTGTCAGTTTCGCTGATGAGCGTGACTAACAAAACGATATCGCCTGATGTCGAGCCGCGTGAGAGCGAGCCGCTTAATTTAATTTCTACAAAACTGATTTATCTGGTGGACGATGATCCGGTCTCAAATCGTGATATCACATATCAACTGGAACATTTTTCTTATGAAGTCGTGGTCATCAGCGAGTTGGCTAAGCTTGCGCAAGCGCTTGCTGAACGTGTGCCAGATGTGCTGGTCGTTGAGCTGGGTTCACCGGAAGCACGATTCGCTGGCGCGCAAGAAATAACACGAATGAAACAATCGGGGCAACTGAAGAGCCCTGCCATTTTCATTTCGAATTCTAGTGGCTTTGAAAGCCGCCTCAGGGTGGTGCGTGCGGGTGGCGATGGTTTTTTCACCAAACCTATCGATATCGTCGGCTTGTCTGAAAGAGTGGATGCACTGATAGCCCGGTCTCAGCCAAAAGGCTATCGGATATTGGTGATTGATGACGATGTTGATGCATCAAAATATTATGGGGCGGTCCTGCGTGATGCGGGGATGAGCGCCCACGTCTTGAATTCCCCTGAAGAGTTGCTCAATGTCATGTCGAATTTCCGTCCGGAATTGATCTTGATGGACGTCTACATGCCGCTCTGTAATGGCGTGGAATTGTCCAAAATGATACGGCAAGATAATTCCTATCTGGACGTCCCTATTGTTTTCCTGTCCAGTGAAGATGATTTGGAAAAACAATTGGAAGCGGTAGAGGCGGGTGCAGACGATTTCTTGACCAAGCCTATCGTACCGAAATTTTTGATTTCAGCCCTTTCCAGCCGTGCTGAACGTTACCGTTCGCTGCGCGCCTTGATCATGCGCGATGGATTGACCGGTCTGTATAACCATACTGCAATAAAAGAAGAGTTAACGGCGGAAATATCGATCGCCGGCAGGGGTAATTCGCCGTTAACTCTCGCGATGATAGACCTGGATAACTTTAAAATGGTGAACGATACCTACGGCCATCCTGTCGGTGACCAGGTCTTACGCAGCCTGTCATTGTTGCTGAAACAACGCTTGCGCAGAAGTGATGTGATCGGTCGTTACGGAGGAGAGGAGTTCGTCGTGATATTTCCAGGTACTACGGCAGCTATCGCAAGCAAGGTGCTTGATCAGGTCAGGCAAGCATTTTTCAAGATACAGCAATTTTCTGAGCAGGGTGAGTTTGCGGTCAGCTTTTCTGCCGGTATTGCAGAATTGACGTCGACTCAGGACGCAGACGAATTGTTTGATAGCGCCGATGATGCTTTATATGCGGCCAAGCATAGCGGGAAAAATTGCATTATTCTTTCCAGCAGGTAAATTGACTTGTATGCGCACCACAATCGTGGTGCGCACTTTTCCCATGCCAGATGTTAGAGCCGTTCAATCGAGACTGGCTTTATTTTTGACTCCAGCATTTTCCCTTTTCTCGCGCGTTTGCCAATATGAATTGCCAGACTGGTCGCGCTCAGATTGATTTCCTGGGGTTTGGCAGCGCGCCCGGTGCCCGATACCTTGACACCTTTTTGGCTGATCGCCTTGACCGAGAGCAGTTTTTCCTTGTCGTCCAGTTCCATCAGGGTCACACCGCGCCCGCCGCTGGAAAGCTGTTTGATTTCCGTTAAGCCGAATACCAGCAAGCGTCCTTTTTCAGACAGGCAGGCAATTGCACTGGCGTCAGGCGCGACCACGGACGGCAGCAATGGCTCATCGCCTTCTTCTAGCGTCATGAAGGCTTTACCGGCTTTCATGCGGCCTACCATGTCTGCCACCCTGGCGGTGAAGCCATAACCGGCGCTGGATGCCAGCAATAGAGTGGCTTCAGCATTGCCGGCAAAATAATGCAAGATGCGCGTGCCGCTTGCCAGGTCAATTAATGTGGTGATAGGCACGCCGTCGCCACGCGCGCCGGGCAGGGCTGAGACAGCGACAGAATACACTCTGCCGTTTGATCCAAATACCAGCATGTGATCAACCGTGCGGCATTCGAAGGTGCCATACAGCGAATCGCCAGCCTTGAAGGTGAATTGGGCCGGATCGTGCTCATGACCGGTACGCGCGCGTACCCAGCCTTTTTCGGAGATGACGACAGTGACCGGCTCGTCGATTACCTTTTGTTCGGTTGACGCCCTTTGCGCCTCTTCAATCAGGGTGCGACGGGCATCGCCATATTGTTTGGCATCGGCTTCGATTTCCTTGATGATGCACTTTTTCATGGCGGCAGGATCATCGAGTAAATCCTGCAAGGCAGTTTTCTCTGTACGCAGCTCGGCCAGTTCCTGCTGGATCTTGATTGCTTCAAGTCTAGCCAACTGACGCAGGCGAATTTCCAGAATATCTTCGGCCTGACGGTCTGACAGATTGAATGCCTGAATTAACGCTGGCTTTGGCTCATCTGCCTCACGGATGATCTTGATCACCTTGTCGATATTGAGCAAAACCGCCTCACGGCCTTCCAGGATGTGGATGCGGTCGTTGACCTTCTTGAGCTTGTATTGGGTGCGCCGCGTCACTGTCGTGAAGCGGAAGTCTATCCATTCGCTCAGTATCTCGGTCAGGCCTTTCTGGCGCGGGCGACCATCGCCGCCTATCATCACCAGATTCATGGAGGCAGAGGTTTCCAGCGAGGTGTGCGCCAGCAACATCTGCATGAATTCGGTTTGATCCTGATTCTTTGACTTAGGCTCCAGCACCAGACGCACCGGCGCGTCTTTACCGGATTCGTCGCGCACCCGGTCAAGGACGGACAGCATGACTTGCTTCAGGCTGACCTGTTCAGGAGAGAGCGATTTCTTACCCATCCGGATTTTAGGATTGGTAATTTCTTCTATCTCTTCCAGTACTTTTTGCGACGAGGTGCCAGGCGGCAGTTCGGTAATCACCGCTTGCCACTGGCCGCGCGCCAGCTCTTCGATTTTCCAGCGCGCACGCACCTTCATGCTGCCGCGACCGGTGGCATAGATGTCGGCAATTGCCGCAGTCGGCGTGATGATCTGCCCGCCACCTGGAAAGTCGGGGCCGGGAATAAATGCCATCAATTCGCTATGTTTCAGTGCCGGATTGCGAATCAATGCCACCGCTGCTTTGGCGACTTCGGTCAGATTGTGTGAAGGGATTTCGGTCGCCATACCGACCGCAATACCGGACGCGCCATTGAGCAGCACAAACGGCAGTCGGCCTGGCAGCAAGGTCGGTTCTTCATATGAGCCATCGTAGTTGGGCTGAAAATCAACGGTGCCGAGATCGATCTCGTCCAGCAGCAGCTTGGAAATCGGTGTCAGGCGTGCTTCGGTATATCGCATCGCGGCAGCGCCGTCACCGTCGCGTGATCCGAAGTTACCTTGCCCATCAATCAGCGGATAGCGCAAGGAGAAATTTTGCGCCATGCGCACCATCGCGTCATACACGGACTGGTCGCCGTGCGGATGCAATTTACCCAAGACGTCACCGACCACGGTGGCGGATTTGCGCGGTTTGGCTGCAGAGTTCAAACCCAGTTCATTCATGGAATAAAGAATGCGCCTTTGTACCGGTTTTTGGCCATCGCAGACATCGGGCAGGGCGCGTCCTTTGACGACAGAGATCGCGTAATCGAGATAGGCGCGCTCGGCAAAACTGGCCAGGGTCAATGTCTCACCGCCATCACCGCCGCCCGCGGCTTCTTCAAATAAATTCGCTTGTTCGCTCATTGTGCTTTTATCTTAAATAATTTTTTAAAGCGTAATATCCATGCGGGTTTTCATCTGTTTTTGGCTTGAAAGGCCCATGGATATTGCGTTAGGGTTTTTAAATTTTAATGAACCTAGATGTCGGCTTCCACTTCATTGCCATGCTCTTCCAGCCAGGAGCGTCGTGCCGCCGCTTCGCCTTTGCCCATCAGCATATTGAAGCGCGCCTCGGAAAATTCCAGGTCAAATTCACCCAGCGCCACCGGCAGCAGGCGGCGCGTGTCCGGGTTCATCGTGGTTTCCCACAATTGCACCGCATTCATCTCGCCAAGACCCTTGAAGCGCGAGATAGCCCAGGCGCCGTCCTTGACGCCGTCCTTGCGTAACTTATCTTCTATCGCCGTCAGTTCACCCTGATCCAGTGCGTAGATTTTTTGTGCCGGTTTTTTGCCGCGGGCGGGGGCATCGACACGGAACAGGGGAGGGCGCGCCACGCAGATGTGGCCGCGGGCGATCAGTTGCGGGAAATGTTTAAAAAACAGTGTCAGCAGCAATACCTGAATATGCGAGCCATCGACGTCCGCATCAGAGAGTATGCAGATTTTCCCATAGCGCAGATTCGATAGGTCAGGGCTGTCTTTCATGCTGTGCGGATCGACGCCGATGGCCACCGCAATATCGTGAATCTCGTTGTTGGCAAACAGGCGGTCGCGTTCCGATTCCCACGAATTGAGCACCTTGCCGCGCAAAGGCAAGATCGCCTGAAACTCCTTGTCGCGCCCCATCTTTGCAGAGCCGCCAGCGGAGTCGCCCTCGACCAGAAACAGTTCATTGCGCGTGATGTCGCTCGATTCGCAGTCGGTTAATTTCCCCGGCAAGACAGCGACACCCGAAGATTTTTTCTTCTCCACTTTTTGCAGTGAGCGCAAGCGTGACTGCGCCTGCTTGATCACTAGTTCGGCGAGCTTTTTGCCTAAGTCTACATGCGAGTTGAGCCATAATTCCAGCGGTGGTTTGGTGAAGCTGGACACCAGTTTCACCGCATCACGCGAGTTCAGGCGCTCTTTGATCTGACCCTGAAATTGCGGGTCCAGCACCTTGGCAGAAAGCACAAAAGAGACGCGCGCAAATACATCTTCGGGTAACAGTTTGACGCCTTTAGGCAATAAGGAATGCATTTCGACGAAACCTTTTACCGCGCCGTACAAGCCTTCGCGCAGGCCGGATTCATGCGTGCCGCCTGCCGTGGTCGGAATGAGATTGACAAAGGATTCGCGGACAACCGCGCCTTCCTCGGTCCATGCCACTACCCAGGATGCACCTTCGCCTTCGGCAAAGCCGTCGGTGTCGCCATTGGAGAATTGCTCGCCTTCATAAAAGGGGATCAGCGGTTCCGCATGCGAAGATTGTGCCAGCGATTCGCTGAGATAGCCACGCAAACCTTGATCGTATTGCCAGGTCTGGCTCTCGCCAGTTTTTGCCATGGTCAGCGTGACTTTGACGCCCGGCAGCAATACCGCCTTGGAACGCAATAAACGTTGCAGTTCTAAGTGTGAAATATTGGGCGAGTCAAAATATTTGGGGTCAGGCCAGATGGTGACGCGTGTGCCGTTTTTTTTGTCGCCGCGCACCTGCGCTACGCTACTCAATGGCTCAATTACGTCGCCGCCGGCAAAGGTCAATTTATGGATGCCGGCTTCTCGCCAGACCATAATTTCCAGCCGCTTGGAAAGCGCATTGGTGACCGAAACACCGACACCATGCAATCCACCCGAGAACGCATAGGCGCCACCAGAGCCTTTGTCAAACTTGCCGCCAGCGTGCAAACGGGTAAACACGATTTCTACCGTCGGCACCTGTTCTTCCGGATGCAATCCGACCGGGATGCCGCGGCCGTCATCTTCTACAGTGATGCTGCTATCGGCATTGACCGTGATATGTATGTTTTTGCAGTGACCACCTAGCGCTTCATCGGATGCATTGTCGATGACTTCCTGAATGATGTGCAGGGGATTCTCGGTGCGGGTGTACATGCCAGGTCTTTGTTTGACCGGCTCCAGTCCTTTAAGGACGCGGATGGATGATTCGCTATAGTCGGATGGGAGAGATGTTTTTTTAGTGGCCATGCGATTTTTGAATGAAATTTTGTTGGGTTTTTATGGCTGAAATTTATTGCATTAATGCCATTTTTAAGATCCGGCCGCTTATTGTATCTGCAATTGCTGGCTTTATGTACAGTGAAATTGCGTTCGTATTGTTGGTCATTAAGTCAAGCTAAGGTGGATTAAGCCCAGCCGCTTTATTTACTCAGCAGGCGCATGCCACGCTCCAAACCTTCAATTGTCACGGGAAACATGCGGTTGTTCATAATCTGCCTGATGACGGAAACCGATTGGCGATACTGCCACAGACCTTCCGGTTCCGGATTCAGCCAGATAAACTTGGGGAAGCTGGAGGTGAAGCGCTGTAACCATGTGGCGCCGGCTTCTTCGTTATTGTATTCAACCGACCCGCCGGGTTGCAGGATTTCATATGGACTCATCGTCGCATCGCCAACAAAAATGACCTTGGTATCGGGCGTGTATTTGCGCAAGACGTCCCAGGTCGGGAATTTTTCAGCATGGCGCCGGTGATTGTTTTTCCATAAATAGTCGTAGACGCAGTTGTGGAAGTAAAAGAATTCCATATTTTTGAATTCGGTCTTTGCGGCTGAAAACAGTTCTTCAGTGCGCGCGATGTGGTCATCCATGGTGCCGCCTACGTCGAGCAGCATGAGAACCTTGATATTGTTCTTGCGCTCAGGCCGCATTTTGATATCGAGGTAGCCCGCGTTGTTAGCGGTCGCCTTGATGGTGGCGTCCAAAGCCAGCTCGTCTTCTGCGCCGAGACGGGCAAATTTACGCAGGCGCCTTAAGGCGACCTTGATATTGCGCGTGCCTAGCTCACGTTCGGTATCGTAGTCGCGAAAGGCGCGTGCTTCCCACACCTTGACCGCGGACCGGTTTCCGCCCTTGCCGCCTATGCGTATGCCTTCCGGATTCTGGCCGCCATTGCCGAACGGCGAGGTGCCACCGGTTCCTATCCACTTGCTGCCCCCTTCGTGCCGCTCTTTCTGTTCTTTTAGTAATTCTTTCAGCCTGTCCATCAACTTGTCGTAGCCAAATTTTTCTATCGCTGCCTTCTGTTCGTCGGTCAGCTCGCGCTCCATGCGTTTGCTTAACCATTCAAGCGGAATCTCGGGATGTTTTTCAAATATCATATCAATGCCTTTGAAATACATGCCAAAAGCCTGGTCGAATTTATCGTAATGCGCCTCATCCTTGACCAGGATTATCCGCGACAGAAAATAAAAGTCATCCATCGACATATCGATCAGGCCTTTTTCCATTGCTTCAAGCAAGGTCAGAAATTCCTTGATCGAGACAGGAATTTTTGCATCTTTCAAGGTGAAGAAAAAATCAATCAGCACGGTAATTCCTAGGAGTGTGGTTTGTTTGCAGCAATTGGAGGCAGAGTTGTTCAGCGTGGCTTGTTTAGCATGTATTGCAAATTCTTTTTTACGCCCGGCCATTCATTTCGAATAATGCTATAGACAACGGTATCGCGTACTCGCCCATCAGGCAGTATCATGTGGTTGCGCAGGATGCCATCGCGTTTCGCGCCGAGGCGTTCGATCGCCGCTTGCGACTGACGATTAAACCAGTCCGTGCGAAATTCTACTGCGTTGCAGTCAAAAGTTTCAAATGCATGTGTCAACAGCAGTAGTTTGCATTCGGTATTGATGCCTGATCTCTGGACGCTTTTTGCATACCAGGTATAGCCAATCTCCAGGCGCTTATGATGATGGTCAATATTGCAGTAGCGTGTTGCGCCGACGATTCGTCCATCAGCCATGTTTCTGACCACAAAAGGAATGGCTTTTTGCTGTTCTTGCATCTCCAGCGCGAGACTTAGCCATTGTTGCGTCTGCTCAAATGTTGGTACAGAAGTAAAGAACAAGTTCCATAACTCGCCGTCAGCGGCAGCTGCTTGAATTTCAGATAAATTGCCTTGTGTTAAAGGCTCAAGTCGGACGTGTTGGCCTTGTATGGTGAATGGATGGCATTGCATGAAGGTCTCCGGTAATACTTATATTGTATAGGCGAAGGCCAAATTTGTTTGCCTCGAAGAAGCGTCAACCTAAATGTCATACCAATTAATAGCAATTAATAGATTAAGTAACGGAACAGTCGGTTTTGCGTAAATACTTGGCAACTTATTGTGGAAGTCGGGCGCTGCTTGCTAATGTAAAAAAAAGCAGTTATACTGCAAAGCTGTAAAGAAATTACGCGGCGTGGGAATCTTGTGATTGAACCCGTCGCTTCGACCACGTTTAGGAAATCTCATGGCAAATACCGCACAAGCACGCAAACGTGCTCGTCAAGCAGTTAAACAAAACGCACACAACTC
>CXWL01003818.1_pt1 | contig 28153 bp, 27 predicted proteins | sample 590931 | NCBI WGS metagenome assembly CXWL01 (sample SAMEA3498368, study PRJEB10139) | groundwater metagenome | biome: water well; material: biofilm material | place: Germany | collected 2015-04-27 | reverse complement strand
GAGGTCGCGGTCACGATATCCCATGGGTGGGGGGCTAGCTCAGTTGGGAGAGCACTACGTTCGCAACGTAGGGGTCGGGGGTTCAACTCCCCTGCCCTCCACCAAATACGTTGGCCGGTTCATTGGCCACGGTTAGGCCGGTCAGCAGCCTATCAAATGTCCCAGTTGCCGTAAAGCGATACCCCGCCTTCCCGTTCTCCATGATCGGCTCACACAAAATATGGCCGTTGAGCAACTTCCTCAGCATTTGCCGGGCTTGTGGCACATGACGTAGGAAGAGTGATGGGATATCCTCTAAACGGCTCCTGAGATCTTTGGCAAGCTGTTTCGCGTCGAGGGCTGAGATCTCCATCAATTTGTCCAACTGGGCCAACTCTCGTAGCACCGCTTTCTTATGCGCCTCCTCTTTGTGCAGTGATTCAATGACCGAATCTGTGCACTTGCCTGTAGCGACCAGTTCCACCAGGTGATGAAGCCGAGTTTGGATGAGCGATAGCTCACGTTCCAGTGTGAGCCGTTTTTCCGGGAAGTTGGTTTGTTGTTTCCGAATCTGTTCAAGAGCCATGACAACGGACTCTCCCAGAACCTTCTCATCCAAGGCCTGGTTCATGGCGTGCAGAATAGCGGAGTCCAGTATATCCAACCGAAGCTGCACCTTGTTGGTGCAGATTGACTCCCCGCGTTTGTGGTTATAGGCACACCGATACACGGCACGCTCGTATCGACGCTTAGACTTGTTCTTGACGGCGACAATGGAACCACCGCAGATGACACACTTCGTGATGCTACTCAAGAGATACTCAGAGCGTCGGTCTTCCCCGGTAGGACGAGATAACAAGCGTCCGCCCTCCCCTCGCATGTACATCTCTTTATTCTTCGCTCTTCGAATCTCCACCTGTTCCCACAAGACTTGAGGAATGATTCGGAGTTCAGGAGCATCGAGCGTCAACCATTCTGATTGAGGACGATCACGTTGCCTCCTGGTTCCCCCGACTTGAATCGTTTGGGTTCGATTCCATTGAACGATACCTCGATAGAGATCACGTTGCAGAATGTCTCGAATGGCTGTTGGACACCATCCCAGATTTCCACCGTGAGGTGGTGGCACCTGATCTCGATTCAAATCCTTGGCGATACGAGCCAGACCGAAGCCTGACGCAAACTGCTCGAAGATGCGAACAACGGTCTTGGACTGAGCGGAATTGATTCGTCGTACGACGTGCTGACGTTTCTTCTGGCCACTAGCATCAAGGGCTTCACCATACACCGGCACGTTGTCATAGCCGTAGACCTTGTTGCCGGTAACATACAAGGCCTTCGCCTTGCGGAACATCGCATCATAGGTTCGCTGACTGGCCTTCTCTCGTTCCATTTCTGACGCAAAGTTGGTGAGGCTTAACATCACTTTGTCCATTGCATTGTCGAGTTTGCGCTCTTGGTCAGTGAGATAGAAGAAAATCCGTACGCCACTGTCGATCACCTGCTTGAACGTATAGCTCGTCTCGATCGCTTCACGGCCCAACCGAGACTCTTCGCTCATGATGAGGATCTGAAAAGGAGGCTTTGGTTTGAGGGCATTCATCAACCGCAAGAAGCCAGGACGTTTGACGAACTCAGCACCGGAGATGCCATCATCGCTGTAGATATACTGTTCGGCGATGGTCCAGCCCTTCTTCACTGCATAGGCTCGCGCATGCTCGATCTGTCGAGCAACCGACTTCTCTTCCTCGATGACTCCACTTTGCTCTGTCGATTTCCTGGCATAAATAGCAGCAATCATGGATCCCGCTCCTTCCTTGGCCGGTTCAGTACGAGATGAGATGTGCGCTATCTACTCCTCGTCTTGCACGAGTCGCAAGGAATTTAATCTTATATTTCGGTGGCTTTGAGGAAGGGAACCAACCGTAATTTGCTTATGCTCTTGATAATCCAGAACTAAAATTTCAGCGAGCAGCGCGACTATTTCAGTGCATTTTGGTCCATCCGCAACGAGAGGTGTGTTGGAGAAGTGCCCATCAGCTCTATGCAAAATGCGTCTTTGTTTCACAGGATTACTCTTAAACCCTTCCGGGGGCGTCTGGCGACACCCCCCATTCCCCCAAGAGACGCCCGTGTGGCCACCGGCGTGGATCGAAGACTGGCCCCCAGTGGTGGCGGGCCATCGCCACAGAGCAGCGAAACAGGCCTTCCCGGGTTCCCTCCCGAGTGGCCTCTGCCCGTCCAGGCCTGCCCGCCGCGAGAGCGCTGTGCCCTCCTCCTCCTTGTCTGTCCCACCCCCTGGTGTGTGCGGGGTGGGACAACACTATTTCAAGGAGGAACTCGGATGAAACACGACACGCGACTCGCAGCAACGGCCAGTCAGCCATCAATAGCCCTCAGGACAGCGGAGCCGTATCGGGCTCCTCGGTATCGCGTCATGCTCGTCAGCGACACGACAGGATCGGGATCGGCTGGCCCTGTCTGTGATTCGACCTCGGCTGCCGCGCTGTTCCGCCCCTGCTTTGAGGGCCTGGATCGGGAGCAGTTTGTCGTGTGTGGCCTGGATGCGAAGCATCGCGTGATCGGTCTCAATGTGGTCTCGATTGGGACCCTGACGTGGTCTCTCGTCCATCCCCGAGAAGTCTTCAAAGCCCTCATCCTTATGAATGCCGCCGCCTGGATCTGTGCTCATAACCATCCCTCCAATGACGTGACACCGAGCCAAGAAGATCGTGCCTTGACGAAACGGCTCCGTGATGCCGGCGAGCTGCTGGGGATCACGCTCCTAGACCATCTCATCCTCGGCGAGGGCTGCTACAGCTTCGCCGATCAGGGCTGGCCGTGAGGGCTAGGCCCGAATCAAGCGGAGCACCCAGAACACGGCGGACGCGGTGAGTGCGATGCCAATCACGGCAGCCCCCCACCCGATGAGATCCGCCGAAAGGGCATTCCCTAATTGTTGTAAGTCGGTTGCCACCGTGGCCCAGGCCATAGTCCGTTCTCCTTCTTGGTCTTCCATCATTCTTGCCTGGTCACGAGCAGCTCCTGCCACGCGTTGCAGGAGCCACTCGGTCCACGCCTTAGCGGACCAGCGATTTGACCCGCTTATAGGCGTAGATCGTCAGCGCCACGCCGATGAACACCACGCCCCAGGCCACGAGATCCGCCTTGACGTTGGCAATCGTGGTCGTACTGGCGGTGTCCACCGGGAACACCTGCGCCATCGCCATCGGCGCCGCGAGCAACACGGTGCTGACGACGGCCAGGCCGGTCTTGATCTGTTTCATCATGGTTCCTCACCTCCTTTCCTATTCCGATTTTCCCAGGAGCATCCGGACGATCAATCCGACCGTGAAGCCGCCCAGGAAGAAATAGCCCATGTAGCGCACGAGCATATCGAGTGCCGTTTGATCCATCAGCATCTCCTACAACAGCGACGGCGGTGTCTTGAGGATGTCCACCCCGTTGCTTTTATATTCCTCTGTTGGCGGCTCATGCGTGGCCTTCGGAGCCTCAGAGGGAATAGACGGCACAGACGGCTCTGGGAGAAGAGATTGCGTCTCGCGCGGCATCTCCCTCGGCGTCCCGCCCCAGATCACACCTGAGCCTTCCAGCTGACGCACCCCGCGCACCAGGACGGACCGTACGACGCCCCCTGAGTGCGCCGCGATTTCAGCTTCCGTGAAGAGCTTGCCTTCCTCACTCACCCAGAGCCAGGAGGTCGGATCCTGTGCCTTCATCTGCATGCCGCCTTGGATGCGAATGGGATGAATCGCGGGAGGGACGTGAATCTGACTCGTCGAATGCCCTGACTGGGGGGATGAGGCCGTCAGTGTTGCTGGTGGAGGCAACGCCGCCGTCTTCTGCTGGGTCGCACCCGTGAGCCAGCCACCCGAACTGAACCAGGTGATGGCCACCGCAAGACCGATGAGGCCGACAATCAACGTGGGTGATTTCAAGATGGAGCCTCCTCTGGCACTTTCGGCGATAGCGGCGTGGGCGTACGAGGAGTAATAGGCATAGATCTTCGGCTCATACCGCCCGGTGAACATGCGAATCACTTCCGTCTCGTCCGGATTGCCTCGAACTTGCGCTTGATAGCGGCCTTTCAATCCGAAGCGATCGAGGCGCCGAAACCTGGTGGTGGCTTCGACCAGCCGAATCACGCCGAGGGTGCATTGATTGGCGTGCTGACACATCATCACGACATCGATCCCGCGATGCCGATGCGTTTCAAGCCAGCGGAGGATCTCCGGATCATGCTTCTCCTTCGAGCGAAAGAGGGTCTGCACCTCATCGAGCAAGACCGCTGAGCCAGGTTCGACCGTGAGCAAGTTCGTGAGGACGTCGTTCTTGGTCCACCACACGGTAATTTGCTGTTCCAACTGTGGCAGCGGGAGGCCTTCGAAGAGGGCCAAGCGATCGAGATGGATGCCGTCCACATAGATGTAGATCCGGCGCCCCTGGCGCACCCAGGGCAGAAACTTGTGGGCCACGGCATGGTAGGACTTGCCTGAGCCGGGGACCCCTTCCAACATCTCGATCATGAGCCCCACCGCACGAATGGAATAGACTGCAACAGAAACCGAATCCCCATCGCGGTCGCCACAATGGCGAGGGCTTGCGACATACCAGTGGCGCCCAGCACCCAGGCGTAGGCATCCGGAATGAGCGGCGTCGAGAGGGCCCCGGGCGTGATCCCGGCCAGGATGGTATCTACCGGACTCAAGACCGAATCCCACGCGTCGAGCCAGACATCCTTGAACGCGCCGATGAGGTTCAACAGGAAGCAATAGATCAGCTGTAAGATGGCGACCATCGGTTCCTCCTTCGATTCTTCTCTGACTCGTTCGAGCAATTCCTCTACGACGCACTGCCTCCGGCTCCGCCGACAAAGACGATGCGATAGGCGACGAAGCCCGCCGCCGCGATGATGAGAGATCGCAGCACGGCGAACTGCGTGGCCCAGGTGTTGAAATCCACGGTCAATGTCCCGAACAGCCCCGACGAGAGTGAGAGTGTGGGCAAGGTCGAGGGCCAGGTGAGATGTTTCAGTAGATTCAGCTGCCCGGCAATGCCAGAGCCGATCCAGCTGTCCATGTGGGATTGGAGAATGCCACCGAAGGTCCGTTGATCATGTCCGGCCATGTCACAGGAGACCGAAGCCGTGTCCGTCTCGGTTCGGGTGGTGGATCCATCCGGGTTCGTCGTGGTGCTGGTAGTCGTCTGGCTCTGTTGCGTGGTCTGCGTCGTCTGCGCCGGGGCCGGTTCATGGGGATTCACGACCGTATCCGTAGGCCCCACGTTACTGGCGGGGACGACGGTGGTGGGGAGCGCCGCCGGGGTCACGGCGACCGTGGTTTGAGAGTCCGCCTCTGGTGCGCTCCGTCCCACGCCGACCGGCTGCGTGTTGGACGCAATCGAGAGGGGATCATTCGTGGGCAGGTTATTCAGATAGTCCTGCACCTGTTGACTGGTCGGTGGGGTCGTCGTAATCGACGGGATCGTGGTCGTGGCGGTATCCGGTCGAAAGGCATAACAGCCCGGTAAGAGCGTGCCGGTCCCAATTGCATTCACATTCAGCCAGCCGGCCCATCCAGCGGGCACAGAGGCGCCCACTGGTGCCACACACCCGCCTGAGGGAAAAGCGCCCGGGACTTGGATATAGAAGCGGGAACTGCTGGAATCCGTACAGATCGACGCATGGGCGCCGCCACAGACCCCACCGGTCATGTTGGGTGGCGTGGGATAGTTGGTGATGCTGATTGTGGGCGGGGCTGCCGCAGCGGCAATCTGTTGGACAGTGAGCCGATCGTAGGTCAGCTGTGCCAGGATCAAGCCTGCTGCGACCCCGAGTGCGGGCCAGCCTGCGGCTGAAGCAACGAAGCGGACGGCCACAGAAGAGGCCGAGCTACTCGCAATTGCCGAGCCGACCGTACTCACCGTCAAGGACCGTTGCGCGGCTGAGAGCGCGTTCATCGCGGATTGCGAGGCCACCCGCACATAGCCGGTCGAGGACACCAGGGCGTGGACTGGCGACGTGATCAGAGACCACGTCACCAGGACCACGAATCCGAGATAGAGTGCGAGGCTTAGTGTCGGCCGCACCACAACCCCACAAGGAAGGTGCACACGAACAATGCCGCAAAGGTCAATTGTTCGGGCACGGTTAAGACGGTCCACACCATGGCTCAACATTCCTCTCTGCTGACCGTTCCTACTTGCCGTGCGTCGGCGATGATGCGGCCCCGATTGGCTGGTAGGCGGTCACATCGAGAAACCGTTGGCCCTTGAACTCCCGGAGATTCACCGTGACCTGCGCCGATTTCATCTTGTTCGCCTCCATGAGTTTGTAGAGCGGCTCATGCTCATCCGAGATGCTCGCTTCCAAGGTGGTCGTATCCTCCTCGAAATAGAGCACGGCATTCCGAAAGATCCTGGTGCCGTCCTGACTCGGTCTTGATTTGACGCCCATCACGACGCACGTTCCAATGAACTTCGACATGGGATTCCCTCCTGGTTAAATTAATGAATTGGACCTTTGGCACTCGCTCGCTGGAGGTCCGACCAGCGAGCCATCCACACGGTTCCACAGTCCATACAGCGGCCACGAAGGTGTGGCCCGCAGAGGAACAGGGTGAGGACGGCACTGTGACAGCGCCGGCAGCACACCCGGTGTTCAGCGGACACCACCTCCGCGTCTGGTTCATCGGTCTGACGTCCTGTCCGGTCTGTCTCATCCTCTGAGATGTCCTTCGCCATTAGACGGCTCCTGTGTGGGTGGGTATGAATGGAGATGATTCAGTAACCTGCTCGACACGGAGGCCGCACCAGGCCGCTTCCACCTCAAGCAGGTGGTCCACACGCGCCTGGATGGCCTGGATCACCTGGGCCTGGAGCCCATCGGTGGCCGCCAACTGGTAGAGGCCCAGCCGCAGAATGTCGGAGTAGGTGACATCGCGCCTGGCTGCGAGACTCATGAGTAACGCTCGTTCCTCGTTGAGGAGTTTCACCGTCTGTCCTGAGACCTGCTTCATGACGTCCTCCTGGTTAGGCTGTTTCGGTGCTGTAGGCGTCAGAGAACCCGTCCCGTGGATTCCACCACCGGAGCCGGTGTGTGGTCTTCGCGAGGTCCTGTCCGTCTTGTAGAAGCGACACGTGTTTGCTGCGCCAGCGATCCACGCCATTCACAATCGTTTTGACCAGCCAGCGTTCACCGGCTTCGGGATGCGCACAGAGCAGGCCGAGCATGGGGGCCAGGCTCTTCTCCGCCCAGCGTTTGACATGCTCGATCTTGCGAACCGTGGTGACGATGTGGAGGGTGGCCCGTTGCATGCCGTCGGTGAGCGTTTGCCACCAGGTTAAGAGTGGGGCGTAATAACGATCTTTGGGATCGTCCGCTCTCGTGCAGTCGCGGAAGTCCACGGCAGTTCGGAATACGCCCACGATGTACTTGCGAAATGAGTCCCCATCGAGCGAGCCGAGGGCGAGGCCCACCGCTTGGGCCCGTCGGCTCTTCCATTCCATCTCCCAGCGCATCCAGGGACCATCTACTGTCTTGCCTTTGGCCTGTTGTTCGGCCGCTTTGTCGTAAATCCGGAGATAGGTATCTGATTGGCGAGAGCCGAGGGCGAGGGTTTTGCCGCGGTCCAACCCGGAGGGCACATCCAGTCCGCCGATGATCTGGCATTGCCGGAAGTGCGAGACACAGTGGCCCTTCACCACCGCCTCATAGACGCCGTCGACATCAATGATGCCGAGCCGATCATCAAGGGCCACATCGATGCGGCCAAAATGGCCGTCGTGCTCCAGGACCCACTCCGCCAATGCGTGAAACTTGTCAAAGGTCCAATGACTGATCAGTTCTTGGGACAGATCGACATGGACTTCCCGAGGATTCCGTTTCGCTCCGGTGGCAATCCGGCCATAGCCACTGTCGTTGCCCCGGCAGAACCACACCTCGCGATAGCCTTCATAGCCCTTCTCGTCTCGAATCCAGTCTCCCTCAGCGAGAACCGTCTTGAGGATCTCGACGGTCGAAGTGGGAACCGTGAACCGTAACCATCCGATGGAGAACAGCCAGCTACTCATGTAGACCTCCGTGGACGTGGTTGGAATTTGCGCCCCCGTTTGACTAGTCGGGGGCTTGGGGCTGCCTCGCGCCGTCGGCTGGCGCCGCCGGGCGCGCGGCGAGTCCGTCCCTCGGCACGGTCAATGGTCTGGAGTGGCTTGTGCCCGTTCCGCTGGATCGCGGCTCGCACCTGATCGAGGTCGAAGCGGACCATGCGCCCGATGCGGATCACCGGGAAGTATCCTTTCCAATAGGCGCGACGGACGGACACCACACTCAGTTTCAAGACGGCCGCGAGTTCAGAGACAGTCAACCAGTTGCTCTTCATATCCTTCCTTTCATGACGCGCTGTGGCACGAGCGGACCCTACTCGGGTGCTTATGCCGGTGGAAGTAGCCTTCTTCTGCTCTTCAGTGATCAGGAGTGGTCAGGAGGACGCAGGAGTTTTAGGCGTGAGATGATGCGTGGGTGGTTGATCATGGATGCTCCTTCGTCGTGAATGGTTAGTCACACAAATCAGCACTAATCAGAATCGCCTTGCTGGACGCAAGGATGCGCATGTCTGACTTCGGAGGAATTAACGAGGTTGAGAAAAGGAACGAGGAAGATTCATGAGGAAAGTGCAGCAACCAACAGGATGTTCATGAGTTGAGGCCAAGAATAATTCGGCCCTGGGCCGAATGGACGTACTGAGTGTGCTCTTAGCATATGCTCCACTGTACGCGGATCATTGAGGGTGTGGAATAGCGATATCCCCATATCTAATTCAATTATTCGGCGGGTTCGCTCTCTCGTCGAGAGTCCGTTATCCATGCGCGTCCTTGTGCTCACCAGTTAGGAGGTACGCCTGCACAACAGCATATGTATTTCCAGTGTCTTTTATTAATTACTTACATATTTCTCGTTTGCACTACTACGCTTAGCGTTTTGCATGTCAAGACGATATTGTGAATTAGCGATAATTAATTATGATGTCTATAGCAGTGTAGGTATGCGCATCTACAGAAGGCCTTACTTACTGAACAGTGTAGGCGGAGGACGCGTCCCGTGCAGGTGAGAGGCAAGGCAGGAGAGAAATGGTGGATGAGCTAAGGGGTATCGGTCATATAATAGAAGATTCCGTTTTCTCGGCTTGCCCCCATCATGGGCAACTGGAAATCATATTCGCCTTGCACCTCCTGGCCTCGATTCTGAGGGAATGCCAGCGGATGCCGCAGGGCCTCTCGACTGCGGCTCGGTTTCTGTGAGGGTTGGTACCGCCACCATGGACTGGCATTGTGCTGATCATAAGGGCTTCTCTGATTTTGATTTTCCTTTCCATTTTTGCTCTTATCAGAATCGGGAATTGGACCTCCATAACGGGCGGGGCGAGATGCACTAGAACACGATGACGTGCAATGACCGACCGGCTCTTGCATATCTCACAAAGGATTGACTGTATCAGGAGCGTTATGTCCCCGCCATAGATGCCTCCTCCTTTTTGAGCTTCAGGACCATTTCCAACTTCGAATCTGCATCGAGCAGTTTGACGGTCGTCGCCTCGATGAGCGCGACCTGAAACTTCCCGTCGAGCGTGTCTCCCTGACGGATGATATAGATCTCCCGCCCTTTTCCCAGAAACGCCTTCTGGACGCCGTTCTGATTGACATAGCCGAGATACCGATACTGCCCCATTTGCTCCTGCAGTTGCTGGCGCCGGAGCTGCTCTTGTTGCTGGGCCGCTTGGGCCGCCAGCGCTTCTTGTTGCCGCGCGAGTTCTTCTGGCGTGGGAGGTGGTGGAGCGGGCGGCATGGCCGAAATGGCTTTGTTGGGACTCGATGGCTTCTTCTGCTGAGCGATTCGGGTGCCATGAGAATCCGCCGCACCGGCGATCCCCGCAGCGGTAAAAATGTTTCGCATCGGCGTGACCGGCAGTTCTCCTGCCTGTGCCTTGAGCGAGATGACTTCCCACGTCTCCGCCGCATTGGTCGATGTGGACCTCGCGACGGTCTGCCCGGACTGAAACTTCAACGGCACCTCGACTGGAGGCGGCACGTCGATCACATAGACATAAACCAAGCCGATCCAGAGCACCACGAGCGCGCCCAGTGCAGACCATTTGGTCCGTGGCGTCATCAGAGACTCCCTGGTCGTGCGGTCTGGCGCAGATACGTCGCCACGGCAATATTCACCACGACGCGTGTCGCCGACGTGTGTTCTTTCTGTTCACTGGCGACATCCAACCGTTCAATCACGAGATACGACTCGGCCGTTTCTATTCGATGAAGAAACCGATAGATGGCGGCATAATCCCCGCTTGCTCGAAAAGCGATGGTGGCTTTCACCGGTCTGGAACCCTCCGGCTTCTTGATGTCATAGCCCATCCCGGGAATCAGAACCTGTTCTCGCTTCGCCAGTTCAGAGAGCGCGAGGGCGAGCGGAGTAAACTCCTCCTGCGTGGGCAGGGCTTTTCGCTCGACCTCCAGCTGCCGCTGCGCGGCATGAGCCTTCACTTGCTGCGCCTTCGTTCGCAGGAGATCCGCCTGAATCTGTTTTGCCTGCTGATAGGCTTCTTCAGCCAGGCGTACCCGCTCCTCAGCCGGACTTAGCGCATACACATACGTCAGCAGGGCGCCAACCACAGACAGGAGGGTCAGCGCGGCCAGCGGCACGAGTCGCCGCATCACGGCTTTCGGCAACTGGATCGTGCTGAGGTCAGGAAACGTCATCGTGGTGCGCTTTCCCGGGAAGCCCTCCATACTGCACGGTCAAGGAGAATTCCACCTCTGCGGCCTCGCCCTCCCCTCCACCATCGGACCGGTGCGAGTCGGCAAATTTGTGGTGATGGAGGACGGGCAGACGAAACGGTACACGCGATTGCAACGTGGACATCAGCGTATTCAGGGCCGTCATGCCGGTGGCGCGGCCATCGATCGTAATGGTGGCCTGTTTCACGTCCCGTTGAATCTTGCCGATCGAGATGCCCGCCGGAAGCGCCTCTTCCAGATCATGCAGCAACTGGGTCCAGGAAAACCGCCGCTTCTCGGCGAGCTGGTTGATGAACAAGACCTCGTCCTTAATCTCCGCTATCTGCTGAACCGACAGCGTGAGCCGTCCCTGCTCCAGTTGCGCCGTGAACTGTCGATTAAACGACTCGGTGCGTTCAACTGCGGAGGCATACCGGTCCGCCTCCTCGTTCAGTGCCTGACGGTCCCACCACATCCAGCCGGTAAAGAGACCGGCCCCGATCGTGAGGCTCAATAACCCCCACTGAATTCCTTGTGCGACGTACACCATGCGCGGGACGACGGCGAGCCGGACGGATGGCATCCCCACCCGAGCGGAAGGAGGGTGACCCAACATAGGAAACGTCATGATGCCCTCATGCTGCCAGGACGCCCGCCAGCGCGGCGAAGGGCGGATGGACGGGATGGGCCACGGTGCTGATAATCGGCGCCGGCACCCACCTCGCTCGATGCACTGGCACGGCCCAGGACGGGTCTTCGGAGAGGGTCCAGATCTCCGTCTGGTCTTGTCGTTCCGACAACGCTGGAGCGGGATCCTCTTCCTCCACTATATACAAGGGCGTCGTGCGAGTAGCCGCCTGCCGGGCAGGTGCCCCTTCGTTCGCGAAATACTGCAACGTCTGGATCAGCTCGACCTTCAGATCCATACCAGCTCGCCGCACAGGTTTTACTCGGAGACCAACCGGCCTACCCTGCCGAACCGCCAGCACAACTAAGGACTCGGCGGTTCGATGGGCCACAAACAGATCCTCGTGCTCGTTGCAGAAGGCAGACCGGACCAGACTCAAGAGATGAATGGTGGACAACCCCATCGAGACCGGTAGGAGATCAGCCTCCTCACAGACTCGATGGTATTGGTCAAGGATACTCTGCCGGATCGCCACTAACAGCACTGAGACTGCAGTCAAGCCCTGTTCGTTGGCAGGAAAGACCTGCCACCGAATCTTGAGGTCAGGAATGGTGAAGTGTTCCTCTTGCCGCAGACGCCAACGGAGCAGCGCTTCTTGTTCGGCTCGCACGATCGGAAACATCTCGAAGTGGAATAATGCCAGCATCCCGCAGGCTATCGGCAAATCGACGGCCACCGCCCGGTCGCGCACATTCTGGAAAAGAGCTTGCAGTTCTTTGGTCAAGGCGGCGGGATCACTGATGTTGGGTGTCGCCGTAGTTGGCGTCAGCAATCCAGCAGGCAGCGGTCGCGCCGCCAGGCGCGTCACGGTCGGGACTCGGCGCCAGCCTCGACGTATCTCGACGAGGTCGAGCGCGTGGGCGCGGAAACTGATCCCAACCCTGGGCCGGTGGATGGGTAAGAAGGAGGACATCGATGCTCACCCCAAGAATGTCATCCGGTTGACTTCCTTCAGCGTGGTCTCTCCGGCCAGGATCTTCGCGATGCCGGCATCGCGAAGACTCGTCATTCCCGCCTCGATGGCCGCCTGACGGATCTCGGACGGGGGCTTCCTCTCGAGAATCAGATCCTTGATCCGGTCCGTGACCGGGAGAAACTCCGTAATCGCATGGCGCCCGCGAAAGCCAAGCCCGTGGCAGTCTACACAGCCCTGTTCGCCATAGAGCACCCGATCCACGAAGAGGGCTGGTGCAAATCCCAATTCCTCGCACGACTCGAGGCTGACTGAAATTGGCACTTTACAAGACTCGCAGAGTTTGCGGACCAGCCGTTGCGCCATAATACAGTTCAAGGACGCGACAAAGTTGTAGGGCTCAATGCCCATGTTCACGAATCGAGCGATGACGTCGAACGCATTGTTGGCGTGGACGGTGGAAAAGACCAGATGGCCCGTGAGGGCCGATTGGATGGCGATCTGTGCCGTCTCCGCATCACGGATTTCGCCCACCATAATTTTATCGGGATCGTGGCGCAAGATTGACCGGAGCCCGCGCGCGAAGGTGAGTCCCTTCTTCTCATTCACCGGAATCTGCACCACTCCCTTCAATTGATACTCGACCGGGTCTTCGATAGTGATGACCTTATCTTCTTTCGTATTCACTTCGTTCAGGGCCGCATAGAGCGTCGTCGTCTTGCCGCTTCCCGTAGGGCCGGTCACGAGCACCATACCGTAGGAGGCCGTGATGGCTCGACGGAACCTCGCTAAATCCTCTTTTTTCAACCCCAGCGAGTCCAGGTGCAGCCCTTTGTGGCCTGAATTGAATTCTTCCTTCGCGAGGATTCGAATGACGACCGATTCCCCAAAGGCACTGGGAATGATCGATACGCGAAAATCGATGGTGCGCTTGTCAATCCGGAGCTTGAAGCGGCCATCTTGTGGCACCCGCCGCTCGGCAATATCGAGCTCCGACATCACCTTAATGCGGGAGACCAAGGGATTGTGAAATCGGAGATCCAGCGACTCCATCGCCAGATAGAGGACCCCGTCGATGCGGTTCTTCACTTCGGTGACCCCATCGGCCGGCTCGATGTGAATGTCGCTGGCCCGTTTCTGCAAGGCATTCATCACGATCGTGTCCACAAGCCGAACGATCGGGCTCTCATCCTGACTGATCTTTTCGCGCGAGAACACTTCTTCGCCCTTCTCGTTCTCATGGATGAGGGCAGGCCGAAATTCCTCCGTGATACGGGCTACTAACTGGCTGTTCCTTTCACTTTCCTGGAGCGCTTCGCCAATGGCACTTTGAGGAGCGACGCAGAACGAAAGGTCCCGTCCGAGCAAGCGGTCCAACAAGTCTAACGTCTTGAGATCGGTCGGGTCCGACACAGCGATTGTCAGGACGCCGTCACGCTCCTCCAGTGGCACAAACCCATGCTGGCGCATCCAGTCCACCGGAATAGCCGGAAACGCATCAAACGCAACGCGATAGTCTTCGAGCGTGCGATATGGGAGGCCCGCTTGTTCGGCCCGCAATTCGGCGAGACCGGACTCCGAGAGCAACCCCTCTTCGACGATCAATCGAGCAAGAACTCGTGTTCCCCCTGATGCCCGCCGACACAAGTCATCGACCTGATCGGACCTGATGACCCCACGGCGAATGAGGATGTCGGCTAATGATTCCATGGCAGTACGTGACGGTTGATTGCCCGTCGTTGATCCGGACGTTACGGCAGCCGGATTGCTTCTCCTACGGTCAAGTGATCGCCGACCCGGCCATTGATGGCCCGAAGCGCGTTCATGGTCGTGCGATGTTTGCGGGCCAAGCTCCACCAGCTCTCACCCGGCTGCACAGTGATCCACGAGGACTTCGACCGATCGGAGTCCTCCCGGAGAATCTGGACCGCCGGGATGATGCCTGCCTCAGTGTCCCCGCGTAATACAGAAGACTTGGTACGCTGATACGTTGGCGATCGAGCCGTCCGCGCCTTGGCAGCCACATCGTGCTGCCCCTGAGTGGAATCGGCCGGCTTGTTCGCCGCGAGTGCCATCGCAGACTTGAGTTCGGCGAGTTCTTGACTCAACGACGTCACCGTCTCTTGCAGTACTGCCAGTTGGTGATCATGGATGCCCGATTGAGCTGATATCTGAGCAGCTTGGTCCCGCTCCGCCTTCATCGCGGCGACCTCTGTCTCGCGAGTTGCGAGTGTCCGCTTGGTTTCGAGGAGTGCTTGATGCGATTCACCATTCTCCTGCCGCAACTGCACCACCGTAGCCCTCAATTCGTACAACTCCGCCTCTTGTTTCGCGGCAGCGATACGGGCCGCAGCCATCTCGGCCCGAAAGGCGGAGAGCTCCTTCTCTCGTTCTTGCATGAGGTGCGTAGCGCGTCGCATCTCTTCCGTCACATTGCTGAGGGGACGATCGGGAACAGTGGCACATCCACCGAGCACGAGCATCACGACGACGAGCAACAGAGGTATTCTTGATCGTCCTCCTTCAGTGTCCATGCTTACCACTCGTTATAGGGTTTGCCGTCCGACATCGATACGAGCTTGCTCCCACTATGCACGTCGAAGATCCCGCTCTCGATAGAGTCAGGAATTTCCTGCCAGGTCTGGTTCGAACGGGTCATGGGATCGATCGGGAGGGACCGGAGATACCCGGCGGTGACGAGGTCCGCCAGCACCTGAGGATACTTCCCTTTATCGGCGCGATACTTGTCGATCACATCGCGAAGTACGAAGAGTGTTTGCTTCAGCGCTCCCTCCCGAGCTTTCTTGACACTGAGCTCGTAGTTCGGCACCGCTAAGGTTGCGAGAATCCCGATGATGGTCACCGCTGTCATGAGCTCCAGTAAAGTGAAGCCCCCGACGTTCTTCACGAGTCGCCGAACTGGCCAGTTTGAAACGCGCATATACCCGCTGCTCCTACTGCACATGGACAACCGTCCGTTCGGAGCGAGGCGGAGACCCCGTTTCGCTCGCCGCGGCCACCATCGACAGCGTCGCATCGCCTTTGGCCTTCGCGTGGAAAAATAGCATCGCTAACACTCTGCTACCCGTTTCCCCTGTTCCCGGTCGCCGCACCGTGAGGAGAACCTGGCCGTTCATCGCACGAGCAGAAATCGCCGCTGCGCCCGGTTCGACTCGTCGGAATTCCACTAGTTTGGGATCATAGGACACCGTCACCAGTGATTCCGACAGCGATTCAAGTGCTAAGGTCGAAAGATCTGCGCTAAATTCCTGCCCAACCATAGCCGACAGATCCGAGGGACCTAAGGTGATCATGGCTGGACCACCCGCGGCTAGATCAGATGACGCTGAGGAGCCATTCGCCTCATTCGACGGCGGAGTTGAGCCGGTGGATGCCGCAACTGGTGTTGAAGCTATTGGCAGAGACGGCACAATTGGTTGTGTGGCTGTTGCTGGCACGGCCGTCTCTCCACTAGCTGCTGGAGTCCCTCTCGTATTGAGCGTCGCTGATTCCTGATGAACTGACGTCGCTGGCGGTACGACGCTCGTCGATGCCGTGGAATCTGTTGAGAAGGACTGCTCGACCTGTGCCACACCAGAAGCAGCAGCGGAAGAGATAGGGTATTTCCCGTGTAAGACGGTACGTGAGCGAGGAGGAAAGAGCTGCGATGTGGCATAATTCTGATCGGTGCCCGACCAAAAGGCTTGATCTGCGATCGGCGGGGTCGTCAGACTGCGAACGATACGCGGCGTGATCGTCAGCACCACTTCTGTCTCAACGCGATCCACTGTCGTCGCCGTCAAGAGCTCCCCCAGATACGGTATATCGCCCAGGATGGGGACCGTCGAGCGGCTTTTGCGATCTTCCCCCTGAATCAGTCCACCCAGCACCACCGTCTCGTCGTCTCTCATCATGAGAAACGTCTCCGCTGACCGCGTGCCGAACTTGAACTGCTTGATCTCCGGGCTCGCTTGTAAAATGACCTGATCGCCGAGCCTGGTCACTTCGATCTTCAGCTTCATCGCGATTTCATCCAACGCATTGATCGACGGTTCCACCGTGAGCTTGACCCCCACATCCTTGTACTCGATCGAGGTCACCGTAGACGTGGTGGGGACGGCGCCGGTCGCCGCCTGCCCAGGCAGCACATTGGTCGTGGACAAGAGAATCGGCTGCTTGTCTCCCACGTTGATCGCAGCCGCCTTATTGTTCAGCACCCGGAGCTTGGGCGACGCGAGCGTCCTGGCGTCGGACTGTTGCTTGAAAAAGTCGGTGAGCATACTGGCCGGCAGGGTGAACAAGTAGCTCTTTGAGCCGATGGCCATCAGCTGTTGCAAGTTGAACGTGGCGGGCGACGTAGAAATGCCGCTGGTTCCGTTCGTGATGCCGAACCCTAGTTGTTTGGCAAAGTTAATCCCGTATTTCATGCTCTTGGTGCGATTGACCTCCAACACCTCCACGTCGAGCTCCACCTCCGGCTCACGTTGATCGATGGCAAACAAAAGCTTCTCCGCCAATTGGAGTTTCGCCGGTTCATCACGGATCACGATGGCATTGACCTTGTCATCGACGTGTATTTTTTTGCTGTCGAGCATCATCCGAACCAGATTGACGGCGTCCTTTGCCTTCGCATTCGCCAGGTAAAAGGTCCGCATCATGAGATCCTGGTACTGCGCCTGCTTCTGGGCGTTGTTAGGCATCACCAGAATCGTATCCGGTGCGACCTTTTTGGCAATCAGGCCGTTGGTGTTCAGGATCAGATGCAGCGCTTCATCGAACGGGAGGTCTTTGATGAAGATGGTAATGGGCTCGTCACGTACTTCTTTGTCGAAGAGGACATTGACGTTGGCCGTCCGGGCCAGAATGTCAAACACTTCCTTCAGTTTGGCGTCCTGAAAGCGCAGTGTCAGAGGCTCCTCGGAGCCGCCGAATGTCTTTGCCGCACGCTGTCGTTTCGTGAGCTCCGTGATGTTGTCTAACGCGCTCGTTTGGGTTGGATCAAGCTCCACCGCACGTTCAAGGGCCGTGAGCGCTTCTTCTACCCGGCCAAGGTTCTGGAGTTTCTTGGCGGCTTGGAGTTGCTCCTGACTTTCTTTCAACCGAAGCGCATCGGTGATCATCGCATGATACTCGGCCTTGGAGGGGTCGAGACCAAGGGCCAGTTTGAACTCATGAAGAGCGTCTGCCAGTCGGTGGTTCTCAAACGCTAGTTTGCCGAGGGCATAGTGGTCTGCCGCGGCAGCGGTCTTGGCCTGGTCGAGCTGCCGCTGAATCTTCTCATCGAACGGGGCTTTTCGCTGCGCGTCCTGATAGGCCGCCACCGCCTGGTCCCACTTGCCTTCACCTGCTAAACGATTGGCTTGCTTCAGCTCAGGAGATGCACAACCGGCAAGTGCGCAGACCACCAGGAGGCCGACGCCAAATGATCTGTGGTGCTTCATGACAGGTCTCACGGCAATTATGGACTGGGGCAGGACGAGACTAACCTGAAGAGGAATTCATCAAACCGGGCAAGCATGGCAAGCTTGACAGGAGCGTCAATACCCCAGGGCCGCCAGGCCTCTGGGTAACTGATCGCGCACGCTGTACTGACAGGTATGGCAGACATTGGAGACATCACCCCACCCGATCAAGTGTACCTTCTAACCATAGGCCGTCAAATTGGCTTTGGACGTGATTTTGCTGTCAAGACGTTCGTTTCTGGCCCGTCACGTTCGGAAAGTGTTCTATAGGAAAAGTGTTGGGCAGAGCAGGCTTCCCGCACTATACAGATCGTGACAATTTGACCAGAGAGGGCGCAGGAAGAACGGGTGACATCAGGGGAACTTCCATGAGCATGGTCTCAACCAGGCCGTCTCATGGAGGTAGGTTTATGGGAAAGAAGTCACAGTAGAAGAATGACTTGTACGGGACTCACGGTAACGGGCTGCGGCTCCTCTCATGACCAACACCTTCGCGAGAGGCGGTACTTGTTTCTCACGCCATGCAGGGCCCAACACGCCCAATGAAGCATCGCCGCACAGTGCAGCGCCATGACGAGGAGAGCGGCTGATGAACAGGGCCGGTGCGGGAGTAGTGAGTGGCTCGATCGAACCAGTTCTCCTGCGCCATGCACGATTTAAGATCCGACAGAAAATTCGCTTCAAATCCCTTCTTACAGATGATGTCCTACAAAAAGAGTACTTCCCATAGCGCTATTGCCAATATGATCCAGCCGATCCCAATCGTATAGATTTTCGTCATCTCTTTCCCAAACAAATCCCGGACAAGGACTTGCGGAAAAACAAATGCGAGATAGACGGGCGGATCTATTAGCCATTTCCATTCTCGTGTACCGCCATAGACGTATATTACTCCCCATAACAATGTTAACGGCACCAGAAAGCCATATTTGAGGTATGGGTCCACTCAAAACCTATGTTATTATCGCGGTGTAGACACTTGTGGGACGTTTCCCAGCATTCCCCAGCCCCCGGAAACCCCAGTTCCACGGAAGTGGAAATTGCCTCCATTATACGTACCATACACAGTCAGCGGACCGATAGAGACCCCACTCGGCTGGGCACCAGGTGCAACTACACTCATTTGCATGTGAAGGGCAAGGTCACCTGGGGTGACATCCGATGCACTAAGACCACGTCCGATCGTATATTGGAGTTGTAAGCGAAGAATCGTGGCATCAATGCTTACTTCTGCGGGTGTCCATAAGCCACGTGACTCCCCAACAATTCCCCCCTTTACTGGTACCTTAATCTTCGGACCACAACCTGAGCTAGCTGAACAGACTTCGACATCTTCAGCAAAGAAGTCGGGTCTCAAGTTCCTCCAATCATGCAAGTTCTGATACGCTTGGACCCCCGCCGCCACAACTGCCACACTAACACCCACACCTACAGAGATTGACGATCCGATAAAACCTGACAATGCTCCTTGGCCAATGTCACCGCCTTGTATCGCCGCACCTACAGCTCCGGCCGCCGCTCCCGCACAGAAGATTGTACACACAGGCTTTAGCACAAAGCCTATTGCACCAACTGCCGCTCCTGCACCAGGATCCAGCCCAAGGGCTGCAGAAGCTGCCGCTCCCGCTGCTGCATATATAGTGAATCCTGCCACAAACGAGCACGCACCTCCTGGGCAGAGCCCGCCCGTAATAGCTCCTGACACGGCCCCATATTTGGCAGCGGCTATGAGATCCCCACCGGTGGCAGCCGCAATTGCCACACTTGTCACAGTTGAGACTGCGGCGGTGACAAAGATCCCCACTATGATGGGGATAATAGCAACATTGCCCGTCGGATCAGTATAGAGCATCGGATTGTTTTTTGCGTACGTGTAGCGATTCAGCTCCTGGGGATCCCCGGGGCGCAAGACAATGGTATCGGGAGAGATGAAGCGCCCGAGCGTGGGATCATAGTACCGGGCCTCATAATAATAGAGGCCTGTGGAGTCCAGCTCCTTGCCCGTGAACTTGTAGGGCACATTGATTGGCGTGCCGGGCACGTTCGTGCGAGTAGCACCATACGGATAGTAGGTGAGCGCCTGGACCTTCGCCCCCGTGCTGTCGGTGACCACACTCGAACTGCCCAAGTGGTCACCATGCCAATAGTGAACTGTACCGCCCGTAACTGCCACCGTCGCAATCCGCTCACTACCGCCCCAGATAAACCGGCTGCAGCTGGTGGTAGTCCCGGTCGTATCACACTCATAGAGCTTGCTGATGTAGCGCGTCGTCGTGGTCCCCACGATCTTCTTCACTCGCCCGCCATCGCCGTCATACACGTACGTGGTCTTGTTGGCGGCCGCACTACAGGTCCCGGTCGCTTGGGCTATACAAGTGGGTTTGTTCTCCAAGTTCCAGGCATAGATCCGGCCCGCCCCGGTGAGCAGATTGCCGTTATTGTCGTAATTACTATAGGTGTTGGCTCCCGCCGCCGTCACGGCATGGGGCCGGACGACACCGGCTCCACTGGTGGGGTAACTATAGGTGCCCACCTGCGAGTTCGTGAGCATGTTACCGATCTGGTTATAGGTATAAGTCAGCGTGGTCGTGGCGCCACCCGTTCCGTAGGGGCCCGTGGCACTGGTGAGCCGATCTAAGTTGTCGTAGCCGAAGTCCTGATCGCCATTGATCGGATCTGTGATGAGATCCATATTCCCATCAGCCGTAAACTTATAGGTGAGATCTTGATAGAGGGGGTTCGTCCCCTTCTGCGTCTTGAGCGTACAAAGCTTGAAGCTATTGGCGGGAATACAGGACGAATGGGCTGGATCGGCAAAGGTCCTGGTGGTTACCACGCCATTGCCGTAGGTGATAGTTTGCACCTGGCCGTGCGAGGTGTAGTTGCTATAGATGGCGTAGATGGTCGTGCCGCTGCCCGTTTTATCCCGGACACGCTCGAGAACCGGCCCGGTATAGATATACTCGATGGTCTTGGGCGTGGCCCCAGGATAGGTCACCTCTTTCAGCCGCCCGAGCCCGTCATAGACACTGGTCGTAACATAGGTGGTGCCATCGAGGACTTTGGTACTCTTGCTGATCCGGCCCATCGCGTCATATTCAAACGTCACGTTCGTGGCGGCATCGGTGACCTGTCTCAACCGGCCCTTGCGGTTGAAGGTGTTGACGGTATCGTCATAGACATAGACGACATCGCCACTACCTTGGGTCTTTTGCGTGGTAAAGTCTTTTTGGCTGCGCCGGTTCAACCCGTCATATCGGAACCAGAGCGTTTGATTTTTGGCATCAGTCTGCCGTTTAAGGTCACCAGTGGGATAGTATTCATAATTCCAGCAGGGGGCAGAATACCAGGGATAGGTAGCATTGGGGTTGAGTGTAGTCAGATCCGTACAGGTCGCCGTGCCATTGGTACTCATGTCGGGATCGGACATGCCAATCTTGCGGCTCAACGTGTCGTACCGCATGGTGGTGCGGTTACCCAAGGCATCCACCACTTTGGTCAAATTCCCCAGCAGATCGTAGGTGTAGTTTGTGGTCGCATAGGGCGTCGTGGGAATGGAGCCACAGTTGGTAAAGATGGTGTCGTATTCCTCGATCCTCACGACCCGGCCATAGGCGTCCTTGGTTTCCCGTTTGAAATCCCCATCCGCCTCCACCATCACGGTCACGAACGGTGCATAGCAGCTCTTCGAGATGAGTTGCGTCCCGCTTAACGTATCGGGATGCGTCACTTGCACCACCCGGCCCAGCGCATCGTAGCTCATGGTGCGCCAGCGATTCATGACCGATTCAGTCGTTTTGAAGTACGGGAGGCTCGTGCGGAACACCTGCCCCTTCACGTCGTACTCTGTCTTAGTGACGAGCGGGATGCTATTGGGCCCACTGCTCTCCTTAGTGATCGTACGGCCCAGCCCGTCGAAGAATACACTGCTTACTAAGCTCGCCGGAAGATTGCCACCGCTCGTGGTCGTACTGATCTTTTGGGTGTCGATCAGGCCGTACTCGGCGAGGGTGGGATAGGTCACCTGCGTGACCAACCCATCAGGCAGTAAGGTTTCCGTCTTGCGGCCCAGGGCGTCGTACTTATAATTAACGACCTTGCCATTGGGATCGGTCACGCTCTTGACTGTGCCGTAGAAGCCGGTCGATAGATCGATCGGCACGAGGTTCACCCCCGAATAGACGGTCGTGGTCACATGACCCAGTTGGTTGGTAGTGGTGAGCACGAACGTCTTCGTCGGATCATACGTCAGCGTGGTTTTGTTGCCGAGGGGATCGCGGCTACAGAACAGGACTCCGGTGATGGAATCGTATTCCATTCCGCTGATCGGATTGGTCCCGCCGCTCAACCAGCGTTCGACCTTGGTAAGCTTGCCCTTGGTCACGGCAGTGTTGCTGCCGGTGGGTGCCGCGGTACAAGCCCCCGTGCCTGTGCCGTCATAGTAGAAAAGGGTTTCGGCAAGTTTGTCGACAATCGCAACACTCACGCCTTTGTAGATCCTCTCGCGCTTGGGCGCATTCACCACGTAGTCCGTGGTGTTAATAAGGAATTCTCTTTGAATGGTCTTCTCATCCCCGAGCACGCTAACGCTGCCATGATGGCTTTCCCGAAGGACATTGCCATAGGAATCGTAGTCCGTCGCAGCGATGGTCACCTGCATGGTGACGCAGGGGCCACCATCGCACACCACCGTGTCCACTTGTGATGGTGGGGTGAACCACGGCGATGAAGTGTTAGCCCCAATGCGATCGTCATGGTACGTGGTTTCAGTTTTAGTATAAAGAAAGTTATCGCTCTTCCGCTTCACTTCGACGCGATAGGGCTTGCCCTTCATGTAACCGTTGGCTAGGCCCTGATTCTCGGTATCAATGGGATTTAGTTCATTGCCCTGGTGGAACCACGTGGTCGTAAGGGTTTTGTCGGCATCGGTTGCGCCTGGGCTGGTCACCACTGCAGTCTTGAAGCCGCGGAAGTCTCGCTCGGAGATGTGATGATAGCCGCCTGTGTAGCTGTATATGGTTGTGGAAGATGTCCCTGCGCAAGTGCTTGTCGTACTGTTCCAATTGTCACAGGTGGAAAGGTTAGTCACCGTTTGTACCGGGTAGGGAAGCCGCGAATGGGCTGGTGTCGATGTTGTACTGTGTTGAGGTGAGGGTGTGTAGAACACTCTTGTGATACCGCCTAAGCCATTAGAGAGAGATGCTACGTGGTCCATTGCAGCAAGAGAGTAACTTACCCACCAATTTGGTGTTGTGTTGGGGAGCCACATATAATCGGTCTTGCCGTCGCCATTTAAGTCTCCCAATTTCTGATTGCCAGGGTTGACATGCGAAACCGTAGTGCCTCCCGCGCCATTGAGCAGCCATGGTGCCGGCGTGACAAATCCCTCTCCAGTGGAGAGCGCCATCCACCAATTCTGGGATCCATCAGGCATCCAAAAGTAATCAATCTTCCCATCCCCATTGAAATCTCCTAACATTTGACGCGCAGCTTCCGTATGCCAAACGGTTGCCCCGCCTGACCCGTTGGGTAGCCACATTGTCGGAGTGTCAAACGTTGTTCCCTTTGAAAGGGCCACCCACCAGTTCTGCGTGCCATTGGGCATCCAAAAGTAATCGGTCTTCCCATCTCCATTGAAATCTCCTAACATTTGGCGCGCGGTTTGCGCATGCCAAACGGTTGCCCCGCCTGACCCGTTGGGTAGCCACATTGTCGGAGTGTCAAAGGTCGTTCCATTTGAAAGGGCCACCCACCAGTTCGGTGCGTTGTCGGAGATCCACATATAATCCATTTTCCCATCGCCGTTGAAATCTCCGAGCTTCTGGTTAGCCGGATCAGTGTGCCACACAGTTGCGCCTCCCAACCCGTTGGGAAGCCACATTGTCGGGGTGTCAAGGGTCGTTCCGTTTGAAAGGGCTACCCACCAGTTCGGCTGTCCATCGGGCATCCACATATAATCGGTCTTGCCGTCGCCATTAAGATCTCCGACCATTTGCCTGCCTGCTTGCGAAGCCCAGACCTGTACTCCCCCCGTACCATTCATTAACCATGGTGTCGGAGTGTCAAAGGTCGTTCCATTTGTATTTGAAAGCGCTACCCACCAGTTCTGCGTGCCATTGGGCATCCAAAAGTAATCGGTCTTCCCATCTCCATTGAAATCTCCTAACATTTGGCGCGCGGTTTGCGCATGCCAAACGGTTGCCCCGCCTGACCCGTTGGGTAGCCACATTGTCGGAGTGTCAAAGGTCGTTCCATTTGAAAGGGCCACCCACCAGTTCGGTGCGTTGTCGGAGATCCACATATAATCCATTTTCCCATCGCCGTTGAAATCTCCGAGCTTCTGGTTAGCCGGATCAGTGTGCCACACAGTTGCGCCTCCCGACCCGTTGGGCAGCCACTGAGCGGGTGTCATGAGAGATAAAACATTTGGCGTCCATCCGATGGTTGGTGACGGAAACTTACTTGCGCTCAATTCGTTCGTGATATCTCCGCTCCCATTCAGAAGCGCATCCTTACCGAATTCCGTTATGTTGTTGAGATGTGAATGCATGGTATTCGGCTCATACCCCATCTTGTATGCACGTACGAGAACACCATTCGCTTTCACCTCTATGGTTTTCAAACGCTTGGCCGTTTTGATCTTGAAGTAGCTCGTGTACATATCTGGTGCATCGGAACGGTCTTCGAGGTAAAACTTGACTTGATTCGTCGGCGTAATGGCTCCATTACCCGTGTAATCGATCTGACTCAGATAGCCCTGCCCCTGATTAGGGGTGTAAGCCATTGTCATGTAGTTGCCATTTCGGTCCTCGACCCGTTCCAGGCACCACTTGAAGATTCCAACAGCGGGATCTTGGATTTGGAAGGGCGTCGTGCGGCCAAAGTAATACTTCGTGCCTTTTTTGTCGGTGACTTCCCATCCTCCAGCCGGCAGTTTCTTGATCCGTTCGAAGCTCCCTTCGATCTTTGCACGATAAAGATTGAGATCGACGCTGTCTTGCACCAAGTCGGTGGAGACACCACTTAAGCGGAATGTGTAGACTTTCCCGGCCTGTTCTTCCGCTGGCGTCGGGGAATAGCGCACCCCCCATCTCGTTTGCCGCTCAATCGCACCCATCTCCAACTTCCACCCCATACCCAACCAACTATTCCCACCAGCGCTTTCATATACGAGAGCCAGATTCGGTTGCATACCATTGCGCCCCGGCGGAACCACAATCGGGATACTTCCGGTCAGGGTGCCGGTGAAGAGGTCTGGCTGTAGTGAGGCACTGACCCCGGTTAGCGGTATATCTCCGTCGGTTTCCTTGGCCACCCCATGGCTGACAGGGGTCAGCAACCCACTGACGACAATCCCCAAGGCAATTATGGACAGACGGTACATGAGCGACTCCTTTCAGGACTCAGGACGATATCAGCACCGAGATGTCATGGATAATTGAACCTAGTCGAAGAATAATCGTTGATGCATGTACGACATTTGGGAATAGGGTGACTCAAGGTCCGTAATCCAACATTTCCAGGGGGACCTTTTGTAAAGGTAGCAGACAACATAAAACTGGCAAGTTGTCTGCCTTTCCGAACAAATGGATAAAAATATGTGCGGCATGTAAGGTGAGTGCGGTGACATCCTCCCAAGAATGAGGACCAGCGAAAGCTGAAACCCGTTTTAATCTGCGTGCATCTAGGTCGAAAGATGGTGTGAAGAAACGCCGGCTTTCGGCGTTGCAGATGGTCATAGCCTTGCACCAGATAGGTGCGTTTTCTTCAGGGCGAGCCAGACACGAGAAATCGACGAAGCCACATAGAATGTGCAGCTAAAGCGATCTGTCCCGATGGCATCCCCAGAAATCCGGTAGCTGCTGAGCCCTCACAGATGACGGTTTCACCATGTAAACCTCGGGATGCGTTGAGCGCTTAAACTGCTCCACTTGAACTGTGCCTCGTGATACTATCTCGCCGCTGAAATGGCAGAGAGTGAGCCCAGATTTCCATCCACATTGGTTATTACATGCCCACGGATCTGACGGTCTATGATTTACAGAAGAGAGATTGACGGGCTTCGTGCTCTGGCGGTGCTGCCGGTGATCCTGTTTCATGCTGGCTTTCAAACATTCAGCGGCGGCTTCGTCGGCGTAGACATATTTTTCGTGATCAGCGGCTATCTCATTACGTCCATTATCCTTGAGGAACAACGCGCCGGCACCTTTACCCTTCTAGGGTTTTATGAGCGCCGGGCAAGGCGAATACTTCCCGCCTTGTTTGTCGTCATGGTGGGTTGTTTAGTGTTGGGCTGGCTCTGGTTGCTACCCATTGACCTGAAACTGTTTTCAGAAAGCTTGGTCGCCGTCCCGGTCTTCGCTTCCAACATCTTGTTCTATGTGACGGGCAACTACTTTGAACCCACCGCCGAACTGAAACCGCTGCTGCACACATGGAGCCTCGCTATCGAAGAGCAGTACTACGTGGTATATCCGATGCTGTTGGTATTGCTCCGGCGACTCGGGCAAAAATGGATGGTTGGTTTGCTTGCCGGACTCGCGTGCGGGAGCCTGCTCGCCGCGCAGTGGGGTTCACACACGAATCCCGTATTCACCTTTTTTTTGTTGCCGACACGGGCCTGGGAGCTTTTGATCGGCGCGTTGGTCGCGTTCTATCTTTTTGAGAAGGGGCATGCCGAAGTTCCAGCAGATCATCGGGTCGTGAATGAGGCCGTCAGTGCGTGCGGTGTAGTACTTTGCCTGTACGGGGTGCTGGTATATGATGCGTTGACTCCCTTCCCAAGTGCCTACGCCCTACTGCCGACGGTCGGTGCAGCCCTCATCATCATATTTGCGGCCCCAAGCACAATGGTCGGCAAACTCCTCGGGCACAAGTTCTTCGTTGCACTGGGATTGATTAGTTATAGCGCCTACCTCTGGCACTATCCCCTCTTCGTGTTTGCACGACATCGTTCGATCGACCCGCCCGGTCACGTGTTGCTCTTGTCCTTAACGGCTAGTTCATTCCTCGTCGCCTATGTGAGCTGGAAATATGTGGAGACGCCTTTTCGGAATAGGCAATTCCTCGCACGCCGTCACCTCTTCGCAGTGGCCGCCATCTGTAGCATAGCGTTTATCGTGCTAGGGCTGGCTGGGTACATGACCGGCGGCTTCCCGCAACGGGTGGACGAAGCCGTTACAAAGGCTCAGAGCCCCCAGTTTGATCCACTGGACTGTATGTCCGAGGCCGGACGGTATACCCCGGTGCGTGAGAGTTGTGTCTTGGGTGCCCGCGTGAATGTCACGGGAGCGTTATTAGGAGATTCTATTGCCGGCGCGCTTGGCTTTGAACTGAGGAGAAGCTTAGAAAACCATTCACTGGGATTTTCCAATATGAGCTATGGGCACTGTCCTCCAATCTTAGATGTGTATCGTATAGACCAGGGGAGTACGCATCGATGTCCCGAACACAACCGAGAAGTCTTTGAATATGTAAGAGAGAACGACAATTACCACACGCTGATATTGGCAGGGTATTGGACTGAATACCTTGAGGGCGCACGGTTGGATGTCATGGTGAATGGCGTCAAAGAGAGAACTCCTGGCAATACACGAAAATCCGCACTTCAAGAAGCGTACGTCGATTCACTGTTGAAATATATTCAGACTGGAAAAACAATTATCTTAATCTACCCAATCCCAGAAGCTGGCTGGCATGTCCCTCGCTATCTGGCTAAAAGAATCATGTTTGCGAGCTTTAACCAGGAGGACAAGGATGTAACTACGAGTTACGAATCCTATGCCATGAGAAACAAAGACACTATCCAAATTCTGGACAGTGTTGGCGAGCATCCCAACCTGATTCGCATCAGACCGGACACCATCTTTTGTAATACCTATGTGCCAGGCAGGTGTGTGGTACAGCTCAACGGTGTCTCGCTCTATCGAGACGAGTTTCATTTGTCGAATACCGGCGCACGCTTAGTGGTCAGTGAGATCATGAAGCACCTTGGTGAGAAAGCACCCGGGATTGCAAGTGCCGGAATCACAGATCGATAGTAAATCGACGTCAATCCATGAGATCAGCTCCTGAGCCAATTGCACCTGCAACAAGAATCGTGATGCGAGAACACGACGGAATCACGGAGCGACCTTCAAGGCACAGGAGGCGTTGGCTGCCGTGAAAGGGAACAAGACGTTGGGGGAACCAGCTGAGCACTTCCGTGTCCATCCCACCCAGGTCACGGAATGAAACAATGTGCTAATTTTCTGCTAGGTGGGTATCCCTTTGACCCAAGTACGACCGGGTGATACTGTCGCGCGGTGGAAGAAG
>CXWL01003931.1_pt1 | contig 28164 bp, 26 predicted proteins | sample 590931 | NCBI WGS metagenome assembly CXWL01 (sample SAMEA3498368, study PRJEB10139) | groundwater metagenome | biome: water well; material: biofilm material | place: Germany | collected 2015-04-27 | reverse complement strand
GTGAAGGCCACCGGCGCCAGTTCCTCGACGCCCTCCCAGGGCGTCAACTCGGTGGCACCCCCGTGGCCCTGGTGGGCGGCGATCTCGGCGGCCACGGCGAGCTCGGCGAGCATGCGACCGGCGACGGCCATGGGCGTGGCGCCCGGGCCGGAGAGGCTGAAGGCGCAGCCCGGACCGGCGCCGGTGTGGACCACGAGGCCCACTTCCCCGGTGCCGAGGCGCGCCAGGGGATCGTCGAGGGGGACCGCCACGGGACGGCATTCGAGGCGTCCGGTGCGCTCGAAGTGAGCCCGGTAGATCCATCGGCGTCCCTCTTGGGCGGCCCTCCGAGCCTGGTCGGCCCACAGGTCATCGAGCTCGGCGGCGGCGCTCAGCCAGTCGCCGGACGGTCCCGCCGGGCGCGGCACCAGCGGCTCCACGGCCACTTCCGCGGGTGAGCTGGCGAGGCCGGCTTCGCGCAGCAGGCTGGCCAGTTCTCCCGCGGCGCCTTCGCCCGCGAGGTCGCGCCAGGGGTCCGAGCCGAGCAGCCCCAGGGCCTCCGCGTCGACCACCGCCTGCGACAGGCGCACGCCACGGGCGATCTGGCCGAACAGATACGACAACGAGGTCGACAGCACCCCGGCCAGCTCCACCAGGGGCTCGCCGTTCCTGCGCAGGTCCCGCACGGCGCGCAGGCCCGGCGGCCCCACCGAGAGCGCCGCGCCGTAGCGCAGGGCAACCCGGGAGCGGCGGGAGATCTCGCGCAGGCCGAGGAAGCTCGGCAGCTCGGTGCGGTGGATCGCCGGGTTGGCGGAGACCACGGCGATGCCCGCGGCCAGGAGCTCCGGATAGGCGGTCACGGCGTCGCGGTCCGCCGAGGCGTCGACCAGCACCAGCGGCCGGTCGCCGAGGGCGCGGCAGCCGGCCACCGCGGAAGCGAGATCGACGCCCGCCAGCCCTTCCTGGGCCAAGGCGTCGCCCACGGCCTCGGGGTCGAGCCCCGCGCGATCCCACAGGAAGCGGTTGCGATCCCAAGCCCCGGCCAGGTGGATCTCGAGCTCGTGGCCGTCGGCGGTGGCCAGGGTGCGGGTGAGCAGCTCGGCCAGGAACGCCGTGCCGATGCGACTCGTGGCCCCGGTGAGGGCGAGATGGATGCGTCGGGGCCGGGCCACCAGGGCGTCGTGCACGGCCCGGCAGGCGCGCTCCCGATCCGCCGCGGGAACCCGCACCGCCACCGTGGTGGCGCCCGGGGACAGGGGCTCGGCGCGAGCACCGGCCACCCCGGCGCGCTCGAGGGCGCGCAGCATGCGCGCGGTCCAAGCGCGCGGGTCGCCCACTCGGCCCGAGGCCACGGCGGAAACCCGTGCCGAGTCACCTTCGAGCGCCACGGCCACCGCCCGGGCGGCCGGACTCCAGCGGTGGGCCTCCCCCGTGCCGGCGTCGGCCACGCGGGTGGCCACGCCGCTCGGCCGGGCGGTGTTGCGGATCAGAATCGGAATCCCCGCCGCCTCGCAGGGTGCCATGGTCTTCGGGTGGAGCACCTTGGCGCCGGCCGCGGCGAGATCCGCCGCCTCGCGGTAAGAAAGGTGACGCAGGGTGAAGGCGGTTTCGACGATCCGAGGGTCCGCGCTCATCACTCCGTCGACATCGGTCCAGATCTCGACGCGCTCGGCCTCGAGGGCCCAGGCGAGTACCGCCGCGGAGTAGTCCGAGCCGCCGCGGCCGAGGATCGCCGGGCGGCCGTCCGCGGTTCCGCCGAAGAACCCGGTGACGACCGGAACGCACTCGCTCCGCCGGTCCCGCCACCAGGCTGCGACCCGCGCGCGGGTGCGCGGAAAGTCCACCGTCGCGCCGCCGAAGCTCGCGTCGGTCTCGATCAGATCGGCCGCGTCGACCGCTTCGGCTTCGAGGCCCCGGGCGATCAGGCCGGCCGCCACCAGGGGCGCCGCCAGCCGCTCGCCGAGGCACGCCGCCTCGTCCGACGCGGCCGGGCTACATTCGCCGAGGATTGCGATCTCCAGCAGCAGCGCGCGCAGGCGGTCCAGCCGGGCGGCCATGGCAGCGAGGGCGGCGGCGCCCTCCGCGGTCCCGACTTGCAGCGCCGCGAGGTGAGTGCCGTGGCGCTCGGCGAGCTCGCCGACGAACCCGTCGATGTCGAGGGTTCGGGCCGCCGCGGCCGCGCGGGCAAGGACGAGCCGGTCGGTGACCCCGGCCAGGGCCGACACCACCACCGCCACGGGCCGAAGCCGGGCCTCAGAGCGGATGATCCCGAGGGCCGTTCCGAGGTTCGCCACCCGGCCCACCGAAGTGCCACCGAACTTGAGCACCCGGGGCTTCACGACCAGGCTCCCGCGGCCAGCCGAGCCTCGGCAGGCAAGAGCGACCGGCGAAACTCGCGCAGCCGGCATTCGACCTCGGCAGTCTCGATCAGGAAGCCGTCATGTCCGTGCTCGGAGCTCACCACCGCGAGCTCCGCGGTGGCCAGCCCCCGCGCCAGCTCGCGCTGCTCTTCCAAGGGGTAGAGCACGTCCGAGTCGATCCCGATCACGAGGGCCGGGGTCTCGATTCCCGCCAGCACGGCGGTGAGCTCCCCGCGCCCGCGGGCGAGATCGTGGCTGTCCATGGCCAGCGTCAGCGTGACGTAGGTGTTGGCGTCGAACCGCTCGACCAGCTTGTGCCCTTGGTGACGCAAGTAGCTCTCCACTTCGAATCGACCGGGGGCCTGTTCGCTGCGCCCGAAGCGCGCCTCGTAACTGGCCCGTGATCGATAGGTGCACATCGCGATCATTCGGGCGACAGCGAGGCCCGCCACGGGCGGAGCGGTGGCCGAATAGGCCCCCGCGCACCAGTTCGAATCTTGATAAATCGCTTGCCTTTGGGCTTCGCTCCAGCCGATGCACCAGGCCGAATGGCGGGCGGAAACGGCGATCGGAGCGATCGCCGCCACCCGCCCGGGATAGAGCGCCGCCCACTCGAGAACCTGCATGCCGCCCAAGGAGCCGCCGACCACGAGCTGCAGGCGGTCGACTCCGAGGGCGTCGAGCAGCTGGGCTTGGACGCGGACCATGTCGCGCACCGTGACCCTAGGAAAGAGCGGCCCGTAGGCCTCTCGCCGGCCGGGCAGCGGCGACGTGGGGCCGGTGGTGCCGTAGCACCCGCCGAGCACGTTCGAAGCGACGATGAAATCGCGCTCCGGGTCGAGCGCCCGGCCCGGGCCGAGCAGACTCGGCCACCAGCCGTCCACGTCCGCCGAACCGGTCAGGGCGTGGCAGACGAGCACCGCGTTGCCGCCGTCCGGCGCGAGTCGGCCCCACGTGCGGTGGGCGACCCGGACGGACGGCAAGACGGCGCCCGACTCGGTCACGAAGGGACCGGGGAGCTCGAGGAAGCGGGTCTCCGCCGAGATTCTCCCGACGCCGTCGCTCATGCGGCCTTCGCCTGCGCTTTCTCAAAGGCCTGATCGAGATCGGCCTTGATGTCCTCGATGTGCTCGATGCCCACCGACACGCGGATCAGATCGGTGGTCACCCCGCTCGCCAGCTGTTCGGCGGCGGAGAGCTGCTGATGGGTGGTCGACGCGGGATGGATGACGAGGGTCTTGGCGTCGCCCACATTGGCCAGGTGGGAAGCCAGCTGCACATTGTCGATGAACCGCCGGCCGGCTTCGATGCCCCCGCGGATGCCGAAGGTCAGCACCGAGCCGAAGCCGTTCCGCAGGTATTTCTTGGCGAGCGCGTGGGAGCCGTGTTCGACCAGACCCGGGTAGTTGACCCAGGCCACCGCCGGGTGCTCCGTGAGCCATTCGGCCAGGTTCTGGGCGTTCTGGCAGTGGCGCTCGACCCGCAGGGACAGCGTCTCGAGGCCCTGCAGGAACAGGAACGAGTTGAACGGCGAAAGCGACGGCCCGAGATCCCGCAGGCCCTCGACCCGGGCGCGGATGGCGAAGGCGATGTTGCCGAAGGGGCCCTTGGGGCCGAACACGTCCCAGAACACCAGACCGTGGTAGCCCGGCGCCGGCTCGGTGAAGACCGGGAAGTTGCCGTTGCCCCAGTCGAATTTGCCCGAGTCGATGACCACGCCACCGATCGAAGTGCCGTGGCCGCCGATCCACTTGGTGGCCGAGGCCACCACGATGTCCGCCCCATGGTCGATGGGCCGGGCGAGGAAACCGGCGCAGCCGAAGGTGTTGTCGACCACGAGCGGAATTCCGCGATCGTGGGCCAGCTTGGCCAGGGCCTCGAAGTCCGGCACGTTGAAGCGGGGATTGCCGATCGTCTCGACGTAGATGGCCTTGGTCTTGTCGTCGATAGCCTGGGCGAACGCGAGCGGCGAATCGCCCTCGACCAGCTTCACACCGATGCCGAGGCGCGGCAGGGTCACCTTGAACTGGTTGTAGGTGCCGCCGTAGAGGTAGCTCGTCGAAACGATGTTGTCGCCGGCCCCGGCGATGGTCGACAGGGCCAGGAACTGGGCCGCCTGGCCCGAGGCCGTCGCCACCGCCGCCACGCCGCCCTCGAGGGCCGCGATGCGCTGCTCGAAGACGTCGGTCGTGGGGTTCATGATCCGCGTGTAGATGTTGCCGAACTCCTGGAGCCCGAAGAGGCGCGCCCCGTGGTCGGCGTCGTTGAAGGTGTAGGAGGTGGTCTGGTAGATCGGCACCGCCCGGGCGTTGGTGCCTGGGGCGGGCTGCTGGCCGGCGTGGACCTGGAGGGTTTCGAAGCGGTAGCCGTTGGCGCTCATCCTGACTTCCTTTCGAGCCCCGGATCGGGGGGCTCAGGTTCGGGTGGGCGCCGGGGAGGGGGGCTAGAAAGCGAAAAACCCGCTCCGGCGGCGCCGTTGCGGGTTTTCGGGTACGAGACGATCTCGCTGGTCGAGCTATTCGTCGCGCACGGCTACCCGCATGTGCGTAGTGGTACACATACACACGCACATTTCGGCAGCAACGGAGCGGCGAGCAGTCGACATCGAGAGGGAAGGTAGAGGAACGGGCGGGGAGATGTCAAGAGCCATTCATCACCGCCGAGCCGCCTGCGCGGAAATCGCCGAGAGGGCATCGTCCACGCTGAGGACGGAGAACAGGGCTTCCCGCTCTTCGGTGTAGTTCCCGAGGCCCGTCGTGAACTGATTCAGAAACCGCACGGTCTCAACCGGGCCCAGCTCCCGCGAAAGCAGACTGATCGCCTGCTGAGTTAGTTCGCTGAGGGAGCGAACGGGAATCGTCATGGCGAGACCTCCTGGATGAGCTCGAGTGGGCCGACGAGCCGCGTGACGGGCGAGCCAAGAGCCCGAGCTCGCTTCAGGAAGCGATCATCGCACGTCACCAGCCACCGCGCACCGACCGCTTCGGCCGAGGCCAGGTGAGCGGCATCGAGCGGGGTGAGGCCGTGAGACGCTAGAAAACGTGTCCGCTCGGCGATCTCTGGGCTGAGCGGCGAAAAGACAGGCGCTGTAGCCAATACTTCGAGAGCGAACTTCCGCCGTAACGGTTGGGGATTCCGCCCCGCCTCGAACAAGAGTGCATCGGAGCTTACCAGCTCGAAGTGCCCGCCCTGGCACAACAACAGGAGCCCCAGCACAGCTTCGGCCTCCAGCGCGATACGGACTTGCGAACGCGTATCCAGGGGCCTCTGAAGGCTGCAAAGATCGAGGTAGACCTTCACCTTGACGATAGCTTACCGCACCCCTCGGCAACGGCGATCCCCGCCGTTGGCCGGCCCGCTTACGTTCGCCCCGACTGCTGGCCCACCCCCGGCAGCATCCGGAATTTGACTGGCCGTAGCGGCTCGAGGCCGGCTTCGCGCTGCCAGCGGGCGATCTCCTCGAAGCACCACGCCCCGGCGTGGCTGGTCAGGGCGAAATAGAGGTGGCCGAGGGCGGCGAGGCCGCCGCCGGCACCGGGATGACGGGGTCGATCGACCTCTTGGACGACGAGGACGCCACCGGGTTTGAGGGCCTGGGCCGAGCGCGCCACGAGGTCGCGGCAGGCGGGTTCGGAAAGGTGGTGGAGGAGCTGGGAGACGAGGATGACGTCCCAGCGATCGGTTCCGAGGTCCGCCGTCAAAGCGTCGGCCGGCCAGGTGCGGAGCCGCTCGCCGAGGCCTTCCTCGGCGAGGAGCGGCGCAGCCCCTTCGAGGGCCGGAGGAAGATCGAGCACGGTGGCCGAAAGACCCGGGTGCCGGCGACACAGGGCCGCGGCGAAGGCGCCGTGGCCGCCGGCCAGGTCGAGCAGCGTCGTGGCCCGCCGCGGAACCGGCGTGCGCCTGGCCACCTCCCCCGCCACCACCCGAGCGAAAGCCCGCATCCCTCGCTGATAGAGCCGCCAGCCCTCCGCATCGAGCCCCGCGTGGAAGTCGATCGCGCGGCCGGTGGCGACGAAGTCATCCAGCCGGCCCATCCACCGCCACTCGAGCTCGCGGAACCGCACGCTGTCGACCAGGGACCGCGGGCTCGAAACGAGCAGCCACTTGCGAGTCGAAGGCGTGAGCGAGAAGCTCTCGCCCCGAGCCTTCAGGTACCCCGCCCCGGCGAGAGCTCCGAACAGCGCTCGGGTGGCCCCGGCGTGGGTTCCGACCCGTGCCGCCACCTCTTCCGCCGTCGCCGGCTCGGCGGTCAACGCCTCGAACAACTCGAAGCGGACGGCGCTCATGACCGCCCGGGCCAAGAGCGGCGCCGAGTGGGTCTCAGCGAAGGGCGTCGGAACCTGCCCGAGGGCCAAGGCCAGCCGCTCGAGGGCGGATTCGGGGTGAAGACCGAGTCGCATGGGGCGCTGGCGGCAAGCATAGCCTGCCGAGCGAGCCCGACCACTCCCTGGCGGGCAGCCGACAGAGTGGCTTGACGGCCTGAGCCCATACCTCCACAATGGAGGCCGTTTGGAGGAATCGATGGCGACACTGAACATCAAGGGCTTTCCCGATGACCTCTACGAGATTCTGCGACAGCGCGCGACCGAAGAGCACCGTTCCGTGGCACAGCAGGTCACTCATTTGCTCCACCAGCTTCTGACCACCGCGCCCACGCGGTCCATTCTGGAACTGCGCGGTCTCGGCAAGGAGATCTGGAAGGGGATCGACGCCGCCGAGCATATCGAGCGGGAGCGGGCCTCGTGGGATTGAGAAGGCGCGTCGGAAACGGGCCGGTTGCCCTCGACTCGGCCACCTTCATCTACACCATCGAAGAGCATCCCGCCTACGAGCCGCAGCTTCGACCGCTGTTCGCCGCGATCGAGGACGGAGCGCTGCGGGCGGTCACTTCGGCCGTGACTCTGCTCGAGGTGCTGGTCGTTCCTTATCGAATCAGGAACTTCGAGCTGGCGACGGAATATGAAGTGCTCCTGACTCGGAGCCGCGGAGTTCGCCTGGTTCCTATGACCGACCCTCTCCTTCGGTTGGCCGCGAGCGTGAGGGCGCAGTATGGCCTGCGAACTCCCGATGCGTTGCAGGCTGCCGCTGGACTCGCCGAGAGCTGCTCCGCCCTGGTGACCAACGATCGCCGCTGGCCCGAGGTGATCGGGTCCATGAAGATCGTTCAGCTCGCACCCGCGCAACCCCCCTTCACCCCATCTCCCGCCGACTGAAGTCCCACAGCCCGAGGACTAGGGCGACCCCCGCGCCCGCGAGTGCCACGAGCACGGGCCGCAGCGGGTCGACTTCCTGACCGCCCAGGACTTGAAGGGCCATGGACCACGGGTAGAAGGCCCGGTACTCGGACTGGCCGACCAGGAACCCGATCACCGTGGCGCTCATGCCGGTGGCCACGGCGACGGTGAAGCTCGACCAGCGGAGGGCGACCCAAGTGTGGATCATGATCATGCAGGTCGAGATCAGGAAGATCACGGCAGCTTTCTCGATCAACACCGCGTGGGGTGCGGAACCGCGCAAACCGAGCGCGGGACGGGCGATCGAGAGCAGGTGGCCTCCGATCTCGATGAAGACGACGAGAAACAGGAGGGCGGCGAAGGTCATGGCCAGAAGCGCCACGGCCTTCGCCGCGTAGTGCACGCCCCTCGGCACGGGAAGCGCGAGCAGGTGCTTCCACTGCCGCTCCCCGTGTTCGAGCTGGGCGAGAAGGGCCGACTGCAGCGTGATGAACAGCGGCAGCATGAGGAAGGTGAAGAGGCCGAGGCACTCACTCGCGAAGCGCTGCCACGCCTCGGCGGGCGGCGGAATCGGCCGGTTGCCGAGGTTGCGGACGAGGAGCATCGCCACGTCGAGGCCCACCACCACGAGGGGCGCCACCCAACAGAGCCGGCGGGCCAGCGTGCCCCGAAGTTTCACGACCTCGGCGGCGACGGCGCGGAACATCTCGTTCACGAAGCCACCTCCACCGGCGCACCGGTCAGATCGAAGAACAGGGATTCCAGGGAAGGATGGGCGACGACCAGTTCGTGGACGGCGACGCCGGCTTCGACCAGCCGGCGATTGAGCTCCGCCGGCGGCACTCCCTGCGAAGCCACGATAAGCGTCTCGCCAAGCCGCTCCGGCGTCTTCTCGAGCCAGCCCGCGAGCAGCGCCGCCGCGCGCTCCGGGGGGTCGCAGACCAGCCGCAACTTGGACTGGCTGCGCTCCCGAAGTTCGCCGAGCGAGCCTTGGAACAGCAACCGGCCGTCCATGAGGACTCCCACGTGGGTGGCCACGAGCTCGATCTCGGAGAGCAGGTGGCTCGACAGGAACACGGTCAGGCCGCGCTCCCCCACCAGGTGGCGGAGCAGGGCCCGCAGGTCTTGGATGCCCGCCGGATCGAGGCCATTGGCGGGCTCGTCGAGGATCAGGAGCCGCGGATCGGGCAGCAGAGCCAGCGCCAGGGCCAGGCGCTGGCGCATGCCGAGGGAGAACTCGCGCACCGGCCGGTGCGCCGCGTCGGTGAGCTCGACCAACGCCAGCACCTCCCCGATCCGCCCGTCCGGAAGGGCGAGCAGGCGCCGGGTGACCTCGAGATTGTCCCGGCCCGAAAGGTGACCATAGAGCGAGGGCGACTCGACCAAGGCCCCGACGTGCCGCAGCCCCATCCGCGACGTGCGCGTGATCGGCTCGCCGAAGAGGGAGACCGTGCCGGAGTCCGGTCGCAGCAGCGAGAGGATCAGGCGAATGGTGGTCGTCTTGCCCGCCCCGTTGGGGCCGAGAAAGCCGTAGATCGCCCCCGCGGGAACCGTGAGGTCGAGACCATGGACTCCGTGGCCCCCGGGGAATCGCTTGCAGAGTGAGTGGGTTTCGATGGCGTGCGGCGACTGCATGCTGCCTGAACGCCAGCGGGCGGAGGATGTTTCGACGTGCGTCAGCCGGACGGTTTCCGGATCGGCAGCTTCCGAACACGGAAGGAGGACTGCGTCACGCTGACGATGGAACCCTCCTCGAGATCGCCTTCGCAGCTTGCGAGGACTTGGACCAGCGCTCCCCAGACGGACTCGGGCTTCATGCTCGTGAGACGAAAAACCACGACGCTCGGAAGATTCTCGCCGCTGGCCGAAGCCAGCTCGGAGAAGTCGAGATCGTGGGTCAACACGATCTCGCTGGCATCACGAGCCAGGCGAAGAATCTCCTCATCGGGCCAGCGAAAACCACCGAGAGTCGCGACGTGTCGAGCAGAATGACCCAATGCTTCGAGCCGCACCCCAATTGCGGGCGCGACTCCCATGTCAAGGAGGAACTTCACGCCGCGGGCTCGCGGGCCACCACCGAGTCCTCGGCCAGCCAGGCCGCGTAGGCCAGAGCCTGACGTACGTCTTCGGGCTCGAGATAGGGATACGTCCGGACGATCTCATCGGCGGTCATCCCGTTGGCGCTCAGATTGACGATCAGCGCCACGGAGACCCGCAGACCACGGATGCATGCGCGACCGCCGAGTACAGTACGGTCGAAGGTAACGCGATCGAAGCCGAACATGATCGCCAGTATACGCCTGCGCCTACTGCCACTCCACCGTGGCCGGGGGCTTCGATGTCACGTCGAAGAGCACCAGGTCGACCTGGTCCGCGAAGTCGCGGGCGATCTCTACCGTCAACTCCTCGAGCACTCCCGCGGGGATTTCTTCGCCCACCCGCGCGGGGCGGCCGGTCATGAAGTCGCCGGTGACGATCGTGCGGATGGCCACCGAGAACCGCCCGCCGCGGCCGACCGGCAGGAGCACGGCGAAGGTCTGACTGATGGCGGGTAGGGTCAGGCGGGCGGTGACGCGGGCATCGAGCTCCCGCAACAAATCCGCCGTGGTCGGCTCCACGGCCAGCGAGCGGTGCTCGAGATCGCGCGGAATCTCGTCGTGGGAAAGCAGATAGGCCGTGCGGTTGACGGTGTCGAAGCGGTTGGCGAGGCGGTTGCCGAGGGTGAACAGCGCATCCCAATCCGGTCCGTGGCGCTGCCCGGCCACGACGGCGAGGTAGCGGTAGGAGCGCTGGTCGCCCTGCACCCCCACCGTGCGCACGGGCAGGATCGTGGCCTCGTAGGCCGGCTGGTGCTCGGCCACGAAGCCGGCGAGGGCGCGGATCTCGTCCGCTGTCGGGCCGCCGAGGCCGGTGTCGGCCAACAGGCGCACGCCGAGCCCCGGCCCCGGGAACGGCTGTCGGCTCGCGATCTCCTCCGGAATCCCCAGCCGGCGGCCGACCTGCCGCACTTCGTCCTTGTGCCAATCCCAATTGGTCTCGATCACGTAGCCGCGCTCGCGCGCCCGGCGCACCGGCTCGATGTCGTTGTGGTGGGTCTTGATTTTGTGGGCGAAGCCAGAGACCTCCGGGTTGCCGCTCTCGATGAGATCGGGCCGCAATGTCCCCTGAGCCCAGAACGTCTCGTCGAGATCGAGCTCGAGCCCGAGGGCCACTTCGCGCAGCACCTTCAGGAAGATCTCGCCGATCAGCCGGCGCTTGTCTTCCGGATCAGTCAGCGCGGTGAGGGGGCCGAGCACCCGGCCGTTCACTTCGACGGTGTCATGGAAGAACGCGTCCGCGGCGTCGCGGCGGATCAGGTGGGTGAAGCCGAGCTCGGCGAGCACCTGGCAGATACGGTCGCTCTCGCCTTTGCGCATGAGGCCGTGGTCGATGTGGACGGCGAAGACCTTCTCGGGACCGAGGGCCGAGAGAAGGAGCGCCGCGGACACGGCCGAGTCCACGCCGCCCGAGACCAGGACGAGCACCGGGTGCTCCCCCACCGTCCCGCGAATCTTGGCGATCGCCGTCTCGATGCGGTCCTCGAGCCGGTAGTTGCCGGTCAACCCGCAGATTCGGAACAGGAAGGTCGAGAGGATCTCCCGGCCGTGCTCGGTCAGGTCCACCTCGGGGTGGAACTGCACGCCGAACAGGCCCCGCGCCTCGTCGGCGATGGCCCCGACGGCGCCCTCGGACCGGCCGACGATGGTGAAGCCCGGGGCCAGCTCCTGGACCGAGTCGCCGTGGCTCATGAGCACCCGCTGGGTGGCGTCGAGGCCCGCGAACAGCGTGCAGGTCGGGTCCACCACCAGGTCCGTGGCGCCGTATTCCCCCTCGCCGGGCGCCACCACTCCACCCAGCTGCAAGTTCATGAGCTGCATGCCGTAACAGATGCCCAAAACCGGCACACCGAGCCCCCACAACGCCGGATCGCAGGCCGGCGCCCGCTCGCCGAACACCGACGACGGCCCGCCGGAGAGGATCAGCCCGCGGTAACCCGAAAGCTTCGCTGGCGCCACGTCGATCGGAAAGATCTCCGAGCGCACGCCGAGCTCGCGGACTTTGCGGTCGATCACCTTGGTGTACTGGCCGCCGCAGTCGAGGATGGCTACGCTGTCGATCGGGGTCATCGAGGGCCTTTCGGGTTCGTCCGGGGAAGTCCGCGCGGAGGCGCGGGGTCGCCGGGAGGATATCAAGGCGACGCGGAGAGCTTCACAGAACCTTCTCGAACCAGTGATGGGCGTAGGCCTCGTCGTTGTACGGCGCAACTTCCTGAAAGCCACTCGATTGGTAGAGCGATCGAGCCTCGGTCAAAGCGCGGTTGGTCTCGAGGCGGACCGTCGCGAGGCTTCGTGCGCGAGCGAGGTCTTCGAGCCGGGCCAAGATGCGCTTCGCCAGGCCGAGGCCCCGAGCCTCGGGCGCGACCCACATCCGCTTGATCTCACCCCAGTCCTCATGGCACTTGAGGCCGCCGCAACCGACGGGCTCGCCCCGCAACCAGGCGACCAAGAAGTGGCCGTGGGGCGGCGTCATCTCCCAGGCCTCGGCGGGTAGTCCGCGGGCGGGATCGAAGCCGTGCTCGAAACGGAGGGAGAGCTCGCCGAAATAGCGCTCCAGACACCGCGTGCCCGCCGCACTGGCGGCGTCTTCCTCTTCGAGGTGAACCGCGCTCGCGACGAGGAGCCCCTCGACCGTCGCCATGGCCTCGACGAGCCGCGCCTGCTGGCCCTCCGAAAGCCGCCCGAGGAGCGTCCGAGCGGCCTGGTCCGAGCGCTGGTTCAGGAGGGTGAGTTCCTCCCGGCCCGCCGCGGTCAGCTCGGCCCGGCGTACGCGGGCGTCACCCGGAGCCGCGACAGTCCGGATCAAGCCCTCGCCCTCGAGGCCCCGCAGCAAGCGGCTGGTGTACCCCGAATCGAGGCCGAGGCGCGCCCGCAATCGGCGCAGCTCGATGCCCTCCGTTCCGATCTCGAACAGCAACCGGGAAGCCCCAAGAGACCGGTCGCGACCGAGAAAGTGATCGTCCAGAGCACCAATCTGCTCGGTGACCGTGCGATTGAAGCTGCGAACTCGGTGAACGGGCTCCATGATTAGCTGACTCTAGTCAGAGAATCTGGAGGCCGTCAAGCCGGTGCAACTTCGACCGGTCCGACGCGCTTACAATGCCCCCATGCCCGCCCCCGCCGCCCGGCCCGCTTCTTGGCACGACGTCCTCGCTGCTCCCGAGGGGGTGAAGGCGGAGGTTCTCGGGGGCGAGTTGTGGACGAGCCCGCGGCCGGGGCCGGCTCATAATGTCTTCCAGTTCGACCTCGCGGGGGAGTTGTATCCGCTGAAGCGCGGCGGGGACGGCGGTGGTTGGGTGTTCGCCATCGAGCCGGACCTGCTGCTCGGGCCGCACGACATCGTGAGCCCGAACTTGGTGGGCTGGCGGCGGGAACGGCTCGGGAGCTCGCCGCTCGAGCAGCCGATCTCGATCGTGCCGGACTGGATTTGTGAGGTGCTGTCCCCCGCCACCGCCAGCCGGGACCGGACCCGGAAGGCCGATCTCTATCGCCGTTGCGGCGTCCTCTACTTCTGGCTCGCCGATCCTCGCGACCGCACTCTCGAGGCGTACTTCCTCGAAGCGCAGCGCTGGGTCCAACTCGGCGCTTGGAGCGCGGAGCAGAAGGCACGGGTGCCGCCTTTCGAAGAGATCGAGCTCGATCTGGGGCGGTTGTTCCCGGCAGTGGCTTGACGTCCTCTGGTTCCTGTTTCGTACCAACAATGGTACACTCGCCTCCAGTCTTGGAGGTATCCATGAATCCAAACCACCTGGGCTCGAGCTTCGACGACTTCCTCGCCGAAGAAGGCCTGCTCGAGTCCGCGGAAGCCGTGGCGACGAAGCGTGTTCTCGCCTTCCAGCTCACCAAGGCAATGGCCGATCAGAAGCTCTCGAAGTCCGACATGGCCCGCCGGATGAGGACCAGCCGATCGGCCCTCGATCGCCTGCTCGACCCGACCTCGCCGTCTTTGACGCTCTTGACCCTCGAGCGCGCCGTCCGCGTCCTCGGGCTCAAGCTGCGGATCGAAATCGTAGGCGCAGAGCTGGCCTCGGCGAAGGCGTCTTGAGTCGGCAGGGACCGGTACGCGGGATCCCGCTCGGGTCGCTGCCATGGCCTCGACTTCGAGCTTCCAGCGGGGGTCGAGGAGCTGGCAACAGATGACGGTCAGGGACGGCTGGTGGCTCCCGAGGTGCTTGGCGCGCATCTGGACGTTGGCTTCGTCGTACCGCGGGTTGGCCAGGTAGAAGCGCAGCGAGACGAGGTTCGCAAAGGTCATGTCCGCGGATCTCAGGATCGCCGCGAGGTGGCTCCAGATGACCTCGGCCTGCTCCTCGAAAGACTCCGGCATCGTCTTACCGTCGGCCAAGTAGCCGTTCAAGCCGCTGATGACGAGGAGTCGGGACTCGCCGCGGATCTCGGTGGCGTGGCTGTAGCAGCGGTACTGCGGGAACAGCTCCGGCGGGTTGTGTCGAACGATCGGCATCGGGTGGCTTCCTTTCGGCCCCGGGAGATACCACGACGACGGAAAGGAAGCCAGGAGAACCCGGCCTATAGAATGCCGCGGCCCGTTTCTCCAAGAGCCTGGAAGGAGCCCCTCGTGCCGGCCGCCCCGTACCGCATCGACACCATGACCCGCGGCGATCTCGATCTCGTCGTCTCCTGGGCGGCCGAGGAGGGCTGGAATCCGGGCCGCCACGACGCCGACGCCTTTTTCACCGCGGACCCGAACGGCTTCCTGATCGGCCGGCTGGGTGACGAGCCCATCGCGTCGATCTCCGTCGTCCGGTACGGCGCCTCTTTCGGATTCCTCGGCTTCTACATCGTGCGGCCGGAGCATCGCGGCCAGGGCTACGGCCTCGCCATCTGGAACGCGGGCATGGCGTACCTCGAGGGCCGCACGGTCGGTCTCGACGGGGTGGTGGCCCAGCAGGGCAACTACCGCAAGTCCGGCTTCGAGCTGGCCCACGTCAACCTGCGCCACCAGGGCACCGCGCCCGGCCAGCCGGTCGACGATCCAGCCATCGTCGCCCTCGCCTCAGTGCGCTCGGCCGCGATCAACGCCTACGACCGGCCGTTTTTCGCCGACGACCGAACCGAGTTCCTGCGCGCCTGGCTCGCGCTGCCGGGCGCGATCGGCCTCGGCATCGCCCACCACGGCAACCTCGGCGGCTACGGCGTGGCGCGACCGAGCCAGACGGGCTATCGAATCGGCCCCCTCTTCGCCGACACCCCCGAATTCGCCGAGCGCCTGTTCTCGACCCTCGTGGGCCAAATCCCCGCCGGCGAGCCCTACTTCCTCGATATCCCCGCCACCAACCCCAACGCCCCAGCCCTCGTGGCCCGCCACGGGCTGACCCCGATGTTCGAAACCGCGCGGATGTACAAAGGCAAGGCCCCCGAGCTACCAATGGATCGATGGTACGGGGTGACGAGTTTGGAGCTGGGGTGAGGGGGCCTTCATTGCCTACATCGCCTGTGCCATCTCCGTTTTCCTGCCGCCGATCACCTTCGCCAGATCTTGAAGGGAGACTCCCAACGCCAGCAGCGCGCGGATCAGCAGATCTAGGGACACGGACCCGTCGGCGGCCTCTACCTTCGCAACTCGGCTCTGACTCGACTCGAGCAATCCAGCGAGCTCCACCTGAGTCAGTTTCTTCGCTTGCCGCGCCTCTTTCACCGCGTCACTGAGCATCATCCGGAGATCCAGGTAGGCAGATTCTTCCGGCGTGAGCTCGAAGAACTCGTCGGCCGTTCCAACCTTCCAACCTGCCGCCTCGAGGCGTGCCTGCTTCTTTTCGTCCATCTTCATTCCTCCTGGCCGCACCGATCGTAGGCCCCAAGCCTACGCTTGCAAGCCCCGATCACTTCTTGCGGTGTCGTCTGGGTCTTCTTCTGGATCACACCTGCAACCACAATGGCGTCGGGATCAATCCGATAGAAGACACGCCAAGTTCCGTTCCTCTCCTGAAGTCTCAGCTCATGGCAGCCGGGTCCGATCACGGGCATGGGTCGCGAGTGCGGAAGCGACAACGACTCCCCTCGCTGCAGCCTTCGGAGCAAGTAGCCCCCTTCAAGCCGGGTCGACCGCTCCATCGGTGGTGACTTGATCTCGCCGTGGAGCCAAACGACGCGCTTGTGGTGCGGAGACACGACGACATCCTATGTCAATTCTGACATGAGCGCAAAGGTCCTGCCCGAAGTGATCCGTACGATCGCTATACTCCCCCGATGCATCCCTTCGACTGGCGTTCCGGCGTTCTTCACGCCGATGAGGTCCCTTGTCCCGAGATCGCGGCGGCGGTGGGGACTCCGACTTACGTGTACTCGGCGCGGGCGATTCGGGCGGCTTTCTGGCGGCTGGAGGTGGCGTTCTCACCGCTTCGGGCGCGGCTGCGCTACGCCGTCAAGGCGAGCCCCAACCTTCATCTTTGCCGGCTGTTGCGCTCGCTGGGGGCGGGCATGGACGTGGTTTCCGGCGGGGAGCTCGAGCGCGGGTGGCTGGCGGGCGCGCCGATGGCGGACGTGGTGTTCGCGGGGGTGGGGAAAAGCGATGCTGAGATTCGCGCGGCGCTCGACGGGCGGTTCTCACCGATGCGCGCGGCCGCGGAGCGCTTCGGGATGCCGGACCCGGCGGGTCGGGGGTCGGTGGGGCTCTTGAATGTCGAGAGTGAGAGCGAGCTCGTGGCCATCGCGCGGATCGGCGCGGAGCTCGGCATTCAGGCGCGGGCGGCGGTGCGGGTCAACCCCAACGTCGATCCTCACACTCACGAGTACACCACCACCGGCAAGGAAGAGAACAAGTTCGGCATCGACGCGGATCGGATCGTTTCGCTCTTCGATCGCTTCGCCGGCTCGCCCGGGGTGCAGCTCGTCGGCCTCCACGTCCACATCGGCTCGCCGGTGCCGCTGGTCGAGCCCTATGCCGAGGCCATCGCGGTCGTCTCGACGTTGATCGACGACCTGGCCGCCCGCGGCCACCGGATCGAAGTGCTCGACCTCGGCGGCGGCTGGCCGGTGGACTACCGGGACGGTGAGGTACCGCCCCTCGAGGCCTACGCCGAGCGCATCGTGCCCCTGCTGGCCGACCGCGTGGCCGCGGGGCTCGAGGTCTGCCTGGAGCCGGGCCGCTCGATCCTCGCCAACTCCGGCATCCTGCTCTCGCGCGTGCAGCACGTGAAGCGCGGGCGCGCCAAGACCTTCGTGATCGGCGACGCGGGCATGCACACCCTGTTGCGGCCCGCGCTCTACCGCGCCTTCCACTTCGCCTGGCCGGTGGGCTGGAGCGGCCCGCGACCGCCCTTCGCGGAGGACCCGGGGCTTCCCGGGCTCGAGAGCTGCGACCTCGTCGGACCGATCTGCGAGACCGGTGACTTTCTGGCCCGGAGCCGACCCCTGCCGAGGATCGAGTCGGGCGAGCTGGTGGCGATCTTCTCCGCCGGGGCCTACGGCATGAGCATGACTTCCAACTACAACGACCACGGCCGGCCCGCCGAGGTGCTGGTGGACGGCGACACGATGACGGTGATCAACGAGCGCCAGACCCTCGCCGCGCTGCTCGAGACCGAACGGGTGCCGCGCCCCCTGCCGCGGGCCGCGGCGGTGCCGTGAGACGCCTGGCCTTGGGGGGAGCGCTGGTTTTGGCCGCTTGCCGCCCGCCCGCCGGTCCCCTGGACGCGTTGCTCGATCGGACGGCCACCCTGCGCGAGGTCACCGCCCGGGCTGCCGAATACCGGCTGCAGGTGGTGGTCGGCACGGTGGCCGAGCAGGACGGCCGCAAAGTGCTCACCCAGCGAGGCTTCCGGCTCGGGGAGGAGTACTTCTACCCGGCCAGCTCGGTGAAGCTGTTTGCCGCCGTGGCCGCCCTCGAGCGCCTGGCGGAGCTGCGGGCGGAGTCCGGACTGCCACTCGCACTCGACACTCCTCTCGTCTACCACCCGCTCTTCGAGGGCGAGGTGCTCGAGGACGCCGACCCGAGCCACGTCGCCGGTGGCACGATCACCCTCGGCCACGAGATCCGCAAGCTGTTCTTGGTCTCGGACAACGAGGCGTTCAACAAGCTCTACGAATTCGTCGGTCAGGATCGCCTCGCGGCCAGCCTCGAGCGCTCCGGGCTCGGCGACGCCCGCATCGTCCATCGCCTGGCGGAACCCCGTTCGGCGGAAGAGAACCGCCGCTTCCCGCGGATCGACTTCCGGCTCCCCGACTCCGTCTTCACCCTGCCCGAGCGCACCTCCGAGCCCCTGGCGGCGCTCCCCACGATGCCCGGTCTACAGGTCGGAACGGCTCACCTGACCGACGCCGGCCGGGTCGACGAGCCTCTCGACATGGCGGCCAAGAACCGCATCGCCCTCGCCGACCTCCAGCGCGGCCTGTGCAAGGTCGTCCAGCCCGACGTCGATTGCGGCGGCGGAGGGGCCTTCGAGCTGTCGGACGCGGACCGCAGCTTTCTGCTCGCAGTCATGAGCCAGCTGCCGCGCCAATCGAAGGACCCGGTCTACGACCACCCCGACGATTTCGTGAAGTTCTTCCTGCCCGGCCTCGCGCGGGTGGTGCCCGCCGAACGACTGCGGATCTACAACAAGATCGGCCAAGCCTACGGCTTCACCACCGAGAACGCCTGGATCGTCGACCTCCGCACCGGCCGCTCCTTCTTCTTCGCCGCGACCCTCTACACCAACGCCGACGGAGTCTTGAACGACGACGTCTACGAGTACCGGGAGGTGGCGGCGCCGTTCCTGGCGGACCTCGGCGAGGCCGTGGCCCGCGAGCTGTGGGGCGCGCCGTGACGAACGGGCGCCTGCGCTCCCTGGACGTGTTCCGGGGCGCCACCATCGCGGGCATGATCCTGGTCAACAACGCCGGGGACGAGGCAAAGACCTGGGCGCCGCTCCTTCACGCCGACTGGCACGGCTGGACGCCCACCGACCTGGTCTTCCCGTTCTTCCTGTTCATCTTGGGTGTGGCGATCGCGCTGGCGCTCGGCGACCGCGTGGCGGACCCGGCGACGCGCGGCGAGATCCACAGGAAGATCTTGCGCCGGGCGGCGCTGCTCGTCGCCCTCGGGCTGTTTCTTACCTGGTACCCGTTCTACACCGTGGACTGGTCCCGGGCGCGAATTCCCGGCATCCTGCAGCGGATCGGAATCGTCTACGCCCTCGCCGCCCTGGCGGCGGTGCACCTGCAGCCGCGGGGACGCTGGCTCCTCGGCGCGGGCCTGCTGCTGGGCTACTGGGGGCTCATGACGCTCGTGCCGGTGCCGGGCTTCGGCGCGGGGGACCTGTCCGTCCAGGGCAATCTGGCGGCCTGGCTCGACCACCAGATCCTCGGCGGCCACATCTGGCGCTACGCCCCGGGGCCGGGCGACCCGGAGGGCCTGCTGTCGACGCTCCCCGCCCTCGCCACGGCGCTCCTGGGCGTGGCCGCGGGCGAGGCCTTGCGCTCGACCCAACCGCGGAGCCGGACTCTCGGCCGCTTCGCCGCCGCGGGAGTCGGGCTGCTCGCGCTCGGCCTCCTGTGGGCTCAGGTGTTCCCGATCAACAAGAACCTGTGGACCTCGAGCTATGTGCTGCTGTCGGGCGGACTCGCGTTGATCCTCTTCGCGGGGACCGCCTGGGCCGTGGACCTTCGCGGCTGGACGAGCTGGGCGCGGCCCTTCGAGACCTTCGGCAAGAACTCGATCGTGGCGTTCGTGGGCTCGAGCTTGATGGCGAAGACGTTCTTCGCCATCAAGTGGCCCGGGCCGGACGGCGCGCCGTTGTCTCTCAAAGGCCACCTCTACCCTGCTCTATTCGGCGGAAACCTGCCGGCGCCCTTCGCCTCCCTGGCGTGGGCGCTCGGCTACGTGATGATCTGGTGGGGAGTGGCCTGGGTGCTGGAACGGCGGCGGGTTTTCCTGCGGGTGTGAGCGACCCCGGGGCGGGTCACAGACCCGCCCCTACCTTACCTCTTCCGCCAGGCCGCTCTGGATCGCCTTTTGGATCAGCGCCGCCATGTCGCGCTCGGCCTTATCGCTGGCCGCTTCCGTTTGCTCACCGAGGGCTTCCATCTGCTCGCCAAAGGCTTCCATCTGGCGGCCCAGCTCTTCCATCGGCTCGCCGAGCTTGTCCATCTCCTCGCCCAGGCGGTCCATCTCTTCGGAGAGCCGCTCCATCTCGGCGTCCAGGGACTCGTCCTCGGGGTCGGTGGCCATGCGCGCGCCAACGGCGGCCATCTTGGCTCCGAGCTCTCCTTGCCGGGCACCGAGCACCCCCTGCTGGGCTCCCCAGTTACCCTGCTGAGCTCCCAGCTCGCCCTGCTTCGCGCCCAGCTCGCCCTGCTGCTCGCCCAGGCGCCGGACCGGCTCGTAGAGAGACTCGATCTGGGCCAGGAGCGCCGGGTCGCGCACGACGTAGGCCTTGCCGTTCTGGCGGAAGAAAAGGATGGGGTCGTCGCTGCCGCCGCGGAGCTTCTTGGCGCGCCGCAGGTCGTCGGACGAGCCGCTCATGACGGCGTTCGCGCCTCCGGTCAGGTAGACCCAGGAATTGCCGTCGTCATCGTCGGACCACGAGTAGCTGTAGCTGCCTTCCCGGGCGGGCTGGGGTGGGGCCGGCGGCGCAGGGGGCGCGGGCGGCGCAGGGGGCGCGGGCCGGGCGGCGGCGATGCGCTCGACGACCGGAGCCGGTTCGACGGCCGGTGCCGGTGCCACCGCGGGGGCCGGGGCCGGCGCTGCGAGTGGAGCCACGGCGGGAACCGGCGCCACGGCGGGGACCGCGGCCACGGCGGGCCGGGCCGGGCGAGCCGGCCGGGCACTTTGGGCCACGAGCTTCAGGGGAACGAGGCCGGCCAGGGCGACGGCCCCGGCGGCGAGCCACCAGCCGGCACGCCGGCGGGCGGAAAGAGGAGAAGCGTGATCGAGCATCGAGAGTCTCCGTTTCAACAAGCGGAGCGAAGGGGCGGCGGCCGCGGCGGCGAGACCGGTCTCACGCGGCACCACCCCCCACTGGAGAAGGAGTCGCCCGTAGCTCTGGGGCGCCGACCCCAGAACCCGGAGCACTTCGGCGTCACAAGCGGCCTCCCGGGCGAGCGCATACTCCCGCGCGGCCAGGGCGGCCAAGGGATGGAAGAAGAACAGGCGACGCGCCAGGGCCGGCACCCAGCCGAGCACGAGGTCGCCGCGCACCACGTGGGCGAGCTCGTGGGCCAGGGCCATGGCGAGCTCGGAGGTGGAAAGTTGGGTGAGGCTCGGTTGGGGGATCAGGACGTGGGCTCGCAGGAGCCCAAGAACTTGCGGCGAGGCCACCTGGTTCGAGGTCGACAGGTGCGCGGAACGCAGGCGGAAGCGGTGGCAGAGCTCGGAGAAGAGCTGGGTGAGGGAAGACGGTTCGACTCGCCGGGCGCTCTCCAGAAGCCGGCGGGCCTGGAGGGCGTCGCGGAGCAGGAACAGCAGGGCGAGGACGACTCCGCCAAGCCAAACGGCGACGAGGACCGTCGGGAACGCCGAGGCCGAAGCCGGCTGGGCCGTCGCGGCGATGGCGCTCGCGGCCTCGCCCACGGGCGCTGCGAGGTTCAGCACCGCGGCCGAAGCTACCTGAGGCGCAGGCGGCAACAGGGGCAGCTCGAGAACCGGCAAAGCCACCAGGCCGAGCACGAACCGCAGGCAGACCGCCCACCACAACCAGCACCGGAGCGTTGCCGGAACCCGCGGCACGAGGGCCAGCAGAACCCATACGACGAGGGCGAAGGCGCCGCCCTCGAGGGAAGCGCGAACCAAGGTACCGCCGAAACCCGGCAGGTCGAAAGCGATCATGGCTCGCCCTCCCCGCGCCGGGCCTGGAGACGGGCCACTAGAGCCTCGAGCTCGGCCAGTTCGCTGGCGCTGACCTCGACCGGCGTCTCCGCCAGATAGGTCACGAACGGCGAGAGCGAGCCGCCCAGGGTTCGCTCGACGAAGCCCGCCACCACCCCGCGCAGGAGCTCGGCGGAGCTCGCCGAGGACTGGTAACGGAAGACGCCATCGACCGGCTCGCGATCGAGGTGGCCCTTGGCGCGTAGCCGTTCCATCATGGTCAGCACCGTCGACCGGGCGAGCCCCCGGGGCAACCCGTATTCCTCCGCCGCTTCGCCCACGGTGGCGCCGCCGCGGTCGGCGAGCCACTGCATGAGCGCCAGTTCCTGATCACCGAGGGGCTTGGGAATCATCGCGGGGTCTCCGGTCACTCGTGACTACAACAGTCGGCATGATAACCATGCCGACATCTGTCGTCAAGTAGTACGACGCTCCGGATCGGAGGTTTCGCGGCTCCGCGCCATACAATCACGAGGTCCCGCCGATGGCGGTCTTCCCCCCTACCGATTCGAAGGAGAGCTCGCACGATGAACCGGACTTCTCGCCTCGTCGTCACCGCGGCCCTCGGCCTCGTGGCCAGTCTGCCCGCCGCGGCCCAGTTGCAGCTTCCGCGCACCAGTCCCCATGCCACGGTCCTGCAGCGGATCGGCGTCACCGACGTCACCATCGACTACCACCGGCCCGGGGTGAAGGGCCGGAAGATCTGGGGCGAGCTGGTGCCCTACGGCCAGCCCTGGCGCGTCGGAGCCAACGACCGCACCATCATCAAGTTCTCGACCGACGTCACGATCGACGGCCAGGCCCTGCCGGCCGGCAGCTACGGCCTGGTGGCGATCCCCACCGAGTCCACGTGGACGCTCGCCTTCTCGAAGGTCACCGCCGCCTGGGGCGCCTTCACCTACGACGCCAAGGACGACGCCGCTCGGGTCGTGGTGACGCCGACGCAGGCCGGCGATTCGGTCGAATGGATGGACTTCCAGTTCGAGGATCTGGGCGCCGACGCGGCGACCGTGGTGCTGCGCTGGGCGCAGCTGCGGGTACCGTTCAAAGTGACGGTGGACCTCGACAAGACGGTCACCGCCCACGTCAATCAAGGCGCCTCGTGGGCGGCTCTGAACGGTGCCGCCACCTGGGCCAACGATCGCGGCAAGGACCTCGACGCCGCACTCCGTTGGGCCAACGCCTCGATCGCGGTCGAGAAGACCTTCTTCAACCTGCGCACCAAAGCCCGCATTCTGAACAAGAAGGGCGACACCGCGGGCGCCATCGCCGCCGGTGAAGAGGCCCTCGCGGTCGCCGCCGCCCTGGCGACGCCGATCCAAGGCCCCGCCGTGCCGGACTTCCGCAAGGAAGTGGACGGCTGGAAGAAGTAGGCCGGTCGGCTCCGTCGAGTCGAGGTCAGCGGCGCCGCCCCGGACGGCGCCGTCTCGATTCCGGCCACTCCGCAGGCATCAGCCCTGGCAGAAAGGCCCGCCGCAGAAGGAGTACTGGAACTCCCACTCACCGTTGACGCACAGGTAGCGGTCTTTCGGGGTCGACCTCCCATCCTCGCAAGCGCAGTTGGGTCCAACGTACACGTTCTTGATCTGACCGTCGGTACAGCAGACGGGGCAGTAAGTGGTGGTGCTGCCGCACGTCACGTGGCCCGCCTCCCCCGGGCAACTCCGGTTCACGGCGTTGCAGGTGCCGCCACTACACGAGATCGGGGCATACAACCCGCAGTCGACGGTGCACACCGCATTGAGTCCGATGCCGCCGTCACGGCCGCCAAGTTCGACCGGCGCCGGGGCGCTGGAGCACAGGGCCGGAGCGGAGAGGCTGAGGGGAGCGCCAGAGGTGCTGGCGGCGAGAACGAAGACGCCCAACCATGGAGACATCACGTCACCTCTTTCGAGTCCGGTGCCGCACGGCGCCGGGGAATTCCACCGCCATGTCGGCATCGATCCACAGAGTCTCACGCATACTAATCTACGTCAACTTTCGCGGACAGTCTCCGATCGAAGTCGGGAGGGCCCTACGCCAGGGTTCCCCGGGGCCTCCGCCATGACGTAGTAGGATCCTTGCCGCCACCTTCGAGGAGCGCCACAACATGTTCCAACGTCTGATGAATCTCATCCGCGGCTTCTTCTCGCAGTTCATCTCCGGACTGGAGCGCGAGAACCCGGAAGCACTGCTCGAGGCCGAGAAGGAAAATCTGCGCGAGCAGATCGCGAAGTACAACCAAGGCCTGGCCGCCCACGCCGGCATGACCGAGAAACTGATGGCGCTGGTCAAGAAGCTCGAAACCGAAGAGGACTCGCTGCGGGCGCGCGCCTCCTCGCACCTGCGAGCAGGGAACAAAGACGCGGCCGGCCAGCTCGCCCTGCGCCTCCAAACCGTGCGCTCCGAGCTCGACCAGCACCGGGTCGAGCTCGAAGCCGCCGAGAAGACCTACAAAGAGCTCACTCGCGCGCGAGACCAGGCGATCCAGGCCGCCCAGGCCAAGATCACCGCCCTGACTGCCGGGCTCGACGACCTGAAGATCAAGAAGGCCACGGCCGAGCTGCACGAAATGGCCTCCGGCATGGTCTCCGAGATCGGCGCCTCCGGAGACACCCTGAACCGCCTCGAGGGCATGATCGAGGAGGAGCGCGGCAAGGCCGCCGGCCGCGCGAGGGTGGCCAAGGACTCGCTCGCCGTGGCCGACGCTCAGGCCGACACGGTGATGAAGGAGGCCGAGCAGCAGGCCTTGGCCGACATGGCCCTGGCGGACTTCGCGGCGGAGATGGGCATCGCGCTCGAGGGCGCCGCCCCGGCCGAGACCAGCACGCCCGAGGCCCCGGCCGGCACCAAGGTGATGGGCCCCGCGGAAGGACAAGGGCAGAGCTGAGAATGGCCGAAACACCCGCGGCGCCGCCCGCTGCCCCGCTCGTCCGCGCCGATCTGCCCGGCTGGGCACGGGAGCTGATCACTCAGTACGAAAGCCACGCGGCGAGCCAGTTCCTGCTCTCGGGCAACGTCGGCGACCGCCTCGTGCTGCCGGGACGAACGGGGGCGAGCGCCCTCGGCAGCCTGCGCGATTTCCTGCTCGAGGCGCTCCTGCCGGGCTTCCAGGTGGTGCTTTCCTACGACCTCGGCAACGGCATTCGAGTCGAGAAGGGCGGCGAGGAGTTCGCCAAATGGCCCGCTCTCCGCGAGGGGAAGGAGCTGCCCAAGACACCCCACGCCGCGATCGAGACACTGACTCGGTACTTTCGCTACACCGCCAACCTGGCGCGCCTCGGTCAGGGCTCGATTCACGTGGCGGCGATCGTCCGCGATGCTCACCTGGTGGCGCCGGCCTTGCCCGGCAGCGCCGGCTACGACCTCGCCGCCATCGCTTCGCTGCTGCGCGAGTGGGCCTCGGACTCGCTGCTGACGAATCACACCCTGGTGACGCTCCTGGTGACCGAGAACCTGGCCGACCTCCATTCGCTGGTGGCCACCAATCCGCGTACCGCTCGGGTGCGGATTCCCCTGCCCGAGGCTCGCGAGATGGACGGCGCCCTGCGTGCCCTGGCGCCCGAGGCGCCGGCCGCGCTGGGCGCCCTGGCCGCCGAGCCCGAGGGCTTCGGCCGCGCCGCCGCCGAGCTGGCCGGCGCCACGGTGGCCTCAGTCGAGAGCCTGGTGCGCATCAAGCAGTACCGCAAGGAGCCCCTCGCCGCCGCGGACCTCTCGAGAATCAAGAAGGAGATCGTCGAACGAGACAGCGGCGAGCTGATCGAGTTCGTGAACTCTTCGCTCTCCTTGGGCGACTTCTTCGGCCCGGAGCCGCTCAAGTCCTGGCTCCGGCAGGATCTCGAGCTGTGGCGCCAGGGCGACGTGAAGGCGCTGCCCAAGGGGTATCTCATTTGCGGGCCGGTGGGCACCGGCAAGAGCTTTCTGGTGGAGTGCCTGGCTGGCGAGGCGGGCGTGCCGGTGGTCAAGATCAAGAACTTCCGGGACCGCTGGGTGGGCACCACGGAAGGCAACCTCGAGAAGATCTTCCGGTTGCTCCACGCCCTTGGCCGGTGCTTCGTGTTCATCGACGAGGCCGACCAGACCCTGGGCAAACGCGACGCCGGCAGCTCGGATTCGGGGCTTTCTGGCCGCGTCTACTCGATGATCGCCCAGGAAATGGGTTCGTCGCGGACGCGCGGCAAGGTGATCTGGATTCTGGCTTCGTCGCGACCGGACCTGATCGAGATCGATCTCAAACGCCCCGGCCGCATCGACGTTCGCATTCCGCTCTTCCCCACCTCGGGCCCCGAGGAGGGGTTCGGGCTGCTGCGCGCCCTGGCCAAACGGTTCAACCTCGCCCTGCCCGACAGCGCCTACGACTCGCTCAAGTCCGTGATCCCGGACCTGCTGACCCCTGCGGCCGCCGAGGCCCTCGCCTTCAAGGCCTATCGCGCCACCCGCACCGAAAAGGTCGGGCCCGAGGCGGCCTTCAAGTCACTGCTCGAGACGTACCGCAGCCCGGTGGATCCGGAGATCCTCGAGCTCCAGGTGCGGCTCGCCGCCGAAGAGGCCACCGACCTGGAGCTGGTTCCCGCCCGGTTTCGCCCAGGAGGGAAGAGATAGCAAGAGGAGGCCGTTCTTGCAGTCCTCTAAGTCCTTTTCGCCCCCCCTCCCCTAAGTACCTTGGAGATCTTCATGCCTTCTCTCAACCCCGACCCCAATCGCACGTCGCGGCGCCGATCGCCGCTGCGTTCCGTGCTTGCCTTCTTGATCCTCGCCTTGGGCGGTTTCGTGGCCCTGGGAGTTGCCCGGAATCCTCCGCCGGTGCTGAAGCTGACGCCCTCGCGACCGGGCATCGGGCGCAGTGGCCTGGAAATCGTGCTGGAGGCCACGGAAGCGACCCGCGGGCTCTCCGCCGTCTCGGTGGAGCTGATCCAGAACGACCAGACCATCCCTCTCGGAGCCAAGAGCTACCGGGCGCGCCCGTTCTGGGCCTTCTGGGGCGAGCGGACGCCGACCGACACTTTCCCCCTGACCGTCGACAAGGCGGCGGTGAAGACCCTGAAGGAGGGGTCCGCCACCCTCCGCGCCACCGCACGCCGCGCCGGCGGCTTGTTCGGCCAAGGCCAGCCGACGACCGTCCAGATCGAGCTGTCGGTGCTGTTGCGGGCTCCCTCGCTGGCGATCGCGTCAAGCCAGCACTACGCGGCCCAAGGGGGCGCCGGTGTGGTGGTCTATCGGGTCGGGCCGACCGCCCTGGGGGCCGGTGGTCGGGACGGAGTGCGGGCCGGCGAGTGGTTCTTCCAAGGTCACGCCCTACCGGGCGGCGCTTCAGATGAGCGCTTCGCGTTCTACGGCGTGCCCTACGACGCCATCGACGCGAGCAGCATCCGGCTGGTGGCTACCGACGCTCTGGGCAACGAGTCGACCTCACCGTTCGTGGACCAGTTCATCCCGCGCCCCATGAAAACCGACACGATCGAGCTCACCGAGCCGTTCCTCGCCCGCGTGGTCCCCGCCATTCTGGCCGAGACGCCGAGCCTGACCGACAAGGGTGATCTGCTGGAGAACTACCTCCAGATCAACCGCGATCTGCGCAGGGCCAACAACCGCACGCTGGTCGAGCTCGCGGGCGGATCGAAGTCCGAAATCCTGTGGCGCAAGGTCTTTCAGCCGATGCCCAATGGCCAGGTGATGTCGGCCTTCGCGGATCGGCGGACCTACGTCTACGAAGGCCGGTCGGTGGACCAGCAGGACCACCTCGGTTTCGACCTCGCGAGCGTCAAGCAGGCGCCGGTGCCGACGGCCAACGACGGCGTGGTGGTCCTTTCCCGGTATCACGGGATCTACGGCAACACGGTGGTGGTCGACCACGGCGCGGGAGTGATGAGCCTGTACAGCCACTTGTCATCGATCGCGGTGCAGGAAGGGCAGGTGCTCGCCCGCGGTCAGGAGGTGGGCCGCACCGGCGTGACGGGCCTCGCCGGGGGGGACCACCTCCATTTCACGATGCTGGTGGGGGGCCTGCCGGTGAACCCGGTCGAGTGGTGGGATGCGAAGTGGATCCGCGACCGGCTGGTGTCGAAGCTGGGCGCCGCGCTGCCCTTCGAGGACTGAGAACGGCTCAGCGCAGGACGTCGCGGTGGTCGTTCCAGCGCGAGCGAACGAGCGAGAGGTCGCTCGCGGCCAACCCCAGCTCGCTCGCGATCTGCTTCAAGCGGCTTTCCTCGGGCCCTGAGATGCCGCCATCGGCGGCCGCGACGGCGAAGCAGCACTCGAGCAAGTCGCGCTTTTCCTCGTCGCTCGCCAACCCGGCGAACTCTCGCGTCACCAGGAAATCCTCGGTGCCGCCGTAGAGCTCGCTGCGCTGGCGGGCGAGCTCCATGGCCACCGCGGCTTCCTCCGGGTTCAGGTGCCCGCGCTCGACCAGCAATTGCTGGCCGCGGAGCGTTTCCGCCTCGGTGACGGCCAGGTCCGCGTGGGCCACCCGCGCAAGCACCCCGGCGAAGGAAGCGACGAAGCGAGCGCGCCGCGGCTCGAGGTGATCGAACCGGGAGACGATGGCTCGGACGGCGTCCGGCGCCCCGGCCAGAGCGTCGGGCGTGCGACGGAAGAGCAGCAGGTCGAGCAGCGACATCGGCGCGAGAAGTTACCACGACCGTTGGCCCGGCGCGGCGTCCGGCGATCGAGGCTGCGGTGCTCGAACCAACTTCCGGAGGTCTGCGCTCTTCGCC
>CXWL01122220.1_pt1 | contig 28173 bp, 26 predicted proteins | sample 590931 | NCBI WGS metagenome assembly CXWL01 (sample SAMEA3498368, study PRJEB10139) | groundwater metagenome | biome: water well; material: biofilm material | place: Germany | collected 2015-04-27 | reverse complement strand
GCGATCGCGCCACTCTTCATATAGCGCCCTCTGCGCGCTCCCAGCAACAACACCGCAGGCAATGCTACCCATCCTCCAAACGCGTGCACCACGACAGAACCGGCAAAATCATGAAACTCCGCTGAAAACATCGCCTTCAGCCAAGCCTGTATGCCAAAGCGCTGATTCCAGGCAATTCCCTCAAAAAAGGGATATACCAGCCCGACCAATACTGCGGTCGCCACCAATTGCGGATAAAACTTGGCGCGCTCTGCAATACCGCCAGAAATGATCGCCGGGATCGCCGCCGCAAAAGTCAACAAAAAGAAGAATTTCACCAGCTCAAATCCATTCCGCTCAACCAGAACCTCAGCACCGGAATAAAACTGTATGCCATAAGCAACGCCATAACCGACAAAAAAATACGCTATCGTCGATACAGCAAAATCGACGATAATTTTAACCAGCGCATTCACCTGATTTTTTTTACGGACCGTACCCAATTCCAGAAATGCAAAACCAGCATGCATCGCCAGAATCATGATCGCTCCAAGCAAAATAAATAAGGCGTCGGCGCCACCTTTATGTGCGTCCATGCAAATATCTCCCAGTTAATGTGCAAAATAATGTACTAGAGCACTACTAAAGCAAAAAACATTCCAATTTGGTGCAATTTTTAAGCTCATGATTTATATGAATAATTTTTACCCACCCTCACGTCATTCTTGTTTTGCACCACAATATCGCATCTTAATGGTGCGTGGCTTTTTTTACATGGAGTGAATGCGTGATCCCTTGGCTAGAAATCGATTCCCCTTTTCCGGATGTCGCCTCAGCACTCACCGAAGAGCAAGGNNGCAGCGGGCTTGCTGGCCGCCGGCGCCGACTTATCAGCGACCCGCTTACTGGATGCTTACCGGCACGGAATTTTCCCCTGGTTTTCTGAAGGGCAAGCAATCTTATGGTGGTCCACTGATCCGCGCATGGTCTTGATGACAGATGAATTCAAGCTATCGCTCAGCCTCAAAAAAACCATCAAAAAACTCTATGCTGATCCACGCTGGGAAATCAGATTCGACAGCGCCTTCGAAGAAGTCATGCGCGCCTGCGCTGCGCCACGCAAAGACGGCACTGGCACCTGGATTTCTGCAGATATCATCCGGGGCTATTGTGACTTGCATGCATTAGGGCATGCGCACTCGGCCGAGGTCTGGCTAGACGGGCACNNGGCGCGTATGGCGTTTGCATAGGACACATGTTCTACGGAGAATCGATGTTCGCGCGTGTTACCGATGCGTCCAAGATCGCGATGGCGCATCTGGTCTTTTTCTTGCGTGCGCATGAGGTGAAAATGATAGACTGCCAGCAGGAGACGGCTCACCTTGCCTCATTGGGCGCCAGGCCGATTTCACGCAGTGATTTTATACGATGGATAGAGCAGGCAACCTCGATGCCTGAAATTGCGGAATGGAAACCCGTCCGCATTTTCAATTAATAAACGCAAGCAAATCATAACGCGACCCATAACGCGACCGAAGCAAGGAAAAAAGTAGTGACGCAACTCATTGAACTGCCCTTCTCCAGCATACAATTTTATGCTACCGCACCTTATCCATGCAGTTATCTGGATGGTTTGCAGGCACGTTCGCAGGTTGCTACGCCCGCCCATCTGATCAATGCAGACACCTATTCGGAACTGGTTCAGAACGGCTTTCGTCGCAGCGGAATTTTTATTTACCGTCCGCACTGCGATACCTGCAACGCCTGCACGCCGGTCAGGATCAGGGTAAATGAATTCCACCCGAATCGCAGCCAGCGTCGCGCCGAGGCAAAGCATGGCAATCTGGTCGCACACGTGACTAGCCTTAGCTACGTACATGAGCATTACGAGCTATATCAAAAATATCAGAATGAACGCCACGCCGGTGGCGGCATGGACAATGACAGCCGCGACCAATATGCGCAGTTTCTGTTGCAGAGTCGCGTCAACACCCGCCTGGTTGAGTTCCGCGATGAACAGCACATTCTGCGCATGGTCAGCATCATCGACATACTCAGCGACGGCCTCTCTTCCGTGTATACCTTTTTTGACCCCGACGACGAAAACGCATCTTATGGCACCTACAACGTGCTGTGGCAAATCAGGCAAGCCAAAGAACTGCAGCTTCCCCATGTCTATCTGGGCTACTGGATTGCCGCCAGTCCGAAAATGTCATACAAGACCAACTTCAAACCACTCGACGCCCTGCTGAACAGGCAATGGCAAGCCTTATAATAGGCAATGGGCGCCACTAAGCGAAATAAATCAGCCCGATAAATTAGTACGATATCTGCCCGGCCTGCCTGCGCAGTTTTTTTCAGCGCCTCTTTTTGTCTGCAAACACACACTCACGAAACTCTTACAACCATGTCCGACAAATTACTGTATTCCATCGCCCGCCCTTTCCTGTTTTTCATGGACGCTGAAAGCGCTCACAACCTTACCCTGCCGGCATTGCGACGCGCCGAGGCGATGGGCATCACCAGCTTATTGCCAAAGCCTGTCCACGATCCACGCACGGTAATGGGAATACGTTTTCCTAACCCGGTCGGTCTGGCAGCCGGTCTGGATAAAGACGGGCGCTATATCGATGGCCTGGCAGCACTCGGGTTTGGCTCGATAGAGATAGGCACAGTCACGCCACGCGCTCAGGCGGGAAATCCAAAGCCGCGTATGTTCCGGCTGCCGCAGGCCGATGCCATCATCAACCGCATGGGATTCAACAACGGTGGCGTGGATGCCTTTGTCGCCAATGTGCAGGCATCGCGTTTTTATCAGGACAAACAAGGCGTGCTTGGCTTGAATATCGGCAAGAACGCCGACACGCCGATAGAGCGCGCGGCGGAAGATTATTTGCACTGCCTGCAAAAAGTCTACCCTTACGCCAGCTACGTCACCGTCAATATCTCTTCCCCCAACACCAAAAACCTGCGCCAGTTACAGGGCGCCAACGAGCTTGACGCGCTGCTGACGCAACTCAAGGAAGCGCAGCAAAGATTGGCTGACCAGCATAAACGCTACGTACCGATTACCCTGAAAATCGCACCGGATATCGACAGCGAACAAATAAAAAATATCGCGGATGCCTTAATGCGCCACAAGATTGACGGCGTCATCGCCACCAACACCACCATCACGCGCGAGGCGGTCAAAGGCTTGCCGCATGCTGAAGAAGCGGGCGGATTATCAGGAAAACCTGTGTTTGAGTTATCCAATCAAGTCATCCGGGCACTCAAATCTGAACTCGGCGATGCGCTGCCTATCATCGGCGTCGGCGGTATATTTTCGGGTGCGGATGCGGCAACGAAGATGCAGGCGGGCGCCTCTTTGGTGCAGGTGTATTCGGGCCTGATCTATCGCGGGCCCGGCCTGGTACATGAATGCGCAGCAGCTTTGCGCAACGTAAAGTAAAAAACCAACTTCTATTCCGGACCAGAATATGACGACATCAAACACCTCCCCTATGCAAAGCCGTGCACTTGGCGGGAGCGGATTGCAGGTCTCAAGGATCTGCCTTGGCACTATGACCTTCGGCGAACAAAATACCGAAGGCCAGGCGCACGACCAGCTTGATTATGCGCTGGAACGCGGCATCAATTTCATCGATACCGCAGAGATGTATCCGGTCATGCCGCGCGCTGAAACCCAGGGCAGGACCGAACAATACCTGGGCACCTGGCTGAAAAAATCAGGCCGGCGCAGTGACATCGTTCTCGCCACCAAAATCGCCGGCCCTTCGCGCGGCATGGGCTGGATACGTCATGGTGAAAACGATCTCAATGCGGTGAATATCCGCGCCGCTGTGGAAAGCAGCCTGCAGCGGCTACAGACCGATTACATCGATCTGTATCAACTGCACTGGCCCAGTCGCAACGCGCCTATCTTCGGGCAAAAACAATTCGACCCTACGCTCGAGCGCCCTTGCACCGCGGTTGCCGAAACGCTCGCCGTGCTTAATGACTTAGTCAAGGAAGGCAAGATACGCCAGATTGGCGTATCGAACGAGACGGCATGGGGTGTCAGCGAATTCATCAAGGAAGCGCAAAAGCAAAATGCCGCCCGTATCGTTTCGATACAGAATGCCTACAACCTGGTTAATCGCGCCTTCGAGCAAGGCCTGGATGAAACCTGTTTCCGCGAAAACGTCGGACTGCTGGCGTATAGCCCGCTGGCGTTCGGCAGGCTCAGCAACAAGTATGAGGAGGATGCCAAGGCACAGGGGCGCCTGACGCTATTCCCGCCGACCTGGAGCCCGCGTTACATGCGTCCCGAGGTGATCGAGGCCGGCAAGCGTTATGCTGCGCTGGCGCGCGCGCACGGTATCACGCCTACCCAGCTTGCACTGGCGTGGTGTCATTCGCGCTGGTTCGTCGTCAGCACGATCATCGGCGCAACCAATCTGGCACAGCTCAAGGAAAATATCGACGCGTTTGAGGTTCAGCTGAGCGATGAACTTATTCTGGGCGTCAACGCCATTCATGCCCAGATGAGCAATCCCGCGCAATAAAAAGAGGGACGTCGCAACGGACGTCCTCTTTGCTGTTATTTCCGTTATTTCTGCGCCCGCACCGGCAAGGCTGGACAAGAGTTCCATGCCCTGCATCACCCGCCCGACCAAGGTGATATTTCTATCCTGTTGACGCGGGGCGTGGCCGGTCACCACATACAGCGAAGCGCCATCGCCGCTATCGGATTCGTTGCCGCGCGCCACGCCGACGCTCGCATAGCAATGCGCCAGCCATGCGGTGCCGCTTTTCGGGTCGCGCCCGGCGGCAAAGCCGTTGGCGTGCCCCACCTGAAGCGTATAGCCATCAACATCAGGCAAGCAGGTGAAATCGGAAAATGGCATATCCTATCCGCCCGATAAGCTGATGCAGCGATATCTTCATTTATGTGCATCCCGCTCACGCAGCACCCATGCGGCTTGCAGGCCAATGTGCTTGTCAACCCGCATGGATGCTGCGGCCTGGCCTGGTGCATTTTGAAGATTCACTCAAATAGAAATTCCGTAGTTCGATGATAAACTTCCGCCGCCGGATGCACAGGCAGCATCGGAATCACGGCCCACCTGACTGAAATAGCACGTGCCCGGCCAATTCGGAAATCACCGGCTTAACGCAACATGATGTGGAAAAGACATGAGCATTAAATTAGAAAGAGAAACACTGAAACAAGCCGTGGATTCCATCCAGCGTTACTGCGACGCCAACATGGAAGAACGCATAGGCAGCCTGCAAGCGGCTGCCCTGTTGGATTTTTTACTCGAGGAAATCGGGCCCAGCATTTACAACCAGGCAGTGCGCGATGCACAGGAACAGCTGCAACAGCGGGTACAAGAACTGGACATCGACGTCCATGAAGAAGAATTCGCCTACTGGCACAATCAAAAGAAACGGCGCTGATAGCTTTGATGCATTGTTGCATTAAGGGCATGCGCCTCGCAGCACATGCCCTTGCTCGCCCAAGGAATTTACCAGCGATTAATCCTTGTTATGGCCCTTGCCATGATTGCCGTGGTTACCCTGATTGCCACGACCACGGCCATTGCCGTTACCTTCATCTCTATCATTGCCGCGGCTGTCGTTACGGTAATCACCTCGGTTGTCGTTACGGTAATCACCGCGGTCATCGCCACGGTTGTCGCGACGGTCATCATGTCTGTCACGGTACTGCGGCGCATAGACATTGTTATACCAGCCATCCTGGACGAAATAGACTCGCTGGCCGCAGGCATTATACGAACGGCAGTGTTTCGACCAGTTTTTTGCATGTCCAGGCGGCACGCGCAGATAAATCGGCTGTTCCACATACCGGGTCTGGCGCTCAATAATCACCGGTTGAGAATAAATCAACTGGGGTTGCGGGAAGCTGCCAATATCAATGCGGCCATAAAAACCAGGCTGGCCAATATTGATCGATACCCCTACATCCGCAGCGATGGCAGGAAGGGCGGCAGTAAAAAGTGTTGCAGCAATTAATATGGATTTCATCGTATTACCTCTTTTGATTGTGAGAGCATTTTGCCGCCACATGTGACTATAAGAAACATTATACGCGTTGCCGTATGGATAGTCAGTACGGTAGCGCACATAGTACAAGCTCCGCGCCATCTCGCCGTTGACAGATAAAAGGCATGCCAACAAGACCGATCTGGGATTGATAGCAGTGCGGTTTGTGGCCTGATGCGCCCGCGACCCGGCATGAACAGTCGCTCCAGCGTGTTGCCAATAAAAACTCATTCAGATCAACGGCGTTTGTTGAAGTAACTAATGTACTGCCTTCAGTTTCTCGCATCTTGCGTCAGTGTAGGGACCAGCTGACTTCTGCCATCCGTCCCCGGGAGAAGTCTGCGAGCAGACAAGAACCGGTTCAAGCCTGCTGCGCCATTGAAACCACGCAGCGGGCGCAGCCATCGTGGTGCCTGCGACCAAAAATGCAAATAGCATGAAAAAGATGTTGTACCTGGACATGACGTCCGCCTCCAGCCTATGAGTCATCAGAAACATTTTACTCCTCACCGAAGAGCAAAAACTCAAAGCCCGCCTAAGCTTGCGCAAGCATACCGGTCTAGCGCCGCCCAACACCCGAAATAAGCAATCGGATTCGCTTCAGCGCATGGCATCATGCCCGGTTTGCAGGCTGCGCATTTCTATATGACAAAACCACATATAAGCAAATAAAGACTATGTAGTTTGGAATAAAGAACAAATTCCTTAAGATGCACCTACTTTGCGGAAGGTGCTATGACTTTAACCTACATTATTTCTGGTTTTGCGGTTGGTACGCTGGTCGGTCTGACTGGCGTTGGTGGCGGCTCGCTCATGACGCCCTTGCTCACGCTGCTGTTCGGTGTTTCGCCTACGGTAGCGGTCGGCACCGATCTCGCTTTTGCCTCAATTACCAAGGCCACCGGGACGTTTACCCACAGATTGCGCGGTTCGGTTGAATGGGATGTCGTGCGCCTGCTCTGTTACGGCGCCCTGCCCGCTGCTTTTGTGGCAACCCTGGGGCTGAAGTATTTCGGCGGCTTGAACAAGGAAATCGGCCAGATCATCCGTTATTCGATCGCTGTCTCGGTGTTGCTGACCGTAGTTGCCTTGCTATTTAAAGGCAAGATGCTCGACTGGCTCAATCAACATCCTGAAAAACAATTGCACGGCACTAAGCTCGCTGCCGCCACCATTATCTCGGGTGCGGTGCTTGGACTGCTGGTGACCATCTCTTCCATCGGCGCAGGGGCAATTGGTGCCACGCTGCTGGTGATGCTATATCCGCGCATGCCGTCGGCGCACATCGCCGGCACCGATATCGCCTATGCAGTACCATTGACAGCGATTGCAGCAATCGGCCACTGGTGGCTGGGCTCAATCAACTGGGAATTGCTTGGTTCCTTATTGCTAGGATCTTTGCCAGGAATCACGCTCGGATCGATGGCAGCCAAAGCTGTTCCCGAAAAGATTTTACGCGGCGTGCTGGCGACTACGCTGACGCTGGTCGCGACCAAACTCATGCTTTCTTAAGCACACTTAAGCACACTTCTTTACGCATTTTTTCGCGCAATATATCGCGCATTTTTAGGATATTCACAATGTATCGTTACGATCAGCATGATCACCAAATCATCAAGGAACGCATTGCGCAATACCGCGACCAGGTACGCCGTCGCCTTGCCGATGAATTGACAGAAGAAGAATTCTTGCCTTTGCGCCTGCAAAATGGCTTATACATGCAGCGCCATGCCTACATGCTGCGCGTGGCCGTGCCTTATGGCATGCTGTCGTCGACCCAGATGCGCAAGTTTGCCCATATCGCACGCAAGTATGACCGTGGCTATGGACACTTCACGACGCGCCAGAACATCCAGTACAACTGGATCAATCTGGAAGACACGCCAGCCATTTTGGAAGAGCTGGCCTCGGTAGAGATGCACGCGATCCAGACCTCGGGCAATTGCATGCGCAATATCACCTCTGACGAGTTTGCCGGCGTCGCGGCAGACGAGATCATTGATCCACGCCCGTATGCAGAGATTCTGCGCCAGTGGACCACATTTCACCCCGAGTTCGCCTACCTGCCGCGCAAATTCAAGATCGCCATCAACGGCGCCAGGGAAGACCGCGCCGCGATTGCCGTGCACGATATCGGCCTGACCGTAGTGCATAACGAGCTGGGCGAAGTCGGCTTTAAAGTCATGGTCGGCGGAGGCATGGGCCGCACACCTATTCTGGGTAGCGTGATCCGCGAGTTCCTGCCTTGGCAGCACGTGATGACGTACCTGGAAGCGATACTGCGCATCTACAACCAGCACGGTCGGCGCGACAACAAGTACAAGGCGCGCATCAAGATTCTGGTCAAGGCCATAGGCGCAGACGTCTTTGCAGCCCAGGTCGAAGCCGAATGGGCGGATATCAAGGATGGCCCGGCAACTTTGACGCAAGCCGAATTGCAACGCGTGGCAGCATATTTCGGTACACCTGACTATGCCACATTGCCAGCGGCCGATAACGCGTTTGAAACGCACAAGCAAGACAACAAGGCGTTTGCCAACTGGGTCAAGCGCAGCGTCAAGCCGCATAAGGTCGCCGGTTACGCCAGCGTGGTGCTGTCACTGAAGAAGCCCGGTGTGCCGCCAGGTGACGCCACTGCCGATCAGATTGATTTTGTCGCCGATCTGGCCGACCGTTACAGCTTTGCCGAATTGCGCGTCACGCATGAGCAGAATCTGGTGCTGGCGGACGTGCAGCAATCGCAGCTATTTGCGCTCTGGCAGGAAGCCAAGGCGCATGGTCTTGCGACACCGAACGTCGGCCTGCTGACCGACATGATCTGCTGCCCGGGCGGCGATTTCTGCTCCCTCGCCAATGCAAAATCCATCCCTATCGCGCTCGACATCACGGATAAATTTAACGATCTCGATTACCTGCACGACATCGGCGAACTGGAACTGAATATCTCGGGTTGCATCAACGCCTGCGGCCACCACCATGTCGGCAATATCGGCATTCTCGGCGTGGACAAGGACGGCAGCGAGTTCTACCAGGTATCCATCGGCGGTGCGCAAGGCAATGATTCAGCCATCGGCAAGATCATCGGGCCATCGTTCTCTGCCGGCCAGATGCCGGAAGTGATCGAGCGCATCATCCAGGTGTATATCCGTGATCGTATCGACGCAGAGCGTTTCATCGATACCGCGCAACGCCTGGGCATTGCGCCATTTAAGGAATATGTCTACGCCACCGCCATCAAGACGCTGGAACACCACGGCGAAGATGCCGGTACCGTCGTGTCGTATTAAGGAAACCGAAATGCGTGAAATCATCAAAGACAAAGCCATCATCCAGGACGACTGGAGCGTATTGCGCCTGGCCGAAGGCGAAACGCCAGACGCGGTAGAAGTACCGGCTGGCAAACACATCATCCCGCTGCAAGTGTGGCTGATCCAGCGCGAGGAACTTAGCGCGCGCCAGAAAAAGAACCAGGATCTGGCGATCTGGTTTGGCAGCGCAGAGCAAGCGAAAGATCTGGCTGCCGACGCAGCACTCTTCCCATTGCTGGCGGTGGACTTTCCTAAGTTTTCGGATGGCCGTGGCTATTCGATTGCCTACAATATCCGCAGCCGCCTCGGCTATACGGGTGAAGTGCGCGCCATCGGCGACGTCTTGCGCGACCAGCTGTTTTACATGCAGCGCGTCGGCTTCAATGCCTTCGCTACGCGTGAGGACAGAAGCATTGCCGATGCGCTCAAGGGCCTGACTGATTTCAGCGAAAAATACCAGACCTCCTGGGATGAAAAAAACCCGCTGTTTCGCCGTGCCGAACGGACAGGAATCTCAGCATGAGCACATTTGAATCGCGCTTAGCCAACACACAGGCAACTTTAGAACGCATCGCCAGGGATTTTTCGCCTGCGGTATTTGCCTCCAGTCTGGCGGCGGAAGATATGGTGCTGACCGACCTGATCTTGCGCAACAAACTATCTATCGGGATATTTTCGCTAGAGACAGGCCGCCTGCACGCCGAAACGCTGGGCATGCTGGACAAGATCAAGGCGACCTACGGCAGCGAAATCACGCTCTACCAGCCGGAAGCGGTGGCGGTGGACAACTATGTCGCCAAAAATGGTTTGAATGCTTTCTACGACAGCGTAGAAATGCGCAAGGAATGCTGCCGTATCCGCAAGATAGAGCCCTTGAATCGCGCATTGGCGGGCAATAAAGCCTGGGTCACCGGGCAGCGCCGCGCCCAGTCCACCACCCGCACAGAACTCAATGTGCAGGAGTTTGACGCCGCGCACGACATGCAAAAATTCAATCCGCTGGCGGACTGGTCGGAAGACGATGTCTGGCACTACATCCGCAGCAACAACGTGCCCTACAATCCGCTGCATGACAAAGGCTACCCGTCAATCGGTTGCGAGCCTTGCACCCGCGCCATCCAGCCAGGCGAAGACGTGCGTGCCGGCCGCTGGTGGTGGGAAAATCCCGAATCCAAAGAATGCGGCTTGCATGTTGTCGATGGTAAACTGATACGGATTAAAGCAGTGGCAAATTAGTGGCTTAAAATTTGTTAAAGAAGCTTACAAAAAGTACAAATCAAGTAGAAGGTAACGCGTATGAATACCGCAGTAGAAAAAAGTTTTATTGATGCCGCGAGCAATCGCCATCTCGATTGGCTGGAATCGGAAGCCATACACATCATGCGTGAAGTAGCCGCTGAGTGCAGCAACCCTGCACTGCTGTTTTCAGGTGGTAAAGATTCGGTCGTCATGTTGCGCATCGCCGAAAAGGCCTTCCGTCCGGGCAAGTTCCCTTTTCCGCTGGTGCATATCGATACCGGCCACAACTTTGAAGAAGTCATCACCTTCCGCGACAAGAGAGTCGCCGAGCTGGGCGAAAGACTGATCATCGGCTCGGTCGAAGACTCGATCAAGCGCGGCACGGTGCGCCTGCGCAATCCGGCAACTGATTCGCGCAATGCTGCGCAGGCGGTCACCTTGCTCGAAACCATCGCCGAACACAAGTTCGACGCCTGCATGGGCGGCGCCCGTCGCGATGAAGAAAAAGCCCGCGCCAAGGAACGCATCTTCTCCTTCCGCGATGAATTCGGCCAGTGGAACCCCAAAGCCCAGCGCCCTGAACTCTGGGATTTGTACAACACCCGCGTTCACCCCGGTGAGAACATGCGCGTGTTCCCTATCTCTAACTGGACTGAGTTCGACGTATGGCAATACATCGCCCGCGAAAAGCTGGAACTGCCGCCGATTTACTTCGCGCATGAGCGTCAGGTGATCCCGCGCAACGGTCTGTTGGTGCCGTTGACCGATCTCACTCCGCCTCGCGCTGGAGAAACGATAGAGACGCAGGTAGTGCGTTTCCGCACGGTCGGCGATATCTCCTGCACCTGTCCTGTCTCGTCCGATGCCGCTACGGTAGAAGCCATCATCGCCGAAACCGCGATCACACAGATTACCGAACGTGGCGCCACACGCATGGATGACCAAACCTCAGAGTCGTCCATGGAAAAACGCAAAAAAGAAGGTTATTTCTAATGACAACAATAATTCAAGACGCCACCAGAGAGCGCGGCCTGTTACGCTTCATCACCGCAGGTTCAGTCGATGACGGCAAGAGCACGCTGATCGGCCGTTTGCTGTTTGACAGCAAGGGCATTTTCGCCGACCAGCTAGATGCCATGTCGCGCGCCAAGCACAAGCGCACCGTCGGCGATACGATAGATCTGTCGCTACTGACTGACGGCCTGGAAGCGGAACGCGAACAAGGCATCACCATCGACGTGGCCTACCGCTATTTCGCCACGCCCAAGCGCAAGTTCATCATCGCCGACACGCCAGGCCATGAGCAATACACGCGCAACATGGTGACAGGCGCATCGACCGCCGACGCCGTCATCATCCTGATCGATGTCTCCAAAGTCAAACTCGGCGACGATGGCAGCGTAGAGCTGCTCACGCAAACCAAGCGCCACTCCACCATCGCGCATCTGCTGCAGATCGAACACGTGATCGTTGCGGTCAACAAGATGGATCTGGTCAATTACGACCAGACCGTGTATCAGCGCATCGTCGATGAGTACCAGAAATTCGCCCAACAACTGGGCTTGAAAGACATCACCCCGATTCCCCTGTCGGCATTGGCTGGCGACAACGTCGTGAGCGCCAGCGACAAGCTCGCATGGTACCAGGGGCCTACCCTGATCGAGCTGCTGGAGTCACTCAGCGTCTACGATGAATGCCATGACGAGCCTTTCCGTTTCCCGGTACAACTGGTGGCGCGCCATAACGGCCATGAAGCGAATGACTTCCGTGGTTACATGGGACGTATCGAGGCTGGCAAGGTCAGCAAAGGCGACAAACTGATCGTGCAGCCAGGCGGCCAAAGCGCCACCGTCAAGGATATCCAAACCCTGGATGGCTCGCTGGATACTGCGGTAGTCGGCCAATCCGTCACGATCTTGCTAGAAGAACACGTGGATATTTCGCGCGGCGACATGCTGGCCTCCAGCGATCGCCCTGCCACCTTACTCAAGACCGTCAATGCCGATTTGTGCTGGCTGTCGGAAGATGCTCTGGATGTGCGCCGCCGCTACTGGCTCAAGCACACCACGCGCCAGGTGGCGGCCAAGGTGACTGCGGTCGATACGCTGCTAGACATCAATACGCAAGAGCGTCGTCCGGCCACCAGCCTGAACCTGAACGACATCGCCCGCGTCACCATCAATGTGCAGCAGGCGTTGGCGGCTGATGCCTATGACGACTTGCGCTCAACGGGCGCCTTCATCCTGATCGATGAAGTCACGCATCAAACCGTGGCAGCAGGGATGATACGTCTTGGCTGATTCAGCATCAGCGGGATTGCCTGGTACCGTCTATCTGATCGGTGCCGGGCCAGGTGCGGCAGACCTCATGACGGTACGCGGCGCACGCTTATTAGCGCTAGCCGAGGTGGTTTTGCACGATGCGCTGGTGACGCCTGAGATACTCGACTTATGCCCGCAGGCGATACAAATCCCGGTAGGGAAACGCAGCGGACGACGCTCGGCAGCGCAATCTTTCATCAATCAGCAGATCATAGAATCGGCACGGCAATACAGCTTGGTGGTCAGGCTCAAAGGCGGCGACCCTATGCTGTTCGGCCGCGCCGATGAAGAGATGAGCGCACTGGAACAAGCCGGTATCCACTTTGAAATCGTGCCCGGCATCACCACCGCTTTAGCGGCTGCCGCCAGCGTGCGCCAGCCGCTGACCAAGCGCGGTGTAGCGCGCAGCGTGGCGCTGTTCACATCCAGCACGGCACCCGGCGAAGACGCAGAAACCCGCCTGCCCGATTGCGATACGCTGGTCCAGTACATGGGCGGCAAAGAAGCCCTGCTCACCGCCCAGCGCATGCTGGCGGCGGGCCATCCGGCAACACTGCCGATCATCGTCATCGAGAATTGCAGCCGCGCCAGCGAGAGCTGGCAACACATGACGCTGGCAGACCTGGCGCAAGGCTTGCCCGTCTGCGAAGGCCCGGTGCTGGTGATGATGGGTGAGGCGATGCGTTCAAGGCCAGTACCTAAGTAATACTCCTCAAAATCGTCTCAAAACCACAATGGGTTTTATAATACGCTGGCGCTGCCGGTGAAGACCTTTTTGAACTCGCCGGCATCGCAAAGATCATCGGCGAAATTTCAAAAAAATAATGAAAAAAATACCAGCGCAAGTTAGCAGCAAACCAAGCACAGCAGACCAGCGTCGCCTGCAAATGGCAGATATTGCACGTCTGGCCGGCGTATCCACCTCTACTGTCTCGCGCGCCCTCAGCCGCAGCCCGCTGGTGAATGATGAAACCCGCACGCGTATTGAAGAGTTAGCGCGTTCGCTGAACTACACCATCAATATCGGTGCGCAGAATTTGCGCCTGAAGCAGAACCGCACTGTGGCGGTCGTGGTGCCTTACGATGTCGCGACCCGCCAGCATTTATCCGATCCGTTTTTTTTGAGCATGCTCGGTAGCCTGGCCGACGCATTGACTGATCGTGGTTTTGATATGCTGCTGTCGCGCGTGGATGCGGAGCAGCTTGATTCTGCCGCGCAGATCTATGATACCGGTCGCGTGCTCGGCGTGATTCTGATCGGCCAGTGGCGCCACCATGACCAGCTCAATCAGCTCGCTGCGCGCCATGTGCCCATCGTCGTGTGGGGCGCACAGTTACCGCAGCAATTGTATGTCACGGTCGGTAGCGACAATGTCACCGGCGGTTTTTTGGCGACCGAACATCTGATCGAATCTGGCCGCAAGCGTATTGCATTTTTTGGCGATATTCAATTGCCTGAAGTCGCGCATCGCTACGAGGGATATTGCAAAGCCCTGAAACAATATGGTATCGAACTGGACGACAATCTAGTCATCCCCGCATCGTTTATCGAAGAAGGCGGCCGTCTGGCGGTGGAAGAGTTATGCCGTCGCGCCGTGCCTTTCGATAGCCTGTTCGCCTGCAGTGATTTGCTGGCGATGACGGCAATTAATACCCTGCGCGACAAGCAATATCGGGTGCCGGATGATATCGCGGTAGTCGGCTATGACGATATTGAACTGGCGCGCTACTTTCATCCCGCACTCACCACGATACGCCAGCCGATTGCTGCAGCAGGCCAGGCCCTGGTCGAAACGCTACTTAGCCTGGCGGACCAGCAAGTGACCCAGCCGCGCTTATTGCCTACACAATTGATGTGCCGCGCCAGCAGCGTATCGGTTTAACAGAAGATAAATTGACATACATTTACACTTTATTGCAAACGTTTGCAATAAATGCCATTTTTAACGCTGATTCAATAAGATCGCTTGCGCTAAAAATGTATTTTCAAGCATTCGATCAAAAAAATAATCCATGCTGCGACGCAACATGCAACGGTTAAAGTGACTCGTTTGTGGCGCAATCCCAACACGAAATTAATCCAAATCTCGCTATAAAAACGATTTTCACAGGCAACTTTATCGCCATCCAAAGCTGAACCGACTGACTCCAAACACCAACTCTTCATTCCCACACCTGGTTTTTGGTCCCAGCAATCCCTATGGTCAACACCTGCATCAGGCAATTTTTAAAATTTCCATTTGTTGCAGCGCCTCTTTGCAATCGATTGCAAAGAAAAATATTTTGATCGATAATGCGTCATACCTGCTGCAAGCCTGGTATTCGCAAATTGAATAAATATACTTAAATCAAATGGAGAGACAAATGAAAACAAATAGCATCAACATGACCAAGATGGCGGCACTGGTGTCGGTAGCTGTATTGCAGATGGGCTCGGCCTGGGCGCAGGAAGCCAATACCGCAGCAGACGCGAACGCTACGGTCGCGGCAGAAAAAAACTCGCTCAATCTCAATACCGTCGTGGTGACCGGCTCGCCTATCGGCCGCTCAAAGATGAAATCCAGCGTTTCCATCAGTACGCTGGATATGGATCAGATCGCACAATCCTCGCCAACCAACTCGGCTGAAATCCTGCGTTCGATCCCTGGTGTGCGCTCCGAATCTTCCGGCGGCGAAGGCAATGCCAACCTGACCGTGCGCGGCGTCCCCATTTCTGCCGGCGGTGCGCGTTATGTGCAGTTTCAGGAAGACGGCCTGCCATTGCTGCAATTTGGCGATATCGCTTTTGTGACACCGGATATGTTCCTGCGCGCTGATGGCAGCCTGAGCAACCTGGAAGTGGTGCGCGGCGGCACGGCCTCCACCATGGCGACCAATGCGCCGGGCGGCATCATCAACTTCATCAGCCGCAATGGCAAAGAAAAAGGCGGCAGCATAGGCATCACCAAGGGCCTCGATTTTAACCAGACCCGCTACGATTTTGACTATGGATCGCCGATCTCGGAAAAAACCCGTGTCTTCATCGGCGGTTTCTACCGCAGCGGCGACAGTTCCCGCCCTGCCGGCATGACGGCAGAAGAAGGCGGCCAGATCAAGGCGAACATTACGCATGAGCTGGACAATGGCTATCTGCGCCTGAGCTTCAAGCATCTGGATGATAAATCGCCGATGAATATGCCCGTCCCCGTCAAAACGACAGGTGGCAAGATTGCAGAATTACCTGGCATCGATCCACGCACGGCCAGTTTTTATTCGCCTTACTGGACCAAGGATCTGGTGCTGGATAAAAACAATAACCACATTGCGACCAATATCAACGACGGTTTGCGCGTGACCAACAATGCGTTCGGCGCAGAGGCTTCGCTTGATCTGGGCGCCGGCTGGATGCTCGATGAGAAGTTCCGCAAGTCAAGCAATAGCGGCCGCTTTATCTCGATCTTCCCAGCCGATAACGGCAACGCATCTTCAGGCATGAGCTACGCAACTGGCCCGAATGCCGGCAAAGCCTACAATGGCGCGGCCTTCACTGCCGCCGTGTTCAACACTTCACTCGACGATCTGGGCAGCACCGTCAATGACATCAAGGTCTCCAAGGTATTTGCGGTCGCCGGTAGCACGCTCACCGCCACCGCCGGCCTGTACACTTCCCTGCAAAATCTTGGCGTCACCTGGAACTTCAACCACTATCTGTTGCAGGCAACAGGCGACAAACCTGCTTTATTGAATTCCAGTGCTACGGTCGCCGGTTCACCAGGTTTGCTGGCACAAGGCACGGATGTCTGGGGCGGCTGTTGCAACCGCAATATCGATGCGCAATACCAGACAACGGCGACGTATGCCAACCTGGGCTGGGAAAGCGGCGCGTGGAATATCGACGGCAGCTTGCGCAACGACAAGCAAAAAGCCAGCGGCACTTACACTCAGGCAGTCAATCAAAAGTACAGCGCAGCCAACACCAGGTTCATCGATTACTCGGTCGATCACACCTCATATTCTTTTGGAGTCAACTATCGCCTGGATAAAAATCTGGCATTTTTTGCGCGCTCCAGCGAAGGTATCGCCTTCAATGCCGACCGCATCATGTTCGGTAACCCACTCGATGGATCTATGCCTATCAGCACCAACATCGTCAAGCAAAACGAAGCCGGGCTGAAATGGAAAGCCGGTAACTTCAACAGCTTTGTGACCCTGTTCCAGGCCAAGACNNAAAGGCGCGGAACTGGAAGCGAGCTATCGCCTGGGTGACTTCCGCTTAACTGGCGGCATGACCTACACCAAGGCTGAAATCGTTGCGGCGAACGATGCAACTGTGATTGGCAAGACGCCACGCCGCCAGGCAAATTTTGTCTACCAGATCGCGCCGACCTACAGCATGGGTGATGCGGTATTNNTTGCCTGGTTTTAATGTCGTCAATGCCTTCCTCAACTATCAACTGACGCCGCGTGTACAGGCTTCTTTAAGCGCGAACAACCTGCTTAACGCGATAGGTTATACCGAAGTGGAAGGTGATGGTCACGCGGCACGATCCATCAATGGCCGCACCGTCCGTGCGACCTTGAAATACTCGTTCTAATCCATCGTCAATAGAGAAAAATTCCGCTTCACTGCAAACAGTGGAGCGGATTATTTTCGCATGTATCGTATTTTTTCAAGTATCCAAGTATCTAAATAAGCTTCTGCCATGACACTTTCAAGTAATAGCCTCCAGGCGATGTTGGCCCAGTTGCCCGCTGATCAGCATGAGCAACTCAGCGCTCGTTTTCAGCTTCAATCGCCGGCCATGCTGGAGCATTTGCAACGCCTGTACGGCAATACGCAAGGCTATGGCGAATGGCTCATCCAGTTAATGACTTCGGTCGCAATTGCCATGGCTAAACGGCCGGATGCGCTGCGCCAACTCGATCGGCACAGAGAACAGAATAAGAACTGGTTTGCCAGCGAGAATATGCTGGGCTACTGCGCCTATGTGGACAAGTTTGCCGGCGACCTGAATGGCGTGGTTGACAAAATCCCGCACCTGACCGAAATGGGCGTGCGCTATTTGCACCTGCTGCCTTTCTTGCGCGCCAGGTCCGGCGAGAACGACGGCGGCTTTGCGGTATCTTCGTTTTCAGAGATAGAACCCCGCTTTGGCAGCATGGCGGACCTGCGTGCGCTGACAGGTCATCTGCGCAAGGAAAAGATCAGCTTGTGTTCGGATTTCATCCTGAACCATGTGGCGGACGACCATCCGTGGGCGCTCGCCGCCAAGGCCGGCGATACCCGCTACCGAGATTATTTTTACTCCTACCAGGACAGAACGCTGCCGGACAGATTCGAACAGACGCTGGGGCAGATTTTCCCGCAGGCGGCACCTGGTAATTTCACTTACATAGAAAATTTGCAGCGCTGGATCTGGACCACCTTTTATCCCTACCAGTGGGATCTCAATTACACCAACCCTGCAGTCTTTGCCGAGATGGCGATCGCCCTGCTGAATCTGGCGAATCAGGGCATAGAAGTATTCCGCCTCGATTCCACCGCATTCTTATGGAAGCGTGAAGACAGCAACTGCATGAACCAGCCTGAGGCGCACTGGATCTTGCAGGCCTTGCGCTGCATCGTCGACATCGCCGCGCCCGGCGTCTTGTTGAAAGCCGAGGCCATCGTACCGACTGCCGAATTGCCCGCCTACTTAGGCAGCCACTATAGCAACACTGGGGGCAACGCTAGCACCGGCGGCAAACAAGAACCCGTCATCAAAGAATGCCATCTGGCCTACCACAGCAGCCTGATGGCGGCAGGATGGGCGGCGCTGGCCGAACAGGATACCGGCATGATCAAGCGTGTCATGCAGGGCACGCCGTCTTTGCCGGAGCAGGCCTCGTGGCTGACCTATGTGCGCTGCCACGACGACATAGGCTGGAACGTCTTGCGCGCGGAAGCGCAGGCCGATGGCCGCGATGCGCAGCAACGCCTGGCTAAGGTATCGCAGTTTTTTGCCGGAGCAGATGGCAGCTTTGCCCGTGGTGCCAGCTTTCAGGCCAGCGACCCTGCCGCCGTGCATGGCAGTGTGGGCATGGCGTCGGCGCTATGCGGTTACCCCAGCGCCAGCGATGAAACAGAAATCAGTCTGGCGCGCCAGCGCATGCTATTGCTATATGGCCTGGCGCTGACGTTTGGCGGTTTGCCCTTGATTTACATGGGCGATGAACTGGCGCAGGGCAACGACGAAGGCTATCGCCAGTTTCCAGAGAAGGCCAACGACAGCCGCTGGCTGCAGCGGCCAGACCTAGATCAGGATGGCTACGCCAAAAGACATCAGCCGCAGTCACAAGCTGGCAAGATGTTTGCAGCCGTGTACCAGATGTTCAGCCGCCGTCGCAATAGCCCGCAGCTGGCGGCGACCCAGCCCAGACACATCATTGATAACGATCAGCCGGAATTATTGCTCTTTGCCAGAGGCGATCTGGCCGGGCAGGATGCCCTCACCTTTGCTGGCAATTTTTCTGATCATGCTGTTACACTTGATTTGCGCAGTTTGCAGGGCGACGCGTGGTTTGATGTGCTCAGTGAAAACAGGTATGAGAACAACACGGCACAGACCTTGGTCATTCCGCCTTACGGCCAGCTTTGGCTGCGTCAATTACCGTCCGGAGAGTCCGCATGAAACAGTCAGGCATCTCGTCCATCGTGGTCTTCGGCGAAGCGCTGGCCGATGAATTCCCCGAGCAGACTATCATCGGCGGCGCGCCCTTCAATGTGGCGCGCACCCTGGCGCATTTTGGCTGCACCCCCTTGATGATCAGCCGCATCGGGCAAGACGCCATCGGTGAGCTTATCCAAGCCGACATGCAGCGTTGCGGCATGTCTGACGCTGGCTTGCAAGTCGATGCCAAGCGTCCCAGCGGCCGTGTCGTGGTGACGCAAGATCATCCGGAAGATAACAGCAGCCATCGATTTGAGATTTTGCCGGACCAGGCCTATGACTACATCGACCAAGACGCAGCACAGCAGGCGGTAGCGACATACTGTCAACACCAGCCTGCCGACCTGATTTATTTTGGTAGCCTGGCGCAGCGTTGTCCGACATCAAGGCAAACTCTGCATGCCCTGCTCAAGGAAGAAAAAACACTGAAATATCTGGATCTCAATTTGCGCGACGGCCAAGTGAACGCCGCCACAATAGATGACTCCTTGTGCCGTGCGGATATCGTCAAGCTCAACGAAGATGAACTGAGCTATTTGCTCGAACAATATTCAGGCGGCATCAATACCGCACTGGATATCAATGCAGACCGCTTAACCTGGCAGCCCGCTATCGATGGCCTGATGAAGCAATTCGATCTACAAGCAACCATCGTCACCCTGGGCGCACGCGGGTACGCTTACTTCGATGTGCAAGGCAGATTTTACAGCGCCGACCAGATGCCGGCGCCAACCGTCATCGTCGATACCGTCGGTGGCGGCGATGCATTCTCTGCCGTATTTTTAACAGGTTTGCATCAGGCCTGGCCAATCGCCACCACCTTGCGCCGCGCGCATGCATTCGCCACGGCGGTCTGCGGCATACGTGGCGCGGTATCGTCCGACGCCCATTTTTATCAAAGCTGGATGCAGCGCTGGGCAGCGGAATAACAAATCGAGGGAGACGCAACATGACAACAATAAAAAAGCCCGGCCTGTCGTTCTGGCAGATACTCAACATGAACATAGGCTTCTTCGGCATACAGTTCAGCTTCGGCCTGCAACAGAGCAGCATGAGCCCCATCTATAACTATCTGGGTGCCGACGAGGCCAGCCTGCCCTACCTGTGGCTGGCCGGCCCGATGACAGGCCTGATCGTGCAGCCTATCATAGGCGCGATGAGCGACCGCACCGTAACCCGCTGGGGCCGCCGCACGCCGTATTTCCTGATCGGCGCCATCCTCTGCAGCCTGGGCTTATTGGCGATGCCTTTCAGCCCGACTTTATGGATGGCCGCCAGCCTGTTATGGATACTCGATGCCGCCAACAATGTCACGATGGAGCCCTACCGCGCCTTCGTCAGCGACAAGCTAGACAAGAGCCAGCACTCGATCGGCTTCCTGACCCAAAGCGCCATGACCGGGCTAGGGCAAACCCTGGCCTATCTCACGCCGTCGCTGCTGGTATTTTTTGGCATGAACAAAGATGCCGTCAATGGCAGCCATATTCCGCATATCGTGATCACCGCGTTTCTGATCGGTGCCGTGGTATCGATCAGCTCTATACTCTGGACCCTAAAAACCACGCCGGAGATACCGCTCAGCGCAGATGAAATCAAGGCTATCCGCAGCAAGCCGCAAGGCAGCCGCGAAACCCTGCGTGAAATCTGGCTGGCCATCAAGGAAATGCCAGACACCATGAAGCAGCTGGCGCTGGTCAAACTGTTTCAGTGGTACGCCATGTTTTGCTATTGGCAGTACATCATGCTGTCGCTGGCGCGCAGTGTTTTCGACACCAGCGACCCGGCCTCGGAAGGCTTCCGCGATGCCGGTTTGCTCAATGGCCAGATCGGCGCCTTTTACAACTTCATCGCCTTCGTCGCCGCCTTTGCTCTGATGCCATTTGCGCGCCGCTACGGGCCAAAAATCACCCACAGCATCTGCCTCACGCTGGCCGGCATCGCCATGCTATGCATCCCCCTGATCCATACGCCAGGTTTGTTGTTTATACCGATGATAGGCGTGGGCATGGCCTGGGCCAGCATTATGGGCAACCCTTACATCATGCTGGCCGGCAGCATACCGCCAGAGCGCACCGGCGTGTATATGGGCATCTTCAATATGTTCATCGTGATCCCCATGATCATCCAGATTTTTACGCTGCCCTTGTATTACCACAGCTGGCTAAACGGCAATCCGGAAAACGTGATCCGGCTGGCGGGCGGCTTGCTGATTTGTGGCGCGGTGGCTGTGCTGTTTGTGCGCGTGAACGCGCCATCTAAGATAGCCCCTCGCTCGCCCGCGGACGCAGCGATAACACGCTGAACGGCAATACGGTAAAAAATGCACTGCGCCACCGCGCACTATCCATGCGGGTTTCCAGGCAGATAGGCTGAAGAAGCGCATGGATAGTGCGCGGTGGCGCTACCTATGATGAAAAAATATCCACAAAAACAAGGCAGGTATCCACTTGCATCGGGCATTTAGGCAACAATATCGATGAGCGCTGTATCGAGTGACGGTATCAGTCGAGGTATGTCCAGGTATCCGCTCCATCGAAACGGCGCATGCGGGCCGACCCGATCTGGCTTGGCTCAAAATTACGAATATTGATACCAAGCTTGCTATCCGGCTTCGGCTCCAATGGTTCCCAATGCGTGACGCACCCGCAGTGCCGACATCGAATCGTCCTTATTGTTTTGTCGCCCCAAATATATTCGCTCGTATTCTCAGGATGGCCAATGACTTTAACCTTGCCGAGCTTATATTGCGCCCAAAGAGCACCGTAACGTCGACAGATAGAGCAATTGCAATTGATGACTATTTTGGGCGCGCCAGGAATTTCAATTCGAACGGCACCGCAATGACAAGTAGTAGAAAGCATGATCGCTGATGTCCAAAGTGCTGTAGGCACTGATTTTAAAAAAGTAATTTGTGCACTTCTTCTCCAGCCCGCACATCGATTTATTTTCCGGGATAAAGAATTGCAGGCCCCTGCAAATTTTCAAGCCGCTCTCAGCAAGGCAGAATCAGGCTCACCTGCAAGCCTCCGCCCTCGCGGTTGCTCAGCATGATACGCCCGCCGTGCGCCTCGATGATCTCTCTTGCCAGCGCAAGGCCCAGGCCGGTGCCGCTGCGCTTGGTGGAATAGAACGGCACCAGCGCGTTAGACATGACGGTGTCGCTCATGCCGCTGCCTTTGTCGGTGACGTCGATGCGCACGATATTGTGCAGATGGCGTATCGCCAGACCGACATCACTGCTTGCCGAGCCGGATTCATGGGCGTTCTTCAGCAAGTTAAGCAGCGCCTGCTCCATCTGGGCGATGTCAAAACTGCTGCACTGTTCCGGCAAGGCTTCAGTCAGCGTGAAGCTGGTCTGGGATTGCAGGCTGCTGACAAATTGCTCCCAATTGACGCTCTCCAGCCTTGGCGTGGGCAGCTTGGCGAAGCGTGCGTAGCCGTGGATGAAGCTTTCCAGATGCAGGGCGCGCTCTTCTATGGTCTGCAATATTTCCGGCAAGCGCTCCACCTGCCCGCGCCTGACCAGCTCTGCCGCCGAACGCGCCAGCGAGGCGACAGGCGCCAGCGAATTATTCAGTTCGTGGCTGATGACGCGGATGACTTTCTTCCAGGTCTGCACCTCCTGCCTGCGCAGTTCCAGCGTCAGGTGGCGCAGCAAGAGCAGTTCATGGCGACGCCCGTTGAGGCTGAAATTACGCCGAGACAGGTGGTAGATTTCTTCCTCGTCGTCGATATCATGCTCCATCGCGCCATCGTCAGATGGTGCGATGGCCGATGTCGTCTTAACGGTAAACAAGCCATCGCCGCCCTGTTGCAAGGCGTCGCGCAGGGATGCCGATACCTGCTGCAGGATTTGCGCCAAAGTATAGCCTTCCAGCTTGCGCCCCTGATTGAGCAACTGGCGCGCCGCGATATTGGCAAAAACGATAGGGCCGCGTCCGGAGATCAGCAGCATCGCCACCGGGGTGTTTTGCAGCATGGTGTCCAGCAATAATTCGCGCTGGATCAGATCCAGCCTTTGCTCACGCAAGACCTGGCCCAGGGCATTGTGCGCATCAACCAGATCAGCCAGCTCATCGCGGCGTTGCCAATTGAGCCCGAAAGAATAATCGCCGTCCTGGTAACTGAGCACGGTGCCGCTCATGGCGCGAAACATTTCCAGCATGGGTAGCAACTGGCTGCGCAAGCTCGCCAGGATCAGCGGCAAGATGATCAGCGTGACCAGCAGCGCCACCAGCCCGTATTGCGCTGGAAGCAGGAACAGGAGACCCATCGTCAATCCTATCGACAGCAGCACCAGCAGGCCGGTCAGCAGTGACAATCTGGCGACCAGCGACAGGCGCCTGCCGCGCCTTGCTACGGTGTTCGCCTGAGGTGCAGCATTCATAGTGCGCAACTCATAGCGTGCGGCTGATGCCCAGCCTGTCCATGCGCCGGTACAGCGCCTGCCGGCTCAGGCCCAGGTCGGCGGCGGCTTGCGCGATGACGCCGCCCGCCTTGCCCAGTGCCTGCTCTATCGTAGCGCGATCCGGCTCGGCATCGCTGATCGCGACAGGCTTGCTGAATGCCGGCAAACCCAGATCGCCGGCCTTGATCTCGCTGGCAGCCGCGAGCAGGCAGGCGCGCTGCATGACATTTTTCAATTCGCGCACATTGCCAGGCCAGGCGTGCTGCAACAAGGCCGCTTGTGCGGTGGCGTGCAGCGTCTTGCCGGCATCGAGAAAATGCTGCGCCAGCGGTAAAATGTCGTCAGGGCGCTCCGCTAGCGGCGGCAAATTTAATTGAATCACATTGAGCCGGTAAAACAGGTCTTCACGAAAACTGCCGACCTTGATCATCGCCGCCAGATCGGCATTGGTGGCGCTGATGACGCGCACCTTGACCTGTCTTTCCTTGTTGGAACCCAGCCGTTCAAAGCGCCCGGTCTCCAGCACGCGTAGCAGTTTCATCTGCCCCGCCAGCGGCAAATTGCCTATCTCATCTAGAAATAAGGTACCGCCGTCGGCCGCCTCGAATTTGCCTTCGCGCGCCTTGCTGGCGCCGGTGTAGGCGCCGACCTCGGCGCCGAACAATTCTGCCTCGATCAATTCGGCCGGAATCGCGCCGCAATTGAGGATCACGAAGGGGCCGTCCTTGACGCTGGAATTGGCCTGGATGATTTCGGCGATGCGCTCTTTGCCGGCACCATTCGGGCCGCTGATGAGTACCGAGACATTCGATCTGGCGACCTGGCAGGCCATGCCCAGCACGCGCTCGGTGGCGGCGTCTTGCCAGACCAGATTGCGCAGGTCGTACTTCAGTTCCAGCTCGCGTTTTTGCCTGCGCTCACGCTGCACCCGCTGTTGCAGCGCACGGTTGACTTGCCCCAGCTCGATCAGGTTTTGCACCGCAGCCACCAGTCGCTGGTCGTTCCAGGGCTTGGCCAGATAATCGGCCGCACCGGCCTTGATCAGGTCAACCGCGGCATCCAGATGGGTCCAGGCGGTAAGCAAAATCACCGGCAGATCGGGATGGCGCTGACGTATCTCGCGGAACAGCGCCACGCCTTCTTCACCTGAAGTGGTGTCGGCACTGAAGTTCATGTCCTGTATCACCAGATCGACAGGCGACTGCTGCAGCAGCGCCAGCCCCTGCTCGGGCGACTCGGCGCACACGGTAGCAATATCGTGCAGNNCATAGGGTAAACAGCGCATTTTGGTAAAGGTGAATACTGTCATAAAAACATCGATAACAGCGCGTAAATTGTACTACCCGATGTCAGGTCGCCACATAAATTTAAAAACAGGCAGGCCCACAGCGCAATCCCCATGCGGCCTGCAGCCGCGATAGGCTGGAGAGGCGCATGAACATTGCGTGGCGGGTCTGCCTGTTTTGGGCTTTATTCAGCTGAGCGCTCAAAAACAAGAAATTCTAAGCGCCGCGCGTCGCCGTCGCCGGTGAAATGCTGGCNNCCGCCTGTCGTGATCAGGAGATTTTCAGTGATGAAGTAGATCAGGATGTCGATACGCCTTGCGCCCAGGGCGCGCCTGACACCGATCTGCTTGGCGCGTTGTGCGACCCATAAGGTGCTCATGCCAACGATGCCGCTGGCGGTGATCATGATCAGCAAAACACTGACCGCCAGCAACATCCAGGCCAGGCCTTTTTCGCTGCGATAGCGCTCGACACGATGTTCGTCAGTCGAGCGGGTGCTGACATTGAGCGGCGTCGGTGAGGCCTTGCGCAAGGCTTCTGCGGCGTCCTTCATGACGCGGTCACGCTGGCCTGGCTCGGTCCGCACGGTGTAACCCGAATAGGAGTCATTGGTGAGGCGCACCGGAAGTATGCTCGAATATTCGCCACCAGCACCGCTTTGCGCTGACGAGGTTTGCAGGCGTTCGACCACGCCGATGATACGCAGGGCATTCGCGCCATCGCCCATGCCGAAATAAAATTCCTTACCGACCACGCTGGCGATACCGGGGAAAAGTTTGGCGGCCAACTCTTTCGTGACGATCACTACCTTAGGAAAATCCTTAGTGGTATTTTGATCGAGTTCGGGAATTTCGCCTGCATTGAAATCACGCCCCTCCAGCAATTTCAAGCCCCAGGTCTTGACCAGGGAATCTGGCGAAATATACATAGCGGTAGTTGCCGTCGCGGTGGTTTGCCTGCGATCCACGCTCAGACCGGTATTGCTACCGGAACGTGATAGCGGCGAGGAATTGGTGCGCGCCACCGAGACTACGCCGGGCACTGCGCGCAGGATGGCCGCCTCTTGCTTTTGCATGGCAAGCTGATCCGCGTGTTCACCTAATTTCTGATTGCTGACATGCAGCATGAAGACCTCGTTTTCTGCCGCGATGCCGCTAGGGCGCGCTGCCACATCCAGGCGCAAATTAACGATGTAAATGGCGTTCACCAGGATAGCCAGGCTCAAGGCGACTTGTATCGCAACCAGCAGGGGCCCGGTCTTGTTGCGCAATAGGGCAGAAAAAATGGGGCGAATTTCAAATAGTGTTTTCATTTTTTTATCCAGGTTTACTGTGACTTGAGCTGTATCGCCGGCGTCACCTGGCAGGCACGCCAGGTCGGCAACAGACCGGCCAGCATGGCCGCGCTGACGGATAGCAGGAAGGTCAAACCCAGCATAGCCCAATCCATGTGCGCCACCACCGCCAGGTGCTTCGATTGCATGCCTATCAACGCGAGTGCGCCAAACGCAAGCACCACACCGACCAGCGCACCGACCACACCGATCACACTGGTTTCAATCAGAAATTGCATGAAAATTTGCCTGCGTGAGGCACCCAAAGCCCTGCGCACACCGACCTCCGCTGCGCGCACCGAAAACTTCGCCAGCAACAGCCCTATGGTATTGACCAGGCAAAGCAGCAGGAAGCCGAATGCCAGCCAGGCAGACAGCTTGCTGTCATCGCCAATAATTTTCATCTGTGCCAGCCATTCGGTGACGTTGAACAGGCGATTTTTTGCCTGGCGCGGATAGCGCCCCAGCTTGCGCTGTTCAGCGACATAGTTATCGATATAGTTTTGCAAGTCAGCGCGCTGGCTGCTTGATTTCATCTCGAACCAAAAATGCAACCAGGTGCATTCGGAATCAAGCTGGGCCTGCCAACCTGGTGAGCGTTCACTGTTGCAACTCATGTTGCCTTCGTGTGGCGTCTCATGACGAATCGCGCTACCCAGGGGGACAAGAAATTCCTCTTCTGTGCTGAATGCGGCGTTGCGCCCGATGTACGAATAAAAACGTGGCTTTTGCACCCAATGATCGAGCACGCCGACCACTTGAAAATCCCCGTTCATCATGTGTATGCGCTGGCCGACGGGGTTGACTGCACCGAATAATTTTTCCGACGTTTTACGACTAAGGACAACCACATCGGCGCCGTTTTTATCATCCACATCACGCCAGGCCTGGCCATATAAAAATGGCAGGTCAAACATCGCAAAAAAATCCACCGTCGCCGCTACGCCTTCAACCGGCACTACGCCCAGATCAGCCCTTGCCGGTTCGATCACGACACCGATGCGATACAGCGCCGTGCGGCGCTCACCTTGTTTGCTGGCCAAAAAATTGCTGACGTCTTTATAGGTCATCTGATGGTCGTTCGGCTCCGAACCTGCGATGTATCCTTCTGCCGGCCCGTTATCGAGAATGGCAGAAAAAAGCCGGGCACTTTTATGCGGAATAGGATCACCCGACATCACATGCAGTATCGTCTAGGTAGACACGCTGGCGGCAACGCCTATCGCCAACGTCAATACCATCAAGGCGGTCAAAGCCGGGTTGCGGCGCAGGCTGCGCAGGCCCAGCAGAAAATAATATTGAAGCATCATCTCTCCTTAGGCAGCGGCGGCATTGGGTGCATGGCCATCATGGCTGGCGTCATACAGCGAAGGCGTCTTGCGCACCAGATCGCTGACCTGGCCATCGATGATGTGGACATTGCGCTGCGCCCGCACGGCAAGCTCGGGGTCATGCGTGACCATCAAAATGGTGGTGCCTTGGGCGTTGATTTCTTCGAGTAATTCCATCACGCTGCGCGCCATGTGGGTGTCGAGATTGCCGGTCGGTTCATCGGCCAGCAA
>CXWL01000395.1_pt2 | contig 28177 bp, 32 predicted proteins | sample 590931 | NCBI WGS metagenome assembly CXWL01 (sample SAMEA3498368, study PRJEB10139) | groundwater metagenome | biome: water well; material: biofilm material | place: Germany | collected 2015-04-27 | reverse complement strand
CAGGCGCCGATCTCGGCAATGGCAAGCAGATGAAAATGTTCTCCGGCTTCACCTGGACCGCCAGCCCCCGTGTCGTTAGCGCGCCGCCCTCAGCGTAGCCAGCGGAGCAGAACCGCCCGGATTACTGCGATTCATCACGGCTCGCAGGTCGGATTGCCCGAGCGGCCGCAATGCCCAGCACTGCCAGGCCGCCAAGTTCAAATATCCAGTTGAATCGAACGCCAAGCACGGCCGATTTCAGAAATCGGTCGACATGGTGAAATGAGGCGGCGCGGACAAAGACAAAGGTGACCAGCAGGAAAAAGCCAGCGGATGCCACACGAATGGCACGCGAGCGCCCCCTGAGCAGAACAAATGCGCCAATCGACATGGCGACGGATGCAACGCCGATCACGACAACAAATACCTGCTGAATTTGCCGACGCCGGTCATACCAGCCATCTGTACGCGCCAATTCGCGCCCGAGCTGGGTGAGAAGGGTTTGCAGGTCGAGCTGCTTGTTCAGCCCCAGTACGACAAGCGAAAATGCAAGAATCCGCCACAAACCGGGCGCACTCGTGTCGCGATTGGCGGCGCGGATGCAGAGCAGGCTCGAGCCGAAATAGGCAAAAACCGTCAGCCACCCAAGAACAGACGGATCGCCAATTCTTGGTGACCACCCATAAATCATCAGCTTCTCCGCCTTGCCACGGCCACGCCGCCCCTGTTCGCGATCAGATTCGATGCTATGCTAGTTTTGCATTCGAGGCCATCTGCGGATTCATGCAAGGCCTTGGTGCCATAATGAACTCAGGAGACGAAAATATTGACGAATCGGCATAGAAGCCCTGTCAGTCCCTGTGCCACGGCCGGTCGCCTGTGCCGGATAAGCACCGTGTCTCTTGCGGCGTTTGTGGTCTTTCTCGGGGCAACGACGGTTCATGCCGGCAAGGCCAAGACTGACAGACGGGTTTTTCCCTCCCCTGTCGAACTGTCGGCGATCCCAAGCAACTTCGATGTTGAATCCGAACTGGTGCCCAGTTGGGGCTCCGGGGCCATACCGCCAAGCGCGGTGCCTGACGTTGTTGGCGCCTTCAGGTTCATCTGCAATGCCGGACAATTGTCGTTCGACGATCCGATCGTTTATCCGGGGCGGCCCGGGAAGTCGCACCTGCACCAGTTTTTTGGAAACACTGGTGCGAATGCCGCGTCCACTTATGCCAGCCTGAGATCAGCCGGTGACAGTACCTGCAACAGCCCCTTGAACCGCTCCGCCTACTGGATACCGGCGATGCTGAACGGTGCAGGGAAGGTCGTTCGGCCCGATTTTGTAAGCATCTATTACAAGCGGCGTCCGGCGAACGATCCGGAGTGCTTGCGACAAGCCGCAGCCTGTGTGGACGTTCCGCGCGGCCTGCGCTTTGTCTTCGGTTTCGACATGTTGAATCACGCCGCCGGGAAAACCGGCGGAGGCTATTTCAATTGCGATGGCCGCAACGGCATTTCTGGCCACTACCCGACGATAGTCGATGCTGCCCGGAATTGCCCTATCGGGAACAAGCTGGGCGCGGTCATCAGCGCACCCGATTGCTGGAACGGAAAAGAGCTGGATAGCCCGGATCACCGTTCGCATATGGCGTACGCCTCGTACGGGAGCGACGGAAGGCAAAGATGTCCAAAGTCCCACCCCTATGTCATTCCGACGTTCACATTGGGCGCGTGGTACAGCGTTGATGAGACGCTGGACAGGTCGGGCAAATGGAACGGAACCTTCAACAGCTGGCATCTGTCCTCCGACGCGATGCCGGGGATGGCCATGAAACCGGGGACGAGCTTTCACTCGGACTGGTTCGGCGCTTGGGACGACCAGATAATGAAAATCTGGACGGAGAATTGCATCAACCGGCTGCTGAACTGCTCAGGCGGCGATCTTGGGAACGGCAAGCAACTCAGAATGTACAAGGGATTCAGCTGGGTGGCAGCCCCTCATCTTGTCGAGCCTCCAGCTGCGCCTCGGGATGACGCTCATTACGGGCAACATGGAATGTAGTCGCAGCGAGCGCCTCACCGCGCGCTAGCCCTTGACGCCACACGCGCCTCCGCACAACAGGAAGCGATTGCTGGAGCCTGTTGACCGGAGTCCTCAACATGAATGCACTGGGCGCGGTCATGTGGATCGTCGCAATTCCGATGATCGTCGTTTTCGCGGTCTTTATCAACGAAGTGGCGCTAGGGCTTTTCCCGCTTCGCCAAGGGAATGAGACCGGCAGTCAGCCGCCGAGGACGGCGATACTCATCCCGGCGCACAATGAGGCGGCAGGCATTGCGCAAACGCTGTCACGCCTTCACGATTCCCTCTCGGAAGATGTCAGAATCCTTGTGGTTGCGGACAACTGCAGCGACGCCACCGCCGAAGCAGCGCGAGCAACCGGCGCGGAAGTGATCGAACGATCGGACCCCGAAAGACGCGGCAAGGGATATGCACTCGATTTCGGGCGGTCGCACCTCGCCGGTTCGGCGCCCGACTGCGTCATGATCCTTGACGCGGATTGTGTCCCCGACGCGGGGACAGTCGAGGCCCTGTCTGCGGCGGCATTCCAGTCCGGTAAGCCGGCGCAATCGGTCAACCTGATGCGGGCCGGGTTCGATGTCGGACCGATCGTCCAGATCTCCAACTTTGCCTTCATGATCAAGAATTTAATACGTCAGCGCGGACTCGTACGATCGGGAGGGCCAGCAATGCTGACGGGAACCGGCATGGCGTTTCCATGGCCCGTGTTTGAGCGTCTGGCGCTGGCCTCGTCGAACATTGTCGAAGACCTTGCCATCACCGTCAACCTGACCCGCCAGGATGTGCGGCCAATGCTGGTTGAATCTGCCCGTGTCTGGAGCGACGCGGCAACCGCAAAGGACACGCTCACACAACGCACGCGCTGGGAACATGGCTTCATCGGGACTGCCATCGAGCACGCCTTGCCCACGCTTGCGGTGGGGCTAGGGCGGCGGCAGCTTGGGTCGGTGCGGCTGGGATTGCACCTTCTTGTGCCTCCATTGGCCCTGCTGTTCGCATTGGGTTTCACCCTGCTGGTCATCCTTGCCGGTTTGGCTGTGATCGGGGCAACTGCCGTCCCCGCGCTGCTCCTCTTTGGGCTGATGGCAACCAGTGTGGTGCTTCTGGCGTTGGCATGGTGGCACGAAGGCCGCGCACTGCTGTCGATCGGGGCAATATTCCGCATTCCCCTTTACGTGCTCTGGAAAATTCCCGTTTACCTCAAGCTGGTCAGGGGTGCCGAAACCGAGTGGGTCAGGACAAAGCGGCCCGACTAGGCGGGCTTTTGTGAGCTGTTGCGCCGGCCCCATCGCCATCGCGCGGCAATGAGAAAGATTTTCGGCCCTTCGACAAGATAGCGGCGCCACAACCGCCGGGGGTTCGTCGCCAGCCTGTGCGCCCATTCGAGGCCGGCGCGTTGCATCCAGCGTGGCGCGCGACGCTGGTCACCAAGCAGGAATTCGATGGACGCACCGACGCACAGCCCGACGCCGCGCGCTTCGCCCTTTTGAGCACAACGATGGGCAAGAATCTCGCTCTGCGGAGCCCCGGTTGCAAAAATGACGAACTTGGCCTGGCATCGATCCACAAATTCCTCGGCCATTTGCATGGAGCCATGATTTGAAAGCATACCCATCGGCGGGACATGCTGCACGAAATCAACTCCCGGGAGGAGCATCCCAAGCCTGGCAATCAAGTCGGCGCCACCTCCAATGACGGCGACACGATCACCCTGCCCAAGGACCCTCGCAAAGAGCGCAGCGGTTAAATCGCTCCCCGGAACAACATGCAAACGAGCTCCGAACAACAATGCTAGCCTCGCCAGGATCCGGCTGTCGCAGAGCCGGAGCGCCGCAGCATCGTAAGCATCGCGAAACGCGCGCGTCACCGGCTCCTCGATCTTTGGATGAAGCTTGACGACATGATCCACATTGGGCGTCACGACATAGGAAAATTTGTCCTGGGTAGCGCGCGCCAGGATCTCGTCGAGCACTTCCTCGAACGTCAGCCGCGAAAATTCCAGACCGAGAAATGCCGTCGTAGCGGGCAACGCCGCCGCCTCAATAGGCATTACGATCCCAGACGATCATGAACACTGTTTCGAGGATAATCCGCATGTCCAGCAACGGGGACCAGTGGTCGATATAATAAGTATCATATTCGACCCGCTTCTTGGCGCGCTCGATCGTGTCAATTTCGCCGCGCAAGCCCCGCACCTGCGCCAGTCCGGTAATGCCTGGCTTGACCCGGTGGCGCGCCGCATAGCCCTCAACCGCATCGAAATAGAATTTGTCGCCGACCCGCATCTGCGTCGCATGCGGCCGCGGCCCGACCAGCGACATTTCACCGCGAAGCACATTGAACAACTGTGGCAACTCGTCGATGCTCAGGCGCCGGATGATCTTGCCCACGCGCGTAACGCGCTCGTCATTCTTCTTGGTGCGTTTGGCGCCCGAAACGTCCTGCTGATCCACATACATCGAACGAAACTTGTAGATTCCGATCGCAAGATTGTTGAAGCCAAACCGCTGTTGCACGAACAGGGCATCGCCCTTGCTCTCGAGCTTGATCGCAATCACCGTCAACAACATGACGGGGGAAAGCACGATAAGCGCAACAAGCGCGAGGACACGATCCTGAATTTCCTTTGCCACAACGTCCAAATCGCGGATCGGTCGCTGCCAGAGGCTGAGCACCGGTAGCGAACCGATGAAGCTCACACGATAACTCGAACGCAGTTCGAGTATTTCGCGAGGCATACAGCACACGTCGATCGCCGCCGCGCTGAGTCGGTCGATAATCGAATCCAGACGATCCTGCTGCACTTTGGGAAGCGCGATGATCACTTGGTCGAGTGCGCCATCCTGCGCCATCTTCAGCAGCTCGGGAAAGCCTCCCACAAAATTTGCGCTTCCGATCGCCGACTGGTCGGTTCGCGTCTTGCGGTCATCGGCAAAGCCGATGATCTTCAAATGCGGAAGACGCTCGATAGTCAGCAATTCAAGGACGCGGTTCGCCACTTCACGGTCCGCCCCGTAGATGACGACCCGCTGTCCGATATAGCCCAGATCCATAAGCAGCCAGGCGATTTTCCGAAACGCGATGCGGCTCAGGAACAACAACGAAAGACAAACGATGACGTATATCAGCGCCAGCCCGCGAGACAGCTCTGTCAGGACATTGAACAATATGATCGTGAAGGTCGTCAACATCGTTGCGATGACAAAATCAAGCATCGCGCCTTCGCCGACATCATCCCCCTGCCCGCGGAACTCTGTGTAGGAATCGCGCGAAATCCTGATCAGGAAAAAATTGATCCCCAGCACAATGGCCGCGGTTTCATGGATGGTCCGGTCAAAAAGTTGTACCGAAGTGGCATTGTAAATCAGTATCGCAATGAAAAATCCGGCAAACAGGCAAAGCGCGTCATTCGCCACGCCAATTGAACGAAGGACGTTTGACGTGAAACGGACGCGCTTGTTGATGTTCTGCGCCGGCCTTGGAAGAGATTCAGGCATCACGGCCTTCCTGCAGCGCCCTCAATTTCGCCCCCTCACACCTCATTACAACCTCCCGAACAGGCCACGACCGCGCTTCGCCCCGGGTCGATCATCAACCGTATAAACCGAGGCGGCCTTGTCACGACCTGCCTGTGCCTCGGCCATGCACCCATTGTCTCCGGCCTGCTTACAGATATTTGCAAGCAAGTCCCACCCCGCGACCGAGGACGGACTTTTGCGGGTGAAGGTCCTGGCAACACCTATGGCCCGCGCCTGGTCTCCAGCCTTCAACAGATATTGCGTGTAGGTTCGGCTCAAGGCCATGCTTTGCGGCATGTCGCTGATGGCATTCTCATAGCTTTGCCGGGCCCGCTGCGGCTCCTTTTTTTCGAGATAGATTTCCGCGAGCAACTGCCTGCCCTGTTCGCTCATCGGGAAATCGCGGACGACAATCTGCGCGTCGTTGAGTGCGGCAGCCGGGTTGCGCTGCTGCATTTCGATTCTTGCCCGGACCATCAGGGCATCGATATTATTCTTGTCGTCGCGCAATATCCTGTCGGCGATGGAACGGGCTGCCGCCACATTTCCCTGCTTGTAGAGCGTGGTTGCATAAAGGGCTTGCGCATCGACCGATGAGGCATCTGGAACGGGGCGAAGGATAGTCGCCGCCAGATCAGGCCGGTTGCGATCAATCAGATATCGCGCAACACCAACGCGGGTTGCATGCGAACCACGTTCGGCAATTTCCCTGAGCTGAGCCGGCGAAAGGGCTGCGCCATCATTTTCCGACCACATATCGGAAATCTCCTGGATGAGTTCCACATTGTCCGGCTGGGTGACGAGCAGCGAATAGAGCGTTGAACGGGCCCTGGCAGGATTTCCCGTCTTGTAGAGCACTTCTGCAAGATCGAGTTTGAGATGAGGATCTTTTGGACGTCGCGCAAGCAGCTTGTCGAGCGTCCCGACAAGCTGCTCCTTGTCACCAAGAACGCGGAACAACTCGGTTAAAGTAGCGAGCGAGGCTTCGGTTCGCTGCTCCGCCGGTACGGCTTCTTCAATGAGCGTTACAGCACCCAGATAGTCCTTCTGAACCGCCAGGGCTCTGGCCTTCAGAACGATTCCAAATTCATCCTGAGGTTTTATCTTGAGGATCGTGTCCGCAGCGCCGATCGCTTCGGGCACATTTTTGCGGTTCAGCGCAACCAGCCCTTTTACAAGTATTGCGCGCGTGGCGCTGGGATCGAGGGCAAGCAAACGGTCAGCCGCGTCAACCGCCTCCCGAACATTGCCGAACTGAAAGTAAAGCTCCGCAACAATTTGCAATGCCTCAACATTCGTAGCGTCCAGCTCAAGGACCCGGGAATAGGCCAGCAGGGCGTCTGCGGGCCGGCCCGTTTCGAGATTCAAGCGGCCCAAGAGCAGCCACTGATCCGCCCGATCGTCCCTCTCGCGGACCGCTTCAAGCATCGCCTGACGCGCACCTTCCAAATCGCCAGCTTGGGCCAGCGCCATCGCCGCGGATACCGATTGCTCCGCCTTTTCCTGTGGAGACGAGCAAGCCGCACCCGCCAGCAAAGCCAGGCCCGCGAAAAAAACCCGACATTTCATGACGGATACCCCAACCCAAACGGCGTCCGAACATGCTCACGCGTTTTGCCAGGCGACAAGCTTCGATCCATCCCGTATTCCGATTTGAAGACTTTGCCCCAGCCGTGCATGGCCTTTTCATGGTGAGGAATTGCAGTGCCTGCAACAGGTTTGTTGGCGCAAGAGAAGGTGCCATGACATCGTTCACCATCATTTCGCTGTATTGAGGCTTCCAAAAGCGCAATGCACATGGCATGAACCCAGTCTGGGAACTCAAGTAAAACTGGAATTCGGACTTGGCACTTTTGCTGACAATCATTTTGGCGGCATCCGCAGCAGGCGCGGCCGATCAGGTGGCTCCATCGCAACCGGCACCCCAGCAGGTGCTGAGGCCGTACACGATCAATCCCGGTGACGACATCGAAGTCTATGTCTGGGGCGAAGAGCGCCTGCAACGCACGATTCGTATCTTGCCGGACGGGACATTTTCCTTCCCGCTGGTCGGGAAGGTATATGCGCTCGGCCAGTTACCGACCCAGATAGAAGAGGTGATAACGAAGGGGCTGGCGAGCCAGTATCGTGGCCAGGTCCCGCAAGTGACGGTTTCGGTGCGCAGTCCGTCAGGGTTCCAGTTTACCGTTGCAGGCAAGGTAAAGAGCCCGGGCACCTTTTCCCCGGGACGATATGTGAACCTTCTTGAAGCTCTCAGCTATGCGGGTGGTCCGGACGAGTTTGCCGGCCTGGACAGCGTTACAATCATACGAAAATCCGGGAACAATCTTGTGACGGTTCGTGCGCGGATTGCAGCGGCCTATAAGGGCGGTTCGGCTGCGCGGGAGCTGACTGCCAGCGCAATCCCACAGATAGAAAGCGGCGATACGGTGATCGTACCATGATGGCATTCTCGCATTGGAAATCAGGCCGCATGATTGCGCGGCTCGAACAAGCGGCATCTGGCCTGGTCGTTGCCTGGGCTATTTTCGCTCCTGGATCGGCGCAGGCTGAAACAAGGGCGTGGATAGGCACGTCGGCCAAGGCGGAAATCGCGACCAACCCCTATCTGCTGAGCGGACCAAAAACATCTGCGTCTTCGGCGATACTTTCGGTGTCGCCCGGCGTGAAATTTGTTGATAGCTTCAAGACAATCAGCCTGAGAGCCGATTACAGGCATACCGAATTCTCGCGGCGCTATAGCTCTAGCGATGACTACAACGTCAGCGCAAGCTTGAGCCAAAAGATCAATGCCCGAATGGGTTTTAATGCCAGTTTGGCCTATGACAACTCCGTGGTCGGCGCCAATGACCTGCTCACATTCGGCACGAACCCGCCGCCCGGGGTAATCCCTCCACCATTGCCGGGTGACATTGCGCTCAATGGGCTGCAGCAGCGTCGTCATGCTGTAAGCGGCGGGCTGAGTCTGGACTATGCTGCAAGCACACGCGACAACCTGCAAGTACAGGGTGGGTTTTCCATGGTGAGATTCCCGACAGGAAGCGGCGCTTCGGAATATGACAATTCCAACGGGGGCATCTCCTATAGCCGTGTGCTCAACAGCAGAACCTCAGTCGGCCTGAATGTGGGTGTTTCGCGAGCGGACTATCGAGGGACGCTGCTTGGCGACGCGACAACATTCTCCCCGCAGGCAACCTTCAGCACCAAATTTGGTGCCACATGGAGCCTTTCGGCCTCGCTTGGCGTCAGCCATTCGAGAATCAAAGGACTTGTTGGCACGTTGGGACAATACAGCGCCTCTGGCAACCTCAACCTGTGCAACACCGCAAGCCGGGGCAAGTTCTGCCTGTCTGCATCCAGGTCGGTCCAACCGACATCGTTCGGGAACACCGTACGCCCCCAGACGTCGATCGGATTGAGTTATAATATGCGCCTTGATCCGAAAAGCACGATTGATGCAGCCGCGAGCATCTCGCGCTCCGGCCAGATCAGCCAAAACAATATCATCACCGCAAACACGGTCGACTATGGTCGGGCAAGCTTGACTTTCAGCCGGCGCATTTCCCAAAAATTCCAAGGCTATCTCACGGCCAATTATGCGGATAGCTACCGCGATCCCACACCAAGAAGGGCGAATTCCTCCTTGAGCCTGGGCATCAGCTATTCCTTCGGAGACGCGCGATGACCGCTGAATGGAATGATGAGGACGCCGGCCCATCCTCATTTCTGGCACATATTCCGGCGATCGTGCGGCAGCGGAAATGGTTGATGATTGTTCCGACAATCATATTTTTCGTCGCTGGCCTTGTTGCAGCATTCCTGCTGCCCACTTCGTATCGTTCGGCGTCCATCCTGCTGGTCGAATCTCCGCAGATGCAGATTGGAACGCCCGCTGAACAATCGAACGAGGCGATCGACCAGCGCGTCGCAAAAGTCAGGCAGCAGGTGCTCAGTCGGCCCGACCTGATCGAGATGATCCAGCGGCTGGACCTCTATACGAAGGAGCGCAACTCCAAACCGCTTTCGGAAATTATCGAAACGCTTCGCGATTCGGTTGCGTTCCGTCCGGTCGGGGCTGAGTTCACAGGCAGCGGAAGCGGAAAATCCACGACGATCGCATTCACCATGAGCGTCGATTACCCCGATCCGGTCAAGGCCCAAGCCGTCGCGCAGGACATTGTCGACAGAATCTTGCGGATCGACTCAACCAAGAATGCCGAGCAGGCCCAGGATACGGTGCAGTTCCTGACCGACCAATCTGCCAACCTCGGAACGCAGATTGCCATGCTCGAAAGCCAGATTTCAGGAATCAAGGCCCGAAATGGTCCGGCCCTTTCCAATTCGGGAATGGCCATGTTTGGCAGTGGCGGAAATTATGACGCCCAGATCGCCTCGCTCAGGCGCGAAAATACGCAGTACAATTCGCAGCGTGACCTGACGAAAACCGCCGCCAATCGCGATCCGGTTGTCTCGGCTGCCGAACAGCAGCTTGCCGCCGTCCGCTCGGTCTACGCCGATACTCACCCGGACGTCGTACTCGCGAGGCAGCGCCTCGCCGAGGCAAAAGAGCTCGCGGCCAAAAATGTCGGCAATTTTCCCCTTGATCCGATCACGTCACAGATCGAGTTCAACAACTCCCAAATTGCCGCGTTGCAGGCGGCAAAGGCGCGTGAATCTGGACAGATGTCGGCCATGCTGAATGCCCAGGCGCGTGGCCCGCTGATCATGGAGCAAGTTGCGCAGCTTCAGCAAAAGCTCGATGGGCTGAACACCCAGTACCAGCAAGTCTCGGCGAAACTCATGTCCGCCCAGGCAACCGCAAAGATGGAAAATGAGCAAAAGGGCGAACGATTGACCGTGGTGGATCCCCCGGTTGTTCCGGACCGCCCGGATTGGCCCAACCGGCCGCTCTTCGTCGCTGGCGGAGCGCTTGCAGGGCTTGGGCTGGGGCTCTTGCTGATGATCGGTGTGGAGCTTGTCCTGCGTCCAATTCGCGGTCTTGATACGGTCAAGGCGCTTACTGGCGCGGCGCCGCTCGCTGCGATTCCTACAATTGAACCAAGGGGGCCAAGGCACCCGGCACAGGCGCCATGGTATAAGAGGCTCTGGCCTTTCAAGCGACGCGACGATTTCGCGCTCGAGAGTTGAATGTCTTTGGTGACGGGCAAGTACGATTCAGGGGGTTTTTCAGGTGTCAGTTGAGCCATACCGGTTGGCCGGTTCAGTTTCCTCACTTTCCATTCCAAGGGAAGACCAATTGCCGTCGGTCGAGGTCGATCTCTCGGCGCTGGAGGAATTCGACATTGTTGGCTTCAACTCGCGCGATATCCGGTCCCGGCCATTCAACCTGCTAAGGACCCAGGTCCTCAAGGAAATGCGGGAAAAAGGCTGGAAGCTCCTCGGCGTGACATCGGCGACGCCGGAGGCCGGAAAATCCTTCCTCGTCGCCAATCTGGCGGCGGCGATGGCGCAGCTTCCGGACGTGCGCGTATTCTTGTTCGACCTTGACCTGCGACGCGCCTCGCTCGCTGAAAAGTTCGGCGTCAAGGGCGAACATGGCCTTACCGAGTTTCTCGTCGGCTCAATCGACGAATTGCAGCTGATCGGCCAGCACATGGCCAATCTTCATCTCACATTGTTCCCGTGTTTTTCCTCCAAGGTCAACTCGGCGGAGCTTCTGGCCGGAGACCGGTTCGGCAAGCTCGTCGATGCAATGCGCGCGCTTCCTGACGACGTCATTGTGTTGTGCGACCTTCCACCCGCATTTGCCAATGACGATGCCATGTCGATCATTCAACGGCTCGATGCCTATCTGTTCGTGATTGAGGAGGGGATGACAACCAAGGCGGAGCTCCGCGACGCGATGAATTTGCTTTCTCCTGCCCCCTGTCTTGGCACCGTATTGAACCGGTTCAATGTCAGCCCGCTTGATGCCTATGGGACATATGGGAAATATGATCGATACTATGGCGAATGAGGCCTGCCCCCCCCGTTAACCACCTAAAATGCGCCCCTTGTGTCAATCGGGGACGAACGGGCGCGAAGCCTGCCTAATTAGGCATTTACATGGCCTGACCTTGAGTCCTACTGGTGCTGCAGATTGAGTCGCTGAATCGGCGTTCCTGCCGTGATTTGACCGCAAGCCGCAAATGGCGGCGCTATTGGGGATCGCACCAACAAGCACGAACGATCGTGCATGCGAATTGGAAAATGCGAACTGATGGAAGCTTCTGGATGAATTCTCGATCGCAATTCGCCATGGCAAAATCGGATGCGCCGCGCCTGGCACGGTGGCCGCTGTTCGCCTCGCTTCTCAGTCTTGCGTCGTGTTTTGCCTTGTCCGGAACCGCAAGTCCCATTCCATCGATGCGGGCTGTGCCGGCCGGACAAATCCAGATTCCCCTGGATTCAGCGCTCGGCCCGGCCGTAATGACTTTTCAGCCTGTGGCAGCCGACAAGGCCGTCGCGATGAACGCGGCAGTTCCCGACTATGCCGGCCCGATCCTCGCCGCATCTCCTTTCAGGGCGATTTACGGCGATGATGGTATTGGCGTTCGCATGACGGCGCTCGAATGCCTGACATCGGCGATATATTACGAGGCCGGATCAGAATCGAGCGAGGGGCAGCGCGCGGTTGCGCAAGTGGTCCTTAATCGCGTGCGTCATCCGGCATTTCCGCATTCGGTTTGCGGCGTTGTTTTCCAAGGATCTGAGCGTACGACCGGATGCCAGTTTACTTTTACCTGCGATGGCTCGCTTGCCCGGCAAAGAAACCCGCAATCATGGCGTCGCGCCATGTCGGTAGCTGCAGCCTCGCTTGCGGGATATGTCGAACGGTCGGTGGGAACCGCAACGCATTATCACACAATCTGGGTTGTCCCCTACTGGCAGTCGAGCTTGACCAAGATCACCACCGTCGGCGCGCACATCTTCTACCGCTGGTCCGGGAACTGGGGCACGCCTTCTGCTTTTTCAGCATCCTATGCGGGAATGGAATTGCTGCCGCATAAATTGGCGATGCTGGGCGATGCTGCCGGCGAGTTTGGTTTGATGGCCGCGAGTGACGCGCTGGGCGGCGCTACTGGAGCAGAAAGCTATGTGCCGCCACAACCCGTCTACGGACCGGCCACTGCGCAGCTGGAGGCCCCACCGCGCACGCCTCTGGTGGCCGACGATGGCCAGGGACGGCTGCTCGCCGACGAAGGACATGGTGTGCTGGTTTTGAACTAGGAACGACCTCTCCGAGCCGCCTTGCGGAGCATTCGACGGATGAGGAACGAACCTGACGCGCTTGACTCCAGTGGTCTAAATGTTTCAAACGCGCGCCATCTGAATTTCCAATTGATTTTGATCGTCCAGCTCGGTTGGCAATTGGGCCAAGGTTGAAGCACTTGCGACACTGAAGTTTTGTGTTGACGCGCCGGTGATCAAAATGGGCAGGCGTCGAATGTGATGAAGGTCCGAGCTATAGCAGTAAGGCCCAATTTGCTACCGTTACATCGATTGCAACCTTTGAAACCGTTCGTACGAATTGCCTAGTTGAGAAATTCCACCTAAGTATGCCCACAAAGATGGGTGTAGAGTGTTTGGGGATAATATGGGCGACACTGTTAAACCGCGAGATGCAAAGCATTTGATTGGAATGCTTGAAAGCTTTCTGGACGAACTTGATGCTTTGAACATGATTCAGACAGCTGCCAGAATTGCAAGTGCAATCGATACGCTGAAAGCTGAAATCGAGCGCAACGCCGTCGATGATGATATGGAAATCCAACAGGTTGAGCTGATCCGCGCCGCCGAGCGCGATTGACAACTGGGCCTGTGCAGGCTGTATCTGTGGCGGTGGAGCGAAATTTTTCGCCCGTGGCGATGTTTTGATTGCGGAATTCGTCTATGTTGGTGGAACGAGTCCGGACCGGTCGGGTCAACAAGCTGAGCGACGGGCAATGCGATTGCCTGCGGCTGGTGGCGGAGCATCGATCGTCCAAGGAAATTGCGCGGCTGCTTGGGATTTCGCCGCACACCGTTGACCAACGCCTAAAAAGGGCGACTACCATCCTCGCCGTTGAAAGCCGCTTCGAGGCAGCGCGCCTGTTCATGAACCATGAGCGCCAGTGCGGACATGCGGGGCCGGTGTACGACGCATTGGTATACCAACGCCCGGATCTGTTACAGTTCGGCGAATTCGGCGAGATCGGGGCGTCGGCCAGCGACCAGGGATCGTTGGGCGGTGGTGAAGGAGCGACGCTGCACGAGGCTCAGGCAAGCTATTTCAGCATGTCTGATGCCCAGGCGAGGCCGAGCACCCTGTCATCGGTTTTTGCATATGCCGGACGGGATAATGAGCTACCAGTTTCATGGCGCCTTGGTGTTATTCTTGCGATCATGGTGTTGGCGATCATCGGCTTTGCTCTGCTTGTGAATGTCGTAGAAGGTATTTCCCGGATCTACTGAGCCGGGATTGAATCAAACACTTTCAAACAATCAACACGTGCGGCTTCGATGTCCGCGCGAAAGGAGACCTATATGTTGAACGAACGTTTGGGTGCCGCACAGGACCTGGCCTCAAAATTATTCGCCGTTGAAGCGGCAATCGACGAAGCCCTTGCACAGGCAGGGCTGCTCACATGTGCCGTACCGGCGGCGCGGCGGCGGGCAGGCGTATCGGCCGTTGTCGGCCAGGAAGCGATCGCGCTGACAGGGCAGTCGCTGGCGGCGCTCCATGAAGCCCGTGCGAAGATTGTCGCAGCCCACCACGCCTTTGCCGAGGTTCAGGCGCAAGTTGGCCTGAAGAGCCGCATGAGCGGTGATGGGTGGAAGCCCTCCCTGCTTTCTGCAGAGCCACAGCCGCTCAAGCTCGTGGCTGACCAAGCCGCCTGACGCTGGACAAGGATTGACCCCGATGCCGACATTGTGTTCGAAGGCGCAGGATGATCTTCTGGATGTTCTGGACCTTGGTCGTGTCGGCATCGGCCTACGCGATATGCTTTGGCGGACGCGAGGAGCGGTTGGTGACGGTGATTCTCGTCGCAGCCTATTTTGCGACATTTCTCCTTTCACGACTTTCCACGCTGGACTGGTTGCAGCCCCAGCTTGGAATTCTTGCGACGGATTCGCTGGCCTCGATCCTGCTCCTTTTCATCGCCCTGAGGAGTAAGAGGTTTTGGCCACTCCCCATCGTCGCCTTTCAGATATTGCCGGTCGCGACCCAGTTGGTCGCAACCTTTGGAGAGAATCTGGTTTCATACGGACTCGGCGTGGCGCAGGGAGCGTGGAGCTACCTGCAACTGATCGTCCTTGTCATCGCAACAACCAACACGCGCAGGCGAATGCAGAACTGAACGAAGACAAACGCCTGCTCGCCGGCCTTATTCGCAGTCTGGCCGGGGATCGTGCGGCGGAGGTCAGCAACAATCTTATCGATACATTCGGAACACTGCCGCGTGTGCTCAAACGCTTTGAGCATGAACGCGGTCAAGTGCCTGGTTGGCCCGCAGACGTTACCAATCTGCTTGCTGACTTGTCTCGCACACTGGGCCGGGTCTTAAGGCGCGAAGCCTTGCCCGGCCCCATCGTGTCGACGGCAGAAAGCCTTCTGGCCTATCTCCACCATGATATGGCGCATCTGACGCGAGAAGTGTTTCGTGTGCTGTTTCTCGATTCAAACAACCACCTACTGGCGGATCGGATCATGTGGGAAGGCACGGTTGCCGGTGTGCAGGTGCACGCCCGCGAGGTGGTGCGCGAAGCGCTATCCCTGAACGCGACGGCGCTGATCTTCGTGCACAACCATACGAGCGGCGATCCCAAGCCAAGCCGCCACGATATTTCCGTCACCGCCAAGTTGATTTCGGCCTGCAATCCTTTCGACGTTGCTGTGCATGACCATATCATCATCGCAAGGAGCGGCTTCCTGAGCATGCGATCGGAAGGGCTGCTTGTTCAGCCATGGTCTCCGGACAGTTCGGCAAAGTCGAAGGTGGCGTTGTGACGCACGCCAGGGATCCGCAGGCAGGCCCGCTACCCGGTCGGGACGCGGCACGAAAGGGCGAGCAGGATACAAACGTCGTTGCCGATCTGGCTTCTGCGCGGTCCGCCAATGATATTGCACGCTTTGCGGACATGGTTGACCAGCATCGCCCGAGCAAGATCAGGCCGCCCCTTGCCTCTAGCCACGATGTGATGCGGCAGGCTCTGGCCGCTCGCCGCTTGCTCGAGATCAGCCATCAGGTCGATTCGGTTTTCGAAACCCCCCTGCTTTCAAATCCTGCCTGGGACATATTGCTCGATTTGTTCATCCAGCGGAGCGAGCGAAAGCCGATCAGCATCATCAGCCTGTGTGTTACGGCAAATGCTCCTACCAGCACTGCATTGCGCTATATTCAGGCCATGCTGGACTCAGGTGCAATCGTCAAAACTGCTTCGACCGACGATAGTCAGGGACTTTTGGTCGAGCTTTCCGACGCGACCTATTCGATGATGCAGTCTATCCTTAGCTGAAACCTGAGCAAAAAAAGGCCCCGGCACAATTGTGCCGGGGCCAAAGTTGCCGGTATGCTACTAACTAGCGCAGCAGGTTGAGGACACCCTGCTGGCTCTGGTTCGCCTGCGCAAGCATCGCGGTCGACGCCTGGGCAAGGATCTGGGCCGAAGCGAGCTTCGTCGTTTCCACCGAATAATCGGCATCTTCGATGCGCGACTTCGCTTCCGCCAGATTGGTGACGGTCGATGTCAGATTGTTGACGTTCGATTCCAGACGGTTCTGCGCAGCACCAAGGTTGGCGCGCTGCGTTGCAACGGTCGTAATCGCCGTATCAACCAGGGCCAGCGCCGTCGAAGCACCAGCCACTGTCGAAACGTCGACGGCAGCAACGCCAAGTCCGGCCGCCTGCATGTTGCCGATCGCGATCGTGACGGTCTGGCCGGTGTTGACGCCCGTCTGGATGGCAAGGCTAGCCGTGCCGTCGAGCAACGCCGTTCCGTTGAAGTCGGTTCGCGTGGCAATGTCACCGATCTGGCCGAGGAGCTGCGTAACTTCAGCCTGGAGCGCGGTGCGATCCGAAGTCGAAGCCGTGCCGTTGGCGGCCTGGACGGCCAGTTCACGCATACGGACGAGGATGTTGGAGGTTTCCTGCAGCGCACCTTCGGCAGTCTGGGCGAGCGAGATACCGTCATTGGAGTTGCGGATCGCCTGCGAGAGCCCTCGCACCTTTGCATCCATACGGGTCGCGATGGCGAGGCCGGCGGCGTCATCCTTCGCACTGTTGATACGCTTGCCGCTCGACAGGCGGTCCATTGCCATGCCTTGCATGGCATTTGCGATACGCGAGCTGTTCTGTGCGCGCAGGGCGCTCACATTCGTGTTGATTACAGTCATTTCTAGTCCTTTCAGGCATTTGCCAAATGGGGCAGCCCGCAGGAGTGAGCAGCCACGCAGGATGGAAACGGCTCGGCGCAAAAATGGTTTAGGGGCAAATTCGCATCAAAATTTTGACGCTTTGCAGGATGCCCCCTGCACGCCCGTCCCTTCATCAATCAAATTCCCAGCAATCCGGAGCATTTGAAGCAATTGGCACGCTCTTTGCTTCACGTCCTCATGACGCAACAAATGTGTGGGGCAACATGACGGGGATCGACGCGGGAAGACTGCTTCAGATGCGGTCAACGATCATAGGCCAAAACGCGGCGCTTCAGCGTGCCGCAGGCCATGAGGCTTCTGGAACAAGCGAGACCCAGCCGACCAGTTTCGGCCAGACGCTCACTGACGCCGTTCGCAGCGTCAATACCCAGCAGACCAAGGCGGGGGAAATTTCCGCCGCTTATGAGCGCGGCGATACCAATGACATCGTCCAGGTGATGCTCGAACGCCAAAAGGCCTCAATCGGCTTCGAAGCCACGCTTCAGGTCCGCAACAAGCTGCTTTCGGCTTATCGCGACATCATGAACATGCCGGTGTAAAATGTCAGACTTGGAAGTCATCCCGGCCGGCGCCACTCCCCTTTCGACACCGCAACTCCGTGTTGCGGCCCGAACGCCGAACCCGCTTTCGGCGCTTTGGGCATTCGCTGAGCAGCCTGCGGTCCAGCGTTCGCTGCCTGCGCTCGGCGGTGCCGGCGCCCTGCTGCTGGCGGGTGCCGCGTGGTGGGCCATGCAGAGCCCGAGCCAGACCCCGCTTTATGCGGGATTGGCCGATGGCGACAAGGCGGCGGTTGCCGATGCATTGCAGGCGGCAGGGATAGCCTTCTCGATCGACCGCGACAGCGGCAGCATCGATGTCGGTGAAGATGACGTCCACAAGGCGCGCATGCTGCTGGCCGGGCAGGGCCTGCCAAAGGCAGCCCCCGGTGGCGATACTGTGTTGAGCGCGCTGCCGATGGGCGCCAGCCGTGCGCTCGAAGGCGAAACGCTAAGAGGAGCAAGGGAAGCAGACCTTGCGCGGACGATCGAAGCCATCGATTCGGTCAAGGCGGCACGAATTCATCTCGCCACGCCCGAACCAAGCCCCTTCGTCCGCGATGATTCCCCGCCCGCCGCTTCCGTGATGCTCACGATGGAGGGCGGACGCTCGCTGGCCAATGGCCAGGTTAGCGCAATCAAACACCTGGTGGCGTCGTCGGTGCCCGGCCTGTCGCCTGCCGAAGTGTCCGTCGTGGATCAGACTGGCGCGCTCCTTTCCCAGGACAATGGCGGAACCGACGACAAGAATTTCCAGCTTCAGCTCAAGGTTGAGGAGCGGTATCGCGCGGCGGTCACAGCGCTTCTCGCCCCGATGCTTGGCGCAGGGAATTTCAGCACGGAAGTCCATGCTGACGTAGATTTTTCGGAGAGCCAGTCGACGCGTGAATCCTATCCCAAGGATGATCGCGCGCTGCGCCGCGAAGAAGGCAACAAATCAACAAGCGCTGCAACGGAAATACCGGCTTCCGGCATCCCTGGTGCTTTGTCGAACAAGGTGCCGCAGGCCACCCAGGTGGCGGTTGCACCAGGCGGAGTCCAGACTACCGCCACTCCAGGTGCGCCGACAAAGACTGGTGAAATTGCGGAAACCTATTCGCGCAACTTCGACGTCGGGCGGGAAATTTCCGTCACACACCAACCGGTTGGCCGCGTACGTCGTCTGACCGTTGCCGTCGCGCTTCGCGACGCGGTAGGCGGCAAGAAGCGCTCGAAAGTCGAGCTCGCCCAGATCGATAACCTCGTGAAAGGAGCGGTGGGGTTCGATCCTGCTCGCGGAGACATTGTCGCCATTTCCGCCCGGCCATTTGCCGAAATGGCTGAAAGCACCACCAAATGGTGGGACAATCCCCTGATCATGGTTGGGCTGCGCCAGCTCGGTGGCGCCATCGTGGCCATCCTGGTCCTGTTGTTTGTCGGCCGACCGCTTCTGCGCATTCTTCGCCAGAAATCGGAGAGCGCAGGAGAAAACGCGGAGCTGGAAAGAAAGCTGTTGGGCGTAACGGGTTCCGGCACGTCGACGGCTGCACTTCGCAACGTGACGCTCGAAATGATCGAAGCCGCCCCAAGCTATGAGGAACGGGCGTCGCTCGTCCGCAACTTCGTGAAACAGGATTCCGCGCGCGCCGCCTTGGTTGTTCGCCAGCTCGTCCAGGAACGCAGCAATGGCTGAGGATCTCGACCTTCTCGATGACGACGGCAGCCTCAACCAAGCGTCCGCACTGGACGGCCCCTATGCAGCGGCAATCCTGCTGATGCTGCTCGGAGACAATGAAGCAGCATCCATCATGCGTGACCTTGATCCTGAAGACGTGCGCGAGCTTGGCAAGGCAATGTTTGCCGTCGCCGACGCCAGCGAAAGCGAAGTCGAAGCCGCGCTCGACCGCTTCATTGGCGGCACGCGTCAGGTCTCATCGCTTGCCGTCGGCGCTGCGCCGCGTATCCGCAACGTCATCACGCAGGCGCTCGGCAATACCCGTGCGGACAATGTCCTGGGTGCGGTCGCACCGCGCGATAGCGTCAAATCACTCGAGTCCCTGCGCTGGATGGAGGTTCCCGCGATTGCAAAAATCCTTGCGCAGGAGCATCCGCAAGTAGGCGCGCTCATCGTCGCCTCGCTGAACCCTGATATGGCAGCCGAGGCCCTCAGCCATCTCGGTGACGAGCTTCAATCGGAGCTTATGATGCGCGCGGCGCGCCTCGGCACCGTCAACGCCGATGCGATCGCAGACCTTGAACAGGTTTTGAGCCGGATCGGCGATGTCCGCCAGAGCAAGCCCAGGATCAGCCTTGGCGGTAGATCCGACGCTGCGCGGATCATGAACAAGATGGCCAAGGCGGACGGCGAACGTGTCTTGAAAGGCCTGAAGAAGCGCGACAAGATCCTGGGGCAGCAAATCGAGGACGAGATGTTCATCTTCGACAACCTCATGGAGCTCAACGACAAGAATCTGGGTGCCCTCATGCGCACGGTCGACTCCGCAATCCTCACACTGGCGCTGAAAGGCACACAGCAGGCGCTGGCCGACCGCATGTTCGGCTGCATGTCGGCCCGTGCGGCGCAGACGATCCGCGACGAAATGGAGGAGCGCGGGATGGTCAAGCGTGTGGAAGTGGAAGAGGCGCAGAAGGCCATCATCGCCATCGCCCGCCAGATGGCGGCCGAGGGCACGATCATGCTTGGCGGCCCTGGAGAGGATTATGTCTGATTCCGCCGTCCGCTCAATCCGGCTTGTCGATGCGGCACCGCGCCGAAGCGGATTCGTGCAGGGAAGCTTCGCACGGTCCTGCCTTGATCTGCCCGCGGGCAGCAATCACCGGCCTGGCATTGCTGATGAACATCCGGCAACCGCAGACCGATACACGCAGGGGTTTGACGACGGTCGAAGGGCTACCGAAGAAGCATTTTCAAGCGAACGAGCTGCGTTGCTAAGCCTCATCGAAAAAGCGAATGCCCTGCAACCCGAACCCAGCGAGGAACTCGCCACACTGATTGGCGAAACCGTTTATCGCCTGGTGACAGACATTGTTGGTGAGGTCGAGATCGATCGCGATTGCCTGACCCGCCGTGCGACTGCGGCGGCCGGTCTGGTCGCTGAATGCGACAGCGCCCGTACGCTCTGCGTCAACCCTAACGATCTGCCGCTGCTTGAAGGACTGGACACCGTCCTCACCCTCGCCGGTGATGCTTCGCTTTCCCGTGGTGACATACGGATCGACTGTTCGGTCGGATGGATCGAGCACGGCACCTCGCTCTATCTCGACGCGCTACGCAGCGAATTGGGGCTGACAGAGGACGGAGCATGAGCAGCCGGTTGCTGAAATCGGCCGAAGTCCTGATCGGCCAGACGAATATAGCGTCCGCAGCACCGCGCCGCGTTGGCACCCTCGTGGCGCATGAAGGGCTGATGCTTGAAGTAGAAGGTTTTGCGCAGCCGCTTGGATCAACCGCAAAGATCCTTTCGCCCGCGCACGCCCCGGTTCGCGGCGAAGTTGTCGGCTTTCGCGGCAACCGCAGTATCATCCTGCCTTTTGACGGCGACGTACCGTTCGTTGCGGGCAGTCGTGTGCTGCCCGACGGAGACGGTGGCCTCGCAACTTGCGGTACGGGTTTGCTCGGCCGTGTGGTCGATGCACATGGTCATCCGCTCGATGGACGCGGGCCCATAACAAGCCGGTTTTTCTGGCCGATTGCGGGACGGCGCGCAAATCCACTCCAGCGGGGACGTGTCACCCGTGCGCTCGACATGGGTGTGCGTAGCATCAATGGGCTTTTGACGATTGGCCAGGGCCAGCGTGTTGCAATCATCGCCGGGTCAGGCGTCGGCAAGTCGGTCCTGATGGGGCAAATGCTTGCCGGTGCCGAATGCGACGTCATGGTGGTCGGGCTTGTCGGCGAACGCAGCCGCGAAGTGAGCGATTTTCTCGAAACCAAGCTGACCCCTTCAATGCGGGCACGTGCTGCCGTTGTGGCGGTGCCCGCAGACCATCCTCCTCTCCTGCGGCTTCGTGCCGCAATGCGTGCAACCGCAATTGCCGAATATTTCCGCAACGAAGGCAAGAATGTCTTTCTCCTGATCGACAGCCTTACGCGCGTCGCCCATGCGCAACGCGAAATCGGCCTGTCGCTTGGCGAACCGCCGACGATGAAAGGTTATCCACCCTCGGCGCTCGGGATCATTCCGCGACTGGTCGAACGGGCGGGCGCCGATCGCGTGACCGGCGGATCGATCACGGCAATCTATACTGTCCTTGCCGATGGTGGGGATACCGATGATCCCGTCGTCGATGCAGCCCGCGCGATCGTGGACGGACACATCGTTCTTTCCCGCAGCCTTTCGGAGCAAGGCATCTATCCGGCGATCGACGTCTCGCGCTCGCTATCGCGGACCATGGTTGACGTTGTCGATTCTGATCATGCGGCGGCCGCAGCCCGCTTTCGCCAACTCTGGTCGCTTTATGAGGAAAATCGCGATCTCCTGCTGATGGGGGCATATGCGCCGGGCAATGACGCCGCGCTCGACGAGGCCATAAGCCGTCGCAACGACATGCTCTCATTCCTGCGTCAGGGCGCCTCGGAAACAATGGCATTCGGGCCTTCGCGCGCGGAACTTGTGGAAGGATTTGGCGCATGACCAGTGTTGTCGAACGGCGAGCCCGGATCGTGCGGGTGCGCCAGATGGAGCATCGCGCCGCACGCGCCAAACTGGCCACGGCCGAAGCGGCACTGGCAAATCTTGATCGCATAGCGGGCCGCTTGTCGGGACTCAGGGCATCCCTGAAGCCCGACGCCGAACGGACAACCGGCCTCGCCCTCAAATCCATGGCTGAAATGGCGCTCCGCCTCGAAGCCGCCCAGTGCGATCTTGCCGCGCCGATGGAAGGTGCCCAGCATAACCGCATCCGCTCCATTGCCGAGCGCGCCGCAGCCAAGACCCGTGAAGAAGGTGCAGAAAAACTGCGCGAACGGGCCTTGCGGCTTGAAACCTATGAACAATCCCGACGCGCCGATGCGAACCGACCGTTCCGCAAGCGCCAGCCGACCCTGGGAGGCGACAAATGAGTGCAGACCTGAACCCGATCCAGTCCACAACCTCGCCGCTTGCGTTCCTTGCTACCTTGCAGGGTACGGCACTGACGGACGATTTCGCGATTCTACTCGATCGCGGGGTGACAAATACGGCCCCCGATGAATTGACGGCACCGACAGATTCCTTCCCCGCAGCGGCCACAGGCATCCCGTCATCCACGGCGAGCGCCGGTGCAATTCCTGCCCCAATTCCAGCAGAGATTGCCATTGCTCGTGCCGATGCCCTGGCAACCACGCTTGCGCCCATACGCCAAGCCAAGCCCGAGCCAAAGTCTCAACCGGCTGATGCGCCCGCTGAAGCCACCGACGCAAGGCCCGAACAGATGGCGACTCCACAATTCGTGCGCCTCGCGGCCCGGCCTGATGCCCCGCGCAATGTACGCAAGGAAGCGCATGACAAGGACCAGCCGACGCCCGAGCACGGCGCCGAAAAGAAGCCCCTGAACTCCGCATTGCCGAGCCCTGCCCTGCCTGAAGCGCCAGCGATCATCGAGCCGGTTTCGGTGCCCGTCGACGCTCCGCGACCGCAGACCGTGCGGGATGATGAGCCCGAGATTGTGTCACGTTCGCGGCCGATCGGAAAACCGGAGCCTGTCGCGCTTCCGGTATCGGAGATACGCGAAGCTCCGGCCCGGACACTTTCGCCGCAATTGCCTTTGGTCGCATTGCACGAAGAGGAGGCAGTCGCACCTCCGACACAAACGAGTCCGACACCCGCGAGCGTTTCAAAACGCACAGTCGGGCCTATTTCGGCAAAGGCGCCCGTGGTCGAGTTGCCGACACTCCCGGCCATCGCAATGGCCATGCCGACGCAAGATGTACACACCCCGAAGACCACGCCCGTTCGTGCCTCAAAGATTGCCGGGATCGCGCTCCAATTGGCCGATGCGAAACCCGATCCAGCCATCACGGCGCCTCAGATTGGTGTCGCTGAAATCGCTGCAACAGCACCCGGCGCGGCAATCGCTACCGGCGCAAGTGCGGTCGCGCCCACCGACACGATCGTCGATCGCCAGCTCGATCTTGTCCGCAATGAACAATGGCTGGGCGAACTCGCCCATGACATTGCGAGCACGTCCGGCGATGACAACCGGCTATCATTTCGCCTGATGCCGCATCAGCTCGGCCGCCTTGATGTCGATGTGACACGATCTCACAACGGCCTGTCCCTGACGATCCATACCGAGAGCGACAGTGCCAAGGCCATTCTGGCCGCCGCCCAGCCGAGGCTGGCGGACGAAATCCGCGCACAGGGTTTGAAGCTGGCAGACACGCAGATGTTTTCAGGCGATTCCCGGCAATCGCCGGGTCAGGATGGCTTTGTCAGGCCGGCCCCGCTGATCGAATCCTTCCTCACGTCAACCGAGATCGCCGATGTGTCCGAACCGGAGCAGCGCGACGGTCGTTACGCATAACCACGGAGACTTGAAATGAGTGCAAAGAAAGATGCTGCTGCTGCTGCCAAAGATGGCGAAGCGAAGAAGCCAGGCAAGGGCAAGAAGTTCATCCTGATAGGCGTGGGCGTCCTCGCCCTCGTTGGCGCCGGAGCGGGTGCAGGCATCTATGCCGGCGTCGGCCAGGGGGAGGTCAAGGAAAAGGAAGATCCCAATCGCCCCAAGCTTGTCCTTCGCAGCGAAGAGCCTGAAGAGGCGTCGGAAGAAGGTGGCGAGGAAGGGAAGAAGCCCGAGCCCAAGATCGGCACTGTGTCGGTCAAGAACGATCGGGTGCCGGTCGATCCGAAGAAATACGAAATCACCTATTTCCCGATCGAACAGCAATTCACCGCCAATCTTGCTGATGGCGAGAGTTTTGCACAGGTAGGGCTCAGCCTTGCCACCTATTACGACAGCCGCGTCATCTCGAACATTGAGCGGCAGCTGGTTCCCATCCGATCTGCGGTGTTGATGATCCTGTCCGTCCAGGACTCCGCCGTCCTCTCTACCCCCGATGGTCGCCAGCTGTTCCAGCGCCAGCTGACGCGCGCCATCAACCAGGTGTTGCGCGACAAGGAGGGGTTTGGCGGAATCGACAATGTCTATTTCACAAATCTGGTAATCCAGTGAAAACCGGCACACCTCCTTCAACCCTGAAACCGGCGTCACTGTTTCGCATCAGTGACGAGACCTCGGCATTCCCGGGTCTTGACCGCGTTGGCACACAATTTGCCCTTGGCCTCGCCGACGTCATCTCCGTGCACGGGGGCGCCGGCACAAAGGTGAAGTGCGACGAGACGACAATCACGACCTTCGAGGAGTGGCGCGATCGGCCCGGCGAGATAAATGCCACCTGCCGTTACCGGATGGCACCGCTCAAGGGCGGTATGCTGCTGGCCATGCCACAGGCTTATATCAGCGAGCTCGTCGACCGCTTTTATGGCGGCGACGGCAATATTCCAGCGGCGCGCAAGGAGCTGAGCGCGGCAGAGGACCGGTTTTTTGCCCGGATAGGCGAAATGACGGCGCCGATGCTCGCGGCCGCTTGGGCCGAAATGGTCAGCATCGATCCCGTGGTCGCCAAGCTCGATCACAGTGGCTCTGCACCCACGCTGGTGCCCGGAACGCGCCAGGTTGCCGTGCAGCACTTCACTGCCGAAAGTGTAGAGGGAAAGCAGGTCGTCATCGATCTGGTTTATCCCCTTTCGCTGTTGCGCACCGTGCCGCAGCTCGTTGCGGCGCCGGAGTCCGAGGAAGCACCCCAGATCGACCCCATCTGGCAGTCGCGCCTTTCGGACGCCGTCATGCAGGTCCGCTTGCCCGTTCGCACCGTATTCGCGCGGCCCGAACTGCCCCTTGCCCAGCTGCTAACGCTCCAGCCCGGTGACATCATCCCGGTGTGCCTGCCCAACCAGGTTCCCGTCACCATTGCCAACCGCGTGTTTGCGCGCGGCAGTGTGGGCGATTCAAACGGCCGCACGGCCATCAAGATCGAACGCATCGAAGAAGGAAGCGCATTTTATGAGTGACATGTCCGAAGCCCCTCGCCCATCCGACACGGCCTTCGCAGCGGTGCGACCCGACCATAATTTCGACCTGCTGTCGGGAGTCGCGTTGCGTCTGTCGGTTGAGGTCGGATCCGCCTCGATGCGCCTGGCCGAACTTCTCAGCCTTGGCGAAGGCAGCGTCATCGAACTCGATCGGCAGGCCAACGACCTGCTCGACATCTTTGCGAACGGCACGCTGATTGCGAAGGGCGAGATCGTCAATATGGACGGGCGTTACGGCGTCCGCATCTCCGAAGTGGTGAACACCGATCGCCGCCTTGCCGGACTTGAGCGGAGAGTGTGATGTTTGAATATATCCTGCGCCTGTTGATTCTTGTCCCGATGGTCGGCGGCCTCGCCTGGGGATCGTTGTGGCTCTGGCGAAAAGCCCAGATGGGACTGCCCATGCAGGGAGGAACCGTCCGTGCGGCCCAGATGGTCGATGTCGTGCCGCTGGGGCCGGGCAGCAAGCTGGCGGTCGTCGCTTTTGGCGGCCGTGAGCTCCTCGTTGCCGTTACGCGTACCCAGATCACGTTGATCGCTGAAGACGCGCGGGAGAATGCCGGTGCGTAAGCCTCTTGCCAAGCTTGCTGCTGTGGGCCTTGCACTTGCCGTGACGGCAAGCCCGGCCTTTGCACAATCGGGTGCGGGTCTCGACACAGCGCTGACGACGATCGCCGGTGACGGCAAGCCGCTTTCGCTTTCGCTGCAAGTCCTGCTGCTGATGAGCCTCTTGACGGTCCTGCCGTCGCTGATCCTGATGATGACCAGCTTTACCCGGATCATCATCGTGCTTTCGATCCTCCGCCAGGCGCTGGGCCTCCAGCAGACCCCGCCAAACCAGGTGCTCGTGGGCCTCAGCCTGTTCCTGTCGATGTTCGTCATGCAGCCGGTCCTGACCCAAATCAACCGGACGGCAATCGAGCCTTATGGCCGGAGCGAAGTGACCCTTCAGGAGGGCATTACGCGCTCCGGAACAGCGCTTCACGGGTTCATGATGAAGCAGACCCGCAAATCCGATCTGAGCATGTTTGCCAATATCGCCAAAGCCCCCAAGTTTGAAAAATCGGCAGATGTGCCCTTTTCAGTGTTGCTGCCCGCCTTTGTTACCAGCGAGCTCAAGACCGCATTCCAGATTGGTTTCCTCATCTTCCTGCCCTTCCTCGTGATCGACCTGATCGTCGCCTCTGCGCTGATGTCGCTCGGCATGATGATGCTTTCCCCCTCGATCATTTCGATGCCATTCAAGCTGCTCCTCTTCGTGCTGGTCGATGGCTGGGCGCTGACGATGGGATCGCTCGCTTCCTCGTTCAACGGATAGGGCCATGGAAGCGGACTATTTCATCGGCGTTGCCCAGCAGGCGCTCTGGATCCTTGCGCTTGGCGCGGCGCCGATCCTGGTCCCCGCACTGGTCGCGGGCGTCATTCTTGGCATGGTGCAGGCAGCAACGTCGATCAACGAACAGACATTGAGCTTCGTGCCCAAGCTGATCGTCGTCGCCATCTGCCTGGCGGTCTTTGGTGGAAGCATCATGATCCTGATCGCCGACTTCACGCGCGAAATCTTTGCCCGCATCCCGGATATCGTCCGATGATTCCTGCCGGACTCGCAGGCATTGAACAGCAGCTGCTGATCTGGATGCTGGCGATGATCCGGCCAGGCGCCGCATTTCTGGCCGCCCCGATCTTCGGCGCACCGCAAGTGCCGGTGCAGGTCCGGCTTGTGCTGGCGCTGGCGATCGGCATTCCGGCGGCGGCGGTGTCGGGTATGGCGTTGCCTGCCAATGGCGTGGTTTCATTCGACGGACTGATGCTCATCGTTCCCGAAGTGATTGCCGGGCTGGCAATGGGCTTTGCCGTCCAGATCGGCTTTTCGGCGGCGATGCTGGGCGGAGAAGCAATAAGCAACACAATGGGATTAGGCTTTGCGGCCATGGCGAACCCGTTGGGTGGCCCTGCCAGCCCCGCCATCGGCCAATTGCTGTCGATGATCGGCTTGTTCCTGTTCCTCGGCTTTGGCGGGCACCTGACCCTTGTCGGTGTCATTGTGGAAAGCTACCGCGCGCTCCCGCCCGGACATGCCTGGCTTTCGGCCAGTGCTATTGGCGGGCTCGTGCAGTTTGGCGGGCTGGTTTTCGCCGCTGGCCTCTCGATCGCTCTCCCGGTCGGCTTTGCCATGATCCTTGTGCAGCTTGTCATGGCAATGGTCGCGCGATCGACACCGACGCTCAACCTCTTCGCTGTAGGTCTTCCGGCAACGCTTCTTGCCGGCCTCGTGCTCCTTGCAATGGCAGCGCCTGTAATGGCGGATTCGATCGCAAGCGCGTTGAAGGCCGGTCTCGATACGGCCGAGACGCTGGCGCTCGGAGCAAATCATGGCTGACACTGCCGACCGCGACCAGCGGACAGAAGCCCCGACACAAAAACGGCGCGCCGATGCTGCCAAAAAGGGTGACGTCCTCCAGTCCCGCGAGCTTGGAACCGCGCTCGTGATGCTCGGCGGCGCGGCATGGCTCATGTTCGCCGGACCCTGGTTCATCGAGGCGTGCAGAAACCTGCTCGTCACCGGCCTGTCGTTTGACAAT
>CXWL01000404.1_pt1 | contig 28179 bp, 34 predicted proteins | sample 590931 | NCBI WGS metagenome assembly CXWL01 (sample SAMEA3498368, study PRJEB10139) | groundwater metagenome | biome: water well; material: biofilm material | place: Germany | collected 2015-04-27 | reverse complement strand
GCCAGTACCGCTTGTTTCTTGTGGCATTTCAGTTGCTTGGCACGATAGATGACGGAGCCCTGCGTGTCAGGAGTGACGACCGGGTTCACCCACGTCATTGGTTTCGGCCGGATGATCGGCGGAGTGGCGATGATCAATACGGAATTAGCAGGCTACGGAAAAACTCGATTCTTGTTCAGCCAGCCGTCGTCACGTGATGCGCCACACTACGACCTGAACAGTTTGCAGGATGCTCAACATGGCCGTCCAGCGCGGCCACAGCAAGCGAGGAGCCGACGCATACCCGGCGGTATGTGGAGGCTCCGAGCGACGCGAGAACAACGCTGGCGGCCTTGTTCAGCATCCTGCGAGACGGAATCAGAACGGAAATGAGTGCCGATCGTACCAGTGGTCGTAGAGGTAGAGCAGGTCGAGGGTGAGGCGCGCGCCGAAGGTTGGTCCGTAGTCCTTCTGGTTGATCAAGTCATTCCAGGTTTCAAACGTCACGGCTGAAAGGTGCAGGGCCACCGAGGCGAACCGTTCTTCCAGCGAATGTCCTCGGTGATCGACAAACAGCCCTGAATCCACCGTGGCTGCCACTTCGATTTCCCAGGGAATGTCAGCGTCACAACGTCGATAGTTTCCGATGCCGAGGGACGCCTGCGCCAGATAGGATTGAGCGGACACCTCTCGATACGCGGCCCCACTGAAGGGGCGGCCAAGACGGGCCATCGCGGACATGCGTACGTAGTCTGACACGATGGGCAGGAACGGCAGAACAGATAGCCGTCTGAAGCCGAGCTGGGCATAGGGTTCATAGTACAAGGACCCTGCCGCTCCGCCCACTCCATAAAAGAACACGTCCTCGCTTCCCAAGAGTCCGGTCCATTTCGTCAACGTCCCGCTGATCATAACGTCCGTCGCATTGCGGGTGGCGCCGACCGGCACACGCGTGAGCCCACGGAGCTTATGCACGACGTCGTTCTGGAGAAACCGACTGAACCCATCCTGCGTTGGACCGGCGCCGACGGTCAGGTTCGTGTTCCAGCCTGGGTAGCGTGCGAGGCGTTCGGTCCAGCTTAGCGAGAAAAAATTAAAACCGGCGGTTTCTCGAATGTCGTTATAGCGCTGGCCGGCTCCGTCAAACTCCGTGAAGCGGTCTGCAGTCAATCCGAGTGCGAGGGTCCGATCGTGATCGGGAAAGGCGATTGCGCCCCAATGTACACTTTGGGCAGTGGTTTCAGCCCAGCCCGGTGAAGCCCCGCTCAGGGAGAGGACGAAGAAGAGCACGAGTTGAGTGACGATTAGCTGGAGTAGACGTATCATTCCGACATCCTGCCCAAAGCCAGATGGAAGGCGCAACTCGTTTTTTCTGAGGGTTGCCGGCTATCTCGTCGGCGTGCAGCCTACAGGTTTCCTGACTAAAGGGACAGTGCCTGTGTGCGTGGTTTTCTAATTGATAGACCCCGCGAAACGTTGAAGGGAGTGTGGCTCTGAGCAAGGCTGTATGGCTGCATCAGAGTGGGGGCAACGACTGCCTTGAGGGTCGTGTGTGTGGAAGCTGCTTCATCCACCAGGGCGTCCGCTGTGTGAGCAGCGTGTGGAGCAGGTCAGCTGTTTCAGTAGGCAGGCTAGGAGCGCCATCCTTTCGTCCGATGTTCATTGAGGAGGCGGAGACTCTTCTAGTGGGGTGTCTGGGATGACCATGGCTGCCCAGACGCCCTGGATCAACTCCAGGGCCTTGGCACGCACGGACTCATCCGGGTCGTCCGAGATCGCCAGCGTCAACGCGTCGACGGTTGAGTCACTTTGTTGTGTTAATTGGTCCAGGGCTTTGAGTCGGGTTTTGGGATCGGGATGCGCCAGGGCGGCGGCCCATTCCGGCGTTAGCGCAGCGCCTGACCCTAGCTCTGTCGTGCTCGCAGGCGTCTCGCTGCTCCCGGCACTCGCGGTGGTGTGTCTGGCCTCAAGCACCACGAGTTCGACCATCTGACTGTGTCCTCCCGATCCGACTCTGGAAAGCCTGGGGGCATAGATGATGGCGTAGGGGTGGCCGGCGAGCAGCCGCTTGATACCTTCGTCAAGGGGAAGGGCGCGAAACTCAGCGGACACGGGGTGGTCATGCCATCCCGGGGGGACCGACAGGCGCAAGGGCACCTGGCGGGCTAACTCCTCCAGAACGATGCGCAACGACATACCATGAAGATGAGCCGTAAGGTGACCCTTGTTCACTGAAAGGACCCACGCGGGCGAACCCTGATGCCTGACTTGGGCAGAGGCAGGGTCGAAGCCAAACAGGCTCAGCACCAGGAGCATCACACTGGCCGTATACCATAGACCGTACGACGGCCAGGCAGAATCAACGCGTGTCATGGAGTGGGTGTCATTCTCAGGGTGATTCATGCCGTGTGGGTGTGATCTGGGGTGCCTCACTCTAGCAGGATGCTGAAAAGGCCGCCAGTGTTGTTCTCGCCTCACTCGGACACTCCACATACCCGCCAGAGTGGCGAGCGCACCTTCGCCAGCATACGTGATTGAGAAAGCGGGTGAACCCTAGTTGGGGATTGCTGTTGGAGTCAATAAGGCCGTTGAGTGGCAGTCTTTTATGTCCACGCTTTGGCACGGGAGTTCCTCTTGGCGCTCGGCCTTTTTTGAGCGCGATTTCAGAGATGGATCCACATCTTGAAGGAGGGGAACTGAGGGAATAGTCGAAAGTATTGGTGTGATCGCAACCTATGCCACTCTGTTCAGAGTCCCGTTTCTGCCAGGCCGCTCACGCCTCTCTGTATCGCACGCGTGGTTTTACCTGGGTTATCGAGGCCATCCTCGCCAGGAGTGCCTGTGTGCCGATGATCCAAGAGTGAAGCTAGCGATTGCCATCCCCCTCGATCGGGCTCATTTATCACCTGGGATACGAGACCCACCGTGCACGCATTTTTTCCCAAATCGGTTGACCCCGAGCGCGCCGCAGGGTAGGGTAATCCTGTCTGTTGTGTGCGTGGTGAAGGGGTGTCCTGCCTGGTTGGGCTTGCCAGTGTGAACCGTGTTGGTTCAGAGACGAAACCTTCAATCGTTTATAGCTGATTGCTCCAAGGGAGGCCGCCAGCCTGTGCTGTGGTTTTTGCCTTCCTTGCATACTCATTAGCGAGCAATTCATAAGCTGACAGATGCGCGATCAGGCTAGCCGATCCTACGCGGCTCTGCGGTCGGCGTGGGAGAAGGCCGTCAAGGCAGGTGCCGTGTGGATTGGTGTTGGGATGTGAAAGATCAGAAGAGGCTGCCCGTTCCAGAGGTAGCGGTGGTGAAGATTCAACCAAGAAGGGACGTGAGATGAACGCCAATGGAGTCGGTTCTATAGAGCGATTGATGAGTTTGATGTTTCGAGCACACCCGTGGCACGGCGTCTCCATCGGGGAGCTGGCCCCGGAGGTGGTGACGGCCTACATTGAAATTGTGCCGACCGACACGGTGAAGTATGAAGTGGACAAGGTGAGCGGCTTCCTCAAAGTCGATCGCCCACAGCGGTTTTCAAATTTCTGTCCCGCCTATTACGGGCTGGTTCCACAAACCTACTGCGGTGAACAAGTCGCCGGGTTGTTTTCGGCCCGGGCGAAGCGGGCGGAGGTGATCGGGGATGGAGATCCTCTCGATATCTGTGTGCTCACGGAGAAGACCATTCCGCATAGTGACATTCTACTCACAGCCATTCCCATCGGTGGGCTGAGCATGTTGGACGGCGGAGAGGCGGATGACAAGATCATCGCCGTGATGAAAGACGATGCCCTGTATGGCGCGTACACCGATATTTCCCAGTGTCCCAAGACCTTGCTCGATCGTCTCCAACATTATTTCCTCACCTACAAACATGCTCCAGGAACCACGCAACACAAAGTGGAAATTACCAGCGTGTATGGCCGTGAGGAAGCGCAAAAAGTGATTCGTGCCAGCCATGCCGACTACCGGGCAAAATTCCCTGAACTGGCGTCGCGGTGTCACAAGGGGATGGCGGAGTAAGCCCCCACTCTGGATTGTGCCTGCCTGGTTCCTGAGCGAGACTGCGGCCATCGCTCGGCCTCTGCTCACACGATCTTCATGGTGTGCTGTTCATGACGCGTGTCTCGTGTGGTCTCGTTCCGGACGAGACGCGCGTCATGGGTGGCGAGTCAGTTGCCCTGACCTACGGGTGCACCCAAGGACTCCCTGGCGTCAGAATCTGGTTTAGCGTGCTTGACTGTCAAGGCAAATGCTGCTCCATTTTTCCGTCCTTTTTCTGTCCGCTTGATGAACTGTAGGACGACTGGATGAAGATTGACAGGACGTGGGTGAACCAGTAGCCTGAGTCAGCACGAAACATGGTGGCGGACATGGACGACAACGCACTGATCGAACACATCAGACAATCGGTCCCCGACCTCATCGCCCTGTACCGCTTCGGCTCTCAGGCGAAAGGAACCGCTCGCCCTGACAGCGATATGGATTTGGCCGTGCTCGCGCGTGACCCAATTCCCAGCATGCGCCGATTTGAACTCGCCCAGGAATTGGCCACCCAACTCCATCGCGATGTCGATCTTGTAGACCTGCGCACCGCGTCAACGGTGATGCGGATGCAAGTGCTCTCGACCGGGACCTGTCTCGATGCTCCGGACGAACCGGCACGCCGAGAATTCGAAATGTACGCGTATGCCGACTATGCCCGACTTAACGAGGAGCGGCGCGAGATCGTAAAAGGCATCACCGAGCGCGGGTTCGTGTATGGCTGACGACGTCGTCCTCAACAAGGCCGCCAGTATCGAGCGTTGTCTTCAGAGAATTCTCGAAGAGTATGCCGGGGACGACAAGAATCTCGTCACGAATCAGACGAAACAAGATGCCATCATCCTCAATCTTCAGCGGGCCTGTGAAACCTCGATCGACCTGGCCATGTATGTTATCAGCCAACGGCGCCTCGGGATTCCACAAGACAGCCGAGATGCCTTTACCCTCTTGCAGACTGCAGGGATGCTACCGGCTGAATTCACGATCCGTATGCAACAGATGGTCGGCTTCCGGAACGTGGCCGTCCATGAATATACCCGTCTGAACTTGGATGTGGTTCGGGCCATCATCACCAAACAGTTGGACGACTTCCGCGCGTTCTCCTCGACGATCGTGAAAGCGTTCGCCTAGCTGAAACCCTCGCCCGGTCCCTCCGTGCATAAGTCCATAAGCCTGTCCGCCCCTCATCTGCCGCAGGATGCAAGGTCAAGCAATGCTCCGCCCCCATTTTGCGACGAACGCTTGGTGTCGTGAGCTGGGCGTGCACGATGCCACGATCAGTTGCGTTATCACGACGATGAAGAAAATATCATAATACAAGAGTGACCCCCTAAGCTCATGACCCTTCAGCTCAAGAAAGACTCGCGCACTGGGAGGCCATCTAGCCCGCCTCAAGGGAGACGGTAGAACAGCGGTGCTCATTTGTTGGACGTAGTGAATAGGGGAGTCTGTCCACCCGCGTATGAATGTGAATGGCAAGGTCAAGCAACGATCCCAGCAGCTTCCATTTGAAAATTCAGAATGCCCCTGTTTTCTCTTTCCGTTTTCTTCTCAACTCCACGGAAAGACTCTTACTTCCTCTCCTGGGGTAGAGTAACCGGCCTCGTTATACTCTGCAACCGCTGCATAAACTACTTGTAGTCGTGGCTCTTGTAGAGCAGCTAACCCCACTCCAATAGTCGAGATTTTAGTATTCATAGGACAAACTACGGTATTAAACTCTGTGTACTTAGCGGCCTGCAAGAGGATCGCATCCCGGGCTTCATCGGGGTCAATACAAGAAAACGTAAATTTATCAACCTCTGTTTGAGTCTGCGCTTGTCTCACATGAAACTCTTGTAGCCGGTTACGAAATCGCTCGTTGCGAGTGTAATGATGCGACGAGATTGAATTTTCTGGTGCACCAATGCCAAGAGAAAGTTTCGTCGGTTCCATAATCTCGATTAAAGTACGTGCGCGTTCAACCTCAAAGCCCACGAGTACAATCAGGTGTAACCGTTTTGACGGTGCCATGTAACCTGGATATCCCAGGATAGATCTAACTTGGCCTACTCCACGACTAAGCCATACGCTCTCCTCATCAGTATTTGTGCTGTATTCTGCTGCTCCGGTGTACCCAAGTAGGATCTTGCAAGGGAGAGCGTGATTTCTTATGAGTGCCATCAGGATTAGTAGGTGTTCATGGGTAAACGTCGTAATGTCCAGGAGCACGGTTCCTGTCCCTATTTTCTTCATCCGTGATATCACTGCCCCAGTGAATACATTTGCGGTTACAGTTGGGGACATAGATGAGGTAAGTGCTTCGTGCGCTTGGATCGAGAAGAAAGCTTGGAGCGTCCTAAAGTTTTCTTCAGACGACATAACGAATTCGCTATTGCGAATAATCACGGCTTGTTTCGTTTGAGTTGCCACTTTTCTCGCGATGCTCAGGCATCTTGATTCAAAGCTCGCGGTGCAGATGAATAGGTCGATCTCGGAGGGGAGGCTTGTTTTAATTGCGTCAAGAGATAAGTTGGGTGACACGCTAAAACTCCAGAGGAAGTTGGGTGCTATCAACAACTGAACCAAGACGATTTTCTTGAAACGAAGTAATGGCCTGTTTCGGACTTGAGATCGCAAGGCCTAATAGCTCGCTAGTTACGAATAGGTAGCCAGAGAATCCCATCGGGTCCAGCTTAAAATGAGGAGCAAGTCTTCTCGTCATAATGAAACGACGAGTACGCCATCGTCCCTCCTTCGTTCCAATTGCTGCCTCATAAAAATATCCATGCCGAACGCCTAAACGAAGAATCCTCATAATGTTGTCCGGGGGATCATCAGACAATGCGATGGAGAAGACCCTTCTCTCTGATCGATCGGAGGCCAATATCTCATAAAATATTCCGCCTAGCCCTCGAATAAGATTTCGCAATTGCCTGAACTCATTGGCTTCCGATATCGAACTGCTAGTCATCGCTTCTTGTTCAAGTCGGTCTAGATCTCCTAACATTAAATTGTCAGCTGCAGTGCGCACTACCTCGTCTTGTACGGTAGGATCGATGCTCGTTATCGCCACATTCGGGTCAGGACCTGATTGTTTCTGATTTCTAAGCTCTTGCTGTGCATACATCTGTGCTGCATTGTCTAAGAAATAACGGATGATTCCAGAGGAGATGTGGACAAGTTGCTGGAAGCCGGCATAGTGGTAATTGCTTTGTTGCTTTACCTTGCCACCAAGGCTTTTGATGTAATCAGGGCGTGCATAGCGATACGCATCGTCGTTTGGGCGGTAACCACGGGGATCAGTTGTCCAGCGTTTCTTGCACTCTTCCGCGAGCACCTTGATTGCTTTTTCTTGGTTTTCATCGACGGGGAAAAAGTCGTTTGTGTCGCGAATGATGTTATTTTGAGAAAGGCGTTTTTGGACGACCTTTTCAACCCACTGTGGGTAATTTGAAGACGAGGACGCTCCTGTGTGAATCGAAGATACGTGTAGCTCGCGAAAGTCGTGCGGTGCTTCAATTCGTTGACGCGATGACGTGAGTAAGGTTTTATATGCGAGCTGCGTCGAAATCTTAAATGATACTTGGTGGCCAGATCGGATTGAAACCCAAGTATTAAGCACTTGTGTTTGTAAGGTGTTCAGATTATCGGCATCATCTAGCAGGTAATATACTGGTTTTCCTTGTGGCATGAAGCTCAGTTGGCTCAAGTCACGTAAGATAGGGAACAGGAAGTCCCGATACGCGAGAAGTGGTCCTTGGTAAGGCTGATAGTCAGAGTCAGAGGCAAACGCATTCCGCCGCAAATAATCGACACATTTGCCATAGACGGAATCGATTCCGTTTGAAGCGGCCCGTAATATTATTTCTATTGAGTCGGCATTTTGTGCTTGCTGTGTTTCAGTCTCAACGCTGGCTCCAGCAGCACGTAATCGTTCAAATACTTTCTCCAAGACATAAGCTTTAAGCTCTGCCATGCCATTGGCGCGTTCAATTGCATGTAGGCAATGTTCGCGTAGCGACTCAAAGACTTTTGATCCTAGAAACGCTACGAGGGAATGCTCAGCTAGGACGAGTCCAACATATTGGTTTTTTATACGCTCGTATTCTGAAACATCTAATCCAGTGGCTTTAATTGTCGCGTAGATTCCTAGGTACGGCAGCCTATTCAATTCTTCTTTTCGGTCGATCATCTGGCAGTCGGGTGCCATGGACCGAAGCATCATGCTCTTCCCACATCCTCGGTGCCCATGAATGAACACGTGATCTGGGCCGTCAATCTCTAGCTTCTCTGCAACCGGTACAAACAGCGTCGTGACCTGCTCCGCCGACATGTCTTCAGGTGAGTAAACTTTGAAAGGATTCGTCGTCATTTGCTTGGCCCCTGCTGCTGCAATTGTGACGCAATTTCAGAACCACTTATCTTGCTCAGCTGTGATCGCCAGCTTTTGTCTGGGCTCGGGTAGCCTCGCTCTTGGATTGTGAAGGGCTCTGAGATCCAGGTTTCCTTGATTGATTGAGTGCCCGCTGGTCTACTTCGTGTGATATCGAGCTTGATCACAAGACTTTCTGTCCGCAACTGTGGAGTTAGGAAGCGATTGCAGTAAATCCTCTCCGCATCAAGTTTCTCTATGCGATCAAAGGCATCATCGAGAACAAATTTTTCGTCGGGATGTTCAGGGCAGTGCATTGGCGTGGGATAACGATCTTTTAGGCTTGCTGCGTCGAAGACGAGCCGCAATTCAAAAGACTTCGCGTCCCTATCCACTAATGCCTGCTTCACTCCTCGTGAGTACAAGTGAAATAATTGATTTTGTGGAGGCAACGTCCCTGCATCAAGATGATGGGTGCTCGCCCTGCCTAAGTGTTCGCAAATTTCATCTGCGAATCGTACTATGGCTGCTACCAACTGAGGTCTGCACTTGACGGCCCCCATACCATAACGTTCGTTTAGGGTACCTATCGTATCCTTATCGCCACTGGCAGTCCTGCCCCCATGCGCCTCTGCAATATGTGCTATCAGGCTAGCCTCATCATCGTCTGGGCACACAGCGGGTCCTGCTTCCTTTAATATGTTAATTGCTCGTTTCTCGTGATTTTCGCGCCCATCAATGTTTCCGGCGTCGTGCAGCCGAATTGCGGACAGCAACAGGAAAAGATCATATGGGTCGATTGCTCCAGTTCCGTCAGGGTCAAAGGAGGGGTCGATTAGATCCCCTGCGTATCGAATCACCTCATCGAAATGATCTGGTCCATGATCAGTGTATATTCCTGGAGATTTTGAGAGGCATGCAAGACCCGCATTTATGTGTGGATAGATCGCTGTACGCAAGTAACCTAGCAGTGCTCGGTAACGGTCCCAATAATTTGCAGTTCGAATGGGGAATTTATCGGGAACGGACACAGCAAGTCGTTCGAGTCGTTTCTCCAAAGCCAAAATCTGTGTGCTCATTCGTTAAGCCTATTCGAGCGCCAGTTGGCGCATGTTTGGAGCGCTTATGGAGCTGGGTTGGTCAATGCTATATAGCACCAATAGGAAGGGGAAGACCTCTAATTTGTTCGATCCATTGGGACACGCAACTGATCTTACTCGTGAGTCATTTAGTCTAGGCATACTTATTTACGATATGGCTGAATAGCGCCTTTGCAAGGAGTGGCGGCACCGCATTGCCGACCTGTTGTTGTTGAAATCCTATAGATCCATAGAACCGATAGCTATCGGGGAATGATTGTAATCGAGCAGCTTCACGGACTGATAAACCGCGATGCTCCCATGGATGAATGAGCATATTCTTTCGGAAATTTCCTACGACAATCGATGGTGCATCCTCCCGAAGCCGGTGATAGATGCCTGTATGGCACCGTGTTCGATCCGTATAGCTAGTCATCAACTTGGCTGGGATGCTTTTCCAGTTACTTCCTTGAGGAATATGATGATACCGCCGTGCAATCTCTGGCGCATTATTGGTCACGATGTGGTTTCCACATTCGTCTAACCCTCCGCGCATTTGCTCGCCGTAGGCAGACTCAGGCTTTCCCTTATATGGTAAAAAGTCAGTCGATGCACCGATTTTCAGCGATGGCAGGTCGGCAATTGCGCTTCGGACGGTGACCTTCTTGGCTCGTCGATTTGGTGGTTTGGTAATGGTATAGCCTTTTCGCGAGCCTACGACGAATAAACGCTCGCGGCGTTGAGGAACACCGTAGTCGGCGGCATTCAACACAAGCGCCGTTACAGTGTACCCGAGGCTTGAGAATGATTCTTTCACGGTACGAAAAAAGAATCCTTGCTCCGTTTCGATAAGACCTTTCACGTTTTCAAAAATGACCCAGCTTGGCTCCAATTCTCTGACCAGCCTTACGTACTCGGTAAATAGCCAGTTCACTGGGTTAGCTGATGAGCGGGTTTTTTGATTTGATGTGGAGAACCCCTGGCAGGGTGGCCCTCCAAACAGAATGTCGATATGACGATTGTGGCGATCGCGTAAATCATCTGCAGTGACGGTGCTCACATCACGCTGAATGATGTTTGTCTCAGGATGATTATGGGAATAGGTTACCGTGGCGTTAGGGTCGATCTCGACTGAGTATGCGACGTGCAATCCGACCAGACTCGCGCCAACACTCATCCCTCCTGCCCCCGCAAACAGATCGACTGCGTAGGCGCTGGAAACTCTCATGTCCTGCGGGCTTGATATTCGCCGGCTAGAATTTTTGACCGGAAAACTTGAGTTAGGTCTTTCGATCATGCATTTATCCGTGGACAGAGTCTTCCCCTGTTTTTTCCGGTCAGTACAATCCAGGATAGACTGGGGACCAGGCAATTAATGGTGCCGAAGAATACGCTTTTCCCCACAATAAATCACCTGCACAGAAGAAGGCGAGGATGCCCAGAAGGCTACTCCTCCCACGGAGAGGGGTAGCCTTGGGGTCATTACTTGACCTTGCAACTCATGCTCGGACGAGAGCGGCCAATCTTGTTCTTTGCCTCTCTAGGATAGGGCTGAGTGATCTGCCACTGCGCGTGGCCAACGAGGGCCCCTCTGAGTCCACGGATTTTAGGAACACAACCATCAATGTTCCCTCCAAGCTCGCTTGTATTCTCTGCAACGGGTGGGCTGGTCGATCCTCGAATGCGCGCGTCGAATGAGCACCTTCTCAGCGTGCGCGTTCCGCGAGCAGGAGAACGACCATGCGAGCATCAAAGGGGTCACATCTTGTATTATGATATAGTCGTGGTGCCATGGCTTGCCCCCTCCGCATCGAAGTCCCCGGCACCCTGTATCACGTCACCTCGCGCGGGAACGCGCGCCAGAAGGTATGCGCCTGGGGGCAGTGCTCACATTCCGACAAGCCCTGTTACACCATCTACGGATGGCTAGCCACTCAGACGGACATGGCGGTCAGTCGCGCGGTGCGGAAGTGTGAAGAAGACCGAAGGAACCTGTAGGAATGTGAGCACTGCCCCCGTGCGCGTCTCACGCAAGACGCTCCTGACGGGGGCGGATTCGAGGGTGGCTCGCAACGACGCGATGGCTTGGGCCTGTCTGGATCACAGCTATACGCTCACCGAGATCGGCCGCGCAGTAGGCCTGCACTATGCCACGATCAGTCGCATTATCAAGACGAGAGAAATCATCATCATACAAGCCGTGACCCTTATCCTGTGTTTCTAGCAGGACAAGAACACGTGCATATGCTGAATTCCCTGATGTCGCAGGTGGTGGGGGCTGGCAGGAGCGGAGGTCACTGGAGGCGCGGGGACCCGCCGAGCCCGTGAGGGTCGCGCCGGGATATGCGTGCAGAAGGGCTCAGGCGCTCTCGGGTGGAACGATTTTCTTGAGTTCTTCGATCAGCGGTTGGAGTTCCTGGGCCACTGAATCCCAGACGATATCCTCATCGACGTTCATGTAGTCGTGCACAATTTTACTTCGCATGCCTACGATGGCCTCCCACGGAATTTGCGGATGCCGCTCACGAAACTGCACAGAAACGCGGCGAGCGGCCTCGCCGATCACCTGAATGAGATGCGTGAGCGCTAAGCGGAGGGCGAGGTCGCTATCGTAATTTTGACGGGTCTTTCCACGAGCCAAGGAGAGTGCTTCGTGAGCCTTATCCAGCATATGGCCGACATAGACGATCTCATCTTTCGGCATACTGAATCTCGGCGTCGGCCAGCACCTGATTCCGAATCCGGCGGTTCAGAAATTTTTCCGTGACGAGATCGACTTTTCGTCCATCTAACAAGAGAGAAAGTTCCTTTTCCATTTTCATCAAACCGATAAACCCAGGCCCATGGTCCGGCTCAAACTCCACCAGTACATCCACATCGCTGTCCGGACGGTAATCTTCCCGGAGCACTGAACCGAACAGCGATAGTTTCTGAATGTGGTGACGGCGGCAGAATTCCGCCATTTTCTCTTTGGAAATGTTGATGCGAGCCTTGTTGATCATAGCGTACCTGCGTATCCCTCTTCGATGGCCGTGGTCATCGCTTGCAAATCGGCTTGACCGACCACGCCTGAGAACTTCAGTAAGTCCTTGCCGGAAATCCCTCCGGTTGCGGGCGCAAGGCCTTTCGCAAAGGCCAAAACTCGCTCCTGCTCCTCTTCAGGCAACCGAGCCATTCGCTGAAGCAGTTCCTCTTGTAGTTTCGGGCTCATCGTCGCATGCTCCATTCAGTGAGATTATCCTAATTCTTCCTAGCCTGGGTCAAGAAACCGCGAATCTCCCGAGGGAAAGAAAAAGGGGACAGCTACTTTTCCGCACAATCTTGACAGCCCGCCGATGGCAACGGACGAGCCCGCTCGTGGTTCCTACGCTCCGCTTTGCTCCGAGCTACAGGCCATAGGCTCTTCAGCATCCTCCAGGACAAGAACACGTGCATATGCTGAATTCCCTGATGTCGCAGGTGGTGGGGGCTGGCAGGAGCGGAGGTCACNNGGCGGAACAGGAGGAATGAGCGGCTCTAGCTGGGCAATCAGTGCGGGGATATGAGTCATCACGGTTTTCCAGACAAGTACGGGAACAATGTCGCCATACTCATGAGCCAAGACGTTCCGTTGTGCGATGATCTTCTGCCCAAGGGATTTCCTGGTGGGACTGCTTGAACGAACCCGACACACGACGGGCCGCTTCACCGAGAATTTCAAGGCACCGCTCTACAGCGGATTGAACCATATCGTCCTTGAGATACCGATCGAGCGTCAGTCCTCCGTATACTTCTGGATGCGACGTGCCGCCTCTACCATGTCCCACAAGTGGGCGGCATCACGTGCTTCAGGCAGCAAAGATCACCTGCCGTGTACGAAGGATCTCATGGCGCCGGAAAGGGTTTCGCAGCCCTGACTTCCCGACAAGATCAATCGACCGTCCAACCAGTCGGCTCAGCTCCTCCTCGATTTCAACAAAATCAAACAACGAGGGGGTCGCCTGGGCATCAAAGTCTACGAGCGCATCCACATCGCTGTCCGGACGAAAATCGTCGCGTAAGACAGACCCGAAGAAGGCCAGCTCTCGAATCCCATGCCGTCTACAAAATGAGGCGATGCCCTGCTTCTGAATGCCTAGTTTGGCTTCTACTGTCATGGCGTCCCCTACCGAGCACTGAAATTCGTTGCTGTGCGGAAAAAAACGGAGTCAAACGCCCTGCGTCCCTTGCTTCCTTGCATGCCGTGCCGCAATGAGAATATCTAGAATATCCAATAGATAGAGTCGTGAAATTGGAGGCAGGCTACTTTTTGTGGGTAGCCCTGTCAATCCAATTGGTGCTGACCTCAACGGGAAGGCAGGCCTTGCCATCGCATGTGGGGGTGATTAAAACGGTGGAGTATTACCGGCTATATCCATTGACCCGTGGTGTGTCGAAGGGTAGGGTGAGCCACGGAAAAATTTAGGGGGGCTGCTTGTGGCGGACTTAGATCAGAGCCAAACACCTTCCACAGTCACATCCCCCCTTGCGCATATTCTCAAAACCCTATTCGGCTTCTTTTTTATTGCGGCGGGTGGGAATCACTTTCTGAACGAGTCGTTTTATCTGCGCATGATGCCGCCGTACCTGCCTTGGCATGAGGCGCTGGTGGTGTTAAGCGGTCTGGCTGAGATGGCGCTTGGTGCACTCCTCCTGATACCTCGAACCTCACGCTGGGGAGCTTGGGGGTTGGTGGTTCTGTTGATCGCGGTGTTCCCGGCCAATTTCCAGATGGCGCTACATCCGGAGACGTTTCCGGAGTTCAACCCGATAAGCCTCTGGGCGCGGCTTCCGCTTCAACTGGTGCTGATCGCTTGGGCCTCTTGGTATACGCGCCAATCTGCTCTTTCAGGCCAGTCTCACGCTTGACTTTGGCGTCGGCTGGCCGTCACTATCCCCCGCTAGTCGGTGCTCTCAGGAAGGCCTTGCGCGAAAGGATATCCGTGTTATGTGGAGTAAGAACTTTCTCTTTCGAATTCACGATGCCACACCCCTGGCTCAAACCGAAAATGAAGTGTTTCACGACGCCGACCAGGTCTTGGATGGCACCGGACTCCAATTGGAAAAGCTGGTGTCGGTCTGGATTCAGGGCGATGGGGATGAGCAGCCTGAGAGTTTTACGAACGTCTATGTCCGCACGGCCATGCTGGACATGCAGAAGCGTGCCGGATTTTTGCAACCGATTCAGGGCCGCACGCATCAGATCCGCCAACTCTTGACCACCGAGCAGAAGACGTTCCTGCGCACCTGGCTGGATCAGTCCTATCCGACGGCCTGGGCCGCCACGGACGAGCACATTCGCCTGATTTTTGACGCCGAGTAAGCGCGTGCCTGCGGGACTCTCGAAGATAGGCCGGTGGGTGATTGGCGGCATGCTGCTCTTGCTGGGTGTCTCCTGGGCTGCGGGGCCCTCCTTCGCCGAGGTCTCCATTGAAGTGTTCTATGCGCCGGAGGATCTCCCTGGTGAGCGGCTCGTTCATCTGTATAACCAGGCAACGCACTCGATCTATGTGGCCATGTACAGTCTGACCTTTCCTCCCGCCGTGGAAGCCTTAATCTCAGCGAAGAAGCGCGGAGTGGATGTGCGGGTGCTGACGGATCGTGAGCGGGCCAATGATCCCAAACAGCGGATGGCCTTGGACACGTTGCGCTTGGCTGGCATCCCGGTGCGGATCAATCAGCACGATGCGCTGATGCATCTGAAGCAAGTGGTGGTGGATGAGGACGTGAATACCTCCGGCTCGATGAATATGACGACCAGTGGGCACAGATATAACGATGAGCGGCTGGATGTGATTACCGACCGCGCGACGACGTTACGAGCGAAACAGAAGTTTCTCTCTCTGTGGAACGACCACATTCGCTTTCACCCGTGGGAGCCTATGCCATGACCGCCCAGCCTATGCCGTCCCAAGTTGATGTTGTCGTGGTGGGCGCGGGTGGGGGCGGAGCCGTGTTGGCCTTAGCGTTAGCGCAACGGGGCATGAAGATTATGGTGCTGGAGCGAGCGCCGGGACCACCGGGCGGCTTGCGCGGAGAAATCCTTCAGCCGAACGGGCAGCAGATTCTGGAGACGCTGGGGTTGCTGCATCGTTTGCCGGCCAACGGGGTGCATCCCGTTCGGGTCTTCAATTTTTGTCGGGTGGGTGGCGAGCGGCTCTGCACCATCGACTATGACATGTTGCCGCCTCCCTATAATCGCGCGATTGTCACCTTGCCCAATGTGGTCCACCACGTCATCTTGGATGCGCTGGAGGAGACGGCACCGGGGGCGCTACGATACGGCACGACGTTCAAAGGATTAGTGCGCGACGGCGGGCGAGTGGTCGGGGTGGACGTGGAGTCTGGCGGTCAACAGTCTCGCGTGCTGGCGCGGTTGGTCGTGGGTGCCGATGGGGCGCTGTCACAGGTGCGGGAGGCGTTGGGCATTCAGACCTCCCTCTATCGCTATCCGGAAGGCTATCTCATTGGCCTGCTCGACAATCAGGATGGCCTGACGGAATCACGCTATTTTGTGGGGCATAAAACCATCTTGGGTGTGTTCCCTGCGACCAGCGGGAAGGTCTACCTCTTCTATATGATTCCTGCTGACTCGATGCCCCAGATTCAGGCGCGTGGGCTGGAGCCCTTGCGGCAGGCGTGGACGGCGATCGAGCCCTCCTTGGCACGGACGTTTGCCGGTCTGCATGCCTGGACGCAGACCGCCTACATGCCGACGGGACGGGTGAAGACGACGACTTGGGTGGCGGATGGCGCGGTGTTGCTGGGCGATGCCGCGCATGCGATGAATCCCCATGCCTCGCAGGGGCGGATGCAGGCAATGGTGGATGCGATGGCACTGGCCGATCTGATTCCCGGGTGGGTAGAGCGGGACACCTGCTCGGCGCAAGCCTTATCGGTCTACGAACAACGCCGTCGGCCCTATGTCGAGATGCTCCAAGGTCTGGCTGATGAGCAGGTGGTTTTTTGGAATACGGGCAATCCAGTGTTGGCCTTCCTGCGCGATCGCGTGTTCCGCACTCTGGATCGCAATGCGCGTCTGCGCTATGCGGTGTTGATGACAACGGCGGGTTTTCGGACCACGCGGCCGTTTGGATTGCTGGATCGTGTGATCGCTGCCGGATTTCTCCCGGACCCACGTGCGAATCAGCTGCCATCGGATGCGGGGTCCGTGGGCGCCGCCCGCTGACGATCTGCTAGAGTTCTCATAATAGACTTCTCATAAAGGAGTGTTCATGCCAGCTTTGCCAACCCTCGCCTTGCCCGCTGATGTGCAGCAACTGCTGCGTCGTTATGTGAAGGACGTCACCAAGCTCTATGGCTCGTCGTTGGACGGGCTTGTCATGTATGGGAGCGCGGCGGGCGGTGAATTCTTGCCGGGCCGCTCAAATATCAATCTGCTGATGGTCTTACAGGAACCAGTGTTTCCGAAGCTTCAGCAGTATGCCCCACTGCACCGCACCTGGAAGAAGGAGCAGATTGTGGTGCCGCTGTTTCTGACAGAGGCCGAGTTGCGGGCGTCCTGCGAGCTGTTTCCACTCGAATATCTTGAGATGCAGGAACAGCATGTCGTGTTGGTCGGCCGCGATCCGTTTCTGGACCTGGTGATCGACACCCGTCTCCTGTCGTCGCAGTGTGAACAAGAACTACAGGGAAATATGATTCGTCTGCGACAACGTATTATCGAAGGGGGCGCGACGGCGGAAGCCATGCTGATGGTGTTGCCATACTCGCTCACCGCGATGCTGACGGGGGTACGAGGGGTGTTCCGTGTGCTGGGTCGTCCACGAGCCGCTTCGACCGATGCTCTCTTGGATCAACTCCAGGAGGTATTAGGGGTCGATCCAAAACCCTTTCACGATGTGCTGGGGATGAAGCGAGGCATTGTCAGTCCAGGGCCGGCCGAGGCGCCTCGCTTGTGTGAACGGTATGTGGCGGCGATGGAAGCACTCGTTCGTGAGGTGAAGCCTCGCCTGAAGCAGGTGGGGTCATGATTCACAGGAACCGTTTCCGTTCAAAGGCGGTGTTATCGAGTGTGGGCATGTTCCGGCCACAGGTGGTCGTGATGGTCTTGGTCTTGATCTGCTGTGGCGTCGGTCTTGGCGATCGGAGTTGGGCGGTGCAGAGCCATGGCACCACCGATCTGCCTGAGCCGCTGGGGTATGTCAGTGACCACGCTGGGGTGTTGAGTGCTGAATGGAAAGCGCGCATCCGCTCCGTGTGCCAGGACCTGGAGCGCAAAACCGGAGTGGAACTGGTGATCGTCACTGTCGCCTCTTCCTCACCCTATCCGACGATCAATGAATTTGCCTCGGCACTGTTTCAGCGCTGGGGCGTGGGGAGTGCGCAAAAGGATCATGGCGTGCTGATCTTGGCCGTGCCAGACGGACCGCCGCGGGCGACGGTCACCGTCGGTCGTGCATTGGTGGGGGTGATCACTCCCAAGGTGCTGGCAGAGGTCGGGAGTCAGTCCCTCGATCCTGAGTTCAAGAAGGGCGACATCGGGGAAGGGCTCTATCGGGCCACGGTGGCGTTGGCTACGACCGTGCAGCATGTGCGGGTAGGCGATCCGTTACGGACCCACATCAAAGGCCTTGGGATTTTCATCACCCTCACGACGGGGTTCGGTGCCCTCTGGTTTCTGTGGTGGATCAGCCGTCCTGATCTTCGACATCCCTACCGGCGTCTCCGGCAAGGACAGTTCTGGGGAAGCGGACAAGGTGGGTTTGGCGGCAATTTTGGCGGCTTTGGGGGCGGGACCAGCGGCGAAGGCTTCACCTAACAGGAGGGTGAAACCGTCCGCCGGCGGCTTGCTCGCGGCATTTGGATGCACCAGGTACCGCAAGGGGCGGCGTTGCCTCTTCGCTAACCGGGGTTTTTCTGGATAGCCTGTTTGTTCTCGTGTCGTTCCGTCTCGTGCTTGGCTCCACGTCGGGCCTAGAGGTAGGTGGAACGCCAGGTTCTAGCCTGGCTAGTGGACACAGGAGGCATAACCTGTGACGCAGTTACCGCTTTGAGGGGTACCCACATCACAGGTTGATGAAGGAGATGATGGTTGGTCGGCGCCTTGCGTGAAGCGTACGCTTAGCGGCGCGGCACGGGGCGTCCTTCTTCCAGATCTTGCAAATCGGCCCACGCGGTGAGGTCGGTTCGTGATGGATCGACGGCGTCGCGGAGTGTATTGAAATAGTCCTGCTTCTCTGGCGTACTGGGCCCCCGGCTCAGCATTATCCGGTTCCATTCTTCCAACTCAGCAGGCGGGTGCGTGGGGGTCGCGTGGCGGAACCAGTCCGCCACGCCCTCGTCGGTTGGATTGGCCTTCACCGCCGCGGTGAACTGATCGGCTGTAAGCCCCACAACACTCAACAGCCGTTCGTCCATCGGACAGGGATAGATATATTCCCCTTCCGTGCCGGCAAGGACTGCTCGGCACTTGTCGATCATTCTGGCCAGGTGCACATACCCCTCCAGCGTGACGCGCATGCTGCGTGGAAATGTCTTTCGAAGATCCATCGCGCCTACTAAAGCAGTTTAGAATTTGTGAAGGTGAGGCTTTTCACCACGACTTCGTTGTTCTCATAGGTGATGATCCGTCTGGTCGCCGGAAGATCCGAGGCGCCGACGCGGACATGGGTATCGGTGAAACTCTCGACGTTGGTGAGACTCCCGTCTTTCGGCGAGTAATAGTAGACGGTGTAGCGGGTGGTGATCAGCTTGTTATCCTGGGTCTGCGCACTATCCTCCACGTTGATCGTAAAGGCCATGTGCGGCATGCGGCGGTTGATCTGCGTGATACGCCCATCCTTCACGCGATAGGAGGAATTCATCCCATCGCCGTTTATTGTGAGCCTGGGCCCGAAGGGGTGGGTAAGGTCCTGATCCAGCGTGAGCGGATATTTGCCATCGGCCTCATCGAAGCTGCGTGGTGCACGATGGACGGCGATCATGCCGATTTGCNNCCGTTCACATTGATGGTGAGATCGGCCTGGAACCCCTTGAAATCCGGTTGCCAGCGGGCTGTCCGTTCGAAGGCGCTACGGAGCACCTCACGGGCTTTAGGGTCGTCTTGGACATCGGTCGTGGTCTGCTGGCGGGTATGAGTTTCCATGAGCGGCTCCTTAAAATAATGAGTGAATGGATGTGCAAGCGAGTACACACCGGTCACGCAGTCGCGTGACCGGGTGATTATACGGGACGGTTGTCCCAGAGCTCAAACGCCGGAATTCATTTCAAGAAAAGTCTCACTATCAATGATTTGTGCGGAAAGATTGGGTGGTGACGCCATTCAGCTCGCATGAGCCGAGGCATCAAGAATTCGTGGCGTGTAGGGAGACGCCTCTGGTATTGGCAGGTTTTGCTGATGTATAATCGTACGGTTTACTCTGGGATGAGTCTATTCTCAAAAGGGGAAATGTTCTCATGGAACGTCGAGCCGCGTCGCATACAGAAGAAGAAGAAATGGATCAGCGCCGCCATCTGTTGGAATTAGCGCGGAAGGGCGATCTCAAAGCCATCAGCAAACTGTTCGAACTGTATCAGGTTCGTGTGGTGTCTGGGGATGCGTATACCAAAGGACGCATTCCTAAGTGGCCGGGGATGCATCCTGTTAAGGCTCCCGCGCCGGCGACACATTCGACGAAACCCGCAAAGGCAGAACCTGCTCCAAAGCGTGCCAAAGCAGCGCCGGCTCGCCCTGCTGCAAAGCGAACGGCGAAGGCCAAAGCCCGCTGACCTGTCATCTGGTTGTGTCTTAGGGCTCCGGCCAAGTCGGTCACTGGACCACGACCCGGAGCCCCCCATCTGCAAGTTTCTTCGCAATCGTCTCCGCCACCTGCTGCTCTCCACGGTACACGACGGCACTGCCTTGATGATCGATCTGCCAAGCTAACTCAAAGGCTTTCGACGGGGTCATTCCCGGAATGATGTGGCAGAACAGTGCGATGACTTGCTGGTAGGTATGGCAGTCGCAATTGTAGACGACGACGCGGGCTTCAAACCCATCCCTCGTTCCAGTCGTCACATCTTCAATGGTGTCTGGTGTGGACACCGTGGTTTCGACGGTACTCATGCTCGGCTGCGATTCTAGCAAGCTCTTCCTCTAGGACGCCAGACTGACTCCTCCTGGCCGATCCGATACATGCTTTACAGGCACAGCTCATGGGTGAGGGCGAAGCCATCGCGCTCACGGGACCGTTCAAGGAGATGGTAGTGCGACGGGCTATCCGTCACCGCCTGAAGGGAAAGCTGTGTGGCTAGACGAACGGTATATGCCCCGGCTGCAGCCGTTTTGACTAAGGCGAGGCCATACTCATAGGTATAGGCGTCAGTGAGTGAATGGGTGGGCTTGCTGAGCGTGCGTATCATATCTACAGAGAAAGAATAGGAGATCCAATCCTCGTGGGTGAGTGCTAGAAAGGCTGCTGGACCTGGGACAAGGGTCGATCCAATTCTCATACCGTGCGACCAGTCGAAGAGCCCTCGTTGAAACCGACGATCTGAGGTCATGGCGTGGTGAAAGAGTCTGCGCCAGACTGGATCGTGGAGATCTCGCTCAACCATTATCGTGATGTCCTGATCCAATGGTCCGCTGACCGAGTGCCCCTGGATCATGCGCCCGTGTGCCAGCAACTCGGGATGGGCATCTCCCATCCGATCCTGATAGGCCATCAGGCCAGCCATGGCCGTTAAGTGAATCGCCATGTAATCGCGAAAATGAATGACGGCGAAACGGGCCAGTAGGTTGTGCAGTGTCGTCTCGTGGCAGAGATGAAACGGATAGTACAGCGCCTGGTTGGGTAAAGAATCTGTCATGATCGACGGGACTGGATTATACTGCACCGCTGATGGCCTTTGCGCTGAAGAATATCGCTCCTCTCGATTTTCTGCTGATCCTCGCACCCGTGGCGCTGGCACTGGCCTGGCTCCATATGGATCCGACCCTGGTGTTTGTCGTGTCAGGGATCGCCATCATTCCTTTGGCTGGCCTGATGGGGCGAGCCACTGAGCATTTAACCTCCCACGTCGGCGCCGGATGGGGAGGATTTCTCAACGCCTCTCTGGGTAATGCCGCAGAAATGATTATCGCGTTGGTCGCCTTGCACAAAGGCCTCCATGATGTGGTTAAAGCGTCACTGACGGGTTCCCTCATCGGCAACATGTTGCTCGTGTTGGGTTTCTCCATGGTGGCGGGGGGGATGAAATATGAGCGCCAATCGTTTAACCGAACTGCCGCGGGAATGGGATCGAGCCTCCTGCTCCTCGCGTCGATCGGGTTGGTGGTGCCGGCGTTGTTTCACTATACCGCTGCGGCATCTGGCGCGGCGGTCGAGGCGGAGTTAAGTCTTGAGATTGCCGTCGTCCTGTTTGCGATCTATCTGCTGAACCTCCTCTTCTCTCTGAAAACACATCGACACTTGTTTGCCGGTGAGGGGGTCGAAGCCGAGGACATGGGGGAACGGCCCTGGAGCCGCAAGCGATCCGTGGCGGTGTTGGCGGGTGTCACCATTGCGATTGCCTTGTTGAGCGAGACCCTCGTGGGGGCGGTGGAGGTCGCCGCTCATCGTCTTGGACTCACCGAGGTTTTTATCGGGGTTATCGTGGTGGCATTGATTGGCAACGCCGCGGAGCATTCCACCGCGGTGCTCGTCGCGCGAAAAAATCATATGGATTTAGCGCTGGGGATTACGATTGGCTCAAGCTTGCAGATTGCGTTGTTTGTCGCGCCCATGCTGGTGTTCGTCAGCTATCTGATCGGCACCCCATTGGATTTAATCTTCACGCCGTTTGAAGTGGCGGCGGTGACGATGTCAGCGCTGATCGTCGGCTTTGTGGCCATGGATGGGGAGTCGCATTGGATGGAAGGCGTGATGCTGATCGGGGTGTACGTGATACTAGGGATCGCGTTCTATTTCTTGCCGGGGTAAGTAGGGCTGGTGCGGCCGGTGCTTACCACTTGTCCATGTCGATGACTTCCGTGGCGTCCCACAGGTTTTTCCACTCCGCATCTGCCAAGGCATATTCACGGTCCCGTTCCGTGGTAATGGCGATATCTTTGGGCGGAGCCTGCTCCTGAGATTCGACTTCGCTTGCCGCAGAGTCGACCACCTTCGGGCGTTTCTTCGAAGGGTCCATGTTAACCGGCATGATGGGTACCTCCAGCCACTCTATTCCTACCCCCTCGTTGAAGGGATGTCAAACCTTGGGCTATCTGTCCTAGCTGTTATGGGAAAATTATAACAGATTTAAGGACTGTCTGACATGTCGTAGGTAGGTGGCTGCGCTTTGGGCGAGGGCTGGGGGCTGAGCGTCCCAGGTTTCAAACAGGCCAGATTTCTGCTCGTTAAAGATGTGAATCCGCAGGCGGGATTGGGTGTCGTCCGTTGAGGTAATGGTGGCTTCGACTCGGCTTCGGGTGACGCCAAATGGCCCAAGGAGCAGTCGATTCCACCAGGTCGAAATCTCGTTGCGGAATCCGGTGGTGAGGGTGTTGCTGTCGTCGACTTGTGAGTGTACCTGATAGCCGTCAGCGGTGAGAATCTGGACCAGCGCCTCCTGAACCTGCTGGGGCGGGCTGGGGATGACGGCATCAATGGAGTCTGTCGGCTGGGTCGTTGAGAGGATCGTACAGGCGGGTAGACATGCCAAGAGGAAGAGACAACGCAGTGAGATGACGCAGGACGGAGAGGCTGGTTTCATCAAGATCCTCGCTCAGCAATGCGTTCCCTTGCACCGTGGTGCCCACAGGCTAGGCCTTGAGCCGGTACACCAGATGCGTATCGGTTTGCGCAACCCCTTCGATGACATGGATCTTTGCTAAGACTAACGCCGTGAGGGCGTCTTGGCCCGACACCTCCACCATGGCGAAGATGTCCGGCTTGCCCCAACAGGGATCGATGGTCTTAATCTCGGGAATTTCAGCCAGCGCCTTGACCACGCTGGCTGTGTGGCCGGGCAACACGTTGATCAACACATAGGCGCGATCAGATATCGTGGGGGGAGTGCCCTCAGAGTGTTCGTCCATTGCCCTGTGCGATCTGGAGTGAAGTATCGAGGGGGCTTTGCGAGATGCCCCGAACGACACCACGTTCGAGTTGGCCTGCTTGCCACCACCTAGAAACCAAAGCCGCCCATTCGCCATCCGAGTCCTCGCCGGTGTAGCGTTTACCTCTTCAGCGATCACACATTCCGATCGCCGCCGCGTGAAGCTAACGGAACGCGGCTGGGGAAGTCAACGCCTTTCTTGTCGCTGTGGGCTCCCACTTGTCCCCATCATGTGACTTCGTTACACTCCACCGCCGCACCGCCGCTTCATGTGAAGCAAGTGCTTCATCCAGACGATTCCCTATCCCACCACTTGAGAGGTTCCCCATGAGAATGTCGTGTGCCAAGGTCACCCGTACTGCACGCCACGGGACTGTTCGGGTCAACGGGGAAGAACGGTGAAGCGCCGCATAAGTATGGCTTGTGGACCGTGTTGGCCCGCGTGGATTCTGGCAGGGCTGGTCCTCCTGCTCTCTCCATCCACCAGTCTCGCAATAGAAGCGACCGATCCCTGGACGCTCCAACTGAAGGTGACGACCTTCGCCATCGACTTCGAAAAGCAGGGGCTTGAGGACAACACCTTCATCAAGGGCATTGGGCGTGACACGACGCTCATGGGCAATCTGATCACGGTCACTGCCATGCGGCGGCTCACGCCAACGCTCGGCGTGGAAATGGGGATCTTTGCCACGATGCCATTCGGGCATGCGCACGAGATGTCGGCGGTACGGCCCGTGGCGCGGCTGACCTACACCCCGGTTCCTGGGGTCACAGGGACATTCGGCACCTTGCAGGGCCCGCATGATCAGTTGTTCGATGCTGTGTTCGACGATAGCAATCGGTTTGTGCGACCGCTTGAACAAGGCGGGCAGGTGCGGGTGGATTTGCCCTGGTATCGCCAGGATCTCTTTGCAAACTGGGAACAAACCTTCGGCGGTTTTCAGCCGAAACGCTACGATGTCGGCTATGCGGGACAACTCCGATTCGACTGGCTACGCTTCAACGGGCAAGTTCATCTGGTGGAGAACGGGAGAGCCTATCTCAAGCTGGATCGGTCGTTCGATACCCGGCAAAACCTGGTCACGGCCGCCGGGCCAGAATTAGCCCTGCAGCCATCGCGTTATCTCCCGGTGCCGGAGTGGTGGCGCGAAATCGGAGTGCGCGTACAGTATCTGACGAGTCGTGACGATCCCAACGCGGCACGAGGTGGGGATACGACACGAGGGCGAGGTTACGAGGCGCAGGCGTGGGTGGATCTCGACGGGTGGCGGTCTCGCATCGGCTTCTGGCGTGGACGACACTTTATCAGCCAGCAAGGCGATCCGGAGTATCGGATTGGCAACTTCACGGAGGTGGGGCTGACGAAAACCATCTCGATCACCGAAGGCGCGTCGCTGGAATTCGGCGGGCAGGTCCGCAAGATGTCCAGTTTCACCAGTGGGCAAGTGCAGGGGGTTCGCTATGTGAATCAGGCGTTCTTCGCGTTGAATTGGAGTCTGGATAGCCGTCGCGATCCCCTGGCCGATCTGTTCGCCTGGCCGTCGCCGGTGGTGAGTGACACCCCTACGGCCGCGGAGCGGCGGCTCACGGTCAAGCTCGATACCCTTGCCTATGCCTACAATGTGCAGTTTCCTGGGGTCGATCGTGTGAACGGACGTGCGTTGCCGAATCCCACCTACCTCGGCGCCTACGCGGCGCCGGTGCTGTATTATCAGATGACACCACGACTGACGGTGGTCGTCGGGGTATTTCTTGCTGCCCCCGTGGGCTCGCTTCAGCCGCATCATGCTGTGCAACCGATCATGTCGGGACAATACCAACTGGCCGAACGTTCGACGATGACGGCCGGCACCATCGACCGGAACCATCCGTTGCTGGACGCGGTGTTCGACGATGCTATGTTGTTCCGCCGTCCCATCGAGCAAGGGTTTCAGTGGACGGTCGCGAGGCCCTCCTATCGACAGGATCTGTTCATTAATTGGTATCAGGTCGAAACCAGCGCCAAGCCGGAACGGTTTGATGTGGGGTATGCCGGTCAGTGGCAGAAGAGCGTGTTCCAATTCAACGGCCAGCTCTACTGGGCGCACGACGGCGGAGCGCAATTTTCGGAGTCGCGTCAACACGGCGGCTTGAATCGCACGGCCTACAATAACTTCCAGATCGCGTTCGGCCCCGGACTTTCCGTGCATCCTGGGGAGTATGCGTCGTCGCTCGCCGTTGTGCGGGAGATCGAAGTCGCGGCCTATTACCTGACCGACCGGGACGAGCCGACCCCGCGCGCGCAGGCCATGACGTATGGGCGCGGGTATTTGCTCACCGCCGGGGTGAACGTGGCGGGGTGGCGGCCGTATCTTAGCTTCTGGCGAGGGGAACACTTCGTGTCCGCACAAGGCGACCCGGCCTATGCCGCGCACCATTTTACCGAGTATGGCGTGGTGAAAGATCTCGTCCTTCGCCCGGGGCTGACGGCTCGGATCGGAGCGCTGGCTCGCACCATCGAGCAACATGTCACGCACACGGAATACCTTATGCTCAATTGGTCGTGGGATCAGTCGCCGTGGCGCGGGTTCTGTCAGCGGCAGAATTTACTTCATCGAGAGGAGTCGCCATGCGCGCTCTAGGTATTGGACTTATCGGGTTAGGCCGGCATGGTCTGCGCTATGCCACGCATCTAGCCAAGGGCGATATCGCCGATGGGAAGTTGATCGCGGTGTCCCGGCGTGATGCGGTCGTGGGTAAGGCGGCGGCCGCATCTCTCCACGCATACTATTACACCGACTATCGGGACTTGATTCACGATCCCAAGGTTGAGGTGGTAGTCGTGGTCACGCCGCCGGCACTCGCGCTTCCCATTTGTCTGGAGGCCGTTCGTGCCCGTAAGCCGCTGTTGATTGAAAAGCCTTTGGCAATCACCGGGGCGCAGGCCCACGAAATGGTGCAGGCAGCCGAGCAGGCCGGCGTGCCGTTGATGACGGCGCACACGCTGCGCTTTGAACCCGTTCTGCAGGAGTTTCGGGCTGCGATCCCGACGGTTGGCACGAGGCGTTATCTGACGCTGACCTCACGGGTGGAACCGCGTCCGCAAGGGCCCTATCGCGCCGATGAATTCGGCGGACGCGGCGTCTTGCTGGAAATCGGCATCCATCTGCTCGACGCCATCCGAGTCTTGACCGGTGACGAGGTTGCCGACGTGCAGTGTGAGATGGAGCGTCTTGAGTCAGGCGGGCCGGAAGTTCGCGTCTGGGCCAGTCTCAGGACGACGAGCGGCTTTCCCGTTCTGCTGGATGTGTCTCGTGTGACTCGTGGGCGTGTGAGTCGAGCCGAATGGGTGGGAGCGGAGGGGCAGCTTCAGGTTGATTGGATGCATCACCGGCTCGTGAGAACCGAAGCTGGGCTGGCGCGTCAGGAGCAGGCGATCACCCCAGCGCCAACGGTGGTGGCCACGCTCACGGCATTTCTGAACGCCATTCAGCACGGCACTCCGCCACCCATCTCAGGTCTCGATGGGCAGCGGGCTGTCGAGATCGCCGACGCCTGTTATGAGGCGGCTGCGACTGGTGCTCGTGTGTTCGTCAACCGCCGGTAGGGGGATTTACGTTTCCGCGACGATATGCGTATCGGTTTCCTCCACGCCATCGATGGTGTGGATTTTTGAAATCACCACATCTGACAGCGCCTTCTCGTCCTGCACGTTGATGAAGGTGAAAATGTCTGGCTGGCCGAAACAGGGATGGGCCTGCTCGACACCCGGAATCTTTTTCAACGTCTTGATGACCTCCTTGGTCCGTCCTGCCTTTACCTTAATCAGAATGTACGCTTTCGTGGCCATGACACAGTCCTCCTTTGTGAGCGTTCACTATAACCCTGGTTCAATGCGTGGGGACAACGTCCCCGGTGCCTGGTGTGCGGCACCGCCGGGCATCTCCTGGCGGCGTGCGGAAAAAACCGCGTGAATGTCCTTGCCCTGTGCGGTGAAGTGTTGACGGGCTTGGGTAAATATCTGACTCAGCAGAAGAAAATCTGAATGGTCGAGGTAGAACGGACGGAATCCCTCGGCTAACTGTCCGTCAGCCCAGCGGCTCTCGACAGACAAGTGTTCGACCACCGCTTCGAGGATCTGGGAGGTCCAGCCCTGCTGACGAAAGGTGGCGATCGTTGATGCGGTAGCGTCCTTCAACGTGGGTTCCAGGGCCTCTTGGAATGCCGCGCGGATGGCGGGGTGGTCACTCTTCATAAACGCCGATTGAAACTGAATCACGCTCTTGATTACCCGATTGGCTTCAGGCGTCTGTTCTGGCGGCAAGGCCTCCGCATCCTGAAACGTCGCCAACAAGGCCATCACGCTGCCAACCTGGCCAGCTGAGGCGCGGCCTCGCGAGGGAGCCGAGTCTAGGGTGGAGGTCGGCGTGGATATATGCGAGGCCGCAAGCGAGCCTTCGGGGTAAGGAGGTCGAGGGCCGCTGTCAACGGCGGCTAGGGTTGTCATCGGTGCAATTAGGACGATGAACCAGGCAAGAGCAGGGAGAATCACACGCGGTACTCGGCGATCAAGGGCAAACATGCCCGGCATTATACACAATTCGCACCAAAACCAGTGTGACACCTGTTTCGCAGGCAGGGTTCCGTCAAAGTCGCCTGCGGGGATATCGAGCACGGGAGTCTGACCGTCTGAAG
>CXWL01122455.1_pt1 | contig 28212 bp, 16 predicted proteins | sample 590931 | NCBI WGS metagenome assembly CXWL01 (sample SAMEA3498368, study PRJEB10139) | groundwater metagenome | biome: water well; material: biofilm material | place: Germany | collected 2015-04-27 | reverse complement strand
GCCCTATCTTATGCCTGGTCGGACCTCCTGGCGTGGGGAAAACATCCCTCGGCCAGTCCATTGCCAAAGCCTTGGGGAGAAAATTCGTGCGGGTATCCTTAGGCGGTGTTCACGACGAAGCGGAAATGCGTGGCCACAGACGCACCTATATAGGAGCACTCCCCGGAAAAATAATTCAGGCGCTTAAAAAAACCGGCACCCGTGGTTGTGTAATGATGCTCGACGAAATTGACAAACTCGGCACTGGCATTCATGGCGATCCATCTGCCGCACTTCTTGAAGTGCTTGACCCTGAACAAAATTGCAATTTTCAGGATAATTACCTCGCTGTACCTTATGATCTGTCGCAAGTCTTATTCATTGCCACCGCCAATGTGCTTGACCCAATTCCCGGGCCCTTGCGGGATCGTATGGAAGTGCTGCAGCTTGCTGGCTACACACTAGAGGAAAAACGGGAAATTGCCCGTAAATATCTGGTGTCCAGGCAAATTCAGGACTGTGGTTTGACACCGGTGCAGATTGACATAAGTGATGCCGCTCTGACCGCGATTATTCGGGATTACACACGTGAAGCAGGTGTGCGCAACCTTGAGCGTCAGATCGGTACGATTTGTCGTCGTGTCGCGGTTCGCATTGCGGAGGGAGAAAGCCTGTCGGTGCATGTTGACGAGGCTGATTTAGTGAAAATTCTCGGCCCTGCAAAATTTGAAAATGAAGTTGCGCTAAGGTCAGGCTTACCTGGTGTTGCGACGGGGTTGGCATGGACTCCAGTTGGTGGTGACATTCTGTTTATAGAAGCTAGTCGCACGGCAGGGAGCGGCCGGCTTATTCTAACCGGCCAGCTTGGCGATGTAATGAAAGAGTCGGCACAGGCGGCATTGACGCTGGTGAAATCGAAGGCAACTGCGTTTGAATTGGATATTGCCATTTTTGAAAAGACAGATGTACACATACATGTCCCTGCTGGTGCTATCCCGAAAGATGGGCCAAGTGCGGGAGTTGCTATGTTTATCGCTTTGGCATCACTTTTTGTCGATAGGCCTGTACGAAGTGACATAGCCATGACAGGTGAAATCAGCCTGCGAGGATTGGTGTTGCCTGTAGGGGGAATTAAAGAAAAAGTGCTCGCAGCAATTGCGGCTGGAATAAAAACGGTGATGCTGCCGGAGCGTAATCGTAAGGACCTGGAAGATATACCTATTTCAGCAAAGCAGCATATAGAATTTATTTTCTTAGAAAACCTTGAGCAGGCTGCTCATGCGTCAATCCTGCAAAAGGAAATAGCGGCAAGTTAATGATCCGGGTCAGCAGGCTCAGGAAAAAGACGTATTAAAATTGATTTCCCGATGTTTTGTGAATTTTAAAATGTGAGTAGAACAAGTGAAATTATAAATACAGGAAAATATAAATGTAAAAAACATTATTTTTTCTCTGATTTACTCGAACTTACTGTGAACCTGGAGAGGCCGGATATGGAAAAGTCAGAATCGGAAGTTCAACTGGCTCGGTTCGTCGAGGATCTAAGTGCCACTTTATTTGATCTACGCGATGCGCTTAATGACTTATCATTGGCAATCAAGGACTGGCAGTTCGAGAATGATGTTGAAAAAAGAAAAGCTGCTGAGATAACCGTTCTTCAATTAATTCAACGGCTCGCACCTGACCAGGATCACAGCTCATCTTAAGAAAATCAATAAGTCTTTACTTTCACTGCCGTGAGCCTAATGGCTCAGTATTTGTCGGATGCCACTTTTAATCCAGTCTCATCCACATTTCATTGAATAAATTTTTTTACCATCCTAACTGATGTTTTTTTGAGTTGTGTGGGCGTGGGGTGATATTAATCTCCAAACCACGCATGCCATGAACCCGCCTGGCTGTACGTTCAACCTGAAATCTGAGCTGATTCGTATCCACTTCTCCATTCAGCGTAACTATTCCATCATCGACCATAACATCAATTTCGGATGCATTGATGGATGGAATGGCGTCGAGTCTCTCTATCAAATCCGCTTTTAACTCTTCATCTGTTTTCATGATTATGTTCCCTTTTGTAAATGTCTGGCATCAATCAGTGGCATGTCATTCGGATACCGGAAACCACTTTAAAATGAACCGTTTTTTCTCTCTTGAGATTTCGCAAACCAAAAACACATCACAAATCGCGCAACGGTAGAATTGGTTTCAAGTGGTCGCATTGATGCATTGTTTAATCAATTTGTATAAGAATGAATGAAACGATGGAATATGAACAACATGAGATTCAAGCTGTTACATATACGCTGACTTCATGTTCTATCTTGTCGTCAAGTAAGGGAATGATCCCATCAGCTTGCTCTATCCCATCTAACATGATTTTGTTTTCAGTCATATGAACCTTACTTCGTTCAACATTGATTTTATATATGGTTTCCCGATAGCGATATTGCATGCGATAGGAGCTCCAGTCCTTCGGCAGGCAAGGGGTGAGAACGAGTTCGTCGCTTTCCAGTCTGATACCAAGCAAGGATTCAATAATCAGCCGGTACATCCAGCCTGATGACCCTGTGTACCAAGTCCACCCTCCACGGCCAACATGCGGCGATACTGCATATACGTCCGCAGCGATAACATAGGGTTCCACCTTGTACTTAGCGATGCCGCTGGCGGTCTTGCCATGATTGACAGGATTGATCATGCGCATCAAGTCCCATGCGCGCTGTTTGTCGGCATCTCCATCCATCTTGATAAATGCCATCGCAAGCCATATCGCCGCATGGGTATATTGGCCTCCGTTTTCCCGCACTCCGGGTACATATCCGCGGATATAACCAGGGTGTTGGTTCGATTTGTCAAAGGGCGGATCAAGTAACTGGATGAACGCCTCTTCATTTTTCACAAGTCTGCGGTCCGCCGCTTGCATCGCCTGCCGTGTTCTATCCGGATCGCCTGCACCAGATAATACCGACCAACTTTGTGAAATCGAATCAATCTGGCATTCGACATTTTGCGCAGAACCAAGTGGTGTCCCATCATCAAAATAGGCCCGGCGATACCATTCGCCATCCCAGGCATGGCTCTCTATTTGTTGACGTAGCTTACTCGCTTCGCTCTGACAGCGTTTTGAAAAAAGCAGGTCGTTGTAGCTTGTCGCAACGTCTGCAAAGTTCATCAATACTTCGTAAAGGAAAAAGCTTAGCCAGACACTTTCACCTTTGCCTTGCTCCCCGACCTTGTCCATACCATCGTTCCAGTCGCATGAGCCTATGAGCGACAGTCCATGCGAACCGAAATTCAGGCCTCTCTCAATCGCTCTTACGCAGTGCTCGTAAAGACTGGCATTCTGTTCAGAACGGCTTGGCAAATCGTAATATGAATCTTCATCATGATTGAGCGGACGGCCTTCTATGAACCTTACCATCTCATTGAGTACACCGGTATCGCCAGTGCAGGTAACGTAACGATGGACTGCCAGTGGAAGCCACAGGTAATCGTCGGAACAGTGCGTACGAACCCCTCTATCTGTCGGCGGATGCCACCAGTGTTGTACATCGCCTTCGATAAATTGATGGGCTGCACACAATAACAAATGATCCCTTATTAATGCCGGTTCGGTGTGCACCAGGGCCATCGTATCTTGCAACTGATCTCGGAAGCCATATGCGCCTCCCGATTGGTAATATCCACTGCGAGCCCATAGCCGGCAGGCGATGGTTTGATACATTAACCAGCCATTTGCCATCACATTCAAGGCAGGGTCAGGAGTCTCAATCCGGATAGCGCTTAAGGTTCGATTCCAGTAGGCATGTACAGCGCTGAGTGTTTCGTGTGCAGCATTTGTACCGCGATAGCGTTGTACCAGTTGACTCACATCGCTCTGACGACTTTCAGCCATGCCTAACATGAACACTATTTCGCGTTGCTCTCCTTGCGCCAGTTCAAATTGTGTTTGTATCGCAGCACATGGATCAAGACCCGCCCCTATTTTTCCTGATAAGCAAATACGTTCCATCGCAACCGGATTGTTCAGGGACCGATTGCGGCCTATAAACTCATTGCGGTCACAGCTCAGAGTGCGTGACTTGCTATCAAGATCGAAGAATGCCGTGCGTTGAGGAAATTCTGTGTTGTACGGATTACGGGCGCACAGTGTGTTGGTGGTCGGTTCGATCTCTGTGACAATATGCATCGTCGATTTTGGGCGAAGATCGCCTAACACCCACTCGACATAACCGGTAACAGATAGTTTACGTCTTGTTGGAGAGTTGTTTTTGATACGGAGAACTGAATATTTTATCGGATCATCAAGCGCTACATAAACAATCAATTCTGAAAAAATGCCATTTTCGGTATGTTCAAATGCACTGTAACCAAACCCATGGCGAGTCACATACTCGCCCTCACCACGACAAGGGAGCGGAGTCGGCGACCAATAGCGTCCCGTTTCTTCATCTCGCAAATAAAACACTTCCCCACAAAGATCGCTGACAGGATCATTAGCCCAAGGGGTAAGCCGAAATTCATGGGCATTTTCTCCCCAGGTATATGCCTGACCACTTTCTGAAATAACGCTGCCGAACCGTTTATTTGCGATCACATTAGACCAAGGGGCAGGTGTAAGCTGGTTACCCGACGTTGTAATCACGTATTCCTGTCCATCCGGAGTAAAACCGCCTATGCCGTTTGATAGAATCAGATCTGATCTTGAAGAGACAATATCTGTTTCCTGATTGGCCAAAGGTAGTTTTTTGCCCGAAATAAAACTAGGCACCAATCGTGGCATGCGAACTTCTGTCAGTTCGCGTCGATTGATTTGTTCACTTAAGGTACCGCGGCTGTCGCTTAAGATAACTCGCGCGACAGATTGAAATAAAATGCGGTCTTCATTCGATATCTGGTCTGATATGCGGACAAAAATGCCGCCGGGCCTATCTATCGTGTGCATGCCCGTGACGGATGAAATTAATCTTAATATTTGTTCTTGCAAGGACTGTCTATAGCCGTTGTGTTCTTCATTCCAGATGACGAGATCAACTACCAGCCCTTTTGATCGCCAATAGGAATGGGCCTGCACCAACTGACGTACCAGCTCAATATTAAGCAGACTTTTTATCTGCACCAATACAATAGGCAAATCACCTGAAATGGCGGAACTCCATAACCCTGATTGTCCACGGTGATTGCGAATCAGGATGCTGGCATCAGCACGCAATTGGGCATTGACGTAGATTACCGAACTAGCCAGACGCGCATATAATTGTGCATCGGCATCGCTTGCGTTGAGTTGACGCAGCATGACCTGGCTTTGTGTCCAGGATAGCTCTATCACACGATCCGCCAGACGGTGATCCTGATATTTTTCTATCATATCGAGACATACCTCACGCGACTCAGCGATACCGGTCACTATGTCAAAACTTGCCGACTGTTCTGGATCGAGGGTAATCTGAGTTCGAATGGCGACAATTGGATCAAGCACTGAACCCTGACTATTTGTTAGAGGCCCTGGCTCTATCATCGCGTGTGGAGCGACCAGAGTGTTGCCGCGACCTATGAAGTGCATTCGGTCGGTTTCGTAAGATGTCACATTTATCTCGACGCCATGTACTGAGATCAGATGAAACATCCATGGGTTTTTTTCGTTTTTTGAACGTGATCGACGGCTGCATAAAATCGCGCGGTGCGACTGCACGATTTCAGTCTGGATAAAAAGATTGCCAAATGCCGGATGCGACGCATCGGCCGCAGCAGACGCCAATACGACTTCCGCGTAACTAGTGAGGTCTATCGTTCTACGGAATGGCGAACGATTGACGATACGTGTGCGACGCAATTCGATATCATCTTCCGGGGAAACGACAATTTCGGTATGCATATTAAAATTATTGTCATTGCGCCGAAATTCTGCCCGTCCTTCGGAGAAAATAACTTCATAGTTATCAGGTCGGGCCAGTGTTGGCTGAAACGCGGTTGACCAGAACTGTCCATTGTCGATTTCACGCACATAACAAAACGCGCCCCAGTTGTCGCGCGTCCCATCTTCACGCCAACGAGTGATCGCAATATCATTCCAGCGGCTGTAACTACCACCGGCGCTGGTGATCATCATGTGGTACTGACCATTCGACAATAACTGAACTTCGGGGATGCGGGGATCCGGGCGCTGCAATACCCGCATTTGCATTTTCTGGTCGGTCGACGCGATACGTATGTCAGCCAGTTCTGTCGTATTGGAATAGTTAGCGGTCGCTTTTGGTATGCGCTCATGTAGCAAAGGCATGGTTGCACGGAACAGGGGATCGGATTCGAAACGGGATTGCATGGGGCGATCGAGCAATAGATACGCCAGGGACAAAAAACCCATACCCTGATGATGTGTCATGAACGAACGTATCACAGCATTATTTTGTCCACGAGGCAACCGTGACGGAGTGTAATCAATTGCTTCATAAAAGCCAAAATCTCCTTCAAATCCCAGCCTTGATAATTCCTGCAGATTTTTACAGGCTTCTTCCGGATTGACCATCAGCGCCATCATCGAGGCATACGGCGCGACCACCAAATCATCACCAAGACCGCGTTTAAAACCAAGGCCGGGTACTCCGAAAGCACGATATTGATAATTTAGGCTGACATCGAAAGCGTTATAGCCTGATTCTGAAATACCCCAAGGGACGCCACGTTCGGATCCATATGCGATATGTCTTTGCACTGCTGACCGGTAGGTCTGATCCAGCAAAGTGTTATTGAAGGTTGGCATTACCAGCAATGGCATCAGATATTCGAACATAGAGCCGCTCCAGGATAGCAATATGGGTTCAGCTCCAGCGATGGTCAATTGGCGACCAAGCGCAAACCAACTTTCCTGAGGTAACTGCCCCTGTGCTATGGTAACGAAAGTGGCCAGCCTTGCTTCTGAGGCTAAAAGATCATAGCTGCTGACATCAAGCCGGCGGTCTGTTACGTTGTAACCGATTGCCAGTAAATGGGTGGCTGGTTCATACAGAAAATCAAATTCCATATGCGCAAACTCTGCTGTTTGCAATACCAATTTATCAATAAGCAACAAACGCTCGGCAGCTCCGCGACTGCCTTCACGTACCGCTTGCATCAAAGTAGAAATATCACTTTTTTCTTCTGATTTATTACTTCCAGAAACAGTTTTTTCCTCTGCGCGCATTAAATCTGAATGTAACTGTGCCAATCCGCGCAATGTCGGTATCCGTGTCAATGCCGGAAGTTCGCTAATTCCATTTGTTGCCGTAAGGATTGCTACCCACGGGGTCAATTCATGGATTTCATTGAGCGCAACTCGACATTGGCTCGTCAACGCCAGCGCCCACGAGCGCAACCGAGATGGTGGTGTGGGTTCGATATGGGCGAGGAAATTTTCTGCGCAATGATTGAGGCGATCAAGGCAATTAAATGTCACTATCAGAGAATCGGTTTGCTCATGACATACCCGGTCAAGGTCTTTTTTAAACGAAAGTAACTTTTCCCGAGAAATGTCATCGATCATCGCTATCAAAATTTGATACGTGTCGCGGATGCCAAAAAATATTTTTGGAGTAATGATAGGAGCATCCGCTATGTCTATCAGTGCAGGACGAAGTGTCAGCAGATGTCCTGCGAGATTGCCGCTATCTACCGCGGAAACATACAAAGGATGCAGTGGTTTTAGAGATTCCGTGTCATACCAATTGTAAAAATGCCCTTGATAACGCTCCAATTTGGACATGGTTTGAAGAGTGTTTTTGGATCGCGTTATCAATTCCCCTGCAGTGATGTACCCAAAATCATAAGCGGCTACATTTGATAGCAATAACATTCCGATATTTGTTGGAGACGTGCGACGTGCGACAACGGCAACGGGATACTCCTGTACGTTATCCAAGGGAAGATAATGGTCTTCTTTACTTACATAAGTTTCAAAAAAAAACCACGTCTTGCGTGCCAGCGACCTGAGAAATTGTATTTGCTCCTCCGTTAATTGTACGGCGCGTGGCTTTATCGGCTGACTTATCCAATAGGCAAGAAAGGGAGATATCAACCATAGCAACAACACCGGCATAGCGGAAGGAAGATTCGTCGGCATATTTATTGCCAGATAGATGCTTGCAAAAATAGCAGTTACGGAAGCGATCCACATCGACTGCCAATAAGCGAGTAAGCCATTGCTTCTCTGTCGATTTGATTCGCTAGAGGGATTCCACTCCAGAAGCTGCTTGCGTGAAATATGAATTCGCCATTGCGTCCGAAGAATGGCGTCAAGATTCACAGCGGCTTCATAGGGTAGAAAACTCAACGTCAACAATGCATGGAAGTAGTGCTGACGAGTTGATTGCAACATGCTAAAGAAATGCTGGATGTAAAGCATATCTCGCGGTTTATGCAATAGATCAAAGATAAAAGTAAATGTTGCTGGAAGAAAAAGAATAACAATAGCGACACCTGTCCAGAACCAGCTTGGCGCGAGCCATATCCAGCCCCCCAACATAAGGAATGTCAGCGCAATTGGCACCATACTGCGGCGCAGGTTATCGAATAGCTTCCAGCGAGATAATGATGAAAGTGGATTGCGATAACGAATAATCTTGCCTGTAAGCGGATCACGGTTTCCTGGCACGCGAGGAAGCAACCAGGACGCGATTTGCCAATCCCCGCGTATCCAACGGTGGCGCCGGCTTATATCTGCACTGTAACTGGATGGATGACGTTCATAGAGTTGGACATCGCTTAACAGGCCGGCACGGGCATAACATCCCTCTAATAAATCATGGCTAAGGATACGGTTTTCCGGCATTCTTCCCTTTAGCGCAGATTCGAACGCATCAATTTCATAAATACCTTTTCCTATGAACGATCCTTCTCCAAAAATATCCTGATAGACATCTGACACCGATCGCGTATAAGGATCAATCCCGATGTCGCCACCACACAGCAGTTCAAAACGTGATGCGTTCGTTCCGGGCAAGCTTACTGACACGCGCGGTTGCAAGATGCCATAGCCGCCGCAGACTCGTTGATGATTTTCGTCATAACGCGGACGATTCAGGGGATGCGCCATCGTTGCAATGAATTTTTTTGCGGCATCACGAGGCAGTTCTGTATCGACATCCAATGTGATCACATACCGGATATTGATCAAATCGTCCGTGTTACCCACAATCAGGGAAAATGCTTTTTCAGCGCCGGTTGACGCTCGAAAAAAATTATTGAGATCACCTAATTTTCCGCGCTTACGTTCATATCCCATCCATATTTTTTCTTGCGGGTTCCAGCTTCTTGGACGATGCAATAGAAGAAAATTATCGAGGTTGCCGTCTTGGTTCTGATTGTCTTTATATTTCTGATTCAGTTGCTCAATGTTTTGGCTAATCTGCTGCAACAACATTGCATCTCCAGGCATAGTTTCTGATGCCGCATCGGAGAAATCGGTCAACAGGCAAAACCTCAAATGTCTATCTTGATTGGCGAGAAAACGTAATTCGAGCGCTTCCGTCAGGCTATCAATATTGAATTTGGTAAATAGCATGGAAGGAATGACAACCACGCTACTAGACTCTAAAGGGATGCCCTTGGAAAAATCCATGCGTGGCAGGGGGCTTGGCTGAACGATCAGCGTAGCGAGCCAGTTCACCAAAGCGAGCGCAAGCTGACTTGACGCAATAAATGCCATCAGCAAGAGCATGACATCCATCCAATCGACAAGCTTATCCGAGATTATTCTGTCTGCGATAAAACCGGTGACAATTACGGTTAGCAGCATAATGCTGGTGAGATAAATAATCAAAGGAGAGTCGCCACCAATTCGGCGCAATTTTTCAATGGGCGGCGCCTGAAAACCGGCAGATCGCTCCACGTCCAGATGGCCCCGGTCAATCAGGAAGTAACCCACATGTTTTGTGCGCTCGTCAGCAACATTGCGTGTCTTGTTAGCGTTAGCAAAATCAATTGCGATAGTAGCGATATCGACTTCGGACAAGCGGCTGTATCTGGCAATTTTTTCGACTGCATGACGATAGTTGTCGCGAGTGGAAAAATCCATTTTTGCATAGACGTCAATAGGGTCTCTGCGTAACACGTGTTCTATCACGCTCATACTTTCGACAAATTCCCGCCAGTCCATTGAGTTGATTACGCGCAAACTAGCGATGCTGTTGCTGATCGATACCTGATCAGCGGCTTGATGCTGTGACTCGAACTGCACCAGATTTTCTATGGTTTGACCGGTTTCGGCCAACCTTTGAGATAACCAGCTAAGGGGCAAGGTCAGCGCCGGCCCTTGGCCATGCAATCGTCTCACCAGTTCTGCGACGAATGCACTATCTACCGGAGGACTTGATCTCGCCATATCTGCAACCACCAACACTAGATTGTTCGGGTCTTTCTCCGCAGTTTCGGTTAATTTTTCAGCCCAGGCATATGCCAGCTTTCGTTTGTTGAGCGTTATTGCCAGGCGTGCGGATATACGGCGCAAATTTTCGATCAAGGCCAAGCGCAGCATGATGGGAATCGCCCATAATTCGCCTAATTTCAGTGTGGTCACTTGCTGATAGGCAGAAACGAAGCCACTCAAGCCTTCCGGATCTATACGGCCATCTCCATGTGAAATAGTTTCTAATGCGATGTCGTAAACACGCGGCATGCCGACGGATGTACCAACGAGCAGACTTGGCAGCTGCTTACTATAATTTCTAGGAAGATGCCGATTGGCAATACGGATATGCTCTTCGATGAGATAGAAATTATCCAGTAACCACTCTGCTGCTGGGGTAATTTGACGGCCAGATTTGATTGCTTCAGTGAGCTGGTTGCACGCGTCGAGAATCACTTCTTCATTCTCTGCGAGGCGATATAGCAATTGATCGCGGCCACAAGTCGTGCTTAGTTTATGTGCGTTGGCGAGGATGCACCCATGTTGCTCCATTTGTGACGCACTGAATAACTCTGCCCGAAATGGCAACTCGTCATCAATCTGATCTATTCGAAAATGATTGCCGAGCGATGCATTTTTAAGGCGTTGCAATTGGTTGTGCAAAAAATCGTAGCCTGGTCTCACTTCTAACGCTCTTTCTATTTGACGTCTTCGTATAGCTGATTGAGTTTTTCGGTAACAGCAAGACAAAGCTAAACCTGATTAAATTTATAGTTTTTTTGTTTTCCTGAAGTTGCGCTTTACAAACATTCACGTCTGATAAAAATCAATATTTTTAACCGAGAATTTCCGGATAAGTCGTTGATATATCCGCCATGATTACATGACGATATCGTTTATTCTGAATGCGCCAGAACAACCAATCCGAATTGATTTGGAACTTTCGAAATCTTTACAAGCGTACAAAATTGACGATGAATGGGAAATACCAAAATCAGGTGAAAATAATTACGCAATTTTTAGTAGTCAGGCAAATATAAAAATTTTCTCAATCAACAATATTGATGATTTCAGAAGTGTTCATTGACAAAATAAACTAGTGTTGCAATGCCCAATTGCCTGAATTTTTATTTGAGTGTAAAAATTTTACAAGTTCATATTCAGTCAGTGGCTCGCTATAGAAATATCCTTGTATCTCGTCACACCCTTGTGCGTGGAGCAATTTCATCTGCTCATTCGTCTCTACTCCTTCTGCAATCACTTTCAGCCTTAAGCTATGGGCTAATAAAATGATGATCTGTGCAATGGCCGCGTTATCCTTATCTTTGACAATATTATTTACAAAACTAATGTCAATTTTTAATCTATCCAGGGGAAGACGTCTTAAATAGCTCAAACTCGAATATCCAGTTCCAAAGTCATCAATTGTCAGTTGCAGGCCAAGCTCTTTTAACTGCGTCAATGTCAGCATAAATTTTTCAGAATTTTCAAGAGCGAGACTTTCTGTCAGTTCCAACTCCAGATATTGGGCAGCCAATCCGGTCTCAGTAAGTATCGTGGTTACCATCTTTGTCAAATTATTATTCTTGAATTGACGAGCTGATAAATTTACGGCAATGGTCATCGCTTGCATGCCAGCGTCCTGCCATTTTTTTGCCTGAGTACAGGCTGTTCTTAACACCCATTCTCCAAGAGAAATGATTAAGCCTGACTCCTCAGCAATAGGAATAAACCTGGAAGGAGGGATCGTCCCCAGTTCAGGATGCTTCCAACGCAAAAGAGCTTCCACTCCGACCATGTTGCCGGTCGCAATATTAATCTTAGGTTGATATGAGAGTGTCAGGCTGTCATCAGCCATCGCCTTACGCAAACTCGATTCGAGCATGAAGCGCTCATGCACATGAAGATTCATCGCGCTGTTGAAAAACTGGAAGTTATTGCGCCCTTTTTCTTTTGCGTGATACATCGCTGTATCTGCATTTTTTAGTAAGGTGCTGGCGTCATCGCCATCTTGTGATAATAGGCTGATGCCGATGCTACATGTCACATGGAGATTTTGTTGTTCTACTTCGATTGGCTGAGCGATGACTTCAAGCAATCGCCGTATTACGGCAGATATGCTTTCGGTACTTTCCTGCTCGACCAGTATCAAGAGAAATTCATCTCCACCCGAGCGTGCAGCCGTGTCTGCGTTCCGTAAGCAAGAGGTCAGTCGTGTCGCGACTGCTTTCAATACAATGTCACCTACATCATGTCCCAAAGTATCGTTAACAAATTTGAAGTGATCAAGATCAACAAATACCAACGCCATCAGATGTTGACTGCGCTTAGATGAACTGATCGCCTGCTGTAGCCTGTCATTGAGCAAATTACGGTTAGGTAAACCTGTAAGAGCATCGTGATTAGCCTGATACTCCAATGTACTTTGATGCAACATGGATTCACTGATATCGTTTTGAATTCCGACAAAATGTGTCGTTTCACCATGTTCATCACGTACTGGGGCAATATGCAGATCACTCCAGAAATGACTACCATCGAGACGGGTATTATGCGTGATCGCATGGCCAGGCTGTTTATCGCGCAAAGCATCCTGAATTTTCCCCAGATCCTGCCCTTTACAAATTTTTTGTTCAATGGCGAGTAAATCTTTTCCGATGACTTGCTCCGAAGAATAACCGGTTATTTTTTCAAACGCCGGATTGATGTACTCAATTAAATTTGCATTTTGCTCGCAACGTGCAATGAATACAGCTTCGGTACTCGCTTCTAGCGCACGCTCGCGAAGCAGCAATATCTTCTCGGCTTGCTTACGTGCGGTAATGTCAGTCAAGGTCACAATAGCGCCAAGCAACTCTGACTGTTTACCCAATAAGGGTCCAGCATTAGCTAAAAAACATAGCTGTTCATTTCCCTGATCTAAAGTAACCTCACACTGGATGCGTTTTCCTATCAGTATCGGTTCAATATCAAATATGGTGGAATCGGACAAATGTAGCGGAAAATTTTTCACAAATGGCTGTCCCTGATAATCGCCGGAGGATAAGGCAGCGGCGGCTGCACTTGCACGGATGATGTTTCCTTTATCATTGCAGACAATAATCGCTTCGGTTGCTTGCTCAAGCACTAATAAGGCTAATTTTTGCTCGGTTAAGTCAGTCACTATGCAAGAAATGGCTTCCTGCCCGTCAAGTTGCAGCTGGTTGATGGAAATGAGGGTAGGGATCAAGGCTCCGCCACTATAAAGGGTGAGCTCGCCGCGGACACCACCAGTGTTTGCACGTAACTGCATCTTATTAAACAAGGGTATATCTGAAGTGATTATCCAATCCTGAATCAAAGAGGAGACGATTTTTTCCATAGAAGCATTAAGAATTTCGGCAAAACGTCGGTTGCAATACAAAATAATGCCGTTTTTATCAAAAGTAACGATTCCCTCGCTCATGCTCTCAATCAGCATGCGATAAGTGCTATTGGTACTTTCTAAGGTGAGAACGTGATTACCTTTTTCACTCGTGCCCATAATCGCATCGACTTCGCCTTCTTGTATCGCATGCAAAGTATCCGAAAATTCTCTCAGGCGTTTGCGCAATGAACCACATTCAGCATTCAGACGGGAATAGGATTTGATGGCGCGACGCTTAGGCATGGTTGTGGGACCCCGCAAAAATGATAATGCTCTTACCGAGGCCAGCTAAGCTGCGTCTTGGTTGGAATATCCAGACTTGCACATACTTGTGCTGCGTTTGCCAAGCTGCCAATGACACGGCATACCGGCAGTGGTAGCTCTTTAATGAGCGTCGGTATAGCCACAATCTGCTCACTTTTCGCACGCTCCGGTTGCTGATACAGATCAATAATTTCTAGCTGATAGCTATTCTTTAAATATTGTTCACAGATATTCTTGATATTCGCTATGGCATGCATGGACTGTCGGCTTGTGCCCGCAACATACAGCCGCAATTGGTAACGTTCCGGCTGTTCCGCCGATTGATCGTGTCTGGACTTCGTCACCTTCATGGTTTTTCCATGTGGGGGTGATTGATCCGGTTCATTAGACAGATTTATCATTTTTTTGTATCGCCTCTGCATCACATAATTGATCTGACTGCCTGAGTCGTGACATTTTTTTACTGGTTTCCATGGTTTGAATTGCCCCTTGGCGATCCAACTCTGTCAAACGCGCCAGCTCCGCCTGACTGGCGTTAAATTCAGCTTCAATCGCAGCGATTTTTGCGTCCTTGAGTTTACGCTTCCTATCAAGTTCAAGAACGCGATACTCGATGTCATATTTATGCGCCAACGTTGATAGTTTTTCTTGTGCTTCCTGGGCAAGCCGCGCCGAGCCTGTCAATACACCAGCCGATCCTATATAAACATCAGATAATTCGACTCCATGATCACTCAACGTAAATTCACGCATCTGATTAGAATGCGGCATGCCGCGCGACTTCAGGACTAGCATCAGACGGTTACGCTCTCCATTTGTCTCGATGTCGCGTAACTGTATCCAGCTGTCAATCAGTGAAGAAATGCCGATTTCTGGCGTACTTGGATATCCACCATCAGGGCTTAAAGTGACGAAATGTGATGTGATTTGTTGCGATTTTAAAAAATTCACCAGACGCAACAGCATTGACTTTAATGCTGCAGGATCTTCGAAATTGTGCAGTGTACTAATAGGGTCAAATATAACCACATTGGGTTTAAAATCAGCGATTGCTTGATGAAATTTGGCCAAATGCATCTCTAATCCATATAGACTAGGGCGCGTCATGACAAATTGTAGCAAGCCGCCGTCAAGCAAATTTTGCAGATCTATGCCTACCGACCGCATATTGCGGATAATTTGATTGCGTGGTTCTTCCAGCGAGAAATACATGCAGCGCTCATGCCTGGCGCAGGTAGCCTGGGCGAATTTTGCAGCCAGGCTGCTTTTTCCGCTACCCGGTGGGCCGGATACCAAAATAGTACTGCCTCGGTAATATCCTTTGCCACCCAACATCGCATCAAGTCGCAGGATACCACTTGAAATTCGCTCATCCGAAACCGGAAGATCAAGACTAAGTGCGGTGATCGGCAGGACAGAGATCCCTCTCTCATCAATCAAGAACGGGTACTCGTTACTGCCGTGTGCCGATCCCCTATATTTGACAATTCGTAAAAGGCGGGTTGAGGTGTGCAGTGAAACCCGATTTTCCAGGACGATGACGCAATCCGAAACATATTCTTCCATGCCGTCGCGTGTCAGATTGCTGTCTCCGCTTTCAGCCGTAATCACAACGGTAAGACCACGCGTTTTAAGCCAATGCAAAAAACGCCGTATTTCTTCTCGTGTCAACACCGGATTAGGTAGGGCCATAAACAACATATCAACAGAATCAAGCACTACCCGTTTGGCATTCACTTTACTCAATGCCAAATCAAGCCTGATGAACAGGCCATCAAGGTCATAGGGGCCGTTAACCTGATTGCGCTCCAGTTGGATATGGTCTATCTCGATCTTTTTTTCTGCCATTAAGGTAGCTACGTTAAATCCAAACGAAGCCACATTTTTGCACAAGTCATTGGCGTCTTCTTCAAAGGAAAAAAAGACACCGGCTTCCCCATACAGCAACGCACCTTGTATCAAAAATTCGAGAGCAAATAATGTTTTTCCCGTACCGGTGCGTCCGCATAGCAATGTTGATCTACCACGTGGCAAACCACCGCTGGTGATGTCATCAAGCCCTCCGATGCCTGTCGGAGCTTTTGTTACGCCATCGTTGATGGTGGACATCATCCCCTCCTTTGGAAAGCCGATTTGTTTTATTTCTTATAATGACTCACGGAGTCTAGGTTGAGGGCTGAAAAGCATTTTGACAATTGTCAATTTTCATTTTTTATTTCTGTTCGCATGAAGAAAATATCTTTTATATAAACGAGAAATAGATGACTGGTTCAGTCAAGTATCTTTGCTGTTGAACCTCATTGGTTCAGGGCGATGAGGAGGGGGGGATGCGCAACTATTTGACAAATATCAGGCGCCGTATACATCCTTCATTAATAATTTGTTTCGCCACGTATGCAATGTGGATATTCAGAGTTAGGTCTCGGATCTTTAAAAGAAAATCAAACAAGTCATGAATTATTAGGAAAAAAATGAATTTAATTTTACGCTCGATGGCGTTCGATAATAATTCCATAATGCCGGTTCGTTATACGTGCGACGGGAATAACGTGTCCCCACCTTTATCATGGTCAGGAACGCCTCTTGGTACGAAAAGCTTTGTGTTAATTGTGGATGATCCTGACGCTCCTGATCCTGCTGCGCCACAGAGGACATGGGTGCACTGGCTGCTCTATAATATCCCGGCGCAAATTTCTTCTTTACCTGAGGACGTCACTTTTACGCAATTGCCAACTGGCACCAGGGAGGGGCTGAACGATTGGCAGCGCACCGGCTACGGAGGGCCATGTCCGCCAATTGGACGCCATCGATATTTCCATAAAATTTATGCGCTCGATACGTTTTTACGGGAGATGAGAAATCCGAACAAGATGCAAATTGAAATAGCTATGCGGGGTCATATACTCGCCCATGCCGAATTGACCGGATTATATGAACGAAAATAGGCAATTTGATGTGCTGCTGTAATTCGCGGTGGAAACAATAAAATCGCAAGCGAGACCTTACGATAATATCAGTCTGATTGTAGTAATCGAATGAAGTGCTATTCAATCAAAACTTTGCATTTCAAATTATTCATTTTCACTTATTCTGAACAGAGCGACGAACACCTTTTGATTCTTGGGGAGCAACAAACTTCACCAAAACATAGCCGACATTCCCATTTGGCATCTGCTCAAAAGTTAGTTTTAATTGCTTGTTTTTCGCCACGAAGATATTCGGTGCTGCAGCTACAAGTTCTACTTTAGACATATTATCCATTTCAGCATACATGCGCCGACCTGTACTTTGCACCGTCAATATCATCCCATTCTCCAGATCATATTGTCCCTTCACATCGTTGAATTCCGCACTGCGTATTTTATATACTTGACTAGGAAGTTCAATTTTCTCCCTCACCGACGAAATTGTTACTGACTCGGTAACAGGAGCAGTCTGCGCTATCGCAAATGCCGAAAACGCGATGGTGAGTAAAAGAAATATTTTTTTCATGACACGTACCTTTAACTATAAGTCGCATTTTTTGAAGATATTGACACAAGGTGTACATGTTTAATTATCGCCACCATGTTGACGTTATAGTTGGAAGTTCATCTTGGCTCAATAGGGCTGTTTGACTATTCTCAAAGATCATGTCGATGTTGATTGTTGCTCTGATCGCAATGAAAAAAAACGATGCGCCTTGCTCGCCAATCATGTGTGTGATGGCAGATACCTGTTTAGTTTGATTGGGATCAATTTGACTCGTATAGTTCTTTGTGACAATGGACAACTATTCAACATGGAGTTTGCAGATGAAAACCAATCAAACCAGTCTTGCAGCTATAGCGAGCGCTGGCGCTCCGCATCATATTTGCTATCTCACCGGAGATGAAGGCCAAGTTAATCCACTTGATATGGCGATACATTCCCTGATCGCGGAACTCACTGGCGGTATCTCTCCTGTCAGCGTGATGCAGGCATGGTCTGATTGGGCGATACACTTTGCCATTTCGCCAGGCAAACAAATTGAATTGCTGACGATATTGCAAAAGCAAACAACTAATTGGCTGACGCTTCAGCAAGATCTGCTGCATAAGAGATCCCCTGAAAAACTGCAGGCCAATGATAGAAAAGATACGCGCTTCATACATCAAAGTTGGGGCAACTGGCCTTTTAGCGCAATAAGTCGTGCGTTTGTACAAAACCAGCAATTTCTGGAAAAAGCGACCACAGGGGTGCGGGGGGTATCTCCCCATCATGAAAATGTGGTGAACTTTATGTCCAGGCAGATGCTCGACGTTTTATCTCCTTCCAATTTTCCATGGCTCAATCCAGAAGTGATCACAGCCACTGTCGAGTCAGGCGGCAAGAATATCCTGGAGGGTCTGGAAAACTGGATACATGACATTGACCTGAGGCAATCTAAACTGAGCGGAAAAAAAATAAGTTCGGTGAAGGATATCAGTTATCTTCCAGGCCGCGATGTGGCGACATCGCCCGGCAAGATTGTTTTTCGCAATGATCTGATTGAACTGATTCAATATTCGCCGCAAACATCGCAAGTATTTCCCGAGCCCGTCTTGATTGTGCCTTCATGGATCATGAAATTTTATATTCTCGATCTGTCGCCGCATAACTCTATGGTGCGTTTTTTGGTTGATCAAGGGCATACCGTCTTTATGATTTCCTGGAAAAACCCAGGCAAAGAAGATCGCGATCTTGGCATGCACGACTATATTGACAGCGGTCTGTTTGCTGCATTGACTGAAGTTACACGTATCACAAATAAGAAACCCGTACACACAGTAGGGTACTGCTTGGGTGGAACCCTTTTATCTATAGGTGTGGCGGCATTGGCGAGCAGCGAATCTCCAGGAATTGGCGAGGCTATGCCGCAGATAAAAAGCGTAAGTCTATTAGCCGCACAGACCGATTTTAGCGAACCGGGTGAATTGGGGCTGTTCATTGACGAAAGTCAATTAACCATGCTTGATGCCCAGATGTGGGAAAAGGGCTATCTGGATGGCGATCAGATGGCCAGATCTTTCCAGTTACTTAATTCGCGAGATTTATTTTGGTCAAAAATCATGCGCGAATATCAGCTCGGAACACGTAATTCGCCCAGTGATCTGATGTCGTGGAATGCAGATACGACGCGCCTGCCTTACCGAATGCATAGTGAATATTTAAAACACCTCTTTTTGCATAATGATTTGGCTGAAGGGCGTTATGAAATAGACGGAACCGCGGTTTCACTTCGCGATATTCACTCGCCAATGTTTGTCGTTGGCACCGCCCACGACCATGTGTCGCCATGGCGCTCGGTATATAAAATTATTTCCTTGACCGATGCCCATGTAGATTTCGTACTTGCATCAGGCGGACACAATGCTGGCATCGTTTCTGAACCTGGACACGCCAATCGCCATTATCAATATTTGCAGCCTGAAAATCAGCTTAAAACCGTAGATCCGGAAAAATGGTTACGCAGTGCCGTTACGGAAACCGGTTCCTGGTGGATGCATTGGCAACAGTGGCTTGCGCGGCACTCGACTGCAAAAAAAATCAAGGCTTTGCAACCCGACGTTATACTGCAATTGGGAGATGCGCCGGGTAAATATGTGTTTGAGAAGTAAATACAGTAAAAATAATGAAATCTATGTATTCAGCATTTTTTAGATATTTTTGATAAGGCAACGCCATGTCATCCACATCTGAAACGAAGTCGTGGTGGCTCGAATCTCTCGGCGGAACAACGGCGGGACTTGCTACGGATGCATCAGGCCTGACTTCTGCTGAAGCGCGATTGCGCATGTCAAAATTCGGCCCCAATCTATTTAGAGTTCACCAGGGAACCGCGCTATGGCGACAGTTTCTATCCCGGTTCAAGAATCCACTGATTCTGTTGCTACTTGCCGCGAGTGTAATTTCTGCGTTCACCGGCGAATTGACCAATTTCTGGATCATTTCGCTCATGGTATTGTTCAGTGTTGTCCTCGATTTCGTACAGGAATACCGCGCAGACAAGGCAGCCGCCAGCCTGCGAAATTCTGTTTCTGTGCGTACCAAGGTGATTCGAGATGGCAGGCAGTCAGAACTGGCTGTGGCGGACGTGGTACCCGGGGACCTGATCGTGCTATCGGCTGGCGATATGATTCCCGCTGATGGTCGTGTGTTGGAAGCGCGGGATTTTTTTGTCAAACAGGCGCTGCTCACAGGTGAACCGTATCCGGTAGAAAAACACGCTGGCGAACTTGATACGAATGCTTCAGATATCGCCGATGCTGCCAATGCAGTGTTCATGGGCACCACCGTCATTAGCGGCAGCGCCAGGATACGCATCGTCAATACTGGGACTAGCACGGAAATCGGCGCCATTGCCGATAGCTTGGGCAGGCAAGCACCATTAACTTCATTTGAAATCGGCACGCATCGTTTTGGCATGCTCATCATGCGTCTGACCGTCCTACTCGTATTATTCGTTTTGTTTGTTAATGCGCTGATGCATAAACCCTGGCTCGAATCATTTCTATTTGCAGTCGCGCTTGCAGTGGGCCTGACTCCCGAATTATTACCTATGGTGGTATCGGTCACTTTATCGCGAGGTGCCATGATGATGGCAAAAAAACGCGTCATCGTGAAACGATTAGCCGCTATCCAGAATCTCGGCTCGATGGACATACTATGCACAGATAAAACCGGCACCTTGACTGAGGCAAAAATAAAATTGGAAAGGCATGTCGATCCACAGGGAACGGTTAGCCAACGGGTATTGGAGTTAGCCTATTTCAATAGTTTTTTTGAAACCGGCTTAAAAAGTCCGCTAGACGAAGCCATACTCAATCACGAAAATATTGATGTCAGCGGATGGCATAAAATTGACGAAGTGCCGTTTGATTTCGAGCGGCGGCGCGTGTCTGTATTGCTCGACAATAAAAAAGGAAATGGTCGCCTGCTAGTGGTAAAGGGAGCACCAGAAGAGATTATCGGTCTTTGCACTCGCTATGAAAAATGCGGCAGCGAGTTCACCGCACCATTTGACAGAAGTGCCACCGAAAAAATACATGCAGTGCATCTTTCGCTCGAAAGCGAAGGTTTTCGGGTGCTGGGCATTGCATGGCGAGATGTTCCCTCCGATCATCCCCATGCGGTCGTGAGCGATGAATCTGAACTGGTGTTTGCAGGCTTTGCGGCGTTTCTTGATCCACCGAAAGAGAGTGCTGGTGCTGCGCTTGCAGCGCTCAGAGAAAGTGGCGTGACCATAAAAATTGTCACCGGGGACAGTGAACTCGTTACCCAACATGTCTGCGCGCAATTAAAACTTCCCGTTATCGGTGTGTTGACCGGTAAAGAAATTGAACAAATGGATGACTCCGCATTGCGAATTAGAGTGGAAGCCGCCAACCTTTTTTGTCGCGTCAATCCATCGCAAAAAAATAGGGTGATTCTGGCCTTCAAGGCAAAAGGTCACGTAGTGGGATATCTGGGCGACGGTGTTAACGACGCGCCTTCGTTGCACTCGGCAGATGTAGGTTTATCTGTCGATTCGGCTGTTGATGTTGCCAAGGAAGCTGCTGACATGATACTGCTGGATCATGACCTGCAAGTCCTTCACGATGGAGTACTGGAGGGACGTCGAACCTTCGGCAATATCATGAAATACATTTTAATGGGAACCAGTTCCAACTTCGGCAATATGTTCAGCATGGCCGGGGCCGCGCTGTTCCTGCCTTTTTTGCCCATGTTGCCAACCCAGATTCTGCTCAACAATTTCCTTTATGATTTTTCGGAAGTGCCTATTCCACTCGATCAGGTCGATGCAGAAGAATTGCGCTTGCCGCGCGTGATGGACATCAATTTTATTCGCAATTTTATGCTCGTGATTGGCCCCATCAGTTCTGTGTTCGATTTTTTAACTTTTTACGTGATGCTAACCGTCTTGCATGCAGATGAAAAATTATTTCAGACCGGCTGGTTTGTGGAATCCCTATGCACCCAGGTATTGGTTATATTCGTCATTCGTACTCGCGGCAATCCATTCAAGAGCCGTCCACATCCAATTCTGCTTTTCGTCTCTATTGGCGTTGTGGCACTCGGCGCAATGCTGCCGTTTACCGCTATCGGCGCTTACTTCGGATTCGTTGCCCCGCCAGCCAAATTTTACTTAATGATGGCAATGATGGTGATAATTTATCTGTTGATTGTAGAGCTCGCCAAGATGGCTTTCTATCGTTGGTATGGTATTTCTCGGACATCTTCAATTCTTAAAATATGAAGATGCCAAGCTGTTTATTGTGATAATTCGCAAATATGCCCTCGGGCGTTTTGCTGCCTAATGCAATTGCTTTGTCAAAAAATATAGGCAGCAGGCCTTTAAAAACAGATTTATTAATATTAATTGCCATCCGTGACAAAATATTTGAAAAGGCAAAAAATGGCCTGATGGGAAGGTGGACAACATGCCGGTTCATAATGCAGACATCGCAGCCATATTTGATGAAATTGCGGACTGCCTTGAAATACATAGCGCTAATCCATTTCGTATACGGGCATATCGTAAGGCTGCGCGTACCGTCAGCAGTTTTACTCAGGAATTTAAGACGCTGATAGATGCCAAGGCAACGATACCTAAGTTGCCGGGTATAGGCACAGATCTATCCGCCAAAATTCAAGAAATTGCAACGACTGGTCACTGCGCACTACTTGACTCGCTGCGTCAACAGATACCTCCGGCAATAACAGCGCTACTCAGAGTCCCTGGTCTGGGGCCAAAGCGAGTTCAATCCTTGTACCGTGAGCTAGGCATTACCAACCTGGCGCAGCTTAAGCAGGCTGCCCAGGCTGGAAGAATACATTCCGTTGCCGGTTTCGGGACTAAAACTGAACAACATATACTCGATATGCTGCAAACTCAGAGCGGGCAGGAGCAGCGTTTTTTACGTCCGCTAGCAAAACAGTATGCCGATACACTGCTGGATTATTTGCGGCAAGCCAACGGTGTCAATCAAGCCGTGATCGCCGGCAGTTACCGTCGTCTGAAGGAGACCGTAGGGGACTTGGATATTTTAGTGACGACAGGGGCGAACAGCGACATAATGAAACATTTTCTGTCCTATGATGAGGTTAGAACAGTGCTGGCACATGGCACAACCCGAAGCAGCGTTGCTTTACGTAGCGGGCTTCAGGTTGATCTGCGCTTAGTCAAGTCAGAGAACTATGGATCAGCGCTACATTATTTTACCGGGTCAAAATTACACAATATCCACATTCGAAGGCTGGCACGAGCACGCGGACTGAAAATCAATGAATACGGTGTGTTTCGTGGAAATCAGCGTATAGCAGGCGATACGGAAGAGACCGTATTTGGTGCCGTTGGCCTACCTTACATCCCCGCAGAATTACGTGAAGACAGAGGGGAAATTGAATCAGCGAAGGACGGGAGCTTACCGCATCTCATCGTATTGAACGATCTTTGTGGCGATTTACATGTGCACACGACGGCCTCCGATGGGAAGAATTCGATACTAGAAATGGCAAAAGCTGCACAAGCGAGAGGTCTTCACTATATCGCCATCACCGATCATTCGCGTCGCTTGAAGGTGACCCACGGTTTGAACCCTGAGCAGCTAGCAAACCAGATAACAGAGATCGATAATATCAATGCAAAAAATACTGACTTTCTTATTTTAAAAGGAAGTGAAGTCGACATATTGGAGGACGGCAGCTTAGACTTGCCTGACGATATCCTTATGCGACTTGACATCGTCATTGCCGCCATTCACAGCAAGCTTGATTTGCCACGAGAGCGCCAGACAGAACGCATGCTGCGTGCTATGGACAACCCCCTCGTCAATATCCTGGCACACCCTAGTGGTCGACTACTAGGAGCAAGGGGCGCAAGCGAAATCGACATGTCTAGCATTCTGCGCAAGGCAAAGCAACGCAATATTTACCTCGAGTTAAACAGCCAGCCGGATCGTCTCGACCTTGATGACATCAACTGCAAAATGGCACGCGACACGGGAGTGATGGTAAGTATTAATTCTGATGCGCACAGTATTGTAGACTTTAACAATCTCCAATACGGTATTGATCAGGCGCGACGTGGTTGGTTAGCTCGAGAGAACGTACTCAATACACGGACTGCTGGACAGCTACAACAATTACTTCATCCTGATAGACAATTTTAAGCGTGTAAAAAGGATTGCCCGGCCTATCTTTTGCGTTATATCAATCAATGGCAAGTGGGAAATGAGATGCTTCCTATCATTCTAAATGGCTTAAATTTGATATTTCGACCACATTAAGGTAATTTTATCCATGTTGATCTTCGCACTTTCACCTCAACTATTAAACTATATTTATGCCTGCAAATTCGCTAGACGATGAGGATCAGGATGATCTGGACTTAGCTGCGTTTGACGGCATGACGCGCTACGAAAGACGAACTGAGATTCGTCAGATTTCTTACTATCTCTCGGGGGAGATAGAACAGTCCAATTTTTACACGGAACTGTTTTACACTTTACGGACCGCTGGCGAAACTGATCTCATTTATCTTCACTTGAATACGGTAGGTGGAAATTTTGATACCGGCTTGCAAATCATCAACAATATGCTCGCGTCAAATGCTCACATAGTGACTGTGCTTGAGGCGCGCGCCTACTCCATGAGCGCTTTCATTTTTCTGGCCGGTGACGAGCTGATCGTTCATGACAACTGTCAGCTGCTTTTTCATAATTACTCTGGTGTATTTGCGGGAAAAGGGAATGAACAACAAGCGCAAGGTCTCGCCCTTAGCCATTGGTTCGAGAAATTCATGAACCGTATTTGTCTGCCATTTCTAACCTCCAACGAAATAAAGTCCATTCTTAAAGGAACCGAGCTTTGGATGGATTCAGATGAAATACGTCACAGAATGACAAAGCTGCTCAGGGAACAAAATAAAATCATAGAAGAGGCAAAGGCTGATATGGAAACAAATAATAAAAGACACCAAACAAAGAAAAAGATTAAAAAATAAAAAAAGAAAATGGTTATCTGGTTCGGAAAATAATCGAAGCCCATTTAGGTCGTTTTTTTCTGATGGTATCTATCACAACAAGATATTGTCCTGGCCAAGGCGTCATGTCACGCGCCGTGTTCAGCACCCAAAGCGTTTTTCCTTTGTGGATAGCCAGCGCATAGTCTGCGTCCAATATGCCATATCGATCTATGAATAGATTGAGCGATGCTGGAATTCGAATGCACCCCTTGGATAAGACGCTCCCCAGGCGATGTTCAAGTAAATCAGGATCAGTCGCATGCATCTGCAGTCGCATTGTCGATAGTTTCCGATTTCCCCAGCCTCTCTTTGCCTGCTGCCAGCCGAAATCAAAAACCCGCATTCCCCTGATTCCATATCCTCGAATGCCGTTACTATTTTTACTACCTTCAGCGCGAAAGTCCATATTTTTAATGGAGTGCTGAAAAACACCTACAGGTGTTTCAAAGTAATCAAATCCGCCAGGACGCCCAGTCGAGACGGGGGATGCACCTATCAACTGCAATGTCGCCTCTGAATCCATCCAATAAATGAAAATGACTTGTATTTTTGGGTTACGGTCGACCACGGCAAGATATTGAGGTGGCAACTGTCCTAATCCCTCCCGATTGAGCGCGATGCTCGCATGGTCCGCAATGTAGCGAATTTCTTCCAGAGGGGGATTGAGTCGTTTATCGATCTCTCTGGCGAAGACTGCGCCCAGATGAAGAGGTGATTCAAGCGCATTCGTTGAGCTTGAAATGAACAGTAAAAAGCCTGAGAGTATCAGGCTTTTTAGATTGAATTTTATCTTGCAGGTGACAGAGCAGTTTCCGCCCGATCGCCCTTGAAAAATCATTGAATTAAAAGCTGTTTTGAAGTCGATGTTTCTTTCTTTGGCAGATCCAGCGTCAAGACCCCATCTTCATATTTAGCTTTTGCTTTTGCATCATCAACGTCTTGGGAGACCGTAAAAGACCGCGACATGGAGCCATAATAACGTTCACTGCGAAGTATTTTATTGCCTTCCTCTTTAATGTCCTTTTCTTTTTTGACTTCTGCGTCGATCTGCACGAGGTTGCCATCTATACGCACGTTAATGTCTTCTTTTTTAACGCCTGGAAGATTTGCATGAACGGTATAGGAGCCATTTTTTTCCGCTATATCGACCCGCATTTCAAGAGGCGAAAGGTCTGATTCAAACCATGTAGGTGCGAGAAAACGTTTAAACATTGATTCGAAAGAATCGCTAACCGATGGTTCAAATAGTCGTAGATTGCTCATAATGATTACCTTATTTGGTGAAATGATTGAAATGAGACATATTTAATTTGCACAATCAAGCTGAATGCGCTGTCCTTAGATTAGTCTTTGACCGATAGCCCGATTTGAGAATTATCAATCTAAATAAGTTTTTATTTATTGTCCCGAATACATGCAAATCTCTCAATGATCATTGCAAAACAGGAGCAACCCTATCTGAATCAGACTGAATAAATTCACTCAACGCATCGAGATCTGGGATGCTAATTTCCCTGCGCCCTTTTTCATTAAATTGAATGATGCCGTAACGCGCCAACTTCGATAAAGCACGGCTTACTGACTCCAGCCTCAGTCCCAAATAGTGGCCGATATCTGCTCGAGTAAGATAAACATTAAATTGATCAGTTCGCAAACCACGCTCTGCTAAAGAATGCGCCCATTGCAATAAGAAATCGCATACCCTGGCATCAGCCGGCAAGGTTCCCATAGATAACATTGCGTCGCGATTGTGCGCGAGCTGAACGCTCATTGCAGCAAAAACCACTCGCATCAATTTTGGTTCTTTGATACTTGCCTGCAGCAAACTATCGTAATTGATTGTCCAGACCTCGCCGCAATCAAGCGCAATTGCAGAACAGCCGTATTGTCCTGTCGGGATACCATCAAAGCCTAACCAGTCTCCCTTAAAATACAAACCCGCCGGTTGTTCACGACCATCTGAAGTGAGATTAACTATTTTAAAAAGACCGGCGCTGATCAAATAGAGTTTCTTGAAAGTCTCTCCACATAAATAGACCCGGTCGTTGGCCCTGACCTTACGGCGGCTAAATGACACATATTGTTGAACCATGATGAGGGACTCTCGCCATGATGATACGGACTCTGCATTATCTTGACGCAAAGAAAATGCCGACAAAGTCGAAAACGGCGTAGCTGTTTCAAGATCTTGCATTACAGTATCGTAATGATTCATATGTTCATGTATAGAACGTGGCGTGACGGAAGGCACATTCGTAATTTTGTTCATTTTGTTCTCCATATTGATTCAGATTAATTAATTACATGAGACATAAACGCATTTTTTTGGAAAAAAACGAATGCATCGATTCCTTCCATTTTTCCGTTTCGAGATACATAAAAAATACAGAACTAATGTGTTGAAATATTTTTTACTAAAAGCCAAATAAAAACTGAGATAAACAATAAAATTTTTCTTTTTCTTTTTCTTTTTCTATTTGTCTTCATTATTCATTTGCAACACCAGAGGGTGCAGATGCCAAGTTGATTTTGATTAGGTGTCGGCCTTTAATAACCGTGCGAGATAGCGAGATATTTACTGGGATTTTTCTGCCATCAGCTGCCGTTGCCATTCTTTGCATTGGTCTTTCATTGCCAGAATGAAAAACTGCATAGGCCAGGTTGTAATACGGAGTGTTGGCGCATATGGGGAGCTTAGGAATTACTTTTATCAACTCCAGACCTGACAGCCCATTTGAATGATGACCAAGCAAGCTACTTGCTTCCGGAGTGCAATCGGTAATTCGCCCAGAAATATCAACAATCACAGCAACATCATGAATTGGCATACGGCATTTTTTCATCACGGCTGTTCTGGAGTGCTGACTGTTATTGCGCTTTCTTGTAGCTATCAATATGGCTGATTCCTTCGTCTTCATTACTTTTTCCTCTTTCTTCATCCTGACACTGCCAGTGTGTGTACAGCGAATTCATGATTGAAGTGTATTAATAAACAAGGCGGATACGAATACCGAAATAGGGTAAAAGGTAGTACTAAGATCTTGGTATTTCGTCATTGCCAGACATAAATCTGCAACTGCTTTTTTTCAGCTTGGCAGAAGCGAGTTTTAATATGAAAGAGAGAACTTGCACGATGGACGCGCTTCGGCATAGTTATCC
>CXWL01028316.1_pt1 | contig 28212 bp, 23 predicted proteins | sample 590931 | NCBI WGS metagenome assembly CXWL01 (sample SAMEA3498368, study PRJEB10139) | groundwater metagenome | biome: water well; material: biofilm material | place: Germany | collected 2015-04-27 | reverse complement strand
TCACCTTGCGTGTGATTGTGCCGAACGTCGGGTTGCCGGCTATAAGCGGCGGATCGACTACGAGTGTCTCAACGTGCCTGTCGTTCTGGTTCACGCTACGCTTCTTTCATTGATCATTCGTGACCACCATCAACTCCCGACGACTTCACCAATTCCGGGTTCGGATTCCGCAGCTTGGCCAGATAGGTTGTTCGCGGCTTGGTGTTGAATTCTTCCAGTACCGCATAATTGCGGTTCATCTTCCTTAATTGAGAAACCCGACTCCCGGGATCGTTCACGTTGCCAAAGACAATCGCCTGCGCCGGGCAAACCTGCTGGCAGGCCGAGATGATCTCGCCGTCTTTGACCTCTCGCCCTTCCCGTTTTGCGGCATACTTGCCGCTGGTAATACGCTGCACGCAATACGTGCACTTCTCCATGACACCCCGAGAGCGCACGGTAACATCCGGATTCTGCTGCATCCGCACTGTCTCGGGGAGATCCTTTGTGTAGTTGAAGAAGTTGAAACGTCTCACCTTATAGGGGCAGTTGTTCGAACAATAGCGGGTACCGATACAGCGGTTGTACACCATGACATTGAGCCCCTCCTTGTCATGTACTGTCGCCGCCACCGGACAGACCTGCTCACAGGGCGCATTTTCGCAGTGCTGGCAGGCCATTGGCTGATGAACCAACTCCGGTTCGTCGATACTTCCGGCAAAATACCGGTCAAGCCGAATCCAGTGCATTACCCGCCCCTTGGCGACCTGTTCTTTCCCGACGATCGGGATATTATTCTCCGCCTGACACGCGATCGCGCAGGCGTTGCAGCCTGTGCAAGAGTTGAGATCAATCGCCATTCCCCACTGATACCCCTCGGTGTACGAATGCTCGTCCCAGAGCGGAACCAGGGCTGGGTGCTCGATCGCTTTCGGGAAAAATTCGTCTTTCTCTTTATACTGAGCGAGGGTCGCTTCTCGGATGATCGGCCGCCCCTCCATACTTCCATGATTCTGCGAACTTGACAGCGGGTAGTTCGTTCCCAGGCGCGTCATCGTCAGTCCGGACCCAAAATCGAATGTCTCGCGCGTCCGCACGGCGTACGCATTGAATCCAACGCCATCTGACACTTTCCCAGCCCCTCTTCGACCGTACCCAAGCTGAACCGAAACACTATTGTCGGCATGACCCGGAGTGATCCAGACCGGCATGTTTACCTTGTAGCCCTGAAGCTCAAGTTGAATCATGTCCCCATTTTCAACGCCCAACGAATCGGCCGTTTTCTTGCTCATCGAGGCCACATTATCCCAGGTCAGCTTGGTGATTGGGTCAGGAAGCTCCTGTAACCAACCCACATTGGCAAAACGACCGTCATACAAGTGCGACACCCCAAAAACTATCTCTGTCCGATCGGAACCTGCCGATCCCGACGCGAGGGGCGATGCGGCAATCAGCGAAGCGACCCCCTTTGCATCGACTGAAATCTGCGCGGCAGGCGACCCGCTCTCCCTGAGCAATCCATCATGAAGGACCGTCCGCCATGATTTCTCGTAGCTGGTGGCCGGAAGCAAGGCTTTCCAGGTTTCTCGAACCACTTCATAACCGCTTTGATTCCTACCGGTTGCAAGCAAAGCCATAAGCTCAGCCGAACTCTTCCCGTTGAAAAGAGGCTCTATCAGCGGTTGGACGACACTGACGGTTCCGTCGACCGCACGCGCATCCCCCCACGTTTCAAGAAAATGCGCCTGAGAAAGATGCCACTCGGCATTTCGCGCAGTCTCATCGACATGTGAGCCAAGGTGAATCGCGTGAGTCGCCTTCTTCATGGCGGCAGCGAAATCGATATCAACAGGCGCCGTGTAGACCGGGTTCGAACCGAGGATAACAAGGGTATCGATCGAACCGCTCTTCAGCGTGTCTGTCAGTTTGGTCAGTTCGCCTTGATTTGGAACAGCAGCGTCCTTCAGCTCTCGGTAAGTAACGGAAATACCGATATTCCCCAGCGCTTCGTTCATTGCCAGGATCAATCCGTGAACGAACGGCGGCTGACGATACCCACCGAGAATCAGGCTCTCCCCCTTGGCGCGCATGAGGTCTCGTGCCAGAGCGCCGACCCACTTGGAATCGAACGACTCCCCCGAATCTGCGCTGACGCCTGAAAGAAAATCAAGTCTCAGCCCCAGGCGGGAAAGCTCTTGAGCCAGTGCGAGTGCAAACTGACCCACCTGGCGCGATTGCATTCGCAGCCGGTGATCTGCCATACTGCCGGTCACCGAGTGGCCGCTTTCCACCACGTACAGACGACTCATCGGATCCGCTTGCGATTCTATCCGTCGCCCGTCGGCAAAACCCCGCATAGCTGTAACGTTTTCACTCTCGGTTTGCAGAAAATCTGAATCGAGAGCGAGAATCACCTTCGCCTTTTCGACATGATATACAGGCTGAAGAAGCCTCCCCGTAACTGCGCGAATCCCATCAAACCGATTCTCATCACTGATCGGCTCATGGGTTCCCCACACCGCCTTCGGAAACAGTCGACGAATCTCTTCGCTCAATCGCGCCAGAGTTGGCGAGCAGAACGACTCGGTAAGAAACGCAAGCCCCTGCCCCTGTGTGGACTGGAAATAAGCGTGCCGTTCTCGCCAGAATGCGATAAAATCATCCCATGTCTTCTCGCTCCCGTTGTGCAGGACACGCGAAGATCGATCCGGATCGTACAATCCAAGGATCGCTCCCTGGGCAAAGATGTTGGTTGCTCCCAGACTCGATGGATGATCTTTGTTTCCCTCGATCTTGGTCGGCCGCCCTTCATTCGTCCTGACCAATAGTCCGTACGCAGACATGCCCAGCGGCATGGTGGTCGCATAATACTGCGGCACGCCCGGCGTGACTTCCTCGGGTTGCTTGACATACGGTACCACTTTTTCGACCGGCCGACGACACCCGGCAAGCCCCGCCAGAGCCAGCGACGCTCCCATGAGGGTCAGGAAATTGCGTCGCGACCAGCTGTTGTCCTCCTCGGGACTTTCCTGAACAGGCTCGTCCTCCCACAAGTGCCGAGACTCCGGGTTCTTCGCGAGCTGCTCGAGACTCCGCCAATATGCCCGTCCCTGTTTGTTTTCGAGATCGCTCATCGGTGGCACGCTGAACAATCCGTGGGAGGATTGATATTGCGTTCCTTCCTCGCTCGTGTCGCAAACTCCGCCTGATTCGAGGGAGTCAGCCACTTCATGTTGGTGATCTCACTGACCGGCCGAAGGGAATTATCGGGATTACGGTGACAGTCCAGACACCAGGACATACTTAACGGATGCTTCTGTTGGACAATTTCCATCTCAGCCACATTCCCATGACAACTGAAGCAGCCGACACCGGCGTTGAGATGAGCGTCATGGTTGAAGTAGACATAATCGGGCAACTTGTGAACCTTGTTCCACTGAATGGGACGTCCGGCTGCAAAGCTCTCCCTCACGGGCAGGAGCTTCTCGCTATCGGGGAGGATGATCTTATGACAATTCATGCAACTACCGGTCGACGGAACATTGGCTCGGGGGGAACGCTCAACCGACGAATGGCAGTACCGACAATCCATGCCGAGGTCCCCGGCATGCAGTTTGTGGCTGTACGGGATCGGCTGCGTTGGTCGGTAGCCGACATCCGTATACTTGGGGGAAAAGTAGTACCAGATTCCACCCACGACCAGTATTGACAAGACACCGGCCCCGCCGGCGGCAAAAGTTGGAAGATGGATGGTCCACTTAGGAAAGAGCTGGGCCATGTATAGTCAAGCTTGTTACTATTTTCACGATTTTCAGCCGAGACTCCACCCCAGTGACAAAGGACAAATGTCCCGGCTATTGCCTTTGCTGCAAACTTCATCCGACACAATGAGGTCGAATTAATGGAAATCCCCTGCGGCTGTCAACAAAAGGTAGCGAAAAACTTCCAAAAAAATAGACTCGGTGATTCTATCATCTGAGACCCGGCCTGTCGACCTGAACTCACGACTTCGGAGGGAATGAAAGGTTACAGGGAAACAACACGGTCAACCATGACCGCGAAGAAGAGAGCGAATAGGTACACGATTGAGAAACCAAAGAGGCGTCGCGATGCCGAATCAGTCCGCTCACGCCGAGCGCTCAGCGCTTTCCTGATGAACCATCCGCCCAGCAGAGCCGCCGCGACCAGATAGAGAATTCCTGATCCCGTCAGGAATAACCCGAAACTCACCGCGACCACCAGAAACGTATAGAAGAGGATTTGATTTAATGTGGAGCTGTCCCCTTTCACAACCGGGAGCATCGGCAACTCGGCCTTCACGTAGTCCTCCTTGCAGAAGAGCGCCAGCGACCAAAAGTGCGGAGGTGTCCACAAGAAGACGATGAGAAACAGAAACCACGGCGCGAGAGCCATCGAGCCGGTCGCAGCCGCCCAAGCCCCAACCGGCGCCATCGCCCCGGCCGCCCCTCCAATGACGATATTCTGTGCCGTGTTCGGCTTGAGCCAGAGAGTGTAGAAGAGACTGTAAAAGAGAATAGTACCCAGAGCCAGCAGGGCTGTAAGCCAGTTGAAGAAGTAGGCGAAGAGCGCAATCCCCAGCAGACCGATCACTATCGAGAACCACAGCGCCTGTCGTACTCCGATCTTTCCGAGAGGGAGCGGTCGACGATCCTTTGTCCGCGCCATACGGGCATCGATCTCCCGTTCAAAGAACTGATTGAGCGCGTTTGCCGATCCTCCGGTCAGGAAGAGTCCAAGCAAAACGAGCCCGAAGCTGCCCGGATGCGAGATCAAGCTCCCCTCAAGTACCAGGGCCGTCGCGCCGGTAAACAGAACCAGCAGCATGATGGTCGGTTTGGTAAGCTGAAGATAATTCCTGATCAGGGTGCGGGCGCGCTTCATAATGTCGGCCAATATATCCTGCTCTCCGAAAAACTACTATCATTAAGTATGATTCATCTGCCAAAACAGTCCATATTCACTTTGGTTCCGCTTCACCCAATCTTATCCGCTTACAACCTGCTACCAACGGTGTGAAAGCATGAAAAACAAGCCTGTCCCCTCTCGTCAAATGACCGGTTGAGAATTGAACGAAGAACGCCCCTCACTAAAAAGCCTAACCAGAATTATCCACAAGACCTGTTGGCAATCTGTTGATCGGTTGTTTGTATCCTCCTAATAGCATATATAACAACACATTAGACTAGCATCTGACATGAACTCCTTTTCGAGGCATCTCCCCTATGAGTTGACCGTGTCGTAACATGTTATTTAACAAAACTTTACAAATACCGTCGATTTCAACAAGCTCGAGTGAAGGAGTACCGGCTTTTTGGTCTCCCTTTGCCTCGTCTTTCTACTTCGTTCATTATCAATGAAATACGGGATATCAGAAAAAATACACAATTTTTAGTGGTACAGAAAAATCAGACCCCAATATATTGTGCCGCTTCCGAAAACGATGGGCTCGATTTCCCAAAGATTGCTGTCGGAAGCAGTGCTCATTTACAGGAAACTTTGATTTGAAATAGAGTCTCACCGAACCGGTCGCGGGCGAATAAGGATGTTCGCATCGGTGAGAACCTCGGATAGACACTGGGAGGTGCCGCTTGAAGCTGAGTCGTTATTTCACCCATGAAGGGGAATCCCCCTACAGCCGCATTCCATTTGCCCGTAAAACCTCGGAAATACGAAATCCCGACGGTTCGACGGTCTTCAAGCTCGAGAACATCGAGGCTCCGGAAAAGTGGTCGCAGGTAGCGGTTGATATCCTGGCCCAAAAGTACTTTCGAAAGGCAGGCGTGCCGCTCTCTGATTCATCGGGGCGCCCACTGCTTGACGAGAACGGGAACCAACGTGTCGGAGGAGAAACCGACGGTCGTCAGGTCTTCCATCGGCTGGCCGGCTGCTGGCGCTCATGGGGAGAACGGTATGGATACTTCGACAGCGCCCAGGACTCTCAGGTCTTCTACGACGAACTCTGCTACATGCTCGCCGACCAGGTTGCGGCGCCTAACTCTCCTCAGTGGTTCAATACCGGATTGTTTCATTCCTACGGTATCACTGGCACTCCCCAGGGACACTATTTCGTAGATCCGATCACTCATATCCTTACCGAAACCAAGAACGCTTACGAGCATCCCCAGCCGCACGCCTGCTTCATCCAGTCGGTCAGTGACGATCTAGTCAACGACGGCGGCATTATGGACTTATGGGTTCGCGAAGCGCGCCTGTTCAAGTATGGTTCCGGTACCGTTACGAATTTCTCATCAATTCGAGGCTCGGGTGAATCTCTCTCAGGCGGCGGGAATTCTTCCGGTCTGATGTCATTTCTGAGGATCGGTGATCGAGCGGCGGGCGCGATCAAATCAGGCGGAACCACACGGCGCGCAGCCAAGATGGTCTGTCTCGATCTGGATCACCCGGACATAATGGATTTCATCAATTGGAAAGTCGTCGAAGAGCAGAAGGTAGCCTCTCTGGTGGCCGGATCGAAGATCATCCGCCAGCAATTGGCCGAAATCTTCCATGCTGTCACTATCGCGGGCGAAAACGGAAACGCCCGAGTCGAGGTCGATCCGCAGAAGAATCCGGCGCTGAAAGAAGCGCTCCGTCACGCCAAACAGCTCGCTGTACCGCCCGGCTACATCCAGAAAGTCCTCGATTTGGCCCAGCAGGGGATCGGCCAGATCGACTTTGCCCAATTCGACACCAACTGGGAGAGCGACGCCTACCTGACTGTCTCCGGACAAAATTCGAATAACTCCGTGCGCGTCCCCAACGCCTTCTTTGAAAAACTTGCCGACAGCCAGCCCTGGGAACTCCGTCGGCGTACCGACGGCCGGGTAGTCAAGAATGTCCCAGCCTCAACCCTCTGGGAGAAGATTTGTTATTCGGCGTGGGCCTGCGCCGATCCCGGCGTCCAGTACGACACTACTATCAATGAATGGCACACCTGCCCCGACGACGGACGGATCAACGCCTCAAATCCGTGCTCGGAATACATGTTCCTCGACGACACCGCCTGCAACCTGGCCTCAATCAACCTCGCCAAGTTCCTTGATGATCGCGGGAATTTCGACATCGACGGATATCTGCATGCCATAAAGCTCTGGACGATGGTGCTGGAAATCTCGGTTCTCATGGCCTCATACCCGTCGAAAGTCATCGCTCAGAAGAGCTACGAATTCCGTACTCTTGGCCTTGGTTATGCCAATCTCGGCACCGTTCTCATGCGCATGGGAATCCCGTATGACTCCCCGCAGGGCTACGCCTTCTGTGGAGCGATTACCTCCTTGCTGACTGGCGGAGCTTACGTGACCTCTGCGGAGATGGCCAAAGAGCAGGGCGCCTTCCCCGCTTTCTATCGTAACCGCGACCATATGCTTCGTGTTATCCGCAATCACCGCCGCGCGGCGTACAACGCCGACAAGTCCGAATACGAAGGGCTGAACGTCAAACCGGTCGGAATCAACCCGAATTTCCTTCCGGAATCCTTGATGCGCGCCGCCCGCAAGGTCTGGGATCGGGCGTTGGAGTTGGGCGAAGTTCACGGTTTCCGTAACGCTCAGGCGACGGTCATCGCCCCAACCGGCACAATCGGCCTTCTGATGGACTGCGACACAACCGGGATCGAGCCGGACTTTTCGCTCGTCAAATTCAAGAAACTTGCCGGTGGTGGTTACTTCAAGATCATCAATAACTCCGTGCCCACCGCCCTGTCTCAACTCGATTACACGGAAGAACAGATCGGCGAGATCATCTCCTATGCGACCGGCAAGCGGACACTCAAGCAGGCCCCGTTTATCAATCACGAATCACTTCGCGCCAAAGGTTTCGGCGACCATGAACTGAACCAGCTCGAAGGCGCGCTCGAAAACGTCTTCGACATTACCTTCGCCTTCAACAAATACACCCTCGGCGAGGAGTTTCTCAAGGAGACGTTGGGCTTCGCTGACGATATCTACAATCGCTGGGATTTCAACCTCCTGCGCGAGCTCGGCTTCACCAAAGATCAGATCGAAACCGCCAATGAATTCTGCTGCGGAGCCATGACTATCGAAGGGGCACCGCATCTTCAGGAAAAGCATCTGGCGATCTTCGACTGCGCGAACAAATGCGGTCGCAAAGGGAAACGATACATCCCGTTTGAGTCGCATATCCGCATGATGGGGGCCGCTCAGCCGTTCATTTCAGGAGCTATCTCAAAAACCATAAACATGCCCGCCGAAGCGACCATCGACGATGTCAAGAAGGCGTATCGCCTCGCGTGGGAGACCATGAACAAAGCGGTTGCGCTCTATCGTGACGGTTCCAAGCTCAGTCAACCCTTGAACTCGGTGCTCCTCGATGATGACGCTCACGAATCGGCTCAGATGCTCACTGTCAGCCAGACCGCTCAGAAAATGGCTGAAAAAGTGATCTACCGCTACATCGCGAAACGCCGCAAACTCCCCAACCGTCGCGGCGGCTACACGCAAAAAGCCGTAGTTGGCGAACACAAAATCTACCTGCGCACAGGCGAATACTCCGACGGATCGCTGGGCGAAATCTTCCTCGATATGCACCGCGAAGGGGCCGCTTTCCGCTCACTCATGAACTGCTTCGCCATCGCTATTTCGCTCGGGCTTCAACACGGTGTACCGCTCGAAGAGTACGTCGAGGCCTTCCTGTTCAGCCGCTTTGAGCCGAACGGCATGGTCAGCGGCAACAAGTCAATCAAACGCTCAACCTCGATCATTGATTATATCTTCCGCGAGTTGGCGATCACGTATCTGGGACGTCACGATCTGGAGCATGTCTCAGAAGAGGATTTGCGCAGCGATACCCTTGGCACGCCGAGCGAAGAAACTATTGAATTCGAGGCTGAGGAACCGGCCGAAACCCTCTCGGCCGAGCTGATCGCGACCGGCAGTCGGAAAGATGAAGACATTCACACCACCCATCTGGGTGCATCGCCACGGAACGGCGGCAATGGACATGGCAATGGTGGAAACGGTGGTAATGGAGGAAACGGTCATGGTACATCGATGGAGCATGCGGTTACAACTGGCAAAACTGACACAGCGGAGGCGCTGCTTAAGTACCTTCCCCCCGGAAAAAGTTCTGGTGCCGCCGAAGGAGACTCACGTCTCTACCACCAGATCAGAAACGCGCGGCTGAGAGGTTATGAAGGGGACATGTGCCGTGAGTGCGGGTCATTCACGATGGTTCGCAACGGCACCTGCCTGAAATGCGACACCTGCGGCGCCACCAGCGGCTGCAGCTGAAATATCTCGGAAGTATTCCCTTCTACCGCCGAGGTGAGAGACGCTTGGGCTGGGTGGCCACGCCATTTATGGTGGGTTTCACGGGCACATCGGCAGCGGAGTATCGTATACCAGATAACCGATAAGCATCGAGATATCGGCAATGTCCACTGTTCCGTCAGTGTCCACATCGCTCTCGGCGAGACAACCGGGAAGCGGAACGCCGGCGGCCAGATAACTCACGACCGCAAGCACATCGGAAATATCAACTACACCGTCAGGGGAACCATCGGCGTTTCCAGTACGACCAGAACAGCAGGTAGAGCATAAGGCAATCGTGTTAGCGTTCAGACAACCGATACCCTCCATGCAGGTTGAGAAACATCCCTCCAGCATCCCGGAGACTCTGACATACGCACCCACGCGAAAAGTTCCAAAGTTATCGAGCATCACTTTCTCGCCCGAATCGGAGCAGAATAACACGCACTCCACTCCGTGGCAGACATAGCCGCATGCACTGTACGGAGTCTGAGCGTGCGACTCTTGTGGTTGTAATGCAAACAGGCAGACCGCAACCGAGAGCAAAAGCAAACCTCGAAAACTACTTCTCGCGACCAACGGATTCATAATCCCTCCTTCAGTGGAAAGCAGCTCACACCGAGAACTACTCTGCCCGATCGTACTGCAAGATAAATCCCGGCGATCCTCGGTGTCAATGAAAATCGGTTTAGTTGGCCATGATAGTTTTCTTCAGGCGATTGCCACACAGTCTGGTTCCCGTCCGAATGGTCCTAGTAATGGTCTTACCGGTGAAGTCTACCCCGCAAAATCACTCCCAACTCCCATGTAATCTCTCCACAGCGTCCCTTTTATGAAAGGGCCACCTATGTCTGCGGCTGACCGTCGATACTCGCGAAGCGACCTGTCCCCTCGCGGTGGGCGAGAAAACGAACCCATTTCCGTCGCGCGGTTGGTCTCGGCAGCGCCCTTTCTTGCTGTTGCGTCACGTCTCGTCCCTGATTTAGGGATGTGACGTGACGCCTCCGTGAGGACCACGACCTGCCTGTCCCCGCGCAGAGGTTCGGGGCCAGCAGAACGCCTGTCCAAATGGTCCGGGCAGCTAACCGTTCCCTATGGCCCTATGAATTTTTTTTCAAGAATCCCCTTTTTTTCTCTTGACAACTATTTCTAAAGGAGTATCTTGATCCTGCAATCGGAAAGTGTTACTCTTTCTGTGGATTACCTAATATCGTCCACCCAGGCGGGCCGAGCAACCTGCCTGGGATTTTTTTGCCCTCAAATAGCACTAACCCATTGCCCCCGAAGAACCTGAGTGAACCCTGGCTGCCCATAGCGGCTTTTACGATTTGACTCTCTGCGCCCTTTTCCGTAGGTTCCCCTCTGATGAACACCCCCAACAAGCTCACCCTACTCCGGATTATTCTCGCCCCGATCTTCATGATCCTCTTCATCATGGAGGATTACTATATGCAGTTGGCGGCGTTGGGTTTATTCCTGATTGCGGCTTTCACCGACATGGCCGACGGCTACTATGCGCGGCGTTATGGAATCATCACCGGTTTTGGCAAGTTCATGGATCCTCTTGCGGACAAGATTCTGGTTTCCAGCGCCCTGATTTCGTTCGTGTCGCTTCATTTTATCTCCCCTTTGCCGGTCATGTTGATTATTGGCCGGGAATTCTCCATCACCGGACTTCGGCTGCTGGCGGCGTACCGCGGCGTGATAATTCCGCCAACCTGGTGGGCCAAGGTTAAGACCTTCCTGCAACTGACCGTTGTCGGAGTCGTCATGGCCTACATCTGTTTGTTGTCGACCCTGCAGCACTTCCAGAGTCCGGCCCTGGCGCTGATTGCCTTCGACTACCTATTCTACTTCAATCTGGTCATGTGGATCACGGCGGTTGTTACGGTCTGGACCGGCATTGACTATATTGTGAAGTACTTTTTCATGATCAAGAGTGTATTGAGGTAGCAGACACAATGAAGACCTGGCTGACCAAACTGATCGCGACCGGACTTTTCACCGGCTACTCCCCGTTCGTTTCGGGAACAGTCGGCACCGTGCCGGCGTGGGTCTTGGTGTTCCTGCTGTTCGAAAAGGGAATGTCAGTGCAACTTGGCGTAACCGCGGCCATGTTTGCCCTGTCGGTCCTGGCGGCGACAGAGGCGGAAAAGATCTTCGGGCATGATTCCAAGAAGATCGTGATCGACGAGTGGGCGGGGATGTGTGTGGCGGTGCTTTGGGTCCCCCACTCACTCACCAATTATCTTATCGCCTTTGTGGCATTTCGAGCCTTTGACGTCTTCAAGCTCCCGCCAGCGGCCCAGGCGGAAAAACTCCCGCGCGGTTGGGGGGTGACGATGGATGACATTGCAGCCGGCGTGCAGGCAAATGTATTGACGCAGATCGTCGTTTTTCTACTCGCACGGCCCTAGGGAGACTCGGTAGAAAGCTGGAGATTCTATGGAAGTAGAAATCATTACTATCGGCGATGAGATCATCACCGGCCACACCGTGGACACCAACGCAGCGTTCATCGCCTCGAAGATGCTGGATATTGGTCTCTGTGTACGCTTCAAGACCTCGGTCGGGGACAATCTGGAGCAGATGGAGGAGGCGTTCCGAATCGCGCTGAAACGGTGTCAGGTTGTGATTGTAACCGGCGGTCTTGGACCAACCGACGATGACATGACCAAGCGGGCGATCGTGAAAGTCTTCCGGCGCAATCTTATCTTCCACGAAGAGATACTCGAAGAGATCAGGCTGCGCTTTGTTCGCCGCGGGGTCGAGATGCCCGCAATCAATCAAAACCAGGCCCTCCTGCCGCAGGGGGCGCGATTCTTCCCAAACAAATACGGCTCGGCGGTCGGTATCTGCATCGCCGAAGAGGGACGGATTTTCATTGCCCTGCCGGGCGTGCCATTCGAGATGCAGCAGATGATTGTCGACGAAGTGCTGCCGTATCTGAGAAGCCTGAAGACGGGACAAGCGATCAGTGTTGTTAAGCTGAGAATCAATGGACTATTTGAATCCCAGCTGGCCGAGATGATCAAGCCTGGGCTGAAGCTCGAATCGGGGGTCAAGCTGGCCTACCTTCCAGGTTACGGGGGCGTGGATCTCAGGATCATCGCCCTTGCCGAGAGCGACGCTCAGGCCGAAGAAAAAGCGCACGCTCTTGAGCGATACCTGGAATCTGTCTGCGGGAAGTTCGTTTACGGACGTGACAACGATACTCTTGAGGGTGTCCTTGGGCAGCTGCTTCTCGATAATGACAAGACACTCGCCGTGGCCGAATCCTGCACGGCGGGCCAGTTGGGGATGACAATCACGTCGGTATCCGGAGCGTCACGCTACTTTGTCGGCGGACTGGTAGCCTATTCCAATGACGTCAAGATCAGCCAGCTTGGCGTTGAGGAAGGTGTGATCGCGGAACACGGAGCAGTTTCGGAACAGTGCGCAGTCGCGATGGCGGCAGGGTGTCGGAAGCTGTTCAAGTCCGATTACGCGCTCTCGATCACGGGAGTTGCCGGCCCCGACGGAGGGACCGAAGCCAAACCGGTCGGAACCACGTTCATCGGCCTGGCCTCGGCGCACAGCGCCTACGCCAGACACTTCCAGTATGGTAATGGGCGCGAAATCAATCGTTCTCGAGCCGTGTACACGGCGCTGAACCTCTTGCGCCGGGAAATCCTCGATCTTGTATGATGCGTCTGTTCATTGCTTTGCCGCTTGAGGCGTCAGTTCGGGATTACCTGGAAAAGCTGATTCGTGATCTGCGCGAGCAGGGTGCGGATGTCAAGTGGGTCGCAGCAGAGAATATCCATCTGACAATCCGCTTCCTTGGGGCCACCGATGACCGGCTGATCCCCGGATTGTCCGCAATCATCGATGACATTGGCTCGAGGTTTGCCGCCATCGACACCGTCATAGACAGGATCGGCGGCTTCCCCAATTTGCAGCTTCCAAACATCTTTTGGGTGGGACTCAAGGGGCGGATCGACCTGCTGTCGCAGATTGCCGCAGAAGTGGAATCGGCCGTTCGCACGTGTGGTTTCGCACCGGAAACCAAGGGGTTTCGGTCGCACCTGACCCTTGGCCGTGTCAAGAAAACGCGCGGGATCGGACCACTCCTTGCATATCTGCCGATGCTCAAGGTTAAGCCTCTTCCCGTTCATTTCGATCGGATGGTCCTGTATCAATCGACTCTCACTCCGTCGGGGCCGATCTATCGGCCCCTTCACGAGAAGCAGTTGACGGGTTGAAAAACCCGCTGACGTGCCCCCTTTTTCTCTCAGCCCCTGATTTTCACTGACACCACGTGTCAGTTCACAAAATTAGTTTAGTGCAGACGCAAAAGTGATATATTTGTGGAAACCCTAAGCGATAGATTGGCAGTATGGAGACCAAGAAAATCGAGATAAAGAAAGGCAAGTCCGACATGGCTACCACGTCTACACTACCGGATAGAAAGAAGGCCCTTGATGCGGCTTTGATCCAGATCGAACGCTCCTATGGCAAAGGTTCGATCATGCGGCTGGGGGACAGCACCGTCATGGACGTTGAGGTCATCCCCAGCGGCTCACTCGGGTTGGACTACGCGCTCGGTGTCTGGGGAATACCTCGCGGACGCGTTACCGAGATTTTTGGCCCCGAGGCCTCGGGCAAGACGACCATGACGCTTCATGTCATCGCCGAAGCGCAGAAGGCGGGCGGGGTCGCGGCTTTTATCGACGCCGAGCACGCTTTTGATGCTACCTACGCCAAGGGGCTGGGCGTGGATCTCACCAATCTTCTGATTTCACAGCCAGACAACGGCGAGCAGGCGCTGGAAATCACAGAGACTCTGGTCCGCTCGGGCGCGATTGATATCGTGGTTATCGATTCCGTGGCCGCCTTGACTCCCAAGGCCGAAATCGAAGGGGAAATGGGAGATAGTCACATGGGGCTCCAGGCTCGCCTGATGTCACAGGCGTTGCGCAAACTGACGGCCATCACCTCCAAGTCGCACACCGCAATCATTTTCATCAACCAGATCCGGATGAAAATCGGCGTAATGTTCGGTAATCCCGAGACAACTTCCGGAGGTAACGCCCTGAAGTTCTATGCAACCGTGCGCCTCGACATTCGCAAGATTGCTTCGATCAAGGAAGGGGAAGAGATGATCGGCTCCCGCACGCGCGTGCGAGTGGTGAAAAACAAGGTCGCCCCTCCTTTCCGCGAAGCCGAATTTGACCTCATTTACGGTAAGGGAATATCGCTCTCCGTTGAGCTTCTCGATATGGCCATCAATCATAACATTGTCGAGAAATCAGGTTCATGGTTCAGCTACAAGTCGGAGCGTTTGGGGCAGGGACGGGAGAACGCCAAGCGATTTCTTGAAGAAAACACGAGCATCTCATCCGAGATCATGGGACTGGTGAAGGAAAAGCTTGGCTCCGCTGTCATGGAGCGCAAGGCGGCCGGCGGCAACGGGGATGAGTAGGGACAGACTCAGAGACTCCTTGGTCACAAAGACTGGCAGCACTCTTCCTGGCTGAGATAGGCACGCCTGCCGCCGATCGGAGGGCTTGTTCTGATTCACTCGAAGCATGCGCCGACCAATCTCGGAGTGGCTCTGTCCGATTTTCCGACTCCATTTTCTCTTGTCTCTCGTGACATCCAACTATATCATGCTCATGGAATGAACAGGTTGGGAGATCATCCTGCTTGTGATAAATGACCGTTGTACCTCTCCCGAAAGCGCAGAATATGCTTTTCGCGGGGAACTACACTGTGGAGTCCGATGTTCTTTTCTATTGTCTGCTGGGGCCTGTCAGGTCGACATAAGGCGGTGAGATAACCGATGGCCGACCTGAAAGGAAATGAGTTAGACAAGCGCAAGAGCTTCGAGCGGGAGGCTCTTCCTCACATGGAAGCCCTGTACCGCACGGCGCTGCGCATGACGAAGAATGCCAACGACGCGGAGGATCTGGTACAAGAGGCATTCACTAAGGCGTATCGTTTTTGGGACAAGTTCGAACAAGGATCGAACTGTCGGGCATGGTTGTTCAAAATCATGACCAACATTTTCATCAACGAGTATCGGTCAAAATCCCGAGCGCCAATGGCAGTGAATGTCGACGACATTGATGATAACTATCTCTACGGCCAGCTCGCCCAGACGGCCTCAGAAAACAACCCGGAGCAGTTGCTGTTCGCCAAGATCTTCGACGACGACGTCAAGAAAGCCATCGAGGAACTGCCGGACGATTTCAGAATGGTTGTGATTCTGTCGTTTCTTGAAGGATTCTCATACCAGGAGATAGCCGAAATTGCCGACTTGCAGCTCGGCACGGTTAAGTCGCGCTTGCACCGCGGTCGAAAACTATTGCAGAAGAAACTGTTTGATTACGCCATAAGGAACGGATACATCAAGGACTCCTCAAGATGAATTGTCAGGATGCGCTGAATCTCCTCTACGACATAATTGACAAACAAGCGTCAGAAATCGACACCCGGCAGGTTCAGGATCACCTCAAGCGATGCCACCATTGTTTTGATCTGTACAAAGTCGAAGCCTCGGTTCACGAGTTCATCACTGAAAAAATGGCGCATACCGAACCAACTCCAAAACTCGAGGTTCTGAAGTCCAGAATTCTGGACACGCTCGACAGCATCGACTCCGACCACAAACGCCGGCGTTGGACGCCCCCATTCAACACGACCGCCATGACCCTGGCGGCAGCAGCATTCCTGGTGGTCACCGTCGGCGCCGCGCTGCTCATGGCCGGTTTCTACCGTCACCAGGAATTGTATGCACCCCTCGAAAAGGCGCATTGGAATGCCGGCACCGAACTGTCCGCTTTCCAGAATGCGAATGCAACGTCCACAGCGATCGACCACCTGTCACGCGATCTGGGCTACGCGGTCTCCACGAAAGTCGCGAATTATGATCTGGTGGGAGCTCATGACGAGCAGCTGATGGGGATAACTATGACTCACCTGGTCTATGAGCATGGGGCAAGCCATGTCTCGGTCTTCGTCACTCCGTCGACACAGTTTCAGATTCCGGAGAATCTGAAGGGATCGCTGATTCGGCACAACGCGACCGACTACTTCGACCACAATTGTCGAGGCTGTCGCCTCGTGTATCACACCGTCGGCAAAGCGGTCGTGGTTGTCGCAACCACCGATAGAACCGTGGACCTTCTCGACTTCAACCCTGACTCGCCTCTCGCACTCAACCGTTCCATCTAACCTTGGCTTCCTTTGCGGGATTGTTCAGTAGAACTCCCCCCCTCCGCTCTGTCCTTGTTCAGTTGTTAAAGATTGCCCACGCCCGCGTTGCGAGGATAGCTTTGCCGCTGTGAAGTCAAAACGCTGGTTTCTCCCTGTAGTTACCCTGGCTGTCGTGACGAGTGGACGATCTCTGCCCGCGAAAGAGTATATGGACAGCAGCCGAGTGATCGAGCAGATCGCCATTCAGGAGATGGTCTTCAACGATCGCTTCCGAGCCGCCGACTCGGCGTCCCACAAATTGATCCAGCGTGGTCCCGACGACCCGATGTGGTACCTATTGCTCGCTACGGCTCTGGTGGCGGAATGTACTGATCGAGAGGAGAACCTCTACCCCGACTCCCTTCCCGCACTTCTGCAGTCGGTAGACTCATTAGCGGAAAAGGCTCTGGACTCATGCGCATCGAAGAAAAGGGCCTGGATGCATCTCGTGCGCGGTCACGCGAGAGCCCTGCGATCGGTCTTTGAAGCACGTTTCGGCTCGTCAGCCGGCGCCATCAAACAGGGCTACCGCGCCCGCTCGGAATACCGCAAGGCGCTCGCCGATGACAGCACACTTTATGATGTCTACGCGGGCCTCGGCAGCTTCCATTACTGGAAATCGGCAAAGGCAGGATTTCTTCGATGGATAGGGCTGTTCAAGAACGAAAAAGCGAAAGGGATCGAGGAACTCACGCTCGCTGCGGACTCGTCGGCAGTTTCCCGTGAATCCGCGAGGGCATCGCTCATCTGGATTCGGATCAACGAAAAAGAATACGATTCGGCGATCGCGATCGCGCTGACCATGTACAAGCGATACCCTGACGGCGCTTCGTTTGTATGGCCGCTGGCGCAGGCGTACCACCTGAAGCGTCAATATGACAGTTCTCTCATATACTACACAGAGTTACGGGATCGTATCGCTCACCGCGCCGGGAACTACTACAACCAGATTGAATGCGACGCGGCGATAGCTCGTTGTTACGAACAACTGGGGGATAAAGCAACCGGACTGGCGGCGGCACAGCGACTGACTGAATACTACCAGTTCATCCCGGACCAAACACTCCGCCGACAGAGGAGTAAACTGGGGTACCTGAAGCAGATGGCTTCAGGGCGCTAAACAGACGCCGGTGTTTGAGGGTGAGAAGTCTTGGTGCGCTCATCGAGAAGGCGACACCCTTCCATCAATATCGACTCATTCGAGTACGACGAGTTCTGTTCCGGCATGGACTCGACGGTGACGGGCTGAATGTTCCAGGTGCCGGTCGACCAGGCAATCGCTTCGTAGACAGCCTCGGGACCAAACTTGCCGAGTCCGGCAGCATGGTAGATTTCCCCCTGATTGAGGTAGATGAGCAATTCTTCACGACCGGAAGTCAAAGTTAACTTGACCGTCTTGCGGCTCGGGCCGAGAGCCTGCAGAAGATCGATCAGGTTCATATCGTCAAGGTGCCCGACCGCTCCGGATTGACGGATCAGCTCTTCGCGCTCGCGGGCTTTGTTTTCGATGCGCGCCTGTATTTTCTTCATCTTGATCAGCAGGACATTGAGATTGTCTTCAAGGGGGATGACATCTTCGATCCCCTTCTCCAGAAGCCAGGACATTTGGGATGCCAGCGATCCCCCGGTGAGGAGAAAGGTCGGAACTCGGTCGATCCCGATCCCGGCTTCGTTCAGATCATCGACCAATCGCGTGATATTCTCCGAACCCGCGCACTCCAGCAGAATTACGATGTCAGGGCGACTTCGCTTGAAGAGATCCTCGAATGACGAAAACGAGGTTTCGGTGATCGTTCTGAACCCGCCGTTCTTGATGCGAGCCTCGATTGGCGCCAATTGCTCGGCATCGCGCCCGTACAACATGACCTGACTGTACTTTTCAAGCGTGGTGATACTGAGAATTTCCTCCTGAATGAGTGCGATAAAACCCTCAACGACTTCGGTCAGGAACAACTTCCCGACTAAATCGCGGTACTTTTGCTTGATCGCGTCGAATTTGTCAAGCGACAGCGATACATCAGCCCGAATGGTCTCGCAGAAGATATCTACGACTGTCAGAATATTCCCGCCGAGCACTTCGATCGGGAGGCGCTTGGTGAATTTCTCCCGCAGGTTGATATACATGGCCCGGAGAATCTCTATGACCAGCGGTGAATAGTTTAGTGAATTGAGGAGCTTGATCGTCAGAATGACGCTCGTGCGGCTGTCTACTTCCGTTTCGGTGTTCCCATAGTAGTATCTGGCCAGATCATGCAGATAGCCGGCATTGGTGATAACCAGCCGATCCTTGTCAGCCAGTTCCATTCGACGGCAGAGCTTATCGACATACTGACCAACCCGGGCGCTGTGATTGTCGGGCGTGGCGTCGGTTGACGAAAGCAGGGACGTGAATAGTTCAAGATTGCGCACGAGTAGATCGGATTCCATCACACCCGCGTCCAGACTCAGCAGCAGAGCCCNNCCCCCGCCGATTCGTAGTATCGTACACGTGTCTTTGGTGATGTCTTGCGCAGGCGATCCAGCAGATCGATGTAATCCCCCGGGACAGTGTCCTGAATGAACACGGTATGAAACTTGTGGCTCCCGATCAGGCCGATAGCGTCGTCGGCGGAGTCCGTGCGAATCACCTTGTATCGATCCCGCTCCATGAGCGTCTGCAGCTGGGAGCCAGTGGTGGCTTCATCGGTGACTAAGAGCACTAGTCCTTTGGGTTGGCGGTCATCGGTGACACTTGATCCACTGCCGGCGGCGCCGACCGAGTTCATCTCTGAGAAACCGATCGACGGGGGCAGGTCGACGCCCGGGTCGCGACCAAGATAGTAGCGGGCGATAGCGGTATTCAGTGCCAGCTCGGCAGCCAGGTACAATTTGACTGTCTTTCCGGCAGCGACAAAACGCAACTCGCTGACAAGATCGGCATTGCTGGGATCTTCGCAGGCGACTCGAAGGACGTTTTGCTCAGCATCGAAAGCGAAGGGCATGACCCGCCGCGCGACAGCCACGGTAACGGGAATGAATGAAAGGACCTTTTCGGGGATCTCCAATTTGGACAGCATCACGCCGTCGCAGGAAAGTTTGCTCGAGAGCACTTTCACCAGCATGGCTTCATCGATGAAGCCATGCTGAAGCAGTTGTGTGCCGAGTTTTCCGCCGTACAGCTTCTGGCACTGAAGTGCCTCGGTGAGCTGAGTTTCCGTGATGAGTCCGTCTCGAATGAGAATCTCATCCAGCCGCAGATTCTGTTTCTTGTCGCTCATGGGAATTCCTGAACCTGATTGATGGCTCCGCTTTGCTCTCTCTGTCTGTTTCCTTCGGGACTGCAGCCGTTTTACGTTCGTAACAACCGGTCACAGGCCCATTACTCGCGGCGAGATGGCCCGATATTAGTATATCGGACAGCGGAACACATAGGTGAAGCGCCGAGGAGGGAATCCCCTGCGCAAGTTCTGAACAGCCCGATTGTTGCCTGTCGTTGTGAATTGTATTACCTTCGTGCCATGGATGACAGACGTCGGGAAGCAGAGATCAAGCTGACGGCGCAGGTAAGTTGCGCCGGCTGAGCGTCCAAATTGTCGCCAAAGGTTTTGGCGGAAGCATTGCAGACGTTAACCCAGTCACGACATCCGGATCTCCTGGTCGGTTTCGACAAATCCGACGATGCAGGCGTGTTTCGGATCAGTGCCCGTCAGGCGCTGGTACAGACGGTGGACTTTTTCCCGCCTATTGTTGACGATCCGTTTTCGTTTGGTCAGATTGCGGCGGCCAATGCGCTTTCGGATATCTACGCTATGGGGGGAAAACCTTTGACCGCGCTGAACATTGTCGGCTTTCCGGTTGGGGATATGCCGCTCTCGGTCCTGACCGAAATCTTGCGCGGGGGGGGGCTGAAGATCGAGGAGGCTGGGGCCGTGGTCCTAGGGGGACATTCGATCAAGGATAAAGAGCTCAAGTACGGCGTGTCGGTGACCGGCGTCATTGACCCGGACAGGATTGTGACTAATTCCGGGGCGCAGGTCGGCGACTACTTGTACTTGACTAAACCCCTCGGCACCGGACTGATAACAACCGGCATCAAACGCAACAAAGTCAGCGAGGAGTTGACGGCAATCGTGATCGAGAGCATGTCGATGCTGAATCGCACTGCGGCCGAACTGATGCTGAAACACGATGTTCACGCGGCGACCGATGTCACCGGTTACGGATTGCTGGGGCACGCCTATGAAATGGCAGCAGGATCGAATGCCACTATTCTGATTGATTCGGAGGCTCTTCCGCTATTGCCCGACGTCGTAAATCTTGTCCAACAGGGAATGATAACGGGGGGAGCGAAAGATAATCGGGATTACGTGTCCCGGCACACGCATATCGCCGAGCACCTAGACCCGAGCGTCATAGAGATTCTCTTCGATCCGCAGACATCGGGTGGTCTGCTGATCGCTGTGCCGCAGAACCAGGCTGCAATGTTTGAGAGCGCTCTGCGGGAGCATGGGTTGTGGTGCCGGCCGATCGGGCGTGTCGAGAAGCGCGGCGCGCACTCTCTGATTGTCGAGTAGGTATGGCGAGAAGACTTGTTGTTCCTCAGCGGTTCTACCTCATCCTGACGGCAGCCATCTTTATCGCCGGCCTCGTTTTCTGGGTGTCAGATTTGACCAGCGACCCGCCGCCATACTTTTCTGGTCTCGGCCAGTCGCTCTACACTGATCCTCCGCAGTATACTTTTCACGCTCGCAACTACACCCTGTTCGGGCAATCCGACCCGTTCAATTATCCGAAGTTCGCGGTCTTCGAAAACTCGCTGGTGTCGCGTTGCGCGTATATCGTCTTCGCGCTCGCGGGGGCATCACTGACTACAGCTAATCTCGTGGGCGTGATCATGAGCCTCGGTGGGCTTCTCTTCTTCCTCCTGGGGCTCTCCCGTCAGCATCGACTATGGGTGCTGGTCGCCGTGACCTTCTGCTGGGTGATCAGCGACATGCTCATCACTCATGGACGCCTGCCGTATCTTGAGAATGGCCTGCTGTTTGCCGCCGGCATTCTCTTCTGGGTCTACTCGTGGTACGGAGATCGCACCTGGGGAGTATCGCTCTGCGGTGTGCTGATCGCGGTCGTGATGCTTTCCGGGAAGCTCTTCGGAGTCCTGATTCTTCCCGCTCTGATGCTTGCGATTGTAAGCTCGTCCGAGGGAAATCGAGTCCGTCGTGTGATTGCGTCCGGCGTGAGCTTTATAGTGGGCGCCACACTCCTGACCTTGATCATGTATGCCGGACGGTTCGCATCGGTGGCGGGCTACTTTGGCGAGCAGACCTACGGATTGTACGGATTCCCGCCCGGCCTTACCACACCCTGGGACTTTGTCGAGCATGTTGTGTCGTACGGATACAACAATCGCCTCCTGTACGTCAATTCCGATCTGCTGGCCTTCATGGTCACCGGCGGCTTCCTCCTCGCGCTGTTCCTGTCGCTGCAGGGTATGTCATTTCGACAGTTGCCACGCTCGACAATTCTGGCGGCGTTCTGGATTCTGTTTATGGTCGGAGGACTCATGCCGCTCGGCTACTCCCCGACTCGTTATGCAGTGGCGCTCATTCCACCGATCATCATTCTCTGTTTTGCGATGATCGACCAGATGATGTCCGTGCAGGAATTCAAATTTGCCCGCTGGCGTTGGTACGCTCGTGCCGTTTTGGGGTTAGTGCTGTGGTCCATGCTCCTGAATCTGGGTGGGAACCTGTTCTTCTTCAATATCTTCCCCGCGCCGATCCGCGGTCTGACATGGCTGTCATTCCCTCTCGTGATCGCCCTCGTGATTTATATTCCTCGGGGACTCCAGAAGATGACCGGACGTTGGCTGCGTCGCCTGCCCCTGTTCTTTCTGGTCGCGGCTCTCGGGTATTCCCTTGTCGGAAACGCCATTATGGTGCCAAGGCATCATCTCACGCTCATGATCAAGGGTATCATGGAGGGAAATCATGATCTGGAACAAATCCTTGGTCCGGACGCTGTTGTGACCGGACCCTACGGCCCGACTTTGACTCAGAACACTCACTTGAAGTCGTTCATTCACCACTTTGGGGTGGCAATTGTAGACTCGACGCTGTTCGATCGGTATCCGATCACTCATATCGCAGTCGATGTCTCGAATGCGGCAGTTGCCACAAAAAACTACCCGATGCTGACCAAATCACTGCCGCTTGCGGCATATTGGATCTCCGACAACAAGGTGCAGGTCTACAATATCAGCAAGGTGTGCAACAATCCGATCGCGCTGCGATACAAGGAAACCGACTTTGAACTCGCCCAACAAGCCTTCACTCAGCAGAAATTCGACACTGCTCTTGTGCTGGTGGAGCGATTCCTGACCCGAGCGCCCGATTCAAAACAGGCTGGTGTGCTGTACTCGAAGATACTGTCCGGATACGGCCAGACCGCCAAAGCCCTGCAGGCGCTCATCACCCTCGCCAAACGCTATCCGACCGACTACAGCATGCAGCTTGAGGTCGGCTACTTTGCCGCGCAGATCGGCGTGAAGACCGACGACGACTCGAAGAAACGGCTGGCACAGCAGTATTTCCGTCTGGCAGCGATGGCCAACCCCTACCGCGCTGATTTTGTCAATACTCTCTGGGAACAGACCCTCAACGCCGGCACGGGCGCCGCTTCCGAATAATCGGCCATGTGGCTCCATTAAATCTTTGTTCTTTACTTTCCGGAGCGTCACCCCTATAATCACCCATACGCGAGCGATGGGCTCGTACAATTCAACGACGGATCAAGGAGGATTATCATATGGCCGACCGTTATAAAGTAAAACCACTGCCGTACGCATACGACAAACTTGACGGTATTTCAGCACAGACCAACACGTTCCACCATGATACGCATTACGCCGGATATGTGAAGAAGCGCAATGAAGTGATGGAGAAACTGGCCAAGACTGACCGAAGCCTGGCCAACGCCAACTATTCCGAATTCGGAGGGCTCAAGCGGCACGAAACATTCAACGCCGCCGGACAGCTTTTGCACGAACTCTTCTGGGACATCCTTGGTGGCGATGGCAAACCATCGGGTGAAGTGCTCACACACATCGAAAGATCGTTTGGGTCATTCGAAAAATGGGCCGAGGACTTCAAGGCGTCGGGACTGGTTGCCCTGGGTTGGGTCGTGACGGCCTGGGACCCCATCGATGATTCCATTCACAACTTTACGGGTGACGCACACAATCAGGGCGGAGTATGGGGGACATTTCCGCTTATGGCCATCGACGTCTATGAGCACGCCTATTATCACGACCAGGGTCCGGCGCGGGCCAAGTATGTCGATTCGTTTCTGAAGAACCTCAACTGGAAGGAAATCGACCGACGATACAGGATCTTCGCGCGGATCGCACCCGAATTCAAAGTGACCTGGTAGACGGAGGCGTCGCAAACAGCACATGCGGCCGGCTGACAGCAGTCGGCCGTGCTCTTTCTCCGACTCTGAATTGTCCTATGCTTTGAGATTCTTCTCCACCGCGACCCAATTCACCAGCTTCCAGAACGCCTCGACATAATCCGGGCGAGCGTTTCGATAGTCGATATAGTACGCATGCTCCCAGACGTCGCAGGTGAGCAACGGCGTCTTGCCGACTGTCAGAGGAGTTCCGGCGTTGGGCGTTCCTTCGATCCCGAGCGAGCCATCGGGATTCTTTACTAACCAGGCCCATCCGGACCCAAAGAGGGTGACTGCCGTCTGGGTGAACAGTCTGCGAAACTCCGCGTAGGACCCGAAGGCCCTTGATACCGCTGTCCCGACCTCTGCCGTAGGCTCACCCCCGCTGTTCGGCGATAGGCAGTTCCAGTAGAATGAGTGGTTCCAGATCTGGGCGGCATTGTTGAAGATCCCGCCACTGGCCTTCTTGACGATCTGCTCAAGCGGGGCATTCTCAAACTCGGTCCCGACAATCAGCTTGTTGAGGTTGTTGACGTAGGCTTGATGGTGCTTTCCATAGTGGAAATTCAGGGTTTCCTCGGAAATCACCGGCGCGAGCGCCCCTTTGGGGTAGGGCAATTCAGGAAGTTGGTGGATCATAACAGTCCTTTCATTCAATCTACATTCCGATGCGGCATGGGTCCTCGTTGCTGCCACATATCAGGATACAGGAGCGAACATGGATTGTCAAATCGTTTTAAGGCAGTGCAGAGGAAGAGGAGTTAGTCGACCACGGTTCTGCTGTTTCCTGCGCTATCCGAAAATAACACGGTCTCTAAGTAAGAAATCGAACAGAATCGCCGAGGAATTCGTATAAAAGTCGTTAAGTTCACGATTGAATGGTTCGATGAGTCAGATATGGTTGTTTAGGGAGTGTTCGCGAGTTAGACATGGAAATAGGTCTGATTTACTCAAAAAAGGATCCACGGCAAGCTGAAGCTCGGCACTTTGTGGAGCAGTTCATCGAGGAACGGGGGATTCTGGCCAGTATCATCGAATCCGAACAACCTGTGCTTTCGCCGACGATTATCATCAATGGCTGCCCGCTAACGGACCGGCGCTCCGCCCCGCGCAGTCAGGCCGGTCATATGTACCCCGATCTTTCCGATATCGGGCGAGCGCTCGAAGAGCAGTTCTGGGGTATGTAGCCCCTTCAACGATCCTATCCGTTCACCTTCAGATCCAGAAACGTGATGATCTCCGCCACACTCTTGCGGGATTGTTCCATGCTGTCCCGATCCCGAACGGTCATGGTGTTGTCCTGCAGAGTCTGACCGTCGATGGTGATGCAGAACGGGCAGCCGGCTTCGTCCATGCGGGCATAGCGCCGTCCGACCGCGCCAGAATCGTCGTAGAAGACTTTGAATCTCTTCTTGAGCTCATGAAAGACCTTCGTCGCGTACTCCGGCATCCCTTCCTTGTTCACAAGAGGGAATATCGCCGCCTTGATCGGGGCGATCTTCGGCGAAAGGCGCAGGAACACTCTCGGCTCCCCCTTGATCTCGACTTCATCGTAGGCGTCGACCAATGTCGTCAGCAGCGTGCGGTCGCATCCGGCTGAAGTCTCAATAATGTACGGCACAAATTTCTCGGTAAAACGTTCGTCGAAGTACCGCAGATCTTTGCCGATGGCGTTCATGTGCCGCCCAAGATCGAAGTCGGTGCGATTGTGAATCCCTTCCAGTTCCTGCCAGCCAAATGGATATTCGTATTCGATATCGTAGGCCGCTTTCGCATAGTGCGCCAGTTCTCCGTCGCCATGCTGGTGCCAGCGCAATTTGTTCATGTTTATGCCGAGTTCCTGGTACCAGCTCCAGCGCTGCTCGCGCCAATATTCGAACCACTGGTCGTCCTCGGGCGGATGAATGAAGAATTGCATTTCCATCTGCTCAAACTCGCGGGTGCGAAAGATGAAATTGCCGGGCGTGATCTCGTTACGAAACGCCTTACCGATCTGAGCGATCCCGAACGGAATCTTCTGGCGCGATGAGTTCTTGACGTTCAGAAAGTTTACATAGATCCCTTGGGCTGTCTCCGGTCGCATGTAGATAGTCGCTGATTCGTCTTCGACCGGTCCCATGAAGGTTTTGCTCATGAGATTGAACTTGCGGGCTTCAGTCAACTCCCCGCCGCATTCGAGCGGAGACTTCGACGGTTTCATGGGGCAGCGAGCTTCAGCCAATTTGTCGGCCCGGAAGCGGGCTTTGCACGTTTTGCAGTCGACCAGCGGGTCAGTGAATTCCGCCACATGCCCCGATGTGTGCCAGACCTGAGGATGCATCAGAATCGCGGCGTCGAGACCTTCGATATCATCGCGCCGGTTCGTCATGGCGTTCCACCAGAACGTCTTGAGATTTCGCTTCAACTCCGCGCCGAGTGGACCGTAGTCCCAGCAGGATCCGAGCCCACCGTATATTTCGGACGACGGATACACGTATCCGCGACGCTTGCAAAGCGACACGATCTTGTCCATAACATCTTCAACTTTTTTCGCGCCCATGACTATCTTTCTCCGAGTCTAACTGACTTGTTCTCAACTTCTCCAGAAACTCAAGCGACTTGAGGTCAGAATTCACTTCGGCCTGGTACGACAGGAATTTCGCCAGCGCGCCTGTCAGCGCTGCCGCGTCCGTGTATTTTATCGGCAGTAGCGATGCCTCATCAAGCGATGACGTCTGCAGTCTTTGTAGCGTCGCAAAGCCGTCGACAGAAAGCGGAATATACCGTTCGCCCGCTGTTTGGCAAGCTCGACATACAATTCCACCCCGCTTGGGGGAAAGGAGGATCTGATCAACGGCGTTGTTCACGTCGGGCGGCCGTCCACATCCTGTGCAGTACGACAGCGACGGATGATATCCGAGCTGCGACAGCAGACGGAGGAAGAAGGTCAGAAAGAGTGACGGAAGTGCATGTTTGTCAGCGGTGTTGACATACTGGAAGAAGGAGATGAGGTAGGTATAGAGCGCCGGTTGCGGTTCTTCGTCAGGGAGCAGAAGATACAGCAGCTCGCAGGCCCCGGAACCGTAGGCAAGTCGCCCGAGAGTCCCGTCCTTGTCAAACAGGTGGGCCTCGATCAGGTCGCTGTCGGAGAGATAACCGTTCGATTCTTTCTCAGAATCGTAGAACGTGACTTCCATCCGGGCAAACGGCATGAGCTTGCCCCGTTTGGAATTGAAACGCCTTCCGCCTTTGTCGATCAGCGGGAGTTTTCCGAAGTCGCGTGAGAAGAAGACAACGGTGCGTGATGATTCAGACCAATTGAAGGTCCTGAGAATGACGGCTTCAGATGTCTTGAGCGACATTGGTCAGCGGCTGCGATAGCGATAGATCGTCTCGTTGGGATAGGCCATGTGGTATTTTGTGCGAGCGATGAGTTCTATGTAGTTGCGGTCGTTCAGGAGTAGGCTGCGCTCACGAATATTATCGATGAGCTGAGCAGTCTGGTACCGGTTGGCGTCGGCCATTGCCCGCTTCTCCATCTCGAGCCGGAGAATTCTGGGAACACCGTAGGTATCGCTGGCAACGGAATACACGAAAAAGAGAGCGACGCCACAATAACCCACGAAGACGAGCCTGCGGCGCAGGCGGGCGTTCTCGCTGGATAGTCGCTTGATGAGATCACTGGCAGGGGCCAGGAGCGACGGTTTCTGGCGGATTCGTCGAGGCATGTTCAGAAGATATATGGGCGCAAAATCGCCACACAATATAAATATGACGCGACCGTGCAATCAGAAGCGAGATGCCCTCGAAAACACTAACTTGTCTTTCAATTTTCTTCGACGTAGGATGCACTTGGCTATTTGTTCAGACAGGGTACGCGACTATGCAGTGGCACGATTATCTGGAGATACTGACCGCAATCATTGTCATTGTCGATCCGCTCGGAGCGATCCCGGTGTTTGTCAGCCTGACTTCAGATCAAAGCGAGTCAGAACGCTCGCACACTGCGCGCGTGGCGGCGTTCGCGGCCTGCATTATCTTGATGATCTCCTGTCTCGTTGGAGAGGCGGTCCTGCATTTCTTCGGCATCAGGGTGGCCTCGTTTCAAGTGGGCGGGGGAATCCTGATTCTTCTGCTGGCGATCTCTATGCTCAATGCCAAACTCAGTCTGGCCAAGCAGACCCCGGAAGAGGCTCGCGAGGCTGAGCACAAGCAAAATGTCGCAATCGTCCCGCTGGCAGTCCCGCTGCTCGCAGGCCCGGCGGCTATCACGACCATCATTATTTATGCCCACCGCGAC
>CXWL01145228.1_pt1 | contig 28222 bp, 22 predicted proteins | sample 590931 | NCBI WGS metagenome assembly CXWL01 (sample SAMEA3498368, study PRJEB10139) | groundwater metagenome | biome: water well; material: biofilm material | place: Germany | collected 2015-04-27 | reverse complement strand
GAAAATATCAGATAGGTATTGTTCCATCCACAATTGTGCTTTCTAGAACCTCACATATTATAAACCGAATTTCAGGTGCAACTGTTCGTGTTGGTGTAAAATCTATTGACAGAAAAGTAAACGAATCACACAAATATTTAAATGTTAAAGCGGATTTTAATTGGAAGGAGACACATCAAACAGAACGGAACTTACAGGTTGTAAAACAAATTGGTTGCGATTTATCTGAGGGAGAAAAAAAATCTATCAGAATAAATCTTTCTGCTATAGATTTGTCCCTCGCAAAAGAATTTTTTAAACAAAATTTTCCTGATAAAAATAGGAGCGTAATTGCAATTCATCCTGGTGCTGGAAAAGAAGCTAATCTTTGGGATTTAAATAATTTTATTAAGCTGATAAAAAAAATTTATAAGAAGTATAATAATTACGTCTTAATAACTTCTGGCTGGACAGATGAAGAAATAGTCGGACAAATCTGCAAAGAATTGACTCTTGCTAATATTGATTTCAAGATTTTACATAAAGAATCAGTTAAAAAGCTTGGCGCTATTTTGTCGATGACAGATCTCTATATCACGAATGATACAGGAACGATGCATATTGCTGGTTATTCCGGTGCAAAAATGATTTCACTTTTCGGTCCAACAAATCCCGCTGAATGGGCGCCTATTGGTAAAAATCAAAAATATATTAAATCTGCAGGCGAGGATATCAACAGCATTAGTGTAGATGAAGTTTTTACATTGGTTGAAAACTTTTTATTTGATAACAAAAAATAATAAAATAAAGTTATGTGGATAATTGTTCGTGTTTTAATTGGTGTTGTGGTTTTGTTTTTGTTGGAATACTATTTTGCAAGAAAGGTAATCCGTGTTTTTAAAACGCTTTTCCCAAATTATTCCGTAAAGAAAAGAAAAATATTTTTATACTCGTTTCTTGTTTTACTTAATCTTTATCCAACTATAATAATCTTCAATGCAATTTATGCTGCTATAACAAAACAATCTGTTGCTTTTCCTCAAAACATATTTACCGACTACTTGCTTCTTTATCCTTTCTGGGTTTTAATTATTTTAATTTTGCAGGTTAGCGTGTTATTTATTCTTGTTGATTTGTTAAAATTAATTTTCTATCCAATCTATAAAAAACACAAAGAAAAGCTTAACCGTTTGCAGGTAAAGATATTTTTAGCGTTTACATTGTTTTTTGCTTTTTATGTTCCTGCGCGGGTTATTTATGATTATAACACCGTCGAGGTAAGATCAGTAAACTATTTTAAGGAAAATCTTCCGAGGGATTTGGAAGGTTTTAAAATAGCTTTTATCTCAGATGTGCAGGCAGATAGATATACCGATGAAAAACGACTTGAGAGATACATTGACAAAATAATCGCCGCGAAACCTGATTTGCTTTTAATTGCCGGTGATGTGATAACTTCAACTCCTGGATACATTGAAACTGCAGCAAGGTTTATCGGGAAGATAAGATCTAAATATGGAACTTATTCTTGTGTGGGCGATCATGATAATTGGGCGTACAGACAAGATTATCTGAGAAGTTTAAGCGAGGTTGAAATTGCCCTGAGGAATTATAACGTAGAAATGCTGGATAACGAATTACGCTTTTTTGAAATTGATTCGTCCAGAGTTGGAATTACTTTTATAACAAACACTTATGTTTCGGACATTTCCGAAACAACACTCAGAAATCTTGCTGCATCAAATAAGGCTGATTTTAAAATCTTTCTTACACATCAGCCGCGGAAGTTTTTAATTAATAGTGCGGTAATAAATAATTATGATTTGTTTCTTGCAGGTCATACACACGGCGGACAAATTACATTATTGTTTCCTTTAATTCAACTAACACCAACTTTGATAGAAACAAACTATATTAAAGGAGATTTTTATTTTAACAATATGCTCGCAGTTGTTTGCGGCGGCTTAGGGATGTCGCTTGCGCCGATTAGATACAATTCAACACCGGAAATTGTGATTATTACATTAAAAGAAAAATAATTTTTATGCTTAAACTTTCGGAAATATATATCTATCCTATCAAGTCGCTTGGTGGAATTGGCCTGCACTCTTCAGTGGTAGAAGACCGCGGATTGAAATCTGATCGTCGCTTTTTACTGGTTGACGAAAAGGGTGTCTTTATTACTCAGCGAGACAGTCCACAAATGGCTTTACTAAAATTATCTTTTCTTGAAAATGGTTTTGGGGTTTTGGATATTAGAAACAATTCAAACACTGTTATTCCTTTCAAATCTCAATCAACAGAATCTATCAAAGTTAAAGTTTGGAATGATGTCTGCAATGCTGTTCGAGTGAGCAAAGATATTGAGGATTGGTTTTCGAATGCTCTAAATATTAAATGTTCTCTTGTTTACATGCCCGATAATGAACGAAGGATTGTAGAACGAAATTACATCGATGAAGAACATATTGTAAGTTTCGCTGATGCTTATCCCTTTTTGATTATAGGACAATCCTCTTTAGATGATTTGAATACCAGATTAACTACTTCGTTACCAATAGATCGTTTTAGACCAAATTTTGTTTTTTCCGGCGGTAAACCCTATGAGGAAGATAACTGGAATGATTTTGCAATTGGTGATGTAAAATTCAAAGCTGTTAAACCATGTGCAAGATGTGTAATTACAACGACCAACCAAGATTCTGCGGAAAGAAGTAATGAGCCGCTTAAAACTCTATCAGAATACAGAAAAATTAATCGTAAGGTTCTGTTTGGAATGAATGTGATTTGTAGAAACACGGGAACCATTTCAGTCGGAGACAAAATTGAACATATCTAGCAATCAATATAATTAATTTGGACCATCCTTTCGGTTCCTCCTTTAACCTATAAAAATCAAATCTCTTAATTTCTTTTTACCCCTCATCATCTATCCCTTGTTCCAGGCTCATTAAAAGATCATGTTTCGTTTGAATTTAACTTGTTATCAGAATAGTTAGGAGAAACTCATGAAAAAGTCTTCGTTTTTTATAATGATACTTTTAGCCGTTCTTCTATTCAGCNNTTTCTCAGCCTGTCCCGAAGCGTTCAATACAAATGAACGAGAATCAAATTTCAGAAAACCTTTTGATAGGAATACAATCCGGTAATAAAGGTCTTTGCGCATCAAGCACATATCTAATCGGTGAGCTTTGCTGTAAAAAAGGAGTAATACCTTTGCTTACTCTTTTGCATAATGCCGATTGTGAAGAGATAAGAATACTTGCAGCCCTTTCTTTGGTTAAGATCGGTGATGCACGTGGAATTTTTGCAGTAAAAAGAGCAGCTATTTACGATAATAGCGACAGGGTTAAGAGACTTTGTAATTTATTTTATAAGGCAACCTTAGCTGGAAATACTTATTTGTCGCCAATGTTAGAAAACATCTAATTGCAGAAAATTTCCTTTAATATTTAAGAGAATGCCCTTAACTTAATATCAGCAAAAGTTATTCTTTATCACTCTGGATTTATTTGTTGATAGTAAGATTAAATATTCTGTTTTTTATAATTGAATTTTTAGCATTCAATACCGGTTGTTTTGCACAAAGAACAAACGAATGGGAAGTATTGCAGTCTCCCACAAATGATGTGTTACGAAAACTCTATTTCGTTGATCCAAACAACGGTTGGGCAACCGGACTTACCGGAACAATTGTTCACACAGGTGATGGTGGAAATAACTGGACCTTACAGAACAGCAATGTGACCACACCGATTGTTGATGTTTTTTTTATTGACAAAAATAAAGGCTGGGCTTTAACTTATCCCGCTTCACAACCTTTTGGAACAACTATTTTAACAACTACCGATGGTGGGTTAAATTGGTTTAGTAATACAGCTTTTTTCGAAAATGAAATTATGTACACTGTTTTTTTCTTCAATGACAGCGTCGGGCTTCTTGGTGGTAATGGAATTAAGAAAACAACCGATGGCGGATTAACATGGTTTAACACTTTTATTGAGCCGGGTGGAGTTTCTACATTACCAATTAATAATTTTTCTTTTTTCAGCAATACTTTTGGTTATGCTTCTGGTGGAAGAGTTGATGTTGCCGGTGTAATCTGGAGGACAACCGATGGCGGTAATAATTGGTTATCGATTGGATTAAGCCCAGATCAGATCTATGATGTTTTTGTTTTTGACTCATTAAACGCAATCGCTCTTTCCGGCGATCCTGAATTGTTTTACCAAATCGGATTAATAAAAACCACGGATGCTGGTGTAACGTGGACATTTTCTGGATTACCTCTCTTTGGACTCTCTTATAAACTTGATTTTTTGAACAATAACGACGGCTGGTCTGCTTCCGGTTACAAATTTTTGCGAACTTTTGATAGTGGATTAACATGGTTTGAAGAACTTACTCCCGACAGCACGATAATTTACGATCTTCAATTTGTTGATCAATATACAGGATTTGCATGTGGAGAAAATGGCGCTCTATTGCGCTTTATCTCATTCAAAAAACCAAGCGTTGATAAACCTACTTTTGAATTATATAACTATCCCAACCCTTTTTCTGAAAAAACAATATTACGCGTTTCAGCGATAACACCAAATTACGAGGTGCCAGCGCGTGTAAATATTAAGCTGTTTGATGTTCTTGGAAATGAACTCCTAACGTTAGTTGATCAGGATTTTCGTTGGGGAGTATATGAATTTACATTAGATCCTTCTGTACTAAATAAAACCATTTCAAGCGGGGTTTACGTTTTGAATTTATTTTCTGGTGATGTTATGCAATCACTAAAAATAATTTATCTAAAATAGGTTTATTATGAAAAGCGAAATCTCATTTCCTCAATCAACAATAAAATTTTTAACTGCTCTTTCTAAAAACAACAATAAAGAATGGTTTGAGAAAAATCGCTCTCGTTTTGATTTTGAATTTTTGCAGCCGGCTGTGCAATTTGTAATAGATATGGGAGAAAAACTCACAATAATTTCTCCGGATATTTATGCAATTCCGAAAATAGATAAATCAATTTTTCGCCTTCATAGAGATGTAAGGTTTAGCAAAAACAAAGCACCGTTTAAAACAAATCTTGGATTATACTTTTGGGAAGGAAGTGGAAAGAAAATGGAGTGCTCAGGTTTTTATTTTCACATTGAACCAAAACTGTTCTTTCTTGGTGCAGGGATGTATATGTTCACAAAAGATCAATTAAAAAAATATAGAGAGGTTGTTTCTGATCCGGTAAATGGAAAACAACTAAACGATATTATCGCAAAATTATTGAAGAAAAAGAATTTTAAGCTTGGCGGTAAAACATATAAGAAAACTCCGCGTGGATTTGATGCCGAATATAAATACAGCAATTTGCTTTTGCACAGCGGATTATATGTTTCTTATGAATGCAAAAGTTTTAATGAGTTGACTAGTAAGAATGTTGTCGATTTTACATTTAGAATATTTAAAGAACTTTCACCCATACATAATTGGCTTTTGAAGCATGTCTAATTGTAGATTATTTTTCACAATGGATTTCCATTCATAACATTATGTTACCGCTTAACAATGGCAAGATTTTATAACAAAAATATTTTTCTAATTTCAAACTGACTTAAAAAACTCTATTAATCTTATATAAACAAAACACCGAGGCATTATGAAAAATGTTGTTTTAGTAATCCTTACAATTCTTGCTTTATTAACCATAAATATAGAAGCACAAGTAAATGCAAGAATGCTGCAATATCCTGATGTGTCTGCAACACATATAGCTTTTACTTATGGCGGCGATGTTTGGATCGTTTCCAAAGAAGGCGGCACAGCTTATAAATTAACTTCCGCAAAGGGAACAGAACTACTTGCAAGATTTTCTCCTGATGGAAAGCAACTCGCTTTCAGCGGAAATTATAACGGTAACCTCGATATATATGTTATGCCCTCGCTTGGTGGCATGCCAGAAAGAATTACTCATCATGGAATGGGCGATAGATTATTAGATTGGTATCCCGATGGCAACACTTTGCTTTTTGCTTCATCAAGAGAAAGCGGCAAGCAAAGATTTAACCAGTTTTATAAAGTTTCTAATAATGGTGGATTACCTGAAAAACTTCCCATTCCTTATGGGGAGTTTGGTGTCATTTCTCCCGATGGAAAAAAGATTGCCTACACTCCAATCAGTTCTGCATTCAGGACATGGAAAAGATATCGCGGTGGAATGGCTGCAGATATTTTTGTCTTTGATCTTGAGAAAAAAACTGCCGAAAACATAACCAACAACATTGCAAGCGATGAGCTTCCTATGTGGAGCGGAAACAAAATATATTTTCTTTCTGATCGCGGTGATAATAAAAGAAATAATATCTGGTTATATGATCTTTCATCAAAACAAACAAAACAATTAACAAATTTTGATGAATTTGATATTCATTTCCCGGCACTTGGCCCGAATGAAATTGTTTTTGAGGCGGGTGGACTTCTTTACCTGCTTGATCTCACAACAGAAAAATATCACGAAGTAAAGATTAATATCGTAACCGATGAATCAACATTAATGGCAAAAAATGAAAATGTTGAAAAGATGATTCAGAATTTTTCATTATCGTATAATGGTAATCGTACTTTATTTGAAGCAAGAGGAGAAATTTTTTCTGTTCCAACAGAAAACGGGCCTGTAATTAATCTTACTCAATCATCCGGGGTTGCAGAAAGATATCCGGCTTATTCTCCAAATGGCAAATATGCTGCTTACTTCAGTGATCGACCTGGTGAATATGAATTAACCATAAGAGACATGGAGAAACCATCACAAGAAAAAAAATTAACATCTCTTGGTGAAGGTTATAGATATAAAATATTCTGGTCGCCAAACAGTAAAGCGCTAGCGTTTATTGATCAGACAATGACGATTTATATTTATGATATGGATAAAGATAAACCTATAAAGGTTGATCAAAATAAATGGATGTACGAAGGAGAACTTGAAAATTTTTCTGTAAGCTGGTCATCTGATAGCAGATATTTAACTTATGGAAAAGAACTTGACAGCAGAACATCTGCGATTGCTATATTCGATACAAAAGATGAAATAATTCATCAGGTTACTTCGGGTTATTACACTGATTTAAAACCTGTTTTTGATCCTTCCGGTAAATACTTGTTCTTTTTGACCAATAGAAACTTTAAACCGGTCTATGGTGATTTTGATGGAACATGGATATATCCAAACTCAACACAAATTGCAGCAGTTACTTTAACAAAAGATATTTTATCTCTACTTGCACCAAAGAATGACTCTACTAACGTAAAAAAAGACGAAGAAAAAAATAGTGATGAAAAGAAAGAGGATAAGAAGGATGAATCAAAAATAAAAGAAGTTAAAATAGATTTTGATGGATTTGAACAACGAGTTGTAATACTTCCACCAGCAGCAGGTAACATTGCTAATCTTCAGGCAGTAACCGGTAAAGTAATTTTTCATCGAATGCCGAACAACGGTTCTGCAGATATAAAAAAACCAATTGGTTACTTTGATCTGGATAAACGAGAAGAAAAAACAATTACCGATGATGCTGATGCATTCCAAATTTCCGCTGATGAAAAAAAGATTCTTATATCAAATAAAAATAGTTTTTCTGTCGTGGATGTTGCACCAGATCAGAAGATGGACAAAAAACTTCCTACTAATCAGCTTGAAATGACTGTTGTGCCGCGTGAAGAATGGAGACAAATCTTTACTGATGTTTGGAGATTGCAGCGTGATTTCTTTTATGATAAAAACATGCACGGTGTTGATTGGAAATCAATGAAGAAACAATATAGTGCATTGATAGATAATGCTGTAACCAGAGGTGATGTAAATTATATAATCGGCGAGTTAATTGCAGAACTAAATGCATCTCATACTTATCGCGGCGGCGGTGATGATGAGACTCCATTACAAAGACAGGTCGGATACCTTGGTGTTGATTGGGAATTGAAAAATGGTATTTATATAATTAAAAGAATTGTCCGCGGTGCACAATGGGATACGGAAGTTCGTTCGCCTCTTGATGAATCAGGATTAAAAATAAAAGAAGGCGACTATGTTCTTGCAGTTAATGGTGTTGATATTGATGTTAATAAAGATCCCTGGACTCCATTTGAAGGACTTGCTGATAAAACTGTCGAACTAACGATTAATGATAAACCATCAATGGATGGGGCATGGAATATTATAGTTAAAACAATGAGCGATGAAACAAGATTAAGAAATCTTGAGTGGATTGAATCAAAAAGAAAAAGAGTTGAGGAAGCTACGGATGGAAAAATAGGATATATATATGTTCCTAGTACCGGCACCGATGGGCAAGATGAACTAGTAAGACAATTCAGTGCGCAGTTTTCAAAAGAAGGTTTAATCATAGATGAAAGATTCAATAATGGCGGACAAATTCCTGATCGTTTTGTAGAACTACTCAACAGAAAACCTCTTTCGTTCTTTGCAGTTAGAGATGGAAAGAACTGGCAGTGGCCACCTGCAGCAAATTTTGGTCCTAAAGTAATGTTAATAAATGGATGGAGCGGTTCTGGTGGTGATGCGTTTCCTGATTATTTCCGTAAGGCTGGCGCTGGTTTGCTTATTGGATCAAGAACGTGGGGCGGATTAATAGGAATTTCCGGGGCACCTGCTTTGATTGATGGAGGAATAATTACTGTTCCAACCTTCAGAATGTATGATCCGGATGGCAAATGGTTTAAAGAAGGTCATGGCGTTGATCCTGATATTGATGTACCTGAAGATTATTCACAACTTTCAAAAGGAGTTGATAATCAACTTGAAAAAGCTATTAAAGAAATAATGAGATTACATAAAGAAAATCCTCCGGTAAATCCACAGCACGAACCATACGAAAAAAGATAAAATTCAATAAAGGCGATCCAAGTGGGTCGCCTTTTTCATAACCTGTTAACAATCATTTTATTATCTTGCAACCCATAATTAGCCGGAAAAATAAAATGATAACTCGATTCTTAAATATAATTGTTCTTATTCTTTTTCTAGGACTTTCTACATTTGCACAAACCTTAACTGTAAAGATTATAGAAACCTCTGATGTTCATGGGGCAATATTTCCTTACAGCTTAAAGGACAACAAAGAAATTAATTCTTCGCTGGCGAGAGTTTCAACTTATGTTAATCAGCAGCGCGCAGATACAAATCAAATAGTTTTTCTTTTGGATAACGGGGATATAATTCAAGGAAATCCGGCAATATACTATTATAATTTTGAAAAGACCGATACAATAAATCTCTATGCTGATGTTATGAACTATATGAAATATGATGCTGGTACTGTTGGTAATCATGACATTGAAACAGGACATGCTGTTTATGATAAGTTTAACAAAGAATTAAATTTTCCCTGGCTTGCAGCTAACGCCATCTACACAACAACTAACGAATCTTATTTTAAGCCCTACACCACGATCGAAAGAGGCGGAGTAAAAATTGCAATACTAGGTTTAATTACTCCGGCAATACCACAATGGCTCCCGGAAAAAATTTGGTCGGGAATGCGTTTTGATGATATGATTGAAACCGCTAAAAAGTGGGTAAAGAAAATAAGAGAAACAGAACAACCTGATTTGATGATCGGATTATTTCATTCAGGTGTTGATTATACCTACAATGATGAAAATGAAAGCACCAATAAAAACGAAAATGCTTCTCGATTAGTTGCAGAAAAAGTTGACGGTTTTGATTTGGTATTTGTTGGACATGATCATGCCGGTTGGAATTTTAAAACCAAAAGTCCATCCGGAAAAGATGTTTTGATTCTTGGAACAACTTCAAGCGCACAAAATGTTGCTGTTGCAAATTACACATTAAAGTACGACAAAATATGTATGACATTCGACAAGAAAGAAATAACTGGCGAGCTTGTTGATATGAAAGATTATGCAATTGATCTGGAATTTGTAAATCACTTTTGTAATAATCTTATGGAAGTTAGAAATTNNTGATTCACACAGTACAGCTTGAATTAACAGATGCCGATGTTTCATTTACAGCCCCGCTTTCGTTTAACACAAGGATTGATGCCGGAAAACTTTTTGCCAGTGATATGTTTGATCTTTACAGGTACGAAAATTTTTTATATACAATGGAACTCAGCGGGTACGAAATAAAAGACTATCTTGAGTTTTCTTATGGAAATTGGTTCAATCAAATGAAGAGCGAAAAAGATGATCTTCTAAAATTTAAACTTGATGACAAAGGAAACATTAAATATTCCGAGCGAAGCAACTCGCCAGAGCTTGAAGAAAGATTTTACAATTTTGATTCGGCTGCAGGAATTGAATATGTTGTAGATGTTACTAAACCAATTGGACAAAAAATTAGTATTGTTAGATTTTCAAACGGAAATGAATTTATTCTAAACAAAAAATATAAAGTTGCTATCAACTCATACCGCGGTAATGGCGGCGGCGGACACTTAACTCGCGGAGCGAAAATTCAACATGAAGAACTATCAAAAAGAATTCTCAACTCAACAGAAAAAGATTTACGCTACTTTGTAATGAAGTGGATTGAAAACAAAAAGACTGTTGCACCAATCCTTCTTAACAATTGGAAGGTTATTCCTGAGGCTTTTTGGAAAGCCGGAAAAGAAAAAGACTACAAACTGTTATTTAACTAAGTGGTACTTTATGCTCTTAGTGTCTTATTGGTTAATTCTTTTTACCACTTAGAGCACTAAGTTTTACTAATAAATATTTAATCATTAAACCTTATTATTTATGAACACAACAAAAAGCAAACAACTATTTGAGCAAGCAAAAAAATATATTCCAGGCGGGGTAAATTCACCTGTAAGAGCATTTAAATCTGTTGGCGGTGATCCGATCTTTATTGAACGAGGAAGCGGTTCAAAATTTTATGATGTTGACGGCAATGAATACATTGATTATATCGGCAGTTGGGGACCACATTTGTTTGGACACAATCCGGAATTCATTAAAGAAGCATTACAACAAGCATTTAAAAATGGAACTAGCTTTGGTGCACCAACAGAATTAGAAGTAAAGATGGCGCAGCTTATAACTGAGTTGGTTCCTTCTGTTGAAATGGTGAGAATGGTTAACAGTGGAACGGAAGCGACTATGAGTGCAGTACGTGCTGCACGTGGATTTACAGAGCGAGATAAATTTATAAAGTTTGAAGGCTGTTATCATGGCCACGCTGATTATTTTCTTATTAAAGCTGGAAGCTGTGCACTTACTTTGGGTGTTCCAACTTCTCCAGGTGTTACAAAAGCAAATGCTTCAGACACTTTGCTTGCAGATTATAATAATATAAAATCCGTTAAAGAACTTGTTACACAATTTCGTGGACAAATTGCCGCTGTAATTATTGAACCGATTGCCGGCAATATGGGTGTTGTAAAAGCTAATGACAACTTTCTTGTGGAGCTACGAGAAATCTGTAACGAAGAATCCATTGTTTTGATATTTGATGAAGTGATGACAGGATTTCGTGTTGCCGCTGGTGGTGCACAAGAAATTTTTGGAATTAAACCAGACCTTACAACATTCGGAAAAATTATTGGCGGTGGTTTACCAGTTGGTGCGTTTGGTGGCAAGCGAGAAATTATGGAAATGCTTTCACCAAGTGGTCCCGTTTATCAGGCCGGAACATTAAGTGGAAATCCACTTGCAATGTCTGCAGGATATGCAGCACTATCATACATTAAAGAACATCCTGAAATTTATCTTCACCTGGAAAAATCTTCAATGTATTTAGAAAATGGATTTAAAGAAAACTTAAAATCTGTTGGAAAGAATTATGTAATGAATCGTGTTGGTTCTATGATGTGTCTGTTCTTTACAGAAAATCCTGTTGATGATTTTAACTCAGCTTTGAAGTCTGATACTGCTTTGTATGGAAAATATTTTCACGAAATGTTAAATCGTGGAATTTATCTTGCACCCGCACAGTTTGAAGCATTGTTTGTTTCAACTGTTCACAACAAAGAGGATTTGGATAAGACGATTATAGCGCATAAGGAATCATTAGAAAGCATATTATGAAAAAAGAGACATCAATAAAATTATTTGAACAAAAACAGATTCGTTCTGTTTGGAAAGATGATGAAGAGAAGTGGTACTTTTCTATAATTGATGTGGTTACCATTTTAACAGAAAGTCCAAATCCACGAAAATATTGGAGTGTGTTAAAAACAAGACTTAAAAAAGAGGGCAGTCAGTTGGCTACAAATTGTAGTCAACTGAAAATGCTATCGTCCGATGGTAAGTTTTATAAAACAGATGTTGCAGACACAGAACAATTATTCAGATTATTACAATCTGTCCCATCCAAAAAGGCTGAGCCTTTTAAACTATGGTTAGCACGCGTTGGAAGAGAAAGAATTGATGAGATTGAAGATCCGGAAATCGGTATTGATAGAATGATGGAAACTTATTTAAAAAAGGGTTACAGCAAGGAATGGATCAATCAAAGATTAAAAAGCATTGAAGTTAGAAAAGAGCTTACTGATGAATGGGATAATCGTGGTGTAAAGAAGGGAAATGAATATGCAATTCTTACTGATGAAATTACTAAAGCCTGGAGTAGTTTTTCAGTTAAACAGTATAAAAATTTAAAAGGATTGAAAAAGGAAAATCTTAGAGATAACATGAATAATCTTGAGCTGGTTCTTAATATGCTTGCCGAAGCTACTACAACTGAAATAAGTAAAGAGAAAAAGCCCAAAACATTTATTGAAAATAAAAAGATTGCCAAACAAGGCGGAACAATTGCTGGTAATACAAGAAGAGAAATAGAAGAAAAAACTGGTAAGGCTGTCGTGAGTAATGCGTCTGCAAAAAAACTATTGATTAAATAAGTAAGTTAAACTCACTAAAAATTGTTTGTTTCAACCGCTCATAACAAAGAAGATTTGGATAAGACAATTAGGCAGCATAGAGAATCGTTGCTAGCGATACTAAAATAGTTTAAAATTAAGTCGCCATTTAATGATTTATAAAGAAAATTTATTTAATTTTAATCAAATACTCTCTGACATTAGTCAGACCTATTAAACCCTTTTCCGTATAGGTCTCATTTGTCAGACATATAAAAAAGTTAGGCAAAACACTTAGAATAATATGAAACAAATAATAATATACTCTTTTTTAATATTAGCGAACCTTTCATTTGCTCAGACAAATAGGCAACAAAATAGCGACCCATCTAGACTGTTGCTTGAAGAGAAAATAAATAATCTTCAAAACGATGTAAGTCGTTTACAAGACGACATAAAGCAAAATGAAAACACTTCCCGAGCGGAACTTGCTGAAGTAAAAACCGAAACAAGTAAAAGCATTGAATCCTATAAAAATGAAACTAAGGACTTAATTAATCTGTATGTCTTTTTTATTAGCATGGGAGTAATCATTATTGGCTTTGCTATTAATTTTTTTGGTAAGCGCACAATTAAGAAAAGAGTGGAAGAATTAATAGTTGAAACAGCTCAAAAACATATTGAGGCAAAAATAGTTGAAACATTAAATAGCAAGATTACAGGCGAACTAATTGAAAATGCGATAAAAAATAAAAGTGAGGAGGAAATTAATAAAATTCTTGCCTCCATTGAACACAAGGGAAATACGGCAATTGACCAAATAAAATCCAAAGGAGACTCTGTAATTAAATCAATGCTGGCCTCCCCGCCTAAATTTCAATTAAAAATTGGGAACAAACATCTCTCTGATAAAGAAATCATGTTGCAAAATAACACTTTGCGAACGGATGAGTTTTTTAATCTTGCATTCAATTCGAAAGACCCTAGAATACAAATTGAACTTTATAAAAACGTAATTGAAATTGATCCGAATAATTTCCATGCATTAAACAATATGGCTGTTAGCCACAACAATTTAAATGAAATGAAAATCTCAATCGAATTGTTGAATAAGGCTATTAAATTAAATCCTAAATACTACCAAGCATTCGCAAATCGAGCACAAGCATATAACTTGCTAGACAAATTTGTTGAGGCACTTAAAGACACTGAAACAGCAATTTCTTTGGAACCAAAATTTGAATATGCTTATGCTGTAAAAGGGAATGTCCTGACAAAGCAGGGCAAATTTCCGGAAGCCGAAATTGTCTTAAATACCGCCGTTGAAATGAATCCTAATTCGGCTGAAGCGTATTACAATAGGGCTTTCTTTTATGAAAAGCGAAAGGATTACGAAAAATCTCAACAAGACTATGCAAAAGCGGAAGCACTCGGGTTTGTAAACAAAGCAATGCTCTATAACAATATGGCTGTTTTATTCAGACGACTAAAACAATTCGACAAAGCAATTGAGTTTATTGAAAAGGCAAAAGCATTTAATCCAAATTTTGCAAATATAGATGGAACATTAGCATTAATTTACGCGGACAAAAATGATGACGAAAATTTCTACGTAAATCTCAAAATTGCTTTAGAGAAAGGTTGCCAAGCTTGGAATTATTTGACAGACCCTGGCTTTGACAAATACAGAGAGGAGAAGCGTCTGAAAATGCTTATCGAGCCATATAAGAAAAATTACTTTTCCTAACAGCGGGCTTGCTCTATGCGGGCATTTCAATAAATTTGGTGTGCAGTTTCCCTACAAAGCATTTGCTAAATGACAAATTGTTTTTCCAAATAGCACAGCGGCAAGCAGCAAAACGTTATGCGGTCAATTATACAGCCCTTAAAATTTATTTATCTTTTACTACTTCTTCTCTCTCATAATTTCCATTTGCAATTTCAAGTACTGTAAGATGTGCAAGCCTTACTACTTTTTCAAATAACCCAGGATTAAGTGTTTCAACAGTATCTGTTGGAAGATGCAGATGCTCATAGCTGTTTGTTGTTGCAAAATATAAACAAGGGATACCTTTTTCATGAAATGGCGTTGCATCTGCACCGCCGCCGCTCCAGGTTCTTTCCACCATTGAGTTAAAGCTTGTTTTATCAATTTCGTTTGAAATTTCCCAGAGTTTAGGTGCACTTTTTCCGTTGCCAACTTGAATACTATCGCCATATCCTATACAATCAAGATTTATCATCGCTGCTATTTTATCATAACCTTTTTTCCAGCTTTCAACAAAATATTTTGCTCCATTTAATCCTTGTTCTTCGCTCACAAATAAAACAAAAATTACAGAACGTTTTGGTTCTATGTCACCTTTAACAAATGCTTTTGCAATCTCTAAAACAGCCGCCGAGCCAGATGCATTATCGTTTGCACCGGGAAACAGTAATCCTGCTTGAGATCCAACATGATCTAAATGAGCACCAATTATAACATACTCTTCCTGTAACTTTGGATCACTTCCTTCTATCATTGCAACTACGTTCATTGTTCGGGCATTTTTTTCATAGATAGCGTTTACTTCTATATGTGCCTTGGTTGTTAGATTCATAGAAAGTGGTTTTTTCTTTTCATCAATCTTTGTCTGGCAATCACTAATAGAAAATCCTGTTTTGCTTAGTAATGTATTTGCAGCATCTAAAGAAATATGCAGCTGAGGAAAATCAATCGGTTGTTCTCCTTCACCATGCAAAACACTTCCAATTAGCGGTTGTGGATTATTATCGTTTGGCAATGAAAGAAACAAGATTCCTTTTGCACCATGTTTTTTTGCAACAAGAGATTTTTCTCTTGGATAATTTGTTCCCCAATCATTGTCATCGTTTTTCCATTTGGGATTTTGCTTAAATACCATAACAATTTTGTTCATTACATTTATTCCGGCATAGTCATCATAATGCAAATCTGGTCTTGATATTCCGTATCCGCAAAAAGCAACCGGTAAAGTAAAACTGTTTGATCCTGTAAATCCTCTCAGTACAAAATCTTTTCCAAGCTTGTAATCACTTGTATCGCCCTCAACTATGATTTTAAATACTGCAGGAGTATCAATCTTATTATACTCAATATTCAAATATTGAAAATACTGTTCATTGCCTGCAAAATTTAATCCTAGCTCGTAAAATTTATCTGCGGCAAACTGTGCGGCTTTGTTGTAACCCTTGCTGCCTGGTAATCTTCCATCAAAATCGGGAGAGGAAAGAATTTTAACATTCTTAATTAAATCTTCTTTGTTTATTTCGGAAAGCCCTGTTGAGTTTTGTGCATTAACAAAAACTGAAATTAAAACTACTGTTAAAACTATTATTGTTTTTTTCATATCAGGTTTGTGTGATTTTAAAAATAATTATACTTAATAATACAAAAAGTGTGTTAAAATTTTGGCTGCTTAGTTTAATACAAATCTATTTATGTTTTAAATATCTTTAATTTCATTAATCATTTTTTCTATTGCATCTATCTTTTCAAGAGGAAGATTCTTAATCATTTTTAAGTAATTATATTCTTTCTTTCCTTTTTTAAGATTGTTTATTGCAAGATTATCAGCGTAGTTTGCACCTTCGTCTGGTATCCACTCAAGAATATCATTGGGTGTGCAGTTTAATAATATGCACAATTTTTCTATCAGCCTTAAGGAAGGCTTAAGCATTTGGGAACTGTTAAAGCGCATTGCGCTATCGTATGAAAAACCATTTTTTCTTAAGAAACCCGCCGGGTTTGTTATGCCGCGTGCCTGAAAGATGTTTGTAAGATTAAATACTAACATAAAACTAACTCCTGTTTTGTTAGATTGTGATGATATTTTGCCTGTAAAAATCCATTATTAGCTAAAAGTATCTGTGTACCTGCTAAAGATTGTTGTTAATAATATAGATTTTGTTGTATATAAGCAAGAGTTTGTGATATACAAAAGAAAATTTGTTCTATACGATTGAGAGTGTTTGGCAAACAAAGGAAAGTGTGTTGATTTAGACTGAAAACCTTCTGAGTATAGCTGATTGTCTGTCGAATTAGACCAAATGTAATTTTTGTACAATGCAAAGAATGTTGTTAACAGCCGAAAGTATTATGTGTATAAAGGAACTATTGTTGTGAACGAAGAAAAGAACTTATTGAACTATTGAAATTGGTTTGCGGATAGTAAATGTTTATATACAATGCTCAATTGTTTTTACCCAATACAATAACAGCATTTGAGTAAATCGGACTGTTATAGTCCAATCCTACTGCACATACCGTATTTGCATTAGTCTTTACACTCTTAAATGTTCGTCGTTGTTGGAATAATTCTGGATATTCTTTGTAACTATAACCATTCCAGTGACCAACGAATCCTTCTCCACAAGCAAAAACATTATTGTACCCCGTTCCATCTATACCAAATCCAGCATCGCTAAATCTTGCTATCTCCTTTTCAAGGAAGAATTGATTGTTATTTTGTTGTATATAAATTCCACCCCAATTCATCATAAAAACTCGATATTCATTATCAGACCAAACACCACTCATCGGCCCAACATAGTATCCATTGTTTTGGCTGTTGCTAAAACCTTCAAAAACTTTTTCTGAAATACCACCTTTAATCCTAATGAGTGCAGAAGTACCATAGTCATCTGTATATCCGCAAGCCCAAATTGTTTTTCCATCTGTTGTTCCCCATATATCATACAAATTAACGCTTGTTCCGCTTTCAATCTTTGTCCAGCTACTGCCATTGTAGTGGGCTATGTTTCCAGAATTTCCTACTATATATAAATTATTGCTGCTTGTTCCCCATATCATGTTTATCCAACCGTTCCATATATTTCCTAACAGATCCCATTTCTGCCATTCGCGGCCAGTCCAATGCATTGGCTGATTGCTTCCCACCCATAGATCATTTATTGAAAATGAGTAAGTTGAATGAAGTGGAGCAATAAAATTTGAGCCCTGATAATTATAATATACCCTTTCAATTTTCCAATTTTGACCATCCCACTTTACTAAATTATAAAAATTCGGATCTGGATTACCAAGTGAGTCATTCATATAAATTGCACCAACAGCCCAAATGTTATTTTCATCAATCACTGCAACATCATAAAGCACACTATGCTGGTGCTGCCCAAAAGTAAAAGTTTGCCAGGTAAAGTTGTGGGAGGTGGTGTCAAGCGTAGTGGTTGTTAACTTGTTGCTTGATACTGGATTCTGGATACAAGATACTTGAAATGAATAATTTTGGTTTGGAAGTAGCGAATCCATGTAAAGCATTGAGTCGGCTGTACTCAGATTAAAGGTCTGAGTTACGGAATTATTTTTTAAAAGATTTATTGTTGCTGGAAGTTGTATATTATTTGTTGTTAGTTGCAACCAGGCTTCTGTGCAGGAAACATCTTCAAGGGTTAAACTAAGCGTAGTATTTGTTGGTGGTTCGTTAGAATCACAAGAGATAGTGAAAAGAAAAAGCAGCGCGCTAAAACAAGAAACCAAAAACAACTTCATAAAGAACCCCTGATAAAAAATAATATTTAGTGGGGCAGTCAGTCTCAAAAGTAAGGAATGCAGAATTGTCATTCCCACTCCGATTTGCATTTAATGTTTTGGATTCCCGTTTTCACGGGAATGACACATAAATCTCTACTTATGAGACAACCTTCTCTGGTTAGAATTTTATTAACTCAATAATGGTTCATCAACTTTGCCGTTACCATTAATTTCCTCATCCTCTTCGGGAACAACGCGTGCAATATCAGCAATCGAATCGTTTTCATTTAGTCTTATTACTCTTACGCCCTGTGTGTTTCTTCCCATCACTCGCAAATCTTTAACGCTTTGTCTGATAACCATTCCTTGTGTAGAGATAATTACAAGCTCATCACGATCAACAACTTCCATCAACGCAATTAACTTGCCAACTTTATCGGTGGTTTTAACAGTAATAACGCCTTTGCCGCCGCGTTTTGTTATTCTGTAATCGTTTATGTCTGAGCGTTTGCCGTAACCTTTTTCTGTAACAACCAATACGGTTGTTTGATCATTTCTTATAACAAGCAATCCAACAACACGATCACCTTTGCCGAGTCTAACTCCGCGCACGCCAGTTGCTGTTCTTCCCATATCGCGCACATCTTTTTCATTAAATCGAATTGCAAACCCGTTACTTGTTCCTATTACAATATCATTTTTTCCATCGGTCATCTTAACTTCTATCAGACTGTCTCCCGGCGCAAGATTGATTGCATTAATGCCGCCTTTGCGAACATTACCGTAAGCAGCAAGAACTGTTTTCTTAATCGTTCCTTTTTGTGTTGCCATTATTAGATACTGATCTTCGCGGAATTCTTTAACTGCAACAAAAGCAGTTATGTTATCGTCTTTGTCTTTATCAAGAAGATTAACAACAGATCTTCCGCGCGCGGTCCTTCCACCTTCAGGAACCTCGTGAACCTTTAACCAATAGCACCGCCCCTTATCAGTAAAGAACAAAATGTATTGGTGCGTTGATGCAACAAACATGTGTTCAATAAAATCATCTTCCTTGGTTCCCGCGCCTGTTACGCCTTTACCGCCGCGTCCTTGTCTTCTATATCCGCTAACAGGAAATCGTTTTATAAATCCGCCGTGTGATATTGTTACAACAACATCTTCTTCTGCAATAATATCTTCTAACGCAAACTCTTTGTAATCTTTTATAATTTCAGTTCTGCGTTCATCGCCGTATTTTTCTTTAAGTAAAAGCAGTTCATCTTTAATAATTTTATTTCTTGTTCTTTCGTTATCAAGAATTCCCGTTAGTCTTTCTATCAACTTAAGTATTTCTTTATACTCGTCTTCTATTTTCTTCCGCTCTAAACCTGTTAAGCGCTGCAATCTCATATCCAAAATTGCTTTAGCCTGTATTTCGCTTAACTTGAATTTTTTCATCAAGTTGTTTTTTGCAGTTTCGGTATCTTTAGATTTTTTTATTGTCTCAATTACTGCATCTATATTATCAAGAGCAATGATGTATCCTTCCAAAATATGTGCCCGTTTTTCTGCGGCATCTAATTCATATTTTGTTCTGCGGATAAGCACTTCCATTCTATGAGCTAAAAAGTGCTGAATCATTTCCTGCACATTTAAAACTTTCGGAACGCCGTGAACAAGAGCAAGCATAATAACGCCAAAAGTAACTTGCATTTGTGTGTGTTTAAATAATTGATTAAGAACTACCGCAGGCTGTGCATCGCGTTTAAGTTCTATTACAACTCGCATTCCGTCACGATCAGACTCATCTCTTATGTTTGATATTTCAGTTATCTTTCCCTGGCGAACAAGATCTGCAATTTTTTCTATTAACGATGCTTTGTTTACCTGGTAAGGTATTTCTGTAATGATAATGTTTTCTCTATCGTTCTTTAGAGTTTCTACATTAGCTTTTGCACGGATAACTACTCTGCCTCTACCCGTAAGTAGCGCCTCCTTAACACCTTCATATCCATAAATAATTCCGCCTGTAGGAAAATCCGGAGCTTGAACATACTTCATTAAGTCTGCTGCGGTTACTTTTGGATTTTCAATCATTGCAACGCAGCCATCTATAACTTCTCTTATGTTGTGCGGTGGAATGTTTGTTGCCATTCCTACTGCTATTCCGCTTGCCCCGTTTATTAAAAGATTTGGGAGATAAGACGGCATAACTGTTGGCTCTTGCAAAGACTCATCAAAGTTGTTTGCAAAATCAACTGTATTCTTATCAAGATCACGAAGCATCTCATCTGCTATGCGTGCAAGCCTTGCTTCTGTATAACGCATCGCTGCGGGTGAGTCGCCATCAACAGAACCAAAGTTTCCCTGTCCATCAACAAGAGGATAGCGAAGCGAAAATTCCTGAACCATTCTAACCATAGAATCGTAAACGGCAGTATCTCCATGTGGATGGTATTTACCGAGAACCTCTCCCACAATTCTAGCGGATTTTTTGTACGGTCTGTTATGCGCCAAACCAAGTTCGTGCATTCCAAATAAAACTCTTCGGTGCACCGGTTTTAATCCATCTCTTACGTCGGGCAAGGCTCGTGCAACAATAACGCTCATTGCATAATCGATGTAAGATGATTTCATTTCATCTTCTAATGTTCTTGGTACTACTTTTTCAAATATTGTGGTCATATGTTTTTAGTAATTACTTAAATAAAAATTCTTCTTAATTAGATATCAAGGTTTGCATATTTAGCATGCTTTTCAATAAATGCGCGTCTTGGTTCTACTGCGTCACCCATAAGTGTTTCAAAAATTTTATCTGCTGCTGCTGCGCTTTCAACATTTACTTGCAACACAGTTCTGGTTTCCGGATTCATTGTTGTTGACCAAAGTTGCTCAGGATTCATTTCTCCCAAACCTTTATAGCGGGAAATTGTTACACCTTTAGGCTGTCCTTCTTCATCAACTTCATCAACGTCTTCAACAACACCCGTCTTTACTTTCATATCTTTTCTAAATTGCTTTAAAACTTTATCTCTTTCTTCATCATCAAAAGCGTAGTGTTCTTCCTTTCCTTTTTTAACTTTGTACAGTGGTGGCTGTGCAATGTAAACTCTTCCGGATGTAATCAACTCTTTCATGTGTCTGTAAAAGAAAGTTAGAAGCAATGTGCGAATATGGCTTCCATCAACATCCGCATCAGTCATTAAGATAATTTTCCCGTAGCGGGATTTTTCAGGATTAAACTCTTCGCCAATGCCTGCGCCAAGAGCAGCAACCATTGCCTGAATTTCCTGATTTTCTAAAATCTTATTAAGCTTTGCTTTTTCTACATTTAAAATTTTTCCTTTGATCGGAAGTATGGCCTGGAATCTCCTGTCTCTGCCTTGCTTTGCTGAACCGCCCGCTGAATCACCTTCCACAATATAAATTTCACAATGTTCTGGATCGTTAATAGAACAATCTGCAAGCTTCCCCGGCAGATGCATGGAATCTAAAGCGTTTTTTCTTCTAACAAGATCACGAGCTTTTCGCGAAGCTTCTCTTGCTTCAGCGGCGCGCATACATTTTTCAATAATTTTTTTACCAACAGAAGGATTCTCTTCAAGGTATTCGGATAATTTTTCGCCAACTATAGTTTCAACGATTGATTTTATTTCGCTGTTACCAAGTTTTGTTTTAGTTTGTCCCTCAAACTGCGGCTCCATAACCTTTACAGAAATAACCGCTGTTAATCCTTCTCTAAAATCGTCCCCTGTTAAGGTTATTTTATTGTTGTCTTTGATCAATCCATTTTTATATGCGTAGTTATTTAGTGTTCTGGTTAGTGCCGTTCTAAATCCAACTAAGTGTGTTCCGCCTTCGATTGTATTAATATTATTTACATATGAGTGTACGTTTTCAGAATATGAATCGCTGTATTCAAAAGATATTTCAACCGGAGTATTTTCTTTCTCGCCTTCAATATAAACCGGTTTATGCATCGCAGTTCTTTGTTCATCAAGATATTTAACAAAGTCTATAAGTCCGCCTTTAAATCTGTATGTTTCCTCCTGTCCATCGTTTTCATCTTTAAGAATCATCGTTACATCTTTGTTCAGGTATGCAAGTTCACGTAATCTCTCTGCAACTGTTTCGAAATTAAATTTTGTTGCTTTAAATATCTCTCCGTCCGGTTTAAAAGTAATTGTCGTTCCGGTTTGATCGCCTTTGTAGGGTCCTATTTGCTTTACCTTTTCCACCGGTATTCCGCGATGATACTCTTGCAAATAAACTTTATTGTCCCTTCTTACTTCGGCAGTAAGTACTTCGGACAAAGCATTAACAACCGAGACACCGACTCCATGCAATCCTCCAGAAACCTTGTAAGAATCTTTGTCAAATTTTCCACCTGCGTGAAGAACTGTCATAACAACTTCAAGTGCTGAACGTTTTTCTATTGGGTGCATATCAACAGGAATTCCTCTTCCGTGGTCTTCAACAGATACACTTCCGTCTTTTTTAATTGTAACAATAACACGATCATTATACCCGCCCAATGCTTCATCAATACTGTTATCCACAACTTCATTTATAAGATGATGAAGTCCGCGCGAACTAACATCCCCAATATACATTGCGGGGCGTTTTCGTACTGCCTCCAATCCTTTAAGTACATTAATATTTTTCGCATTATAATCGTTATTGTTGTTTTGTGCTTTAGCCATTTCTAATTTGATTCNNGTCGTTTACTACATCGTTTTCACTAATAACATCTCTTATTTTTTTTAATGCGGGATCATTATTAAAAACATCTTTAATGCTTTTAAATCCATCAGGCATATGCGATATTTCCGTTTTCAATTTTTATTATCAAATCTTTTTCATCTTTTTTAAGAAAAGAAAAATCTGCAAAGTCTGTCAGAGTTATAAAAGCCTGTCCAACCTCTTTTAGATACTCGCTTATTTTTCCTGCACGATAAGCGTCAAGCTCACCAAACACATCATCCAAAAGAAAAATAGGTGTTTTGCCGCTAGTATCTTTCAAATAAAAAAATTCCGCGAACCGTAACGCTGTTTGAAAGGTTTTATGCTGTCCCTGCGAACCATAAGTTCTTAGGTTTATTTCGTTTATCTTAAAAATAAAATCATCTCTATGTGGGCCGACAAGATTAACCCCACGCCTTATTTCTTCATCTTTTTTTTCTTTGATAAGAGATAGAAAAGTATCGCTTATATCGCTCTCAGTTCTATCATCAAGAAAACTATACTGTATAGATGGGCTTTCTTTGTTGCTGATAATTTTCTTATATGAATCAGAAACATATTTAATAAATTTATTAATGAATTTTTTTCTATGTAGAATTAATTCAACTCCGTTTTCGATCAACTTTTCTGTCCATGCATCTAATTCTGTAATTTCACTTTTTGTAAAATTTTCTCGCAAACGATTAAGAACAACAGCGCGTTGTTTAATTGTTTTATTGTAGTCCAACAAAATATTCAAGTATGTACTACTCGCTTGTGAAATAACAGAATCAACTAGCTTCCTTCTTTCCCCTGGCGAACCCTGGGTAATGGCATGATCTGCAGGAGTTAAAATGACAACAGGAAATCTTCCGATTATTTGTGAACTTCTGGAAATCAATTTATCGTTTTGAAAATAATACTTGCGGTTTTCCGGCATAGAAAAGATCACTCTTATCTTATCATCGGTTATATCATTAAAAAAACCATTTACTTCAAATTCATCCTCATTAAAACTTACTGTTTCAATATCTTTTGCATTAAAACTTTTAGCTGTACATAGATAATATGCAGCCTCAAGCACAGAAGTTTTTCCTTGTCCGTTACCGCCAACAATATAATTTAATGTATCAGAAAAGGTAAGGTTAATATTCTTATGAATCCTGAAATTCCTTAGAGATAAACTGGAAAGGATCATTTTAATTATTTAATCGCACCGGCATAAGTAACATCATAATATCTTCGTTCTCTTCGTTCTTAACCGGTTCTATTATGCTTGCTTTTGTTGGAGAATGAAGTTTAAATACTACTTGATCACCCACAAGATGTGATAAAATATCATTTACATACGTTGTGTTAAACCCAATATCCATAGGGTCACCCTTATACTCGCACTGAATCTTTTCTTTTGCATCAGAACCATGATCTACATCTTCAGCCGACACTTCTAATAAATTATCAATTATTGAAAACTTAACTTGTTTAGAGTTTGAGGTTGAAAACAACATCATCCTCTTAATTGCAGATAAAAGTTCTGATCTATTAACGGTTAAAAAATTTTCGTTTTCTAATGGAATAACACTGCTATAGGAAGGATATTTTTCACCAATTAATCGGCTGATAAATTCAAGATCATTAATTATAAATGATGCATATGTTTTACTTAAATAAATTTTAACATCGGCATCGCTTAATTGTTTTAATAAAACAGAGATGGCTCTTTCGGGAATAATGTACTGTTCCTGTACCTCTGATAAAAAAGATTTATTTATAAATTTAACTAATCTATGACCATCAGTAGCAACAAAACATAATCCTTGTTTTGAAAATTCAACAAGAGTTCCGGTCATAGCTGGACGCATGTCTTCTTTGCTCATGGCAAAAGATGATTGTTCAAGAGCTTTCTTTAAATCATTACCATTTATTATTACTTCTTTTTCTTTTGACACAGAGGCAATTTCAGGAAAATCTTCTGATGGAGAATAGCTTAAACTATAAGTTCCTTTATCAGTAGTTATTTTAATTTTGCCTTTATCATTCACTAAAAAATTTACCTGGGTATCTTCTAAAGATCGCACAATATCGTAAAGTAATCTGGCTGGAACTACCATTTTAATATTTTTTTCTGCTAAAACGTTTAACGAGGAACGTAATGCAATTTCAAGATCTGTTGCGCTTACAGTAAGCGAACCATCTTTTATTTCGAACAGAAAGTTTTCCAATATAGGCATTGGTGTGCGTGATGGAACAGCGGGTATAATTTTGGCTAATAGTTTTTCTAAAATTTTGCTGTTTATCTTAAATTCCATATAAAAATATCTCCTTTTGAAGCGCTTAAAAATACGAAAAAAGGCGGTAATTTCAATGAAATTTAATAGATTAAATTTAAAATTAAGCGAGTTGTATTTGGTCAGAAAGAAATATAGAAGGAGTTAAATTATTAAAGCTCAACTCCTTCTTAAAAATCAATTATTAATCATTATTTACGGTGTTACTCCGCCACCAAAAGGATCAACTCTGTTTACATCATCGGAAGATGATAATATACCATACAATGTATATTTTGTACTATCAACAACACTTGTATACACTAAAGAAATCTCAGTGCCTGCAAGCAATGTCATTTCACCCGATACAGCACCAACTGCAGATGAAGTCTTTATACCAAATGGAACATCATACGTTGTTGAATAAGCAAAAGTTCCCTTTTTATAATCATTAAGGATAACAAATTCTGATTTACCAAGGCCATCATCTGGTAAAATATCGTACAATTGTCCCCTTATACTTAAGTGAACTGTTTCAGCAGCCAAATTTTTTATTGTAATTTTATTTTGAATAAATGGCTCGCAACTATAAAAAGTTACTGCAGATATTACAACAAGTGAAAAGACTAGTAATAATTGTTTTTTCATTTTTTCCTCTCTCATTTATTATTGTTGATTAATGAGATATTTTAGTTTCTTAGTATTTATATAATTCAACTTATAAATCAATTAACACAATATTAATAATTAATATATATATATAATTAATCAATAATAATAATAAGGATGTTAATATGTTGATAAACTATATATTATCATTTTTTATTCTATAATCAGATCAATAAATAAACACTTAAAGTTAATTATAGGTCTGATGAATCTTAGCTTAACAATATAGATTATAGAAATCAGTAGTAGTTAACAATTTATATACCATGCATTCACACATTACCAACATCAATAAATCTTTCAAAACTTTAAAAAAACAAAGGCTCGATAAAGAGCCTATTAGTATTCAGGTAAAATTTTCAGGAATAATTAAGCTCAATCTTGTTTCTAATACTATCTATCAGCTCTTTCATAGAATGATCATTCTTTCCCATTTGTTCTATACTATTGCAGGCATGAATTACAGTTGAGTGATCTCTCCCTCCAAAGTGTAATCCGATAGTTTTTAATGAAGACTTTGTAAGTTCTTTAGAAAAGTACATCGCTAACTGTCGTGCAAGTACAATTTCTTTTTTTCTAGTCTTCTCTCTTATCTTATTTTCAGCGATGTTTAAATAATGACAAACGGCTTTACTTATATCATCAATTGTAATGTTTATTTTTCTATCAGTTGCAATTTCTTTAACAGTTCGTTTAGCAAGCTCAATAGTAATTTCTTTAGAGTTTAATGATGCATTAGCAAGTAATTTTATCAAGCAACCTTCAAGCTCACGAATGTTTGATGTTATGCTTTCAGCAATAAATTCCAGAATTTCTGTTGAGACAAGCATTCCGTATTCCTCAGCTTTGTTTTTTAGTATGGCAATTCTCATCTCAAGTTCAGGAGGCTGTATATCAGCCGAAAGTCCCCATTGAAATCGCGAAATTAATCTATCATCCAAACCTTTCAGATCCTTAGGGGGTTTATCACTTGACAGAACTATTTGTTTTCTAGATTGGTGAAGAGTATTAAAAATATGAAAAAATAAATCTTGGGTTTTTTCTTTTCCCATAAGAAACTGTATATCATCAATTATTAAAACATCCATATTTCTATAAAAGCCGGAAAAATCATTTACCTTATTAGATTGAATTGCTTCAACAAACTCAACAGTAAAAGAATCCGAAGAAAGATAAATTACTTTTTTATCCGGAAAATTTTCAAGAATACTATTTCCGATAGATTGTATTAAATGTGTTTTTCCTAATCCAACACCACCATAAATAAAAAATGGATTAAAAGATGTTCCGCCGGGATTATCACTAATCGCACCAGCAGCAGCCCTGGCTAATTGNNGCCCTGGCTAATTGGTTGCCTTCTCCTTTAATAAAATTTTCGAATTTGTAACGAGGATTTAGATTTGTTTCATGTTCAGGGCGTTTGATTTCTATGATTTTTACTTTGGCGGCTTCAATTAGAGAACCTTGCTTAACAAATTCTTCTTTCTGTTCTTGTTCATCAGCAATTATATAAGAGAGTTTCCCATTTTCCCCGAGTATATCAAATATTGTATTTTTAACAATTGTGCTAAAATGTTCATCAATCCATTCCCAAAAAAACTGATTTGGTAATTGTACTTTTAAGTTGTTATCCTTAAGACCAATAGGTCTGATNNCAATAGGTCTGATTGGTAAAAACCAGGTGTTGTAGGTCATTAAAGTAACATTTTCTTTAATGCGGGTTAAACAGTTTTTCCAGACCAAATTAGCATCTGAATTAACGGTTTCTAGATTGATAAATTTAAGGTTATCCACAATAGTTGTAAGCGTAAAAAAAAATTACTATATAAAAAGCATATTTAGTTTTTTAAACAGAAAAAAAAAGTTAACAAGTTACTAACATTATTAAACATCGTCTAACTTACTGTCTTGGAATGAATTACAAGGATTATTTTCATGTTATCAAGTCAACAAAGGTAATTTTTACCTGAAATTATTAGTATTAGATTATGTGAAACGTTTTCACGTAAGAAAGTTATCCACAGGTTATAAACAGAAAAAGAACAACACTAACTTTAGTAAAAAATAGACACAAAATATTATATCAGCAAGTTTATTTAAAAATATTTTTTCAGATAATGAAAATAATTATTAATTTATTTTATTAACCGATGTTAATTCAAATCATTCGAAATATAGTGAAAAGGACACACCTTCGCACTAATTGGTTTTAATAAAATTGTGTTATGGCTATTTCTAGATGGCAAATGTAAAAC
>CXWL01084484.1_pt1 | contig 28284 bp, 30 predicted proteins | sample 590931 | NCBI WGS metagenome assembly CXWL01 (sample SAMEA3498368, study PRJEB10139) | groundwater metagenome | biome: water well; material: biofilm material | place: Germany | collected 2015-04-27 | reverse complement strand
CTACAACCCACACCAGCATTGGCCTTCACGCTGTCAATACCCAATTAAACCGGACGGCTTTGAATCAACATGATTGTCCATCGTGACTACCGCAGCTCCAACGACTCCACCATCAAGATATTTGATGATCGCATCGAATTCTTCAACCCCGGCAAACTACTGGATGACCTCACCGTTGAAAAGATCAAATCGGGCAACTACAAATCCTACCTGCGTAACAAACAAGTTGCGAGCATCTTCAAGGAACTTGAATTGATCGAAAAATACGGAAGTGGTGTGCGCCGCGTCATCGACATCTTTGTAGCATATGGTTTGCCAGAGCCCGTTTTTGAAACAACCCAAGGTGGAATGGCGGTGACTGTCTTTAAGCAAACTGCTAAGTTCGTGACTAATGAAAAGAATGTCGGTGTAAATGTCGGTGTAAATGTCGGTGTAAATGTCTTGCTTGCCTACATCCAGTTACACCCTGGGCAACGTGCGGGTGAAATGGCCACAGAATTTAAACTAACAAAACGCACTATAGAGCGCTGGCTAAAGCAGCTCAAAGAAACCGATAAAATTGAATTTAGAGGAGCCGCCAAAACCGGTGGTTACTACTGTTTGGATTTAGACCAATGAGCTATGCCCAACAAAACAGCTTCCGCGTGACTGAGTCTAAACTGGATTCCAGTACTCCACATCCATGACCATATTTACCTCCGCCGCTTTTACAGGCGTTGGGGGCTTAACCAAGTGCCATGGGAGTCTGAACCCTATTTCTCTGTTGATTGTGCGAATGAATTCGCACCTACATTGGTTTCAACTGCTGTTTCTAGGATAATGTGTAGGCAACTCTCGCAAAAAGGAAACTAATCATGCTGACTTTAAGTGTTGACTACGAGGTATTGCCGGATAGGCTTGTCACCATAAAATTACCGGAAACTGTTCGACTTGGTCGGCATGAACTGGTGATCGTGCTGGAAGAAAGCGCATCTAAAAATAACGTTGACTCAAATGCCAAAAAATTAATGCAGTTTGCCGGGGCTGTCACCGCTTTTAATAGTGTTGATGGTGTTGAATACCAGAAAAAAGTGCGCTCGGAATGGAATTGAACAAGCGCTATTTGCTGGATACCAATGCGATCATTTATCTGGTGAGCGGGCGACTTGCTTTTCCGTTGCCTGAAGGGCATTACAGCGTCTCAATAATCACTGAAATTGAACTGCTATCTTTTTCCGCAATATCCGCCGGAGAAGATCAGAAAATACGTGACCTATTGCTTTTGATGGATCGAGTTCATTTAACAGACGCCGTGCGAGACGAAACAATTAGATTGCGCCGCAACAATAGATTAAAACTCCCTGATGCCATTATTGCTGCCAGCGCTCTCCTTCAAAGCGCAGTTTTATTAACAAACGATCAAGCTTTCTCATCCATAGACGGTTTGGTTGTTCAGTCGCTGCAACTTTCGAGATAAGTGTATCCATCGCCAATAAGCAATTGGAGTCTGGAGAAATACGGCAGCGGTGTGCGCCGGGTGATTGACACCCGACAAACCCAATAGCTGTTTGCAAAAATACCGACTTACCCCATTAGGAATACAAAAATGATCCATCCATTAGCAGACGTTAAAGCCAAGCACATTGGCGAAGGCACTCGCATCTGGCAATTCTGTGTTGTTTTTGCGGAGGCAAAAATCGGCGCTAATTGCAACATCTGTGCAAACGTCCTGATTGAAAATGATGTCGTTATTGGCGATAACGTCACGGTTAAAAGCGGTGTGCAGTTATGGGATGGTGTGCGCATTGAGGATAATGTTTTTATTGGACCGAACGCGACCTTTACCAACGATTTGATGCCACGCTCCAAACTGTATCCCGCTCGATTTTTGCAAACCGTTATCAAAGCGGGTGCATCGATTGGCGCCAATGCAACTATATTGCCAGGGGTGACAGTTGCGGAAGGTGCAATGATCGGTGCAGGCGCGGTGGTGACACGCTCTGTTCCGCCCCATGCCATTGTGGTGGGCAATCCGGCTCGTATCGTGGGTTATACCAATACACAAGTTGAAGTGAACGATCAGCCGCAATCATCAAAAGAGACCCGTAAACCGCCTTATGCCGATGAAACATCGGTTAAAGGGGTAACCGTTCACCGATTCCCGATGATCCCTGACATTCGTGGCAGCTTAACCGTAGGTGAATTCGACCGGCAAATCCCGTTCGTACCAAAGCGTTACTTCATGGTGTTTGACGTGCCCAGCAAAGAAACCCGAGGGGAACATGCACATCGTGTTCTGCATGAGTTTTTGGTTTGTTTGCGTGGCAGTTGCGCAGTTCTGACCGATGACGGTGTTAATCGAACCGAGGTCTTGCTAGACTCACCAGACAAAGGTATCTACTTGCCACCGATGGTGTGGCGTGTGCACTACAAGTATTCTGAAGATGCGATGGTTCTTGTTTTTGCTTCTCATTATTACGAACCGTCAGATTACATCCGTGATTACGATCAGTTTATTTCGGCAGTGCGTGCGGGTAAATTATAGGGGAAGAATATGCAAACTTAATCAGCGGAATTGGACGAGCCAAAATAACCTGCGGAATATTTTGAGTTTAATAAGCTTCAAGTTGCATTATTCGGCAAAGACTATAAATATCAACAGGAAAAAACTGATCGAGAAAATTGGGTGGGAGTGTTGTGTGAGATAAATGCGCCACTCAGAAATAGTTGGCTTGAAAAATTAAGGAGAAAAAATGTTAATTGAAGCGGTAGTTACTAAAGGGCAGTTTCAGCTATTAAAGCCTATTCAGTTTGCTCATGACCAAGTTCATGTCATGGTGGATATACCGGATAACGAAATACTGGGATTTGAATTTCAACAAGCCGAAATGAGCAAGTTACCTTCCTCAGTTTTAATTAAGCAACTGTGGGCCGCTCGTAAACATGTGCCGAATGACGAATCCGACTTGCTGGATGGGATTGAAAAAAAATATGAGTAATCGTTACTTATTAGATTCAAATGTCATTCTCGATTATTTGCTCCAAAGATCATTTTCTGATTCGATCAAATTATATGGACAGTGTTTGGAAAACGACATTTCCATACTGGTGTCGTCTGCGCAATTACACACTATTGAATACGTCTTTTTGAAGCAAGTTAAACTGGATGCACCGACACAGATTGAAACAGCTAAATTAGCATTTAAGGCTTTTCTCAATGAAGTAACCATTGTAAAAACGCCAGCACTCATAGAACAAAATCATCCATTGGCGTTGCGCGATATGGAAGATTATTTAATTGAAATTTCAGCGGAAGCAGCAGACGTAACGATAGTGACACGTGATGCGGGTTTTTTGCGTTTGTCAAAACGATGCATCTTGACCGAGCAAGTACTTTTAAATTTAGAAGCAGAAAAAACATCCCAAGCCTCAAACAAAGTTACTTTCCTTGACCTCAAAACCCCGCATATCGTGTTGCGCGCGGAACTTGAAGCCGCCTTTGACCGCACCTTAAATTCCGGCTGGTACATCCAGGGCAACGAACTCAAGCAGTTTGAAAAAGAATTTGCAGACTATTGCGAAGCAGAATATTGCGTCGGCGTGGGCAACGGACTGGATGCGCTGCATTTGATCTTGCGCGCGTATGGCATCGGCAAAGGCGATGAAGTCATCGTGCCTTCCAATACTTATATCGCCACTTGGTTGGCGGCTAGCTATGCAGATGCAACGCCGATACCGGTTGAGCCTGATTTGAATACCTACAACATCGACCCCGCTCTGATTGAGGCGGCGATCACGCCGCGTACTAAAGCCATTATCGCGGTTCATTTGTACGGGCAGCCCGCAGATATGGATGCGATTAACGCCATCGCAATAAAATACAACCTCAAAGTGATTGAAGATGCCGCACAAGCACATGGCGCGCGTTACAAAGGCAAACGCGTTGGCACACTGGGTGATGCGGCGGGGTTTAGTTTCTATCCCGGGAAAAATCTGGGCGCGATTGGTGACGGTGGCGCGGTTACCACCAATGACGCTGACTTAGCGCAGAAGATTCGCGTGTTAGGTAATTACGGATCGCAAATCAAATATCACAACGAAGTCAAAGGCTATAACTCGCGTTTGGATGAATTGCAAGCCGCCTTTATGCGCGAGAAACTCCAAAAATTGGATGAGTGGAATGGCCGTCGCAAACTCATTGCCGCTGACTACTTGCGCCAAATGTCAGGCAGCAATCTTGTGTTGCCCTTCGTTCCGGAATGGGCTGATCCTGTGTGGCACTTATTTGTAGTGCGTAGCCAACAGCACGACGTATTACAAAAACAATTGGGTGAGGCCGGTATTGGAACTATGATTCACTATCCCATTCCTCCACACTTGCAACCAGCGTATGCCGAACTGAATTACAAGCAAGGTGACTTCCCGATTGCAGAAGTGATACACCAACAAGTGTTGAGCTTACCTATTGGGCCACACCTAGGTGCAGACAGTACAGCAGCAGTAATTTCCGCGATTCAATCATCAGCGGCAATACTTCGCAAAGTTTATTGATTAAGTACCTCAAGAAATTACTCCGTGATTTAGAGCGTGCAAGCTCTCTCAAGGTGGTGGATAAGGTAGACATTAGATGATTGGGCTGCTAAAAGGTGTTTTGAAAACGGGTACAGGCGCTATTGCGAATGTGCTTATTGGTTTAATAAGCATCAAATTCATGGCGGTCATGTTAGGCCCTTCTGGCACAGGATTGTTTTCTCTAATCCGTCAGCTAGTGACGACACTCTCCACTTTAGGATTTGGTGGGCAAACATCAATCGTGCAAGGCATTGCCAGCAAAAAAAATGAAGAGCGCGACAATTACATGCGTTCAACATTTTGGCTGTTATTGGCAGGAGCCGTGCTAAGTGTTCTGGTGATTGAGGTATTTGCAGCGACCATTACGACTATCGTATTTGGAAAAAGTGAGCATGACTTGCAGGTGCTCGTTAGATGGGTGGCACTCCCCGTTTTTTTTACGCATGTTTATATCTATCTGAAATCCGTGTTAAATGGATTTCGGGCGATAGGCCGGTTAGTGCTGGTTGAAATGTTTGGCCCGTTTACATCACTACTTTTGGTTTATCCTACCTGTATTTTTGTGGGGACTGGCTACACATTAGCTTTTGTATGGCTAATAAGCCTTGCACAGGTTGCAATGATCGTAACCAGCATAATAATTTTGAAGAAAGAGGGCTGGTTGTCTGTATTAACAGAAATGAAAGAGGTGAAAATCTTCCGTGAAGATTTACGCTACTTCATAAAAATATCGGGAACGGTTTTTATCACCGTTATGATAGGTACTGCATCTATCCTATTTGTTCGTGCAACAATCGCATCTCACAGTGGATTAAGTGAAGCGGGCTTGTTTGATTTGGCGTGGTCTTTGAGCGGAAACTATGTTGGTTTGATATTGGCATCTTTCGGAACATATTACGCGCCAACTTTAAGTCAAATAAAAGACAAAGCAGAGCGGGCTGCATTGATAAGGCGTGTGATGCGATTATCAACTATGTTAATGATTCCGTTAATCGTGGCAGTCATTGTTTCAAAATCGCTTTTAGTCAGAACGCTATATTCCGAAGAATATAGCGACTCGCTGCCGTTGGTGAGATGGATGCTGATAGGTGATTACTTCAAAATCACTAGCTGGGTATTAGCTATCCCTGCGATTGTTAATTTAGATATGAGAATATATTTTTGGTCTGAAACCTTTTGGTTCATTAGTTTTTCAGTGCTGTCCATATTGTCCATAGTTTATTTTGGTGAGTTGGAATGGATAGGAATTGCATTCGTAGTGCTTTATTTAGCGTATATGATTTACTATTTGCAATATGTGCGTAAGGTGTGCGCGTTAAAAATAACACGTGACTTATTGGTCCCTTGGCTGCTTGGCTTTGCTATCGTAGTAATGGCTTCATTCCAAAACTGGAATAACACCTCGGTAGATTGGTTTGCTGCCACACTTTGGATTACAAGCAGCTTGCTTTTGGTCTTTTCCTTTCTAAAAGCAACTGAGATAGCGATGATATTGAACAAATTACGTTCAATGTTGAAGGGGCACTAATGCAACAGCCCCATATGAATAAAAATGATGCATCACGCATCACACAAATTCATTAATAGATTAGCTAGTGCGATCTTCCTGTGAAAATACTATAGAAGGCATTAATTCAGTAGAGTAAAACCCTGCTTGGCAGGGGTGAGTTCAACAAGGTTTGACCTATGCAGCGGTCGATAACATTTTCGCTCATTGGTTGAGGAGTTAGAGATGGAGAGCTTGCGGTGTAGTCTACGCAATTGATGCGGATGTTAAGCATACCCGATTTTTCTGCCGCAAAGCGGCAACGATTTTGAAGGCGCTAACAAATCAGGCCACCGGCTTTGTCAGTGGTATTTGACTATTCCGATTAAGCAGTGGACTGAATTGGGGGGGGGATGAAAAAGGTTTCCATTGTAATAATTACTTATAACCAGCAAGAATTTATTCATGAAACACTAGAAAGCTGTTTAGCACAGTCATACCCGGAATTTGAAATTATCGTTTGCGATGATGGTTCAAGTGACAACACTGCTAGGATCATTAAACAATATTCAGAGAATTACCCTGAAAAGATTATTCCAGTGTTACATCCTATCAATACAGGGATCGCAGAAAATTCAAATAGAGGAATGAGACTTGTAACAGGCGATTTTGTAATTTGGTTCGGCGGCGATGACATTATGTTGCCGGAAAAAATAAAGGCACAAGTTGAATATCTAGAGTGCCATCCGGAATTTTCAGCTTGTTATCATGATGCGGAGGTTTTTGAATGGCCATCGAACAAAGTATTAGGTATCTTTTCCGAGCTATTCGGGTTTGGTAAATTTGAAATCATCGATATCAAGAAATATCTCAATGCGAAATACAAACTACTCCCCTCAACCTTCATGATGCGGCGTGCGGCTATTGGGAATAGATTATTTGATACACGAATAGTGATGATGAATGATTACCTTTTTTTTGCAGAGTTTTTTTTGATTGGGGGCCCATCAGGTTTTATAGACGATGTTTTGATCAGATATCGAAAAAGCAGCAAGAGTGTTGGGCAGTCAGCATATGCGATGAAATTTGGTTTTGAGGAGCATATGATGACTTTCGCAATTTTGGAAGCAAGATATCCAGAGTATGCGCAACTTATTGGTAAGCTCACTCGTCACCATATAGCCCTTGCAGCTGCTCGGCAAATTAAAATAGGTAATGTGGCCCGATTTAGAGGGTTATGTTTATTACTGATATCAAAAGGAGGGTGGGTTAAAGGCCGATTATTGCGGTGGTTTGGCGCCCCACTTATTACCTACCTATATAAATATCACAGTAGCTATCTACCAATCATTAATAGAATTCGTAGGTGGATTTGATGAATACATCGCAATATTACCAACATAAGCGCCCAGATTTATTCATAACAATTAGGCCGGGCGACCATCGGATTCTTGAAATTGGTTGTGCAGAAGGTCAATTGGGTGAGTTGCTAAAAGCGCAAGGCCTTGCATCAGAGGTTGTGGGTGTAGAACTGAATTCTGTGGCAGCTAAACTGGCCTCAGTTAGGTTGGATAAAGTTCTTTGTGGCGATATCGAAATGGCAAATTATGAGGACTGGGGGTTGGAGCCGAAATCTTTTCATTATGTAATTTGTGGAGATGTTCTTGAGCATTTGAGAGATCCATGGCACATCCTTGCCTCACTTGCCAACCTATTAAAAGACGGTGGAAGTGTGATTGTTTCACTCCCCAATGTGCAGCATTGGGGAGTGTCAATGCCATTGTTGTTTTGTGGGCAATGGCAATACAAAACTGAAGGTATTCTGGATCGCACTCATTTGCGGTTTTTTACCTATCAATCAGCAATTCAACTAGTTATGAGTTCAAATCTCCAACTGATAAGTTGTCAGCCGCGTATATGGCGCAGGTCGGAAAGACTATTGAATAAGATAACATTTGGCTTATTCGAAGGCTTATTTACCAGCCAGTGGGTGTTGGTTGGGAAAGTCAAGGAGCCCTGATACTAGTGAATTGAATCTAGTAAAGTGCCAAGTCTTACTTTGTAATTGTGAATGGTATGGGAAAGGTCGGTGGGGTATTGATAACAGCGTATAGAACGCTGGCAGTCTCTTACTGAACAACAGGCAATCGCTGGCGGAAATACCGTAAAAAAATAGTTAAGGAGGATATAGCGTGGGCGATTTAGCCAGATCGAGTAACCCGCTTTACTTTTCAGTCCCAAAAAACAATTACCGAAAATATCAAAAACAAGTGAAGATCGCTACACGTGCTGTACCCGCCTCGAAAATGAAAAGCAGCATTAGGATTTGGATGTTATGCCTATTTTTTATTATGTCATTTTCATCTGTCAAATATGTTCCTGGAATGCTAATTGTTCAGGACGTGTTTACGGGCTGTGTGTTGTTGTTTTTGGTAATAGTTTATCCATTTTTAATTCTTACAAAAAAGCATAAGGTCTCTCGACTTGAGCTTTATGGCTTGCTGATTATTGCAATTGAGCCAGTTGTTTCTGCATACGCATCACATACTGAATTTGATCAGCCATACATATATGGTTTACTGGCTCAGCGTGAGATTATTTTGGTTGGCTGCTCAATAATATTTTTATATTTATATCGTAGAAGAGGAGCCATTCTTTTAGATGCCGAAAGAGCGCTAATTTGGTTGGCTTGGTTTTCCTTGGTCGTGAGCACAATGGCTAATTTGTTTGTAGACAGTTCACAATTAAGCGAACAGGCAGGTTTTAGTACAGGGGGAACAGACCAAGAAGGCGGGCGAATATTATTGGAGACGGCATTTATCATTTTCGGTTTTTTTTATTATGCATTTCTAGGTCTTGGCAATAAGAAAGCGAAGAGTAACAAAGTTCATTTATCGCTATTTTTCTTAAGTTATCTCGTCTTTTTTCAAGGTGGGCGTACAACACTACTAGCTGTAATAATTAGTTATCTTTATATTTTTCTAGGTAGCAAGTCTTTGACGTACAGAGTAACTTATTTATCCAAACTTGTTGCTTTGGCGTTTGTTATTAGTGTACTTCTATATGTGGTGCCACTGGAAAGTGTGACTCGCCTGCTTGTAAAGTTCCAAGACGCAATTACTGTTGTTGTAACAGGCCAAGAAAGCAATGATTACTCTGCAAATGCTAGAATTTTCGAGTTGAAAAAAGCTTACCCATACATTGAAAAGAACTTATTGTTTGGAAGTGGTTTTATTAGTCAACAATGGAACGGGGGGTTTAAAAGTGTTTTTGATTACTTTCATCCATCGGATATTGGTCTTGTAGGAGTGGTATTTGAATTTGGATTGTTAGGCCTAATTCTATTTTCTGGACAAATTTATTTTATTAGGAAATATTGGGGTCAACTGCCACTCAATATGGACAACCATAGCAAGATATCCAATGCTCTTAAGGGCTTCTTGCTTTATTTCCTATTGAACTCGGTTACTTCGGGGAGATATGTATTCCTGGTTGAACAAAGTTTTCTTTGTATTGCCCTGTTATATTGCATTTCCAGTGAACGCAAACAAAGCCAAATATTGAAGCAAGGTCGTTTGATGGTGCCCTCATCGTGTCATCCCTGACAACAGTAATACTAGTGAACTATAAAGGGGCGCAAGATACGTTGAACTGTCTGCGGTCACTGTACGCCAGTCAAGTTGTGCCGCGCGTGGTGGTGGTGGATAACACGCCCAATGATCCGCTGCTACCAGATGTGATGTCGCATTACCCAGAGGCTCATCTAATTTTTGCACCAGTGAATCTTGGGTTTGGTGGTGGCAATAACTTGGGAATCAACTGGGCGTTGTTGCAAACCGATTGCGAGTTCATATTTATCCTAAACAACGATACTGAAGTTGAAGCGAACACAATAACTGAACTTGAATCTACGCTAGATAACCAACCTGAAGTTGGCATGGTTACCCCACGTATTGTGTTTATGAATAACCCGGAATTGCTTTGGTATGGTGGTGGCGAGGTGAGTTGGCTGCGTGGTGCAGCTGTTGCACCAGGTTACCTGGGGGCAAGTGATACGCCATTAGCAATGCAAGCCAGAGAGGTGAGTTTTGCAAGTGGTTGCGCGATGTTTTACCGCCGTGATGTTCTGCAACAGTTAGGGGGGTTTGATGAGCGATTCTTTATGTATGAAGAAGATGTGGAGCTCTGTCTTCGTACATTAGAATTGGGGTGGAAAATTCGCTATGAGCCAGCTGCATTGGTTTTGCATGTAGTGCAAGCATCTTCCCGTGGCAATCAAGAATTTGTTGATAGGTTGTCACCCCTGAATCAGAACCTCTCTTTTTATGTGTTCCACTCAGTACGCAATCGCCTAATCAATATGCGACTCCATGCAAAAGGTTTGAATCGACTAAATTTTGTATTTGGTTTTTCATTATTCCTCTTGAAGAAATCACTGCACTTTGCCGTGTATCAAAGATGGGATGGTATTTCGTCAATTGTCAGGGGATGGCGATCGTATCATCAATGCATGTTAGAAGAGCGCGCAGGTTAAATGAATCCCCAATTGTTGATGATTTGTGGGTTGCACCGTAGTGGAACCACGTATGTTGGTGAAATGCTTCGTCAGGCTAATATATGCGTTGTACACGAACCGCTGAACGAGCGGTTCGGTGTACTTGGTGTACCCGTCGCCTATCCATTTTTAGCAGAGGATGGTGGGTGTTATTCCAAGCTAATTGATGATGTTGTTGGCTTTAAGTTGGGTTGGAATTGTTCGGCCGATATCGGTAACAATAAGTTAAAACGATTTATTTATAAGTGGACTGGTGGGCGCAGTGGAATGCGATGGAGTAAGTTGCGCTTCCAAAAATTACTTGGAGTGTTGCCTTCAAATATAGGTCTAAAAGACCCGTTCTCAACACTGGCGACGCCCTATTTTATTAAGAAGCATTCTGCGAAAGCTGTGTGCATGGTTCGTCATCCGGCCGCGATTCATTACAGTACGGTGAAGCAAGGCTGGTGGTTCAGTATTGACAATCTTTGCAATCAACCAGAATTGATGTCGTCTTATGCGCTAGATATTTCAGAGCAGCATTGGGTAATGGCTAGAGAGCATCACGCCGCTAGCATCGCATTGCTGTGGAAACTTATGGTTAGAGTGAATCGCCCTCTAATTGGAAAGGGGTTGATCTTGGTCAGGCATGAGGATTTATGTGTTGAACCAGAGATTCACTCACGAAATATTTTTGAACACCTTGGGGTGACATTTGATGCAAAGGTGGCCAATTTTGTTGTTACTAATTCAGAGGGTTCGAGTGCTGAATTTGCTGGCGGGACAATTCATGATTTCAAACGTGATGCAAAATCACTCCCTAATATTTGGCGAGGTCGCATTCCATTAGAGGATGAAAGAATGATTCGGGAAATTTGCGCTGAAGAATTATTTGAAATTTATGGTGACGACCAATGAATCTCTCGGTTGCGATAATCGAGCCAGTGGGTGGTCATGGTGGCATGGATTACTACGATTTCGGATTGTGTGATGGTTTAGGGCAAGCTGGGTTGGATGTTGTGCTCTACACATGTGATGAAACTTCAGAACATTCATCAAATAAATTTGTTTGTCGTAAACCTTTTAATAAAATATTCGGCTCCGATCCCGGTTGGCTTCGAGGTGTGCGATATGTATTGGGTCTTTTCTTGACCTTTGCAAGCTCGATAGCAGAGCGAAGAAAAATTTTCCACTTCCATTTCTTTAATGTGGGTTGGTTACAGCTCATTTCTGTTGGTATGGCTCGTTTGTGTATGCGTCGTGTAGTTGTGACAGCGCATGATGTAGAGTGTTTTCTTGCATCTCTAGATATCCCCAAAATGAATCGTTTGGGTTACCGAATGGCTCACCGTGTTATTGCTCACAATCATGTATCTTGCAAAGAGCTTGTGATGCGCTTAGGTATATCCGAATCAAAAATTGACATCATTCCTCATGGCAATTATCTGCATGTCATTGGTGAACTACCATCACAGGCATTTGCGAGAAATATTTTGGGGATTAACGAAGATGCTAATGTTTTGTTATTCTTTGGACAGATCAAGGAGGTAAAGGGATTGGATGTTTTGTTGCGTGCTTTACCTGCAATCTTAAAGATTCATCCGGATACGGTTCTGCTGATTGCTGGTAAACCATGGCGAATCGAGTTCGAGCATTATAAAAAAATGATGATGGATTTAGAAATCAATGAGTGTTGTGTTTCACATATTCGATACATCAAAAACGAAGAGGTGCCTCTGTTTTATTCGGCTTGTGATGTGGTTGTGTTGCCATACCAGCGTATCTATCAGAGTGGTGTCGTGTTGATGGCCATGAGTTACGCAAAACCGGTTTTGGTTTCAGATATCGAAGGAATGTTAGAAGTGGTAACAGATGAGGAAACTGGATTTGTATTTCGAAATGGGGATTCTGACGACCTGGCACAACAGGCTTGTAGACTGCTCGCTAACCATCTTCTGCGGCATCAGGTTGCAATTAATGGTTTAGAACTAATGAAAAAAAAATATGATTGGAAAGTGATTGGTGAGCAAACAGCAATTTCATATCAAAAATGTTTCCGAAAAAATTCAAGGACAATAGAATGAGATTATGTCCGATTTGTAGTAGCGAACTTGTGGTGAAGGATGTATGTGGTGCCGAGATGGATGTTTATAAAGGCAGATATTTTGAATACGAGAGATGTTTAACATGTGATGTACTTGTTTTATCTGACACTCCTCCAGTCGTGTCTGAAAAAGTCGACTATAGCGAAAGTGGTTACTACAATCCGCAGCGGCCAAGATTAACTTCCTTAATAAATGTTTTCAGGAATTACTTTTCCAAGCACCAAGTTGGTTTAACGCGTAGAGCCTTGGGAGTCTCAACGCTTGACCAAAAGAAAATTCTAGATATCGGCTGCGGAAAAGGGAAATTCTTGGCAGCCATTAAAAATGATGGTGGTTTTGTTAAAGGGCTTGAGCCAACGACAAGAAGTTATGTTGAGGCTCATGCATTGCTTGGTGACGATGTTCGTCCTGTAATGATGGCTGAGGGATTGTTTGAATCTGATTATTTTGACGCTATAACTATGTGGCACGTTTTTGAGCATATCCCTGTGCCATTATTAATGCTTCAACTTTGCCGGAAAGTACTTAAGCCAGATGGCAAGCTTGTTATCGCGGTGCCTAATGCAGGTGGAGTGGTCGCAATAATCGGCGGAGGTGGGTGGTTCAATCTAGATCCACCTCGTCATATTGTTCACTACAATGTAAAAAGTATTAGCGATTTACTGAACAAGCAGGGTTACACAGTTACGCAAGTCGATTATCACTATCCAGAATTAACTTATTTCAGTGCACTGCAAACCTTGATGAATATGTTGCCCATCACCGGTAATTTTTTATTCAATTATTTAAAGCGCAACAAAAAAGGGTTACCAGATAATCAGTGGATTTTTTCAAAGGATTTAGTTTTAACTTTGATTGTAGGTGTTATTTTCGGCCCATTTGTCGTGGTGATGGTTGCAATTCTTTCAATGTTGAAAATGAGCGATTGCATAACTATTGTTGCTCAACGTGCTGACGATAATTCGCCTTCTTAAATTCTTGAAAACGGTGACTTAGCGGATTTGCTATGAATGGGTGTTGGTTGGGAAATCACCTTGTGGCGGATCACCCAAAGATCAAAGTGCATTTGTGTAGTCGGGTGCGTGAAGACAAGATCACGATGATTCTGTTCGCCGTCGCCCGAGCAACAAAACGGATCGCCTGCAACGCGAGCCAGCAAGTCCGGTGTGTTGAATCTAAAGGGTGGATTGCTGTTTGACTGAAATAATGTTTTACATTCAAGGTTTAATAATCTAGGATGTACGTGTACACACATTGTATGGGGTCAACATGACAATCACCAAAGTATTTAAAAATGGAAACTCTCAAGCAGTTCGGATACCTGCTGAGTTTGCTTATGACCGATCTGATATGGATGTTGAAGTTGAGCGGATTGGTGACGAGATAAGAATCCGTCCAGCACGACGAAGCCTTGGGCAGGTGTTGTCCAAATTTGCTCAATTCTCAGATGGATTTATGCAGCAGGGGCGTGGCGACAACCAGGAAAAAGAGCGGAATGAGCTATGACTCCCAAGTACATGCTTGACACCAATATCTGCATTTACCTGATGAAGCATCAACCGGCGGAGGTCGCAGCACGCTTCGCAAAGTGTTATGTGGGTGAAGTTGTTATCTCGGCGATTACGTTGGCAGAGCTGGAGTTTGGCATCGTCTGCTCAGGTGAGAGTAAGCAAAAAAACAGACAAGGACTTGATCTGCTATTAGAGGACATTCTTGTTGCCGCATTTGATGCAAAGTCAGCCGCTGCTTATGGTCCGATTCGATTCGTGACAAAAGACAAGAAGCGGGATGCGCTGGATAAGTTGATTGCCGCTCATGCTGTTGCATTGGGTGTTGTGTTGGTCACCAATAACGAAGCAGATTTTGTGAATTATCCAGATCTGAAGGTAGAGAATTGGGTTGCCAGTCATTGAGTGACTCCCTGTAGATCGGGTTTTCGATGATTACAAAAGTGACTGCTTATATTCATTCGGGTAAGGTCATTTCAAAAATGAAATTAGGAATAGTGCCGCTGTGTAAACGATGGGCAAATATTGTATGAGCACTTTAAGAATCCTCGGCACCCGTGGTGTTCCCGCCGCTCACGGTGGTTTTGAAACCTTCGCGGAATACCTCTCACTGTATCTTGTAAAGCATGGCTGGCGCGTGGTGGTGTATTGCCAAGAAGACGGTTCGGGCGCTGTCTATAAAGATGTTTGGGAAGGTGTTGAGCGGGTGCATATCCCCGTTGAACAAACAGGCCCCAAGGGTACGATCATATTTGATTGGAAGGCGACAGCCCATGCGGCTAAGTTTGGTGATCTGTGTCTGACGTTGGGTTACAACACGGCGCTGTTCTGCACGCTGCTTCGCCTCAAAGGTATTCCCAATTTGATCAATATGGATGGCATCGAATGGTCACGTGCCAAGTGGGGGCCGGTTGCTAAGTTGTGGTTTTGGTTGAATGACTGGGCGGGATGTTGGTTGGGAAATCACCTTGTGGCGGATCACCCAAAGATCAAAGTGCATTTGTGTAGTCGGGTGCGTGAAGACAAGATCACGATGATTCCGTATGGCGCTGATGCGCTGGCAGATGTGCCCGTTGATGCGGTGCTTGAATTGGGTTTGGTGCCTGGAATGTTTTTGACGGTGATTGCGCGCGCCGAGCCGGAGAATTCTTTATTGGAAATTGTGGCTGGTTTCTCACGCAAGGCGCGAGGTTATAAATTGGTGGTGCTGGGTAAATACGAGCCTGAAAAAAATGCTTACCATCGGGCAGTGATGGATGCTGCCGGGCCAGAGGTGGTATTCGTTGGCGCGATCTACGACAAGGCAGTGGTGCGCGCGTTGCGTTTTTATTCAGTGGCGTATGTGCATGGTCATCAAGTCGGCGGTACGAATCCTTCTTTGATCGAGGCGATGGGGGCGGGAAACCCGGTCATCGCGAACGATAACCAATTCAATCGTTGGGTGGCTGGGGATTCTGCAAAGTACTTTGCGAATGCGGGTGAATTTTCGGTGTGCCTGGATGAGGTGTTGTCGAATCCGGCGTTGCTTACGAAAATGAAGGAAGGGATCACGCGACGTCATCAAGAGGCCTTTACTTGGAATTCGGTATTGGCCGAATATGAGGCGCTATTGTTGAAGTGGCTGCCAAGGCGCAATGCACACTGATCAAGTGATCAGACTGATTTCGGCGCGGTTGGCAACTAAAAATGAACGGAGGCAATATGAAAGCTGAATACGATTTCTCTAAAGCCAAGCGTGCTAAAGATGTGCCACATTTGGCCAAACTTCAATCTACTGCTGTAAAGGGTAAGACACGAGTAACGATTTTTCTGGACGATAGTATTCTTGAAACGTTCCGATTTCGTGCGGAAGTTGAGGGTAAGTGCAACGTAATAGCTGAATCGCAACAATTTCAAATCTACAAAAGCGCAAAATGACTTTGCTTTAATTAAGATATAATTATTTATCTCTTAACATCATATATTGATATTTTAAATGTATGAATACAGACTTTGAATTTATCTCGACGATGGGGGTTTGTCAGGCACTTGGGGGGCGTTTGCGCGCGCAACGTTTAGCACAAAATCTGCAACAGGCGGAGTTGGCGGCGAAGGCGGGTGTTTCCAAATTGACAATCATCAATCTAGAAAAGAAAGGGCTGGTGACTTTTCATTCATTTATCCAGGTGGTGCGGGCGTTGGGGTTGCTGGATGAGTTGGCGGAGTTGTTCACGTTGCAGACTAAGTCAATTGCTCTGATGGAGGCAGTGGATGTCGCCTCGAAACGAATCCGTGCTTCTTCGCGCAAAAAGAGGGCGGTGTGAAAAAGCTTTCTGTGCTTTACAAAGGATGGGGCGAAAGCTGGTTGCTGGGTACGCTGGCAGATAATGGTCGCGAGCTTCTGTTTGAATATTCCCCGCAAGCGTTGGCGCAAGGGTTGGAGCTTTCGCCCAGATATTTGAAGTTAAAAGCGGGGGCGTATGGCGATTTCCCTGTGCATCTTGAGCGTTTGCCCGGCTTCATTGCCGATGCGTTACCCGATGGCTGGGGATTGTTGCTGATGGATAAACAGTTTCGTCGTGCTGGTCGCTTGCCCGCCTCGATTTCTGTGCTGGATAGGCTGGCTTTCATCGGTGATCGGGCAATGGGCGCGCTGGCGTTTGAGCCAGCCGACGTGGGGGAGATTGAGCCGCAAGACGTATCGTTGCTCACGTTGGCAAAAGAGATTAGGCAGGTTGTTGCGGGTGATGAACCTGTTGCGCTTGCGCAGTTGGCGTTGCTGGGTGGTTCACCGCACGGTGCACGGCCTAAAGTGTTGGTGAATTACGCGGTTGAAACGGGCAGTTTATCTTCCGATTCAAACGCGGCTGGTGTGCCTTGGTTGATTAAGTTTCCTGCGCAAAACGAGCATAAGGAGGTTTGTGCAATCGAGGTGTTGTACGCAAAACTGGCAACTGATTGCGGTATTGAAATGCCGCAGACACGCTATTTCGACATTAACTCATCGCTTGCCGCTTTTGGCATTGCGCGGTTCGATCGCCAAGAGGGCATGCGCGTTCCCATGCACACTTTGGCGGGTTTGCTGCATTCGGATTTCAGAATACCGTCGGTGGATTACACGACTTTTTTGCGCGCGACGCGTTTTCTCACCCGTGATGAAAGAGAAGTTAAGAAGGCCTATTTGCGCTGCGTGTTTAATGTGGTGATGCACAACCGCGACGACCATGCAAAAAATATCTCGTATTGCCTGACACAAGATCGTCAGTGGAAACTGTCGCCCGGCTACGATTTGACGTTTTCATCGGGGCCAGGAGGTGAGCATCAAATGGATGTGTGCGGAGAAGGTAATAAACCTGGTAAAACTCATTTACTGCGCTTAGCTAAAGAGGCGGAGGTAAATGAGATTGAGGCGAATCGAGCCATTGAAGCGGTGCGTACAGTGGCGCAAAGATTTACTGAAGAAGCAAAAGCCTTCCCCATTCGAAAGATAAGCGTTAAAAATATTGATGCGTTAATTAAAGTGAATCTGGCAAGACTTAACGAAGCAGGCTAATCAAGGAAACGTTTTGAACCCAGATAGTTCATTAGAAAAAACCCGTCATTCCGGCGAAGGCCGGAATCCAGCGGATAAAACATGCTGCGAAGCAGACAAAATCTAAGGTGTTGTCCCACTTGCGTGGGGATTTGTTAATCAACTGGATTCCGGCCTNNCTGGATTCCGGCCTGCGCCGGAATGACGGCCTAATGGATTATTTGGGTTGAATACAACTAGATCATCCGCCCCATGGCCCTCTTCACCTTCAAACGCCCAGAACACACGCGGCGGACGCTGGAATCGTTGGCACAGAAGGCGGAATTTTTAGAAAGCCCGTTGTTTGTTTATTGCGATGGGTCGATGTAATGACTGAGCCGCAACAATTTCTAATCCACCAAAGTGAAGATGGCTCCACTCGGGCCGTTTTTATGCCGAGGCGCATCTTGACCGTGATGCTGTGTTGTCAGGATTTGAGGCGGGGTTGTTTTCAGTAACGAAAGGGCAGTTTAGATGATCCGCTGGTTCACGGGGTTCTGGGTTTTAGTGATGGTGGCTGCGTTGTTCGCGGGTGGTGCGCGACCTGAGGCGGCCGGGTTGATCCCCGTGCCTTGGGATAAGCTGGCACATGCTGCTTATTTTTTCTGGTTAACTTTTCTGTTGTTTCGTTTTGTTGGTATGCCGCTGCGCTGGGTCATCGTGCTGGTTTTGTTGGTGGGTGCGGCGGATGAATTCCATCAATCTTTTCTGCCGGGCAGGGTGGCAGGGTGGGATGACTGGTTGGCGGATGCAGTGGGCACGGCACTGGGTTTGCTGCGATTCAAGCGAAAACCGGGAAGCAGCATGTGGGTAGCAACTTGCAAAGTCGGGATTCATCCCGACAGGTCAGCGTCGGGATGAATCCCAACCTACGAAAGACTCTAGTGTTCAATTAACCCTTGTAACTCTGTGTAATACGGCAGGTATAGAGTCGGGCCTATATCTTTTGGCATATGGACAATACGCCGTTAACCTCGGTAAACTCCGTGCGCGTTTGCTGGATGACTGGAAATTTCAGAGGTCTCTGGCGTGAATAAGACGTGCGTCCAGACGAATTTATTCAGGGATTCTTTTTGCTAAATCGTACTACTTCCGGATTTCTTAAACAGAACGCTCCCAATTTGGAGTTGCTTCAACGAATGCTCGATGTGGCGGTCATCGGCTTGGCGATGCTGCTGTCGCTTGAGTTGCGTGATATCGCGCCCAACGCGGAATATGGTTTGCTCACGCTGCTCGCGGTGTTGGTCTATGTGTTGCTCGCCTCTTTCAAAGTGATGTACCGCTCCTGGCGCACGGAAAGTGTGTCGGCGGAGATAGGCGGAGTGGCCGTAGTATGGGGCGGGACGGTGGTGGCGCTGGTGGTGTTGGGTTTCGCCACCAAGACATCTTCTGATTTTTCTCGGGTGGTGTTAGTGACCTGGTCACTGGTTGTGATTTTGGGATTGTCCGGGTTGCGACTGGTCTATCGCGAATTGTTACGTGCGATTCGCGCGGATGGGCACAATTCGCGCACGGTGGCCTTTGCCGGATGCGGTAACACGGCGCAGAAGTTGACGCGGCAAATCATGGATCAACCCTGGATGGGTTTGCGTGTGCTGGGAGTGTTTGATGATCGTTCCGGCCCGCGGCTGATACCTGAAGGTTTGCAATTGGCGGGCAATTTGCAGGCAATGGTGGATCAGGCCAAGGCAGGGCAGATCGATATTGTTTATGTGACATTGCCGATGCATGCCGAGCGCCGCATCATCAAGTTGATCGACCGGCTGGCGGATACCACGGTGTCGGTGTTTGTGGTGCCGGATATTTTTGTGTTCGATATGTTTAATGCGCAATGGTCGTCGGTGGGCGGCATGCCGGTGGTGAGTCTTTTTGATAGTCCGTTTTACGGTATTGATGGCAGCATCAAAAGGCTGGAGGATGTTGTTTTTGCCAGCCTGATCCTGGTGTTGATCTTGCCGGTGATGCTGCTGATCGCGCTGGGGATCAAGTTATCTTCGTCCGGCCCGGTTTTGTTCAAGCAACGGCGTTACGGGTTGAAAGGCGAGATTGTTGAGGTTTGGAAATTTCGCAGTATGACGGTGACGGATGACGGGGATAAGATCGTGCAGGCGAAAAAAAACGATGCGCGGGTGACACGGTTCGGTGCCTTTCTGCGCCGCACTTCGCTGGATGAGTTGCCGCAATTCATCAACGTGTTACAGGGCCACATGTCCATCGTTGGGCCGCGTCCGCATGCGGTGGCGCATAACGAGGAATACCGGCGCCTGATTCACGGTTACATGCTGCGCCACAAGGTCAAGCCCGGCATCACCGGTTGGGCGCAGGTGAATGGCTGGCGCGGCGAGACCGACACGTTGGACAAGATGAAGGGTAGGGTTGATTGTGATCTGGCCTATATGCGCAATTGGTCAGTCTGGTTTGATATCAAGATTATTTTCATGACAGTGTACAAGGGGTTTGTCGGTAAAAATGTGTATTAGTCCTGATTAAAGAATAGGTTGGGCGTAATTTTAACCCGGAGAGTTACTTGGAAAAAACCACGTCATACCGGCCTGCCCGCAGGGCAGTTTATTCTGAGCCTGACGAAGGGCCGGTATGACGGACTAATGGATTATTTTGGTGGAATACTTTTTTTGTGTGTTGTGGTAGCATGCCGCCGGAAATTTTGTGTGATTTTGTGATGCGGTTCGAAACAAATTTTAGGAGATATTTTATGAGCAAGAAATTTCATTTAAAGACGTTGGTGCTGGCTCTGGGCCTGCTGTTCGTTTCGGGTATGGCGCAAGCAGAGTTCTCAAACAAGATGAACGCGCAACAGGTTGTCGAAGAGATCAACACGCAACTGAAGGCGGGGACCAGCTTGGAAGATATCGCCAAAGCCGCCAAGGGTGTCGGGCTGAATCCTGCCAAAGTGACAGAATTTCTGATCAAGGCCGGGCAACCGGCAGCAGCCGTCGTCACGGCGGTTGTCTCCGTTACGCCTACAGCCGCCAAGGCTGTTACTTCGATGGCTGTGTCTATTTCTCCGGCTTCACAAGCGGCCGAGATTGCGGCTGCGGCGGTAGCTCAGGCACCTGCCCTGGCAAAAGAGATCACGGCCGTTGCTATTGAAAAGGCACCTGCCCAAGCCAAGCAGATTGCAAATGCTGTGCTGGCTGTGCCGGGAGTGGATCCGACACAAATAACGCAAGTGACAGGTTTGGGCAGTGAGAAAGAGGGTAAGGAATCGGATAAGAAAGATTCGGATAAAAAAGATCAGGAGCAGGCCAAGCCCGTGACTCCGGCCATCGTTCCCTTGTACTTGCCGCCATCAACTCCACCGGCATCTGGTGGAGGTTCGGCTAGCCCGGCTGGCATACCTTAAAGTTCTAATTAGCAAGGTTGTCGTTCAATGTGTTTTGCAGTTCTGTCGAATGCCAATCTTTTTGATCTTTGAGAAATCTGGACAAGCTGTGCGAATTCTGGCGTGTTCTTTGCAATATTCAGTCTAGGAGTTGTTATGTTGAATTTATCGGTATCAAAGAAAGTGGCTCTGGTCTTGGCCGGGGTTTTGGTAGGTAGCTTGGCGAATGCGGCCGACAGCGAAACGTCCTCCGCGCCGTCGTATCGTGTAGGTGGATTGAAGGCTTACCCGGGTTTTGGCGTGGTGCTGAAGCAAGACAGCAATATCTTCAGGTCGAAGACAACCGAGAAATCGTCATTCATCACCGTGTTAAGCCCGTCTGTCATGTTGCAGACGCAACAGGAAGCCAATTCATTCTCACTGGGTTATACCTTGGATATAGGCCGTTTCGGAAACAGTTCCGACGATAACTTCGTGGACCAGAAGGTTTTGGGACAAGCAGTGTTGGGTTTGTCATCGCGCTCGACGTTGAAGATGATGCCTGAATATATTGTTGGGCACGATGACCGCGGATCGACATTTGGCGCAGCTACAACAGTTCCGAACACTTGGAGTTCTTCCGGTTTGAACGGTGCTTTTACATACGGTTCTGAAGATGCTACCGGCAAACTTCTGCTAGATCTTGGCTTTTCTGATCGTTCGTACCAAAACAACCGCACGGTAACGACTGCCTATGATCGATCTCTGAATAATGTCGGAGGTACGTTCTATCTGAATGTATTCCCCAAGACTTCGGCTCTGCTGAGTGTCAAATACACCGGCATCGCGTACAAATTAGCTACATCCACTTTGAACAGCACCGAGCAACGAGTCTTGGTGGGCGCAAAGTGGGAGGCGACCGAGCAATCCTCTGGTGAAATAAAAGTGGGTCAACTGCAAAAGAAATTTGATTCTACTTTTGCGACTCAGTCCGTTGCCAGCTGGGAAGGTGTAGTGCGTTGGTCGCCGGTTTCTAACTTGAATGTGGACTTCTCGTCTTCCAAGCAACCCAGCGAAACGACTTTGACTGGAACAAGTGCTGTGATGGTGAGCAATTCCGGTGTAAATGTTGTCTATGGTTTGACAGACAGGGTTTCTTTGACCGGGAATGTCAATCAAGTGAAGGAAGAGTTCGTGGGCGGCGCAGCCCCGATTCGTTCCGATAGCACCAATAACTTCCTGATCAAATCGGAATACAAATTCCGCAACTGGTTGATCGGTGGTGTTGAATTCAGCAACAGCAATAAAACATCCAGCAATTCTGCCAACGATTACAAGCGCAATATCTTCATGCTGAGTTTGCGTTCGGTAATTTAAGTTTGTTGCAGTAGCATCCGAGAGAGGTGATCAACCGCAGCTTGATCACCTCTTTTTCGCAGAACCTGTGTTCCCTGCATCATTTTCTTTTTCCATGATCGGTTCCATGTCACTTCGTTCGCTGCTTCTTTTTGCCTTGATGTTCTGTGCCCCCAACGCAATAGCCGAGGAAGAGATGTCCAATTATCGTCTGGGCACCGGGGATTCCATCAGCGTCAGTGTCTATGATGAAAAAGAATTGAGTCTGGACAAAGTGCGTCTGAGCGATGCGGGCACCCTTTCGGTACCGATGTTGGGTGAGATAAAAGTCGCGGGGCTGACGGTTTCCGAACTCGAATCACGGGTGGCCACGGGGCTGAAGAAATATCTGATCAATCCAAAAGTGACGGTCACCATCGAGCAATACCGGGATTTTTTTGTCAATGGGCAAGTACACAAGCCGGGTAATTTTCCTTTTCAACCGGGGCTTACCGTGCGCAAAGCGGTCGCTATCGCCGGGGGTTTCAAAGATCGCGCCTCGCAAAGTCATGTCGCTATCATTCACGAAGCGGACGCTAAACACACCCCGATAAAGGCCGATCTGGGCACCCCGGTAATGCCCGGCGATATTATTACTGTAGAAGAGAGCTTTTTCTGATGACACGCGAACCAGTTTTGGTGGCAGAGAATGATGCGGCCGAAGAAGAGTTGAATCTGCTCGATTATTGGTTATTGATTCGCAAACAAATCAAAAAGATTTTGGGGTTGGCGATCGTCGTGACGTTGCTTGCCGCGTTGGTTGCTTTTCAGATGACTCCGGTTTACCGGTCAACTGCCCTGATCCTGATCGAGAATGCCAAGAGCAAGGCGCTGACCCTGTCCGATCTTTACGATATTCAGGGTAGTGCCGGTCAGGAATCGTTTAACTCTCAGGTGCAGATCTTGAAGTCGCGGCCAATCGCCGAGATGGTCATCAAGAAACTGGACCTGGTAAATAATTCGACTTTCAATCCAACGAACGAATCCGCCTGGTTTTTCAGCGAGCCGGAGGGTACGCCGGCCGAAATTGAGGAAAGAAAGTTGCGCAGCGCGTTGAGTCGTTTTTCGAACGCTTTGACAATCGAGCCGATTTTGAAAAGTCAGATTGTCAGAATCAGTTTTGATTCATCAGACAAGCAACTTGCCGCACTGGTTGCCAATGCAATCGCCGAAGCCTATATCGAGAACGATTTGGAAGCGCGTTCGATGATGACACAGCGCGCCAATATCTGGCTGACACAGCGCATGGAAGGTCTGCGCCAGAAATTGGTCGAATCGGAAAAGGCACTGCAACATTACCGTGAGCAAGAAAATATCATTGACAGCAAGGGTGTCGCGCTGAGCGGTACCGGTAAACAGTTGGAAGAGATTTCAACCCACCTGATCACCATGCGTCAACGCTTGGCCGAGGCTGAGGCGGTATATCTTCAAGTGAAAGAGCAACGCGGCCAGCCTCTGGAAAATTTGCAGTCCATACCGGCAGTACTGAAAAGTTCTTCTGTGCAGCAAATGAAGGAAATTGAATCGGCTGCAGCGCGTAAATTGGATGAACTGCAGAGCCGTTACACCAGTTCACATCCCAAGGTGATCGCAGCCGAATCCGAGTTGAAATCTGCCAGTGCCGCAGTCGCGCGTGAAGTCGCAGCTGTGATTAACGGAATCACCAAAGAATACGAACTGGCGAAGTCCAATGTGGTTGCAACGGCCCGCGCGCTGGATATGATCAAGGCGGATATTCAGAACCTGACCCGCAAAGAATTCCAGTTGAGCGTGTTGCAGCGTGAGGCGGAAAGTAACAAGCAGCTGTATGACTTGTTCGTCAACCGCGCCAAAGAGACGGATGTCGCGTCCAATTTGCAATCCACTGCGGGCCGCATTGTCGATCCCGCAATCGTGAGCTCCGCGCCGCTCAAGCCGAAGAAAACGATGATCGTCGGAATTGCTTTCGTACTGGGTTTGTTAGCCGGCGTGGCGCTGGTGTTCTTGTTGGATTATCTGGACAACACGATGCACTCGGTGGCGGATGTGGAGCGCCGACTGGGCACGGATGTATTGGGCACCGTGCAAATATTGGAACAGGAGAAAGACAAGATAAAAGTGCCGGCGCGCGCTTTTCTTGAGGATCCGAATTCCTTATTTTCCGAATCTATTCGCACGGTTAGAACCGCAGTTCTGTTGTCATCCATTGATGACCCGCACCGCGTGGTGATGGTGACTTCTACGCTCCCGGGTGAAGGTAAAACGACGATTTCAATCAACTTGGCATTTGCTTTGGGGCAAATGAAAAAAGTTCTTCTCATAGATGGCGACATCCGCAAGCCCAGTTTGGCCAAAGCAATCGGCGGCATGGAAGGCGGCTTGGGTTTGGTGGATTATCTGGCGGAAGAAGCGCCACTACTGGACTGTATTCGCCCTACCGAAAGTCCGAACGTATTTGTGTTGGCAGCGGGCAAACGTTTCAATTCACCGCTTGAGTTGCTCTCGTCACAGCGATTTGGCGAGACTATCGACAAAGTCAAAGAGATGTTCGATGTAGTTTTGATTGACTGCCCGCCGCTCAAGCCGGTGAGTGATTCGCTGGTGATTTCGCGCTATACAAATGCCTTGTTATTCGTGATTAAAGCCGACTCCACTCCGCGCCAGCTGGCCAGTGCTGTTATCAAACGATTGCACAGTGTTGAGGCACCTTTGCTGGGGGTGGTTCTGAACCAGATGGACCTGAAGAAATCCGACAAATACGGCCATTATTCCTACAAGTACCAGTATGCCTACGGACAGGAATCTCCAACCCCGGCCAGGACTTTTCTGGGCATCAAGATATAGTTACTTAAGCCGCACATGGATTCCTTGGGAAGAAAAATTCAGCTTGGAATCATCGCCGTTTTTCTTGCATTCATTTTGATTTCCGCATTGCGGACAGGCTTGGCAGACGTGGTTTCCTTGAACGCCAACCACCTTATGAATGCCTGGCACTCGGCTCGCCGGATGCCTTCTGTTGAACAGATTGAAACGGTCACTAACCGGCTTGATTTCGCGCGTTACCTCACCGCTTCTGATCCTGCCATTTACGAGAACATGGCGCGAACCCGGTTGATCCGCGCCGTATTGCCCGGTGCGACGGCAGAAGAAAAACGGGCTCAATTACGTGCCGGATTATCTGAAATACGGATTGCCACTCGTCTGCGTCCCATTTCTCCCTACAGTTGGGTAATCTTGCTGGCGATTAAGCGCGATCTGAAAGAATTTGACGCCGAGTTTAGGACTGCCTTGCATCGCGCGCTTGAACTCGGTCCTTGGGAACCCCGATTGTTGCCCGTGCTGATTGATGTTGGATCGGACGCGTGGAGTTCGATGCCGGCCCAAGAGCAGGCTTTGATTCAACAATTGTTCATACGCGGTTTGGAAAAACGGCACGTTTCCATTCGTGACGAACTGCGCGTGCGAACAGATTGATGCGCCACAGACAACGGAATATGAAATGAATCAATCCGCCCAAGTCTTCGAGCAAAGATTGTTTTATGCATTGCTTGCGCTGTTGCTCTGGTTGCCTTTGCCGTTCGCCAGCAATCAGGTATGGGCGGAGGCAATCTTCGAACTGTCCGTAACACTCATCGCGGCGCTGTGCTTAGTTGGCTGGGCGCAGCAGAAGGTAACGCTGGGTGCGGCTTTTGTTGCCGCGCGGCCGGTGTTGTGGGTTTTGGCAATCTGGTGCGGCTATCTGGCTTGCATGTTGATTCCCTTGCCCCTTTCACTGCATCTGATTATTTCGCCGGAAAGCGCCGCTCAATACCGGCTTGCCGGTATTGATGATTGGTCTCCCTTGTCTGTCGCCCCCTATTCTGGATTTCTCTATTGGTTAAAAAGTGTGGCCTATGCGCTGCTGTTTGTGCTCGTTTTGATATTGGTGAACAGCAAACAGCGATTGGTTGTGTTGGCATTTACGCTGGTTTTAAGCGGACTGTTCCAGGCTTTTTACGGCAGCATGATGACGTTGTCCGGCATGGAATACGGATTCTTTTTAAAAAAAGAAGCGTATGTGGGTTACGCCACGGGAACCTTTGTGAACCGCAATCATTTGGCGGGTTACCTAGAGATGACGCTGGCGATTGGCATCGGACTGTTGCTGGCGTCCTGGACGTCAAGCGAAAAGATCCGCACATGGCGCCAGCGCGTGCGCAGTCTGGTGACGTTGTTGCTGAGTGCGAAGTTGTTGCTACGCCTGATGTTGGCGATCATGGTGATTGCCCTGGTGCTTACCCGTTCACGTATGGGCAATACCGCGTTTTTCGCCAGCATGATGCTTGCCGGATTGTTGAGTTTGATCATGTTCAGAGCACAAACCGGATCGGTGCGCGAGATGTTCGCCAAACGCGAGACACGCAGCACGGTCATTCTGTTGTCCAGTTTGCTGGTGATCGACCTGTTTATTGTGGGGACGTGGTTTGGCGTGGAAAAAGTCGTGGCACGCATCGAACAGAGCTCGATGTCGCATGATGCCGACCGTATCGAAGTGAGCCGGAGCGCGCTAAATCTGTTGAAGGATTACCCGGTTGTTGGGTCCGGCGGTGGAAGTTTTCATGCAGTCTATCCGCGCTACAGGCCGGAAACGATCGTGTCCTATTACGACCATACACACGAGGATTATCTTGAGTTGGCGGCGGATACCGGACTCGTTGGGTTGGGACTTCTGGGGTTGCTGGTGGTGATGAGTCTGTGGGTCGCACTCACCGCGCTTTATCGGCGTCGCGATCCGCTGATGCGCGGCATGGCCTTCGCATCTGTGATGGGGACGATCGCTTTGTTGATCCACAGTACAGTGGACTTCAACCTGCAGATCCCGGCCAATGCGGCTTTGTTCATGGTGATTCTGGCTTTGGGCTGGATTGCGTTATATTTGGACAGGCAACCGGGCAATCGGCATGGATCAAACTGAAAGATCACAATTGGAACTCTCCGCGATACCAAAAATTGGCGTGTTGTTCGTGTGTACCGCCAACATCTGCCGTTCACCCTCTGCCGAAGCAATGTTCCGGCACAAGGCCACTGAATCCGGTATTGCTGATCGGCTTGTTATTGATTCGGCAGGCACCCATGATTTTCATTTGTCTGAGCCACCCGATGCCCGCTCACAAAAGTCGGCGATGGAACGCGGTTACGACTTGTCCGCATTACGCGCACGCAAAGTAAGTCGCACTGACCTGGAAAATTTCAACTACGTCCTGGCGATGGACATGACGAATCTAACGGTCCTGCATCGATTGGGAGAGCCTGATTTGTGGCAGAAGCCCAAACTGATGATGTCTTTCAGCCGGCTTTACAAGACCAAGGAAGTGCCCGACCCATATTCGGGGGGCGTGGAAGGGTTTGAGTTGGTGCTGGATATGTTGGAAAGTGCCACCGACGGATTACTCATCGCGGTTAAGAGCGACCTGCTCAAGACCGCACCGGGTTGATGAACAAGGTGAAGCGGTGTTTATGGTAAAGATTCAACCGAGTTTCGTATGGGTTACTAAAGTGAGCGAGGGCGACAAGCGTCTCTACAAGCAGAACTTGCTACTTACCTGCTTGTGGGCTGGAGAATGCAGAGTGTTCCCCCACCCCAGCCCTCCCCCGGTGGGAGATTAGGGTGGGGGAACACTTGTAGAGAAGCCTTAGTTTTTAGAGCTACTATCAACCTAGGGAGGCACTGATTTATTCGTCATCCCCGCGAAGGCGGGGATCCAGTGCCTTAATTTAACTGGATTCCCGCCTTCGCGGGAATGACGGAATCGAATAAACCTAAATCCGGCAGTTACCCCGCCCCAATAGCAAACAACTGATCATATATTCTGGG